>Ga0325400_1001833_pt1 | contig 17973 bp, 13 predicted proteins | sample PopdelMetagenome_2_FD_205662 | JGI IMG/M metagenome (GOLD analysis project Ga0325400, IMG submission 205662) | Populus deltoides microbial communities from Bellville, Georgia, United States - Xylem-PdKOR-R1 | ecosystem: Host-associated > Plants > Phyllosphere > Stem > Wood/Secondary xylem... | reverse complement strand
TTTCTGCCGTTGGGCAGGTAAAGGTAGCGGTGGAAGAAAGTTTTGATATTTTAAAATTTCAATCTCTTACACATGTCCCCTTTAAGGCTCATTTTAGAAAAATCCCAGTGATCTTGGTGATGCCTTTTCTTTTTATGAGTTTTTGGAAAGATTCACAGCCTTTACCTGACAGCAACAGGGCATTTGTGCTGATCGTGAATCTGCAGTGATGAATGATGATGTTGACTTGTTGAGGTTTGGGGTATTATGGGCATGTACGTGTGCAGTAGCTAAGGCCGTGATGGTATAGTATAAATTGCTGTTTGGCATGATACCGCTTGAAAGTAGCTTTTGAGATGGCTTTAAGAATCTTTTTATGATCATTGCTGCAGTTCTTTCACGACGATGATAAAAAAAAGGCAGCAGGGCATTATGTTGTCACGTGTCCTATAATCGAGGTCAGTCTGCTTAAATCATACAAGATGCTGAAGTTTAGGGACCGTAGATGCATCATCTAACATAAGGTACTCCCCATGCAGGTGATTTTCTCCGAGGTTGGTGATTTGTTGAGGTACTCGCTTCATTATGATATGAGTGGGAGATCAAAGGTATCTTAGATTGATGTTTGACTCTCTTTTTTTTCTTTTTCTTTTTTCCCTAGAAGTATTAGTGTCTTCCTGTGGCTGGAAAAATTTCACTCTTTCAGGGAACAGCCGAAGTTGTTTTTGCACTCCAAACAGATCCTCTAGCAGCTATCAAGAGATACAATAATGTTCAGCTTGATGGGAAGCCCCTGAAAATTGAGCTTGTAGGGGTTAATGTGATAACTCCTGTCCCTGTGCTTGTAACAACAACTACCAACTTGGCAAAACCAAATAATGTCATTAGAAGGTACAACCTTGCTGGTGATCATTCAAACTTGGAACCTATTACTTTCATGCATTCACTGGGTCTTTTCCTTCTAGATGGGAAAGGCAATTGAAAATAATGACATTGAGTATGACCTTGTTGTATGCATTTCTGTTTGCCAGTTTTTGGTCTTTTCCTGGATGATGGCATTATATATATAAAGTTTGCTTTAAACATTGTTATTCACTAGCATTGAATCACCTCAAAGTGAATTATCTGTGCTGATAGATCCGATTGATTCAATTGCTCCCTAACACATGTACCCTGATTTCTTTTCTTGATCACTAGAGCACTGTGCGGTTACATATATGAGGTGTTCAGGTTGCTTCTTCTTGAAGAGAATTTAGGAATATTTGATTGACTCATTAAATTTTCTTTCTTCAACTAGGGAAGAAAAAAAGGTTTAAAAGTGCTAACCAGTGGCATGATGTAATTGCATCAGCAATATTTGCATGCATGCATGATGCAAAGGAGCAACATAACTCATCAAGTGGTTAGAATAACACCGCATAACATCTCATAGTGACTGATAGGAAAGGGGAGAAAACAAATGAGGAATAAACTTCGCTCCAGGGCTTATAAATATCCAATTTTGTTGTCGCTGACATCACACCTTACATTTCTCTATTGGAAGTGGCCTTAGTTTTCAGGGAATTTGCATCTTGGTGTTTCCCTTGGTATTTTAATGCACGTGATCTTTGAATTATGGAGTGGTATTCTTTATTCTTCTGTACATCTGCTATTATTGTTAGCAGTACAACACTTCTTGTCTCGATAAACTAATCTTCATTTTTTCACTGGACAGTGTTCAAGAAAGAATTGGTGCAAGGAGAAGGGGCCATGGCAGCGGTCAAGAATTGGCTAGGAGTAGGGGCCACTGCCAGGGAGACACCATGTCGAGAAGCTTACTGCAGAAGCACTTGATTTTGACCTGGACAGATACCACCTTGAAGCCATGACTTTAAAGTGATTTCACTGACTAGTCGGGGATATTTGCTCGCATATTCACCTCTATCACTGTCTTTTTGTAGAGTTACTGGCCATTTTGGGGTAGGAATAGGAACTTCGATACAAGCACATCGCTTCATAGGATCATGGTATAACTAGGGACCTTAGGTTAATAGTTTCATTTAACATCACCATTTTGATTGGAACATGCGCGGTACAGTGCTGTTCTGATTTAGCTTTTGACAGTTGGTGCTTTATCATTTAAGCTGTAGGATAAAAACCTTGAAATTACTGGACCCATTGTTCTGACTGTCAATATTTTACACTAAAATGGTTTTGTGAGAGACGCGAACCGTGAAAGTGTCACATTTATGGTTCTTGTTACCAGTTCTTCCATATATTTATCGTAATGTGAACGGATTTTGCTGGGTTCGTTTCGCATTAATTTTTCGTAGCTTGAGAGTCGTTATCCCTTGGCTTCTGTAGTTCAAAACACCTGTAAAGCCTCATTTTACATTGTAATGGAAACTCGGTGCATAATCATCAAATCTGTGGTACAAATGCGTTACGAAGGAATGCCCATTTCATCACCCGAGATACACAGGGTCATCCTCCCACAGGGACGTAGAGCCAGAGGTCGCCATGTCTTGCCACTGATCATTAGTTCACAGAAACAATTCCTCCCCTGTAGAGGTCTACTAATATGCAATTTTGCAGCTGCTTTGAAGTTGCGTATCAAGAAAATTGAAATTTCTGTGCAAGTTCTACAACACTGCTGAAAATCAGATGGTGAAGGGAACCCTGATCAAACACGGAATAGATAGGTAACACGGAATAGATAGGTATAAATTACGTGTTCCGAGGTGTTATGAACTAGTTAGAGACAAGGATTCTAGCATCAATCATGACCAATGTTTACACAAATGGTATGGAGAACATAAAGAGGGCCTAGAACTGAAACTTCTTATTTAAATCAACTCGCACACCAGACTCAGTAAAGGAACATTTCACAAAGGCCATTATACAAAGATCACACCAAGTTGGAGGCCGCGCGCCATAAAGAGAAAAATTACATATTTACAACATAAAAAAATCAATAACACATGCAAAGAAACCCACTCTGGAGACGGTCCAAATCACAACATTTCCTAAACAATGCAGCTGGAGAGCTTTGTGATCCAAGCCAGCTAGCACCTTCAGGTCCTGGTCACTGAGCATGCATAATCCAGGGCGTGCGTCTCTTCACAACAAAATTGATAGACCTCTTATGAGTTAAAAACGAACTCGGAGGTTTTTATTAAGAATGTTGGCTGTTTAAAAAAAGAAGCCTGTATTTTTAATACTGCCTCGGGTACCGGAAAAAAAAAAGGCCCAGAGGAATCCTGATTCTGTACAACGAGGAAATTAGACTTGATTTGAAGCTGCCTGAAAGCCTTCTCTAAATATTATGCACACAATTACTGCAACCACATAAAAGAAAGCATTCGTTAGTGCAGGTACATGACAACATTAAAGCACAAAAGAATTTTCTCTTGAACTCAAATTCCATGACATGAAACATATAAGTTCTATTGAAGTTGTCAAGCATCTATAATGATTTCCTTACAGGTTTGGACATGGAAAAAAAGTCATTACTAAAGTTCTGTTTGGTATGACTTTTATCAATTGATTTAAGGTTTTTTTTTTTTTTTTTAAATTATTCATAGAAAAGTCATAAATATGCTAGCTAGAAATGACTATTGACTTGAATGAAAAATTTGTTATAAAATTAAGTCAGAGTTTTGATTTAATTAAATTTAACATATGGATTTTGGCATGTACTACATCTTTTCCTCAAAAAGATTGTTTTTAAGTATTTTTACCAAAGATACTTCTAATTTAAAGTCATTTTAATTTATTTTGTCACTGGTTACTTATAAAAACAACTTTTGAATTATAACTCAAAGTCAAAAGTCACTTTTCACAAGTCATGCCAAACAGACTCTTGAGTTACTGTGCCATTGCCAAGGCGTGGTCTAGGAACTACAGAAATAGAGCTATCTTTCAGAATCTTTGCAGAGAGTGATTGCTTTAGCGCTCCGACCAACATCTTGGTTTCAAGCCCTAAACAGATACAATTATATTTGACAATGGCCCTTCAATATGAACCTATAAACAACTTATATGGTTTCATCACACGCAAAGATGAAGATGTGGTATTCAGAAGCACAATAAACAAGTGAAAAATACACAACTAGCGATAAAAATTGAGGACTGAAGACAATACCTGATAACATTTTAAACCTCTGAACTCTGTTAGAATTTAGTGGCAAAAAAACCAATGACTGGAATCATTGAACAGGGTTACTCCAAAAAGTTCCTGAACATCTTTTACTCTGGCCAATCTTTTAGTGCTTGCTGCATATATTTCAACTTGGTACACCAATCAAAAAATCCTTCAGTCTGTTCAATGCATACTCATCTTAGGAGAATTGGTGCAACAATTGAAGACGCAGTTGATCTTGGACCATATAAGGTCCACAGTGATTTCTCAGCTTTCATCTTGTATCCTGAGCCTTTTTTTCTTATTTCACTGTTACCCTGAGCCTTTTATTTATTTATTTCATTGGTATGTCGGGGAGGAGGTCTGGAACCTTGTACTCCACTTTAATCAAATATTTTGCCCGGTTGAAGTATTTCCATATAACAGATACCAACCTGTGTTATTGCAAAAGACCAGGCATGATCTGATTATGGACCTTCAAGACTTTGTCAAATGTCCCCGGGTGAGTGAAAGATCACGTGTGACAAGAGTAAAGAACTTCAAACTACACAGCATTGCAGTGTCTATGAGAGTCACTATATTACAAGCCATCATTTGAGAGTTGAAGCAGGCCGCGCACCTGAAGGTAAGGATTTTCCAACAGCTTCTCATTGTTGCTCTGCATAAAACAAAAGCAAGCACACAAGCAATGTTTGACCTCTGGTATTTCATGATTAGAGTTACTGAAATACACCAGAACTAGACATGGTCATAATGAAACTTCATGACAGCTTGTAGATATTCTATGTCGGTACTTTAAACACGAAAATGGCCGTACATTGATCACCTCTCAGACATCTCACCCCCAAATCAGCTAACCATAATAGCTTTCCCAACTCAGAATATTATGAGACAAACATACCCAGTTCATTCTCTCGGATATCTTTTCCCAGACAATGAGCATTCCATATTTAAGAATTGCATTATTTCAAGCACAAATAGAGCCTTACCTGCTGTGCTTTAAAGATGAGATTCTGAAGCATGTGCTTGTACTCATCAGGTTTTTCTGTCATCATTCTCTGAAAAATTCAGATTTGAAGGATTCAGCAAAATTCAACTTATAATTAGAAAAATAAATAATTAAAGTTTTCTAGTGAGAATAAGATAGCATCTTGCCTTTAAAAGAAAAGCTGAAGAGTAATACGCTACCCTTGAATCTGTATCATCTAAAAGTTCCCTGCCAGAAACAAAAAGCAAAAAGAGTTGGCATGACTTAAACAATGGCATAGCAAATCATTACTGGGAAGTAGAGAACAGAGGAATCACCTAAAAAACTCTTCTCCGCCAACTTCCTGGAAAGCAGAAGGATCTGCCGTGCATTTACCAATTAGAAGCAATAGAAGAGTTGCCCTGATATCCGATGCTGCTCCAGGAAGATTTCCTCTTCCTTTGCTTACAACAGCAACCCCCAAAGCAATATTGTCTGTTGCTGCACCAGCTAGTTGAATAAGTGGCCAATAAAACAATGCAGCAGGAACACGTGCAACTAATTGCATAGGAACAATAGCCTGTCCTTGGAGAAGCATTGCTGCCATTGATGCTGTCTTGCATATCAGAGAACTATTGATGCTGTAGCTAGATCTGGATCTGCTATCAGCTTCTTCCATGAATTCATTCCAGTGGAAGTCATTTACTTGAGAGGTGCGATCACTTGTATCATTTTTCTTATTTTCATCCGCTCCACCACAAACTTTACTTTTTTGCATTCCTTCACCATTTGGGATTGCAGTTGCAGGGAGAACTTTCAGGCACAATTGAGAGAACAATATGTCACACATCTGCTTAGAAAACACCAATGAAACATGAGTTCGGGCAAATAAACCTTAAAGGAGAATTCCAATGCAATGCATATTATGAATTGAAAGATAAGAAAAGGTAGAAGCAAGCAATTCAATTCCTGAAACCATCCTTTAAAACGAAAGAACATAGCTCTTCCCAGAGTGAAGAGCATAACATAAATAGAAAGCATTGTGCTATATTGCATCTTTTATTTTATTTGTTTATTTATTTTTTCTGGATAATAAAACCAGTGCAGCTTTCAACTTTTCAGAACCTCTTGAATGCAAGGGAAGATGCAACGAATTTCACTACTGCATTAATATTCAGACAATTTCAAATATTAATCTCCGGGACGTTTAAGGCAAGACAAAATATTAGCAATGCCAACTATCTAGTAAAATTATTCTATGAAGAACAATGCGAAAATAGATCTTTTTCATTGTAGGCATTGCCCCCAAATATCAGGAAGCTATTTGGGTTGGTCAATTGTTGTATTTGTTGACCAACAAATTACCTTCAAAATGTTGATACGATCTGTTTCATTTATTTGAGCCACTAAGGATAGAGCACTGCTCATAATATCTATCACAGCATTTGCTTTCTCGAGTCTGCTATCTGCATGCTCATGACTGGCATTACTGCTCCTTGCGTGTTGCATTTCGTTCTTGTCTAACAAAAATTTGCATCGCATGAGAAGTCTCTCTAGAACAAACAAGAAGCCCCATCTGATGATATTATGTTTGGACTTCAAAAGCCCACACAAAAGCCAAATTGATAAAGGAACATCTGAAGAAACAGAAGAATCATGTACACCAGCGTAGGCAATTTTTCGCTGCAATTCTTGAACATTTGACCATACATTCACGTTCCTTCCCTCAGTAATCTCAGCAATAAGCAAATCACCCAACCAAGTATAGCCATTCTGACGGTAAGCAATCCTTTCTGAGTGAAGAAGAGAATGCAAAGTGGCCCATGACAGTTTTGCTTTCACGCCGACACCATTTCTTGGAACTGCACTCTCTACGCTTTCCAGAAACTTGTAAGATTGGGTTGTTTCAATCAGATGAGAGAACTCTTTGTCCAAATGAGTAAAGGAACTAATTATTGCATTAAATTTCTCTGTTACATTCTCCAAGAGCTGTAAGGAACAGGTTAGATTCAGAAAGAAGCCAAATCGATAATAAAGAAACCATAATTAATCAGCAGTTCATGGAAAGATATGTTTGTGCCTATAAATTCTATGAACTGGTGCAACACATATCAGCAATTACATACCAACACCGCCAGCATGAAATGAACAAGGATAAATGCTATGCAATTTAATGTGATAAGCATAAATTACAATGTACAATACTGAAGATGTGTCACTTCCAAAAGCTAGGCAAACCAAATGCAGTTAAATATGTGAACATAATCAGGTCAAATTTTGGCACCATCACATATAATGCTGTCCAAAAAAAAATGAAATTTGGTTAAAACTGTCTTGCAAAGGAAGGTAGGTACATTTAGTCCAATCAAAACCTATTTCTAAATGCATGTGTTATACATCACAGGTTTTTGAAACAGCAGTCACTGTAGACATGCTACAGCTTCAGCTACAAGGAATAACCAGGAACTACGTAGGATATGAATGAGAGTTGAGTAACCAACAGCTTAGCTAGAACTTCAATTTCAGGATTGCTGAGGTCTACATGTGAATCGCCTCATTAGTTTTGGCTAGGCCTATAGGTTTTGACTGATGTTTCCCAATGCCTAGATGAAGCCCATGCACATCTCCAGCATGTAAATATGTATCAAGTCTTTACTAATCAGTAAATTATTTCTTGCCACATGAGGATAGAGTTTGGTGTTTCATGTAATATGCTTGAACTTTGATTTAGGAACCCCTAAGAATTGAGTTGAAGATTTAGAAAGAGGGTGTGCCATGATTAGCAGAGTGACTGGGAACTGAAGATATCAGCATAATATATATTATTGTTAACCTTGTGGCACCTGGGAAAAAGGGCCTTCAAAAGACTACTGTTATCATCAGATCATTCAGACAACAGCAGGCACAGGTAATTGCAGACAAACATAGAAATGAAGTTAAACATTTCTAGTCATCCAATTTGCAAAAAGAAAAGAAAAAATCCAAAGCAAATAACTTCATGCTCAGAAATTGAATTTTCAAATATAAATGATAGAGACCACATGCGATTGCACGCGCACAGAGTAAAAGATTTTGTGTATGTGCACGTGTGCTTGCGAGTAGTCCTTGGGTTTCGTGAAGAGTAAGTCTTCTGTGATTTCCTTATCAGAAACACGGAATGAAGACCTAGAGCAATTCATTCTACCTTCAGCTTACCATATTTAATCGTTCATTGTTGGGATATCTAGACAGTGCACCAGAAATTGATCTTCTCAGAAGCTCCCCAATGCCTTCCAAACCCAGCTTAACAGAAATGTAAAAGGCTTCAGGTGCATTCGCAAGAGTGAGGAGAGCTGCAATTGACTGAATCTCATCATCACTGAATTCAGATTCCCCAGCTGCTACAAATGCTTCATTTATTTGATGGAGTACATAGTCAAAAAGAATCAAGTACAGATTTCTCCTCTCTTCTCGTAAGTTAGCTAGAGAATACTGCAAAACATAACAAAAGATATGGGTAAAGATGTAATAGGGGAACTGGGTTTATTACAATTATTGATGCCTATAGTTTATATCAAGCAATGGAAAAATGATTTTCATACCTCATGGAAAATAAATTCAATTCCCCCAATCAGGTCAAGCTCGTCTATGAGGAACACTGGGTTCATTGCGATAGTCATCATAGACCCATCAGAAACTTGATAAAACATATTCGTTAACATGCAAATGAGCTTACTATGAACCAATTCTGCCCAAGAATTCTTTCTGCTAGTCTCTATTAGGGCTTTAATCACCTGAAAATGGACACAAGAATGTATCAATCAAACTCCTGAAGATGTTTGCCTAAGCACAATATTAATCAGGAGATCCAAACACTAAAAGGACAACTATGTACTGTTGCCGCATGCCATACAAAGAGGAATTACATCAAACCATAAACTTCACTCAAAAAGTGAACCTAACAGCTTACGAAGTTTAGAAGACAAGAAAATACTCCACCCCCTAGTTTTTGCTGGTCAAAGCAGAGTAATATGAGGAAGAATAAGGAATATGCACTTCCATGACAGTAGCATGTAGTACTAAAGTTTGAAGGAATCCTTCTGTGAAGTCAATATGCAATTGTTGCAACAAAAATAGACATACTTAAATGGAGAGAGTTTGAGGAAGTTGCATTTTCATGATACTACTCTGAAGTGGTCAAGCTTACCCTTATGTCAAGGCCTTCTAATCGGTTTCTCAAGATTTTGCCTCTATCACAGACAAAATAAAGTAAACAGCTTAAAGCAGAAGCCCAAACAGATTCTTCCTTCTCCTCTGTCTAGAAAAACAAATTCAAGGCATCAGATAGTAAAGAGTTATACAAAACATCAACATGGGAACTTGGAGTCAACAATAAGGAATCCAAGACATTACCTCCTCATTATGTAAAGGTTAACAAAAATAAGTGGACATAAATTAACCAAAAAACTGCTTAAATGATGCCAAATGGAACTGTACCTGGACAAGAAGAAGAAGTATCTCATATAAAATATTTAAAATCCACGATTCAAAGTTATTAATTGCTGATGAAGTTCCCAACTTGTTAACAGAATCTGCTTTTTGGTTCCCCTGTGTTGGAAGTTGTTCTTCACAGTCCAAAATTGATTCTTGTGAATACTCTTCTTCAATGGTAGAAGCATCATTGATCAACACAGGTTCCAACAAATGAGCATGAACCCCGAGGTTCAGAATTAAATCAAAGGCGCGGACCCTACAAGCAGCTTTTGAAGAATTAAGCATTTCCTGAAAGGCAAACTCAAAGAAAAAATAAAATCAGAAGCTTCCACAATCTAATCATAATAACCAAATTGATATTTTATTGACATGGCACCTCAAGCATGGACAGAGCGAGAGGAGCAGCTGTCCCGGAGTCCATAACATACCTACAAACAAAATTTCCAGTGAACTTCTATAATCAGTTCATTATCATGACAAATTTCTTTCTTAAAGAAAACACATCAAATTGAACCCCTGGGAGAAATAAAGCAGTCTTCGAAAAATCCAAGCACATCTCAACCTGGCATCAGCGCAAGAAGGAATTCATGGTAGCTTTTTATGGAACATTTGCTTCTATTTGCCATGTTTCTTGGCTTAATAGAAGTTATGTTTTAAGTCAATTAAACTACAAGAAATGTTTGATCAAATTTAATTTTTTATAATTTGCCTTGATAGATATTTCCTGTAATTCATGTTACAAACTCAATCTCCAAAACTACAACAATGGATCAAGCACAGAAAAAATAATAGATGTCCATCTTAACTAAACATGAAGCAGGTTATTGGAAAAAATAAAATCGGTACCATTTACAATGACAAATCATCCTGCTGAAGACCCGATTTGAAGATTAACTTATCCTCCAAAAAAGAATTATTATAATTCACAATTACAAAACACTTTTTATCAGAGATTCATAATTGAAACAATCCGATTCTAATATCACTGATCTTGATGATCCAAAAAAATTTATGTTTCTAAGCCAGTCTAATGGCATTAACTTTCCATTAAGCACTCTACATGAACTCCAAATGAAGGTGACCCAACTGTATCATTTATTTTGACACAGGTGTACACCACTTTCCTTCCCAGCCATGCTGCATTCCACAGCAGTACATGTTCTAGCCTTCTAGGTAACTCAGTCCCCAGCATTGGATCACAAAAGCCACTAATATTTGATTATTTCCGAGGCAATTATAAAAACATGCAATCACCATAGCAAATTTGAAAAGCTCCCAGCCTTTTCATGTGGACAACAATCATATGATTATGATTATATAGCAGATGATTGCATTAGCTAATCATGTATAGAGCACAAGTATGTATGTGTGTACAGATCGATAGCAAAAGATGCAGTGCCTGGTTGATTGAATATACAAGAAAAAGAAAACGATGCTAGTTAAAACTTACATGTCAATGACAAGTTTAATAAGAACACTCACAGCCACATCCATTGATGGCTTTCCGCTGTTATTATTTAATCTAGATACAGTCAAATGATTGGCACTAGCAGAATATGTCTCTGAGCTAACTGCAGCAATAACCTCGCATACCTCAGCAGGGTTTAATCGCAGAGGTTGCTGTCCACTGAAACAATTAAAAAGAAAATAATAAGAGAAAGGGAAGTGGTCAGATGAAATACCCTGAACTCACAACAGAAAAGGAACTGGGGTAATAAAACCCAAAACAAGAAAATGAAGCCACCAACAGAATACAATTAGTTTAACAATTAGTTGTTTTCAAGTTTCGACTACAAAAGAGCATTATGCATTTGTGAAAAATGTACAACTGCATTTAACAGGGGCAAAGGTAGGGGTGCATAAGATTAGAAACACCAAAAAGAAGAAAATGCTGATAAAGATTATGCCATAACAAGGGAAGTGATTCCAGTCACAAATAGATGACCATATAAAGTCAAAGTATAAAAAACCAAGACCACCTTTTCTAGATGTGAAGAGAATATTAGAACCATAGGATCTGTCATTTTGTACCTGTAGTGACGATACTGGAAGAGCTGTCGCGCATGTGGGCGAAACGTGCTCACAGGAGAATCCTCCCTGCAGCAGGAATCAAAATGTTCAGGAGTTTAATCAACATTTTCATACCAATGTGATGTTTATATCATTGTCTACACAGCTGTAAATAAATTTCAAGCAAGAGGTAATGGAGCATCACTGTGATCTAACTAAATGATGACTGACCACCTTCCTCTCCAAATGAGAACCCAAGTTACTTTACTACCACTCTAACAACTAGGCAGCATTTATCTCGCAACTTTGCCATAGCACAAAAGTAAGTCACAAGTATATGTGATGGATTAGTTTACATGTAAGAGAAAATCTAATCTTAATTGGAACAAAATTCTCCAAGCTTGACAAAGCAAAAATTTTAGGAAGAAGAACATACCAGATTTGGTGAGGTCCTGCTTTACTCCGCTTAGATGATGTTATTGTTCTCAAGTGGCGACGAGCTGAGGCTGAATTGGTAATTGTTGTGACTGATGAAGGCTGCAGCAGTTGATCAAGGGAAGGCATATCGGCTGTTCCAAAATATTTCCAAGGCTGGCCCTTCATTTTATCTTCCATGTCTCCTACAAGTAGAGCTGCAGCACCTAATTCTAGGAATTTGCATACACTCACATCATGGAGATCCACAGGACGATCACTGCATTATGAAATGAATACATTCAACCAATGCATAAAGCAACAGAATAGGAGACATCACCAAAGTTAAAAAGAAAAGATTTAACCTAAAAAACAGTGCATACAAAAGTTTGTTACCTCTCAGTTGATAGAAATGGTCGCCCAACCCAGCGCCACTTCAAAACATCATCTGCAATGTAATCAAGATCCTCGGCCACCTCAACATTTTCAACATTTGATAAGTTTGAAGCAGGTAAAATAGTAGGGTCATTCTTCTCTGAAGATTCTGCGACACTTGAAGGGCTTAATTGGAAATTAAAAGATCTACTAAACAAAGATGACTGAGTTGGAAGTGACTGCCTTGACAAAAGGGAACGCACATAATCTAATGACTTTACAAGAGCTTCAGAAGCATAAATATATACAGGTGGGGAAGGTGAGTAATTTGCAGATGCTGTTGATGAAACAGATTGCTGATTCAGAGATCCGGACCAAGTTGATGATGTTCGTTTTAAGCTGAAATCACACTCAGCAATTATGCTAACGCAAAACCGATCAATCTGAAATAATGTCTCCTCACTAGGTTTATATCTGTGGCAAAAGAAAAAAATAATTATAAACTAATCATAGAATCTAACAGAGCTGACTACTTCATAAAAGGGCACATATGTGGCATAGAAAACACTTTTCTATTTAATGCAACCAGGATGAGACATGCATCCTGGCCTTCATTCCAATTATTTATAGACAAAATAATTGAATAACAAAAATAAAAAATTCTTCTTCCAAAATTTAAGAGAGTTGATTAGCATGCAGTTCAAGAGGCTTCGCTAGTCTGGCTAGCAGCCAATGAGATGTTTGTGGCATGAAAATCAATGAAAGGTGGACCCAAAACTCCACATGTTTGAATAAAGTCTAGGCAGATGCGGGAGAGAAGCTTTTCGATCATCCAAGATTTCTTTCTCCAATCCACTGACTGCATTTATCTCAGCTGTCAAGCTCGCTCTTTAAAATCTGTCATCTGCCATGTTAGGATAGGCCAGGGAGCGCACTTATATTTTCAGGTTGATTTGATGCCAAAAATCCCATGAGCTTATGCACCACATAGCATAGAGCCCCTAATGTCTCTTTTCATTGTAACTAAAGTAATGGAGAAAAATCCCATAAGGAAGAACAAGATATTATCATATCACCAGCAATGGCTCACATATGAAAGACTGCATATTAAAGATGGACTGTCTATTCTACATTCATAAGCTAATAAGGAAACAACTTTGTGCAAGCCAACGTACCGTAGAAGGTAACGCTTCAAATGTGTCACGCATCTTCCAACTACTGCTGGACTGGTACGAATTAAAGCCGTGTCAGTGGTAAAATACTTAACATTAGAACAGGTACTATCCTACAAAATATTTTCAAAGCAAAAGAGATGAAATAAAAACAGAAAGTTTGCACGAGTAAGCAACCCATAGCTCATTTAGTAGGAAAACACAAACATGCATCCAACATCAGCAGCAGTATAACTAAACTGAGAACACAACCGTGACAGCCATTCTTTTTAGCCTTGTGTAGAGTTGAATATACCAAATTGAAGAAGTATCAGAGTCCTAACATATAGCAAATAAAATTTCCACAATATGGAAACTAGCAGTAGATGATGTGATTTGTAAATTTAGCAATATTCCACAAATGATTGTTGATTTCAACCATTCATTGAGCAAAAGAGAAAAGTCTTAAAAAGAACAGGTAAGTTGAAAATGATAATTATCAATTAGGAGTTCATCAGATCAACTTGTTTCAGAGTGCTTCACTTGAAGAACAGATGATCGCAGCCTTATTTTACTTTTGGCACTTACAAGGACATGGACAGTCTGGTGTGTGAGGTTGTGACAATTCTGAGTGTTGAATTTATCATGCAGAGACTTGAGTTGCTTATCTTGAGTTTTTTTTTTAGGCTGGATGTCTTACTTCTCGTGCTTTTTTCCCTGTATATCTTCTCTCTATTTATAGAAAACTAAGAGTGACCAAAATCAAGATGGTTCAATGCAACAGGTGAGACCAACTTATATTTGAAAGCTTACTGTTCTCCCCCCTCTCCCTGTCCACAAGCTGCCGTACCAATAATATTCTCGATATATGCACCTGATCATGCCTTAAATATTTGAGCATACATGACAGCACATCAATTTCATTTCTTTCTCACACCATATTAACAATTCCTGTTTCTCTAATTCCATCTAATGCATTAAAAGGGAATAGGTTCCATAGCAGTCGTTTCTATGTGCAAAAAGCAAAAGAAATAAGATGAGAATATACATCATGAAATAATAACAAACAACACATTTACCTGCGCTCCCTCTCTGCAATTGTATGTTCTAGAATTACACCATATGCCAGATCAGTAGTTGTAGGGGCTGCCAGATAATCCTGCCATTTGTTCATTGAAGTAGTAAATTCAAACCTGTATCCCGTGCATTCAATTTTAATAGCAGAATGTCATTGTAATTTGTTTATTGGTGCGATATTGAACCTAATACTCCACCAAATCCAAACCCTCATTGATCACCTTGGCCTGACAGCCAAGTGTGATTAATTATTCTTATGAAGAGTGCCATGAGAGAGAACAAGAGGCAGAAGGGAAGTGAACAGTGCTTTGAAAACCGAGATATGCATGTTAGCTGATGTCATTATTATATATCAAAGCAAAGATGGTACATCTAAGGCTCCGCTTGGGCTTCAAAAACAATGATTAAATCAAAACAGTCACTAAAAAATGATTCGATTACTATGGGTTCGTGATTCCCTTTCCTTTCTCTGATTCTTCATGGGATTTCAACATAGATAAGCCTACTGTGAAAATCTAATGCGTTCAGGTTAGTCACAACCTACCAATAAATGCTTTTCATTAGATACAAAATAAAACATCCATCAACTGCCAGTGAATCAGATCCGTCTTGCACTAAATGTTAATTAAAACTACAAAAAGAAATAAATTCAAGCAGCATCAGATTTCAAATACCACATGTGGCAATACTTTAGTAGAGCAGCAATCAAAAGCTTACAAATATGGCAAAAGGTACGACAAATGACGGCTTTTTTTTCATAAAGTCAATCGCACAACATTACTCAAATTAACTGCACACGGGGAAAAAAAGGAAACTAGATGCACTGAAATGCAACACGATTTTCTCTTAAGAATCTCAATTTGCTCACGAATACCATCCTTGGCTCCAAGAAAAATGTAAAACAAACACAAATTGAAACCAAATTCCAATTTTCTCTCACTTGCCACTTAAGGAAGTAACACCTTTTCACTTATTAAGCCTAAAAAAAATCCAAGTCCCTCATTTTAACACATAAATCTCTAATTAAGAGCTAAAAACAGTAAACTGAATTAGAATAAAAAAAACTCAAATTGAAATCAACAACTTCAAGATCCATTCAAAATCAAACACTTACAAGAAGCGTTCTAGAAGCATCAGTCGAGGTGGCAGGGGAAATTCCATGGTGAGAGGTGGCGACAGCAGCGGATGATAAACAATCAGCCACGGCACGGCGGAGCGGCTCGGGCGGCTTCTTTAAAGAAGAAGATCTAACAGCACCAAACTGGAGCTGTAGCCTGGCGCTACCAGGACTATTTCGTGAAGAACTGAACGTTGAAGACATTGGAATTGACGGAGATTGGTGCACCAAGTCTCTGGGCAACTATCAACAGAGGCTATAAATTAAACTAATAATTACAAAGAGCGAGTATTCTTCCGCCATCGTCAAGTAGTCATCTCCGCATTTGTCTCTGCTGTGAGTGAGTGAGCGGGTGGGTGAATGGAGAGAGGGGAAAAGAGAGATGGGGAATGGAATTGGAGAGAGAAGGAAGGGTTGGATTTATTTATTTATTTTTAATAATAATCTGGAAAGGAAATTCGTTGGTGACGTATCTTATTAGCTGTATGGAGTATGCGTAGTTTTATGAGGTGGTATGCATTATTAGCTGTGCAGCGCTAGATGAAAACTTTTTAAGTGGGCCGATGAGAAGAGGAAAAAAAAAAACACTTCGTCGAATTAATTTCTGTTCGATTGATGAGGAGATAGGAAATATAATTATGGGTAATTAAGAATCCACTCTCTTTATTATATAAAAAAAATAACGAGAGTAGATGGAAAAGAATTAATTTATGTTCGATTGATGAGGAGATAGGAAATATAATTATGGGTAATTAAGAATCCACTCTCTTTATTATATAAAAAAAATAACGAGAGTAGATGGAAAAGAGATGAACCTTTTTTTTTTTATTTTAAACTTCAATTTGTTGGTATAAAATTCAAAGTAATATTTAATTCAGAACTTGTTTATATTAAAAATAATTTTTAAAAAAATATATTTTATATTTTTTAAAATAAAAAATAATCATTATAATAATATAAACATTATTTTACTAAAAAAACATGGAAAGAGTTATTTAAAGTTTTTTTTGTTCAAAAGAATTTACGAGCAAAAAAAGTTTCTTTGTGAATCCGGAGATGCCAAATCCAACGGCTATATAATAGGCATATAAGTGAGAGCATATTATTCTAGTTAATTCTTGTGTTTTTTAATCGTTTGACAAAGAATATTTTATTTTAAAAAAAAATTATTAATACGGGTGTTCGGTTCTGTTGGCACATAACTTGATTAATCTTACAAGTTTTAATATCTTTTTAAAATATTTTAAAATTTTAAAAACATGGATCCAGTCCTGTTATAATACATCTTCATGTCATGCCAACAACACGCTTAATCTCTATGAAAGAAGCACCAACAATGTGCACAATATATAAGAAAGTGTTTGGTAACGTGGTACTGTATTTTTAAAAATTTTAATTTTTTTATTATTAAAATTTAATATATTTTATATATTTTAAATTATTTTGATATGTAAATATTAAAAATAATTTTTAAAAAATAAAAAATTATTAATATACATCAAAAATTATTTTAAAAACAACCTCAATTATATTATAAAACTAGTTAGTATGTAAAGAAATTGCCATACATGGCAAATCTCCATATTATTTCCATAACAGTCAAATCATGATCACAATTTTGATCCTTTTCTTTTCGCTTTTATTTTTAATAAGATCTGTTTTAATTTAATAATTTAAATTATTAAATAAAATTTTAAAATATAATTTATATTATTTTTTAATATATCATTTTTAATTTTAAAATTTATACTAAAAAACAATCCCAATCTAATAACTTAAATTACTACATAAGATTTTAAAATATAATTATATTATTTTTTACAAAATAATACCATGACACAATTAAACATAAAAGGATTTTATATTTTTAATTACAATTTTAATTTATTTCCCTTCCCGTTCTCTTTTTTAACAGTCCCATCAAACCAAACAAACTAAAATCATCCAAAACCTTGCCCATAACAATCATTTGATGGAGTTATTGGAAGTATGATTGTGATTGTAATTTAAAATATTTTTTATTTAAAAGTATATTAAAATAATATATTTTTTTATTTTTAAAATCAACATATTAAAACAATTTTAAAATATAAAAAAATTAATTTATAATAAAAAAATTGAATTTTTTAAAAATACAAATTTACCTGTATTTCCGAACAGGACCTACACCTGACCATCACAATTTCTCTTAAATATTTTCACCGTATCTAAAAGTATTATGAATAATACTTTTTATTTAAAAATATATTTTTAAATATCAATTCAATTTAAAAACATTAAAAAATTATTT
>Ga0325400_1001832_pt1 | contig 17975 bp, 15 predicted proteins | sample PopdelMetagenome_2_FD_205662 | JGI IMG/M metagenome (GOLD analysis project Ga0325400, IMG submission 205662) | Populus deltoides microbial communities from Bellville, Georgia, United States - Xylem-PdKOR-R1 | ecosystem: Host-associated > Plants > Phyllosphere > Stem > Wood/Secondary xylem... | reverse complement strand
GTATCCCGACGGGCCGGACGCCCCCCACGCGTTCGACATCGTTCCCGTGCAGCCGCGCAACGGCACGCTCGATGCCCGCTGCCCGGTGTGCCGCGGGCACGGCGCGTGGAACGTCGAGATCGACCTCGTCTCCTTTCGCTGCAAGCGCGCGATCTGCGACCGCTGCCACGGCGCGGGCTGGGTGGAGACCGGCACCGACCCGGTCGTCTTCCAGGACATCGAGCGGTCGCCCGAGGGCTATCCGCAGTGGGTGACCCGCCCGGTCCCGCGGGAGGACGTGGCGGCGGCGGACCTGTCCGGGGGCAACCTCCTCGCGCCGGACGGCGGCGGCTGACCCCGCCCCGCGCCGCGTCGATCGCGCCTGCGCCCCGACCCCCGATCGCGCCTGCCGATCCCCCTTGTTGATCCCGTTCGCCGATCCCCTTCGCTGATCCCCTTCGCTGATCCACGTCAACGCCGCCGCCGATCGTGCGGGAACCGCGCCGACCGCCGCGCGCTCTCGCCGCTCCCCTTCTCCGCCTCGAAAGCCGCCATGCCCCGCACCGATGCCGCCCCCGTCACCCTCGGCATCGGCGAGACCGCCGCCGCGCTCGCGGAGGCGCTGACGGCGGGCGACCTCGTCTTCGCCGCGACGGACGAGCCGAGGGGCGAGGGCATCGCCCGCGCGCTCGCGGTCGCCGCGCCGGACGCCACCGTCCTGTTCTGCCCGGGCAGCGACGCGCTCCCCGGCGACGACGCCCCCGCCTCGCCGGTCAACGTCGGCCAGCGGGTCGCCGCACTCCGCCGCCTGCGCCGCCGCCTCGCGGAGGATGGCCGCGGGCCGGTCGCGCTGGTCACCACCGGCGAGGCGCTGGCCCGCGCCTATCCGCCCGCCTCCGCCTTCGACGCCGAGCCGCCGCGGGTCGAGCCGGGCATGCCCGCCGACGGCGCCGCGCTCCTCGCCGAGCTGGTCGAGGTCGGTTACGTCACCGACGAGCGGGTGGACGAGCCCGGCGAAGTGGCGTGGCGCGGCCAGGTGCTCGACGTCTTCCCCGCCGACGCTGTGCAGCCGCTGCGCATCGAGATCGTCGACGGCTCGGTCGCGAGCATCCGCCACTTCGACCCCGCCGACCAGCTCACCACCGCCGAGTGCGGCGCGCGCGAGCTCGGCCGCGTCTCCGAACCGGCGCTGGGGACCGAACGCACCACCCTTCTCGACCATCTGCCCGGCGCCCGCCTCGCGGTCGAGCCCGCCGCCGAGGAGCGCCGCCGCCGCTTCCTCGCGCTCGCCGCCGACGCCGCCCGGCGGCGCCCACGGCGTGCGGTCCGCGACACCCTCACCGACGCCGCGTGGAAAAAGGCGCTCGCGACCCGCGACACGCTGGCGATCGACCGCGCCGGCGATCCCCCCGCCCGCTTCGTCGAACATCGCAACCCGCTGCGCGCCTTTGCGAAGGCCGCCAAGCCCGCGCTCGCCGGGGGCGGCCGCGTGGTGCTCCTCGGCGGCGAGCGCGACCTGCGCTTCCTGTCGCGCCGGGTCGCGAAGGCGGTCGGCGCCGCGATTGTCCCGGTCGAGCGCTGGTCCGCGGTCGCGGACGCCGCGCCCGGCAGCCTCCTCTCGCTCCCCCTCGCCGCCGAGCGCGGGTTCGTGCGCGCCGCTGGCGAGGGGATCGTGCTCGCGGTCGCCGCCGCCGACCTGCTCGGCAGCCGGGCCGAGCGCGACGACGCGGCCGACCGGCCCGCCGACAACGCGCTGTTCGACCTGGGCGAGATCCGCGTCGGCGACGTGGTCGTCCACGAGGACCACGGCATCGGCGTCGTCGCCGGGCTGCAATCGGTGGAGGCGGCCGGGATCGAGTTGGGCGGCGACGCGATCCGCATCGGCTACGCCCATGACGACCACCGCCTCGTCCCCGTCGCGGAGGCCGACCGGCTGTGGCGTTACGGGGCGGAGGCGGACGCGGTCACCCTGGACCGGCTCGACGGGTCGAGCTGGAACAAGCGCCGCGCCGAGATCGACGCCGCCATCGCCGAGAGCGCCCGCGCCCTCACCCGGCTCGCCGCCGAGCGGGACGGGCGCGACGCCCCCGTCCTCGATCCCGATCCCGCCGCCTACGAGAGCTTCGCCGCCGGCTTCCCCTGGTCGGAGACGCTCGACCAGCACCGCGCGATCGAGGCGGTCCGCGCCGACCTCGCCGCGGGCCGGCCGATGGACCGGCTGGTGATCGGCGACGTCGGCTACGGCAAGACCGAGGTCGCGCTGCGCGCGGCGGCGGTCGCCGCGCTGGCCGGCCGCCAGGTCGCGGTCGCCGCCCCCACCACCGTCCTCGCCCGCCAGCACATCGAGGGCTTCACCGCCCGGTTCGAGGGCACGGACGTCGTCGTCGCCGGCCTCTCCCGCCTTTCCACCGCCGCCGAGAAGAAGCGCGTCAAGGCGGGCCTCGCCGACGGGTCGATCCACGTCGTGGTCGGCACCGGCGCGGTCGCGGGCAAGGGCATCGCCTACAAGGACCTCGCGCTCGTCATCGTCGACGAGGAGCAGCGCTTCGGCACCGCCGACAAGCAGCGCCTGCGCGACCTGTCCGCCGGCCACGTCCTGTCGCTGTCCGCCACCCCGATCCCCCGCACCCTCCAGACCGCGCTGATCGGGCTCCAGCAATTGTCGGTGATCGCCACCCCGCCCGCGCGCCGCCAGCCGATCCGCACCGCGGTCGCCGCCTTCGACCCCGACCTCGTCCGCACCGCGCTGCTGCGCGAGAAGGGCCGCGGCGGGCAGAGCTTCGTGGTCGTGCCCCGCATCGAGGACATGGCGAAGCTGGCGGAGACGCTGACCAAACTTGTCCCCGAACTCGACCTCCTCCAGGCGCACGGCAAGATGCCCGCGGCCGAGATCGACGAGGCCATGGTCCGCTTCGGCGCGGGCGACGGCGACGTCCTCCTCGCCACCAACATCATCGAGGCGGGGCTCGACGTGCCGCGCGCCAACACCATGGTGATCTGGCGCGCCGACCGCTTCGGGCTCAGCCAACTCCACCAGCTCCGCGGCCGGGTCGGGCGCGGCAGCCGCCGCGGCCAGGTCCTCCTCCTCACCGACCCGGACCACGAGATCGCGCCGCGCACCCTGAAGCGCCTGCGCACGCTGGAGGCGTTCGACCGCCTCGGCGCGGGCTTCGCCATCGCCGCGCGCGACCTCGACATGCGCGGCGCCGGCGACCTCCTCGGCGAGACCCAGGCCGGGCACATGAAGCTGATCGGCATCGATCTCTACCAGCAGCTCCTCGAAGGCGCGCTGCGCACCGCCCGCGGCGAAACGGTGGACCGCTGGACGCCCGAGCTCCACCTCGGCCTCGACGGCCGCCTGCCCGCCGACTGGATCCCGGATGAGGAGCTGCGGGTGACGCTCTACACCCGCCTCGCGCGCCTCGCCGACACCGACGCGCTCGACGCCTTCGCCGAGGAGCTGGAGGACCGGTTCGGCGCCCTCCCCGCGGCGGCGGAGCTGCTGCTCAAGGTCGCCCGCATCCGCACGGAGGCGCGCGCCGCCGGCATCGCCCGGATCGATGCCGGCCCCGCCGCGATCGCCCTGACCCCCCGCAAGGGCGCGCGCCTCGACCATCCCGATCTGGAGGCCAAGGGCGACCGCCTGATCCTGCGCGAACGGATCGAGGACCCCGCCACCCGCCTCGATTTCCTCGCCGCCGTGCTGGTGGAGGTGGGCGGGGGGTGACGCTGTTCTTCACCGCCGACACCCATTTCGGCGACCACCGCACCATCAACATCCGCGGGCGTCCCTTTGCCACCGCCGCGGCGATGGACGAGGCGCTGGTCGCCGGCTGGAACGCCGTCGTCGCCCCGGGTGACGAGGTCTGGCACCTCGGCGACGTCGCCCGCCGCCCCGCCGACGTCGCGGGCCTGCTCGCCCGCCTCCACGGCACCAAGCACCTGCTGCGCGGCAACCTCGACCCCGACGCCACCGTCGCCGCCCCCGGCTGGGCGAGCACCGGCGATTATGCGGAGATCGAGCCGGACGGCCGCCGCCTCGTCCTCGGCCACTATCCGTTCCGCGCGTGGAACGGCCAGGGCAAGGGCGCGATCAACCTCCACGGCCACAGCCACGGCCGCCTCGCCCCCATGCCCCGCCAGTACGACGTCGGCGTCGACGTCCACACCTATGCCCCGGTGACGCTCGCGCAACTCCTCGCCCGCGGTCGCGCAAAGGGCTGATCCGCGCCCGCGGACCCGGTGCCGGCCCTCCACCACCTGCATCACCCTCACCCAGCAAAGGCTGAGGTCCATGTCTGGACGGTCTGCCACCCGCTGGAGACATGGGTCCCAGCCTGCGTTGGGACGACGAACGCGGTTGAGCGAGGGCGGTTTTCGATCGAATTAGAGCCGTTAGCGCCGAGCGAAGTCGAAGCACCAACCGGTCCACTTGGCCTTCGACTGGTCTGGGTCCGGACGGAGGCGATGCAGATCGGTCGCATCGCGCTACGGCGCGTCCGACCCCTGCCGGTCGAGCCGCCGCAACACCCGGCCGATCGGCCCGCGCAGGTACGTCACTCCCTCGTACAGCCTCAGGCTCGCCCGCGCCCAGCCGACGTACAGCCCGTGCCATCCCGTCGTCCGCGCCAGCGCCGCCATCCGGTGGCTCCCCCACGCGATCCGCCGCCGGAGCCGATAGACCAGCTTGCGCCGCCACGGCAGCGCGTACCCGCCCGGCGCGACCCGCTTGGCGAGCGGCAGACGCGGCGGCGCGATGCGCAGCCGGTACGCCAGCCCCTCGCGCCGCTGCCGGAACCCCGCGGCCTGGGTGTCGGCGATGAAATCGGCGTCCACCCCCTTCAGCGCCAGCCGCCCGTCCGCCACCGCCTCCGCCACCAGGTCGCGGATCGCCGGCGACCGCACCACCGCGACGTTGGTGCCGCGCCCGTCGGACGAATAGGGCTCGACCCAGGCGTCCCCGAACGAGATGTCGGCGGTCTCCGCGACCACGTCGTCGCAGTAATTGCATGCCGGGTTCATGAAGAACCCCGCCCCCCAGTCGCCGTCCGCCAGGTGCATCCAGTCCTGCCACCGCGCGCTGCCGTCGGCGAGGTCGAGGTGCGCGGTGTACCAATTCGCCGGCCTCCCTTCGTCCTTGCGCCGGTACTCGACCGCGCGCACCGCGCCCATCGGCGCGCCGAGCTGCCAGGCGAAGCTGTCGACCAGCCGCGCGGACTTCATGTGCCCGCAGAACAGCCCCAGCGTGAAGGCGATCCGCTCGGCCAGCACCGGCTCCTCCGCGCGGGCGAGATGCACCGCCTTGATGAAGCACGGCACCCCGACGATCGCGTAGCGGCCCGGCACCCGCCTGATCTCGTCCAGCACCCCCGACAGCTCGACCGGGTGGTAGCGCGACCGCGCGCCCTCGCGCACCGCCGTCAGATCACGCGACACGCGGTAGCCGAAGAAGCCGTCACCTCTCGCCGGGTCGCGCGGGGCGACGTGCGCCACCCCGTCGACCAGCCCGCGCCGCATCAGCTCGGCGGCCACCCACGTCACCATCCCGCCCGAACTGCCGCCCGGGCGGAACCCGTCCTCGGCGACGTGCCCGACATAAGCGCGCTCGAACCGCCCGATCCGCGCGTCGGTCTCGGCGGGCGCGGGGAAACGATCGGCCGCGATCGCGTCCTCGTCGGCGGCGGCCGGCGAGAAGGGGCAGGTCCGCGCGAACGCCGCCGACGGCTCGGCGGCCCACGCGCCCTCGGGCTTCAGCTGCCCGAACCGGTCCCAGCCGAGCGCGCCCGCCTTCGGCCCGCACCCGCCGCAGCCGATGCACAGGTCCGCCCGCACCACGTCGCGCGGGGCGAGGCTCGGGGCCGGACGCGGCTCAGCCAAGCGCCGCCGCCAGGAACGCGTGGCCCTCTTCGCGCAGCGCCCGGATGCGCGTGCCCACGCCGGGCTCGATCGGCCCGCCCAGCAGCGCGTCGTACGCCGCCGCACCCTGCCCCTCGCCCACCAGGTGCCGCTCCGCCCCCAGCTTGGCGACGAGGTCGCGGACCTTGTTCGACCGGTAGGCCGACGGCGCGGTCGCGAACGGCCGCCCGTGGAGCAGCGCGAACACGCAGCCGTGGAAGAAATTGGTCGCCACCGCGTCCGCCCCGGCGACGGCGGCGTGGAAATCGTCCGGCCCCGCCTCCAGACGCTGCTCGTCCGCCCAGTCGACCCGGTAGCCGACGCTGACCACCCGCCGGCCGTTGGCATGCGCCCAGTCGCGCACCCGGGCACCGAACCATTCGGGAAAGCCGTGGCCGTAGACCAGCAGGTAGGGCGCCCCCCCGCCCGCCGCCGGCGCCGGTGCGGGCGGCGGGAACTGGAGGCACGGGTCGAGCACGGTGGCCGGCACCCGCCCGGTCGCGCCCTCCACCAGCCGCCGCCCGTTGGCGTCGCGCACCGACAGCGCGTCGAACCGGTCGAGCTTCATCGCCCAGCCGGGCTCGATCGCGGCCCCGTCGTAATTGCCGAAGCTCGCCGCGTACGACACCAGCCTCCCCGCATCGACCCCCTCGCCCCAGAAGATCGGCTTGTAGCCGTACCAGGGGTGGGCGAAGTTCCACACCTCGTCCGACCCGATCACCACCGCGTCGAACCGCCCCGCCTCGCCCGGCCGGTCGAGCGGGAAGCGCGCCGACTGGGGCAGCCGGTCGAACGCCTGGAGGAACGCGCGCGCCTTGTTGCCGTAGGCGCGCACGTCGTCGCGCGACGACCGGGTCGGCAACAGCGGCTGGAACGCGCACCGCCACTCGACGCGGCGGACATGGTCGGCGTCGTGGTCCAGCAGCACCGCGTCGTGGCCCATCGCGCGCAGGCCTTCCACCAGGCACCGCGCCTGCCAGTAGGACCCGTAGTTGATGCAGCGGTGGAAGGTGAGGACGCCGACCTTCATGCGCGGCCGGCGGAGGCGTCTGGGATCATCGCCGCCGGTTAGCAGAACCGGCGCGCGCGTCACCTGCCAAACTGGCGCGCCATCGGCGGCGACCTTCGCCGCGGCGGCGCTCCTACCCGTCGGAGACGTACCACCCGGCGCAGACCGGGGTCCGGTCGGCAAGGCTCATGCGACGAAGCACCGCCGCCGTCACCGGCCTCGCGGGCGGAATGGTCGTCCGACAGCCGCAGGCACCGACCGGGACCGGGCAAATGGGGAGGGGCGCAGGAGGAAAGGCCGCCCGCCGCGTCATCCCCGCGCCGGATACACCGCCGCCGGGCCGTATTCGGCGAATGGCACCGGCGCCGCCCGCGCGACGAACACGTCGCCCTCGGCCGTGTCCGTCACGTCGAACCCCGCGCTCCGCAGCATCGCCCGGCTGCACGCGGCGTTGGGCGCCCACCAATTTGTCCAGTCGCCCGCGAACCGGCGCTCGATGAAGTGCATCTTGGGATAGCCCGGCTCGTCGAAGAAGGCCGGCGGATCGTAGGTGCCGGGCACGAAGAAGGGATGGTCCTCGGGCAGCTCGACGACCTCGGCCGAGCCCTGCTGCATGGTCTGGAACAGCATGGTGCCGCCGTCGGCGACGACATGCTCGCGGATCAGATCCAGCGCCAGCAGCGGGTGGCGCAGGTGGTACAGCACCCCCATGAACACGACCAGGTCGAACCGCTCGCCGATCGCGCCCACGTCGTACACCGACAGGTTGCGGAACTCGACGCCCCCGTCCTCGCCCGACCAGCCCAGCGCCCCGGTCGCCAGCCGCGCCTGCTGCAGGTAGCGCTCGTCCGAATCGATCCCCAGCACCCGCGCCGCGCCGCGCCGCTTCATCTCCACCGAATAGAAGCCGGCGTTGCAGCCGATGTCCAGCACGGTCTTGCCCGACAGGTCGGCGGGGATCGCGTCGGCGAACCGCAGGAACTTGGCGCGCGGGTAATCGCCCAGGAAATGCTCGGGCGCGGTCGCCGTGCCGTGGAGGTCGATGTTGTGGAACCACGGCCCCAACGCCGCGATCCGCTCGCGCAGGGTCGCGCCCGTTCCGTCCCCGATCGTCTCGCCCAACCGACGTCCCCCATGTCGTTACACCCCGACAACGGGCGCGCGCGCCGCCCGTTCCGCCGCCCCGCCAGCGCCCCGCGTCGCGGCCCGCGGGCGGACATCGTTGCGCCTGTGGAACCATCGCCCGTCCCGACGGCTTTGTGCGCGATGGACGACGGAATGGCGCGCTGGACCGCGGCGATGCGCGACGAACGCTGGGCCGACGCCCGGGCGATCGCCGACCGGAGCCTCGCCGCGCGCGATCCCGCCACCCGCGACGATCCCTCGCTCCCCTATCACCGACGCTGGGTGTGGGACGGCCGCCCGGTCGACGGTGCCCGCGTCCTGGTCCGCTGCTATCACGGGCTGGGCGACACCATCCAGTACGCGCGCTTCCTGCCCCGCCTCGCCGCCCGCGCCGCCTCGGTCACGGTGGAGGCGCAGCCCCGCCTCCTGCCGCTCCTCGCCACGATCGGCAGCGGCGCGACGCTGGTCGGCTTCGACCCCGCCCACCCGCTTCCCCCGGCCGGGGTCGACGTCGGCATCACCGAACTGGACCACGCCCTGCGCGCCGCGCCGGGCGACGCGCCCGCGCCCTACCTGTCCGCCGCCCCCGCGCCCCTGCCGCCGGGCACGGTGGCGCTCTGCCACGGCGCGGGCGACTGGGACCCGGACCGCAGCCTCCCGCCCGCGCTGCTCGCCCCGCTCTGCGCGGGTCGCCCCGCGGTGACGCTGATGCCGGGCGCGACCCGGCTTCCGGTCCTCAACCCCGAGGGCTGCCCGCTCGACATGGCCGCCACCGCCGCGCTGGTCGCGGGGGCGGGGCTGGTGGTCACCGTGGACACCATGATCGCCCATCTCGCCGGCGCGCTCGGCCGCCCGACCCGGCTGCTCCTCAAGGCCGATCCCGACTGGCGCTGGGATCCGGCACGCAGCCTCACCCCCTGGTACCCGACGGTGCGCCTCTACGCGCAGGATCGCCCGGGCGACTGGACCGGCCCGCTCGCCCGCCTCACCCGCGACATGGCCCGCTACATGGAATGTCCCGCATGACCCTCGACACGCCCACGGTCCCGGTCTCCTGGGGCGAGCTCCTCGACAAGATCACCATCCTCGCCATCAAGCGCCGCCGCCTCGCCGACCCGGCCGCGCTCGCCAACGTCGCGCGCGAGCACGCGCTGCTGCTCGCGGTCGCCGCCCCGGCGCTGCCCCGCATCGCCGCGCCGCTCGCCGAGCTGGAGGCGGTCAACGAGGCGCTGTGGGACGTCGAGGACGCGATCCGGGGCGAGGAGGCGGCGGCCCGCTTCGGCGACCGCTTCGTCGACCTCGCCCGCCAAGTCTACCGCCGCAACGACGCCCGCGCCGCGATCAAGCGCCGGATCAACGACCTGCTCGGCTCGGCGCTGGTGGAGGAGAAGAGCTACGCCGACTGGCGGGCGGCGAGCTAGCGTCGGGTCCGGCAAAGCCGGCGAAGGGCGTGTTCCGCCGGACCCGCCACCGCCCCCCGCACGTTCGCCCCCCATGGCCAGCGTCGCCGACACCACCCCCCGCCCCGTCGCCTGGCGGCCCCGCCGCGTCCTCGTCACCCGCGCCGCGCGCGGCTACGCCCACGGCCGCGCGATCATGGCCCGCGCCGCCGCCCGCGGGATCGAGGTGGTGGAGCTTGCCGGCGACCGGCTCAATCTCGCCTTCCCCGACGATCCCCGCCGCGCCTATGCCGAGGCCAAGGCCACGCTGGCGGTCACCGTCGCGCCGCCGTCCAAGCGCCGGCTGCAGCCGATCGCCCCCAGCGCCGACTGGCGGGTCGACCTCGCCGAGGGGTGCCCGGCGCATTGCAGCTACTGCTATCTCGCGGGCTCGCTCAAGGGGCCGCCGATCACCCGCGCCTACGCCAACCTGGACGAGATACTGGATGGCCTGCCCGCCTATCTCGGTCAGGGCACGATCACCTCGCGCAAGGCCGACCGCGCGCACGAGGGCACCACCTTCGAGGCGTCGTGCTACACCGACCCGCTCGGGATCGAGCCGATCACCGGCTCCCTGTCGGCGGCGATCGCGTGGTTCGGCCGGTGGGACGCCGACGCCCAGCTCCGCTTCACCACCAAGTTCGCCGAGGTCGAGCCGCTGCTCGGGATCGACCATGGCCGTCGCACCCGGATGCGCGCCTCGGTCAACGCGCGGCTGGCGTCACGGTTCGAGGGCGGCACGGCGACGACTCCCGCCCGCCTCGGCGCGCTCGCGCGGGTGGCGCGCGCGGGCTATCCGGTCGGCCTCACCATCGCCCCGATCATCGCGGCGCCGGGATGGCAGGAGGAGTACGGCGCGCTCCTCGACGACGCCGCCGCCGCGCTCGCCGGGGTCGCGGACCTCGACCTCACCGTCGAGCTCATCACCCACCGCTACACGCCGACGTCCAAGGCGGTGCTGGACGGCTGGTACCCCGGCTCGGCGCTGGACATGACCGGCACCGACCGCGCCACCAAGCGTACCAAGTTCGGCGGCGAGAAGCAGGTCTACGACGCCGCCACCACCCGCGCCCTGCGCCTGTTCTTCGAGGCGCGGATCGCCGCCGTATTGCCCGCCGCGCGCATCCTCTACTGGACTTAGACAGCCTCGCTTACCGAACGCTAACCTATCGGGCGTACGTGTCCCATCCGCCATCCGGGGGGAAGGGAATGTTCGAAGCGGTGCGGAAACGGCGGGGGCGGGACGATCTGTTCGATCGGATCGGCCGCTTCCTCGACGCGCAGGGCCTGTCGCCCGACCCCGCCAACTACGCGCTCGCCCATGCCGCACTGGTCGATCCCGACGGGCCGCTGGCGATGGCGGTGGCGCGGCTGACCGACGGCGGCGTGCGGCTCAGCCGCCGCGAGCTGGAGGAGCTCGGCGGCACCGCCGGCGGCGCGCCCGCCGCGGTCGCTCCCCGCTCGGAGCCGTGCGACGACGGCGCCAGCCGCGACGCGGCGGCGCTGGTCGCCCGCACCCAGGCGCAGGTCGACGGCTTCGCCAGCCTGATCGACACCATCCGTGCGGAGACCAGCGGCTTCGGCCGCGATCTCGCCGCCAGCACCGCGGAGATGGTCGCTCCCGACCTGCGCGACCGGCCGGCGACGGAGATCGCGCGCCTCGCCTCGGCGATGGTGGCGCGGGTCCGCGACACCGAGCGACGGCTCGCCACCGCCACCCGGGAAACCGACGCGCTGCGCGAACAGCTGGTGGCGGCGTGCGACACCGCGCGCCGCGACACGCTGACCGGCCTGCCCAACCGCCTCGCCTTCGACGAAGCGTTCGCGGCCCGCGCGGGCAAGCCGGGTCCGCACGCGCTGGCGATCTGCGACATCGACAAGTTCAAGAAGCTCAACGACGTCCACGGCCACGCCGTCGGCGACCGGGTGCTGCGCGCGCTCGCCCAGACGCTGGAGGCGGAGTGCGGCGACCAGCTCGTCGTGCGCTACGGGGGCGAGGAGTTCGCGATCCTCACCGCCGGGCTCGACCTCGCCGCGGCGACCGCGCTGGTCGACCGTGCCCGCGCCGCGGTCGCCACCAAGCGGCTGCGCAACCGCGACACCGACGTGGCGATCGGCCGGATCAGCTTCTCCGCGGGCATCACGCTGATGACGCCGGGGGAGGACAAGGCCACCGCCTTTGAGCGCGCCGACCGTCTCCTCTACCGCGCCAAGGCGGAAGGAAGGGACCAGGTGCTCGCGGGATAGCGTGGGCGCGCGACGCGCGTCCACGCTATCCCGCGCGGCCGGCAGGTCGGCCCGCCGAACCCGTCCGAGGGCGGCTTCGCCGTCGTCGCTCCGCCGTCTCCACGCCATCACCCGAGCACCGCCGCCATTTAGCGGCGCGGCGCGCCACCTCCCGCGGCGCCTTCCGCCAACTCCGCCACCCGCCAAATCGCCGATCACCCGATATCAGCCACTTAGCTGATTTGGCACGCCCTCTGCAAAGCTCCAGGCATCCCCGGCGGATCGTCCGCCGGCCCAACGGAGACCAGACATGACCCGCACCGAGACCCTGACCCGCACCGCCGCCAGCCTCGCCGGCGCCCTCTTCTTCGCCGCCATCTTCGTCGGCGCCGCCGTCCCCGTCCTGCCGATCGCCTGATCCCACCCCCTGCCGGAGTAGCCATCATGATCCGCCTCGCCCAGACCGCCGCCAGCCTCGCCGGTGCCCTCTTCTTCGCCGCGATCTTCGTCGGCGCCGCCGTCCCCGTCCTGCCGATCGCCTGACCTACCTGCTCAAGGAACACCTGCCATGATCCGCCTCGCCGCCCTCGACTCCACCATCGCCCAGGGGCTCGCCAGCATCGCCGGTGCGCTCGTCTGCGCCGCGATCGTCCTCGCCGCGGCGCTGCCGCTCACCCCGATCGCCTGAGGCAGGGCACGTGACCCGCACCCTGCTCCCCGGCGTCGTCGCCTTTGTCGCGACCGCGCTCATCCTGGCGACCCACGCCGGCCTGCTCTTCGCCTGAGGCTGCCGCGCCCGGCCGCCCGCGCGGGGCTCAGTGCCGGAAGTGGCGCATGCTGGTGAACACCATCGCCAGCCCCGCCTCGTCGGCAGCGGCGATCACCTCCTCGTCCCGGATCGACCCACCCGGCTGGATCACCGCGGTGGCCCCCGCCTCCACCGCCGCCATCAGCCCGTCCGCGAACGGGAAGAAGGCGTCGGACGCGACCGCCGATCCGATCGTCCGCGGCGCGCTCCACCCCGCCTTGTCGGCGGCGTCCTTGGCCTTCCAGGCCGCGATCCTGGCCGATTCCAGCCGGTTCATCTGCCCCGCGCCGATCCCCGCGGTGGCGCCGTCCCTGGCATAGACGATCGCGTTCGACTTGACGTGCTTGGCCACCGTCCAGGCGAAACGGCAGTCCGCCAGCTCGCGCCCGGTGGGCGCGCGCTGCGTCACCACCTGCAGCTCGCCCGGCCGCCCGTCGTCGCGCGACTGGACCAGCAGCCCGCCCGCGATCGATCTGATCGCCAGGCCCGGCCGGTCGGCGCGCGGCAGCTCGCCGGTCAGCAGCAGGCGCAGGTTCTTCTTGCCCGCGAACACCGCCCGCGCGTCCGCGTCGGCGTCGGGGGCGACCACCACCTCGGTGAAGATCGCCGCGATCGCCTCGGCGGTCTCGCGATCCAGCGGCCGGTTGAGGGCGATGATGCCGCCGAACGCCGACACGCTGTCGCAGGCGAGCGCCGCGCGATACGCCTCGACCAACGTGTCCGCCGATGCCACCCCGCACGGGTTGGCGTGCTTGACGATCACGCAGGTCGGCGGCCCGCCCGCGAACTCCGCCACCAGCTCCAGCGCCGCGTCGGCGTCGTTGAGGTTGTTGTACGACAGCGCCTTGCCCTGCACCTGCTCCGCCTGCGCGATCCCGCGCGCATGGGGCCCGCGCGGCAGGTAGAGCGCCGCCGACTGGTGCGGGTTCTCGCCGTAACGCAGCGGCTCGGGGTGGCGCGTAAAGGCGAGCGGCAACGTCACCGGAAACGCCTCGCCCCGGTCCGCGAACGCGAACCACTGCGCGATCGCCGCATCGTACGCCGCGGTCGCCGCATAGGCCTTGGCCGCGAGCATCCGCCGCTGGTCCAGGCTCGTCGCGCCCCCGGCGACCAGCGGATAGTCGGCCGGGTCGGTAACGATCGCGACGTGCGCGTGGTTCTTGGCCGCCGACCGCACCATCGACGGCCCGCCGATATCGATATTCTCGATCACCTCGTCGCGGCCCGCGCCCTTCGCGACGGTCGCCTCGAACGGGTAGAGGTTGACCACCACCAGGTCGATCGCGCCGATGCCGTGCTCGGCGGCGGCGGCCATGTGCGCCGGGTCGTCCCGCCGCGCCAGCAGCCCGCCATGGACGACCGGGTGCAGCGTCTTGACCCGCCCGTCCATCATCTCGGGAAAGTTGGTCAGGTCGCTGACGTCGCGCACCGCCAGCCCTGCATCGCGCAGCGCCCTGGCGGTGCCGCCGGTCGACACCAGTTCGACGCCCTTCTCCGCCAGCGCCCGCGCCAGCTCGACCAACCCGGTCTTGTCGGACACCGACAACAGGGCGCGCTTGATCGTCACGGTATCGGTCATCGTCGCGGCTCCGTTGTCTCGTCGCCCCGGCCTCTTTCCGTCACCCCGGCGAAGGCCGGGGTCCATGGCTCTCGGAGGCAAAGGCTGCCCCCTGACCCCGAGAGACATGGATGCCAGCCTCCGCTGGCGTGACGGTTCGCAAGTTCGGCGCTTGTCCGCCCGCGCCCTTGGCCGGTCACACCGCCCGCTTCAAGGCCCAGCTGACGCTCGCGCCGCCCGCCACCGCCTCGCCCGCGACGACCAGCTGCCGGGTCGGGGTCGCGCGGCCCTCGCCGTCGATCCACAGCGACTCCTCGATCGCCAGCGCACCGCCGCGGCAGCGGAACTGCCACAGCCCGCCGCCCGGCAGCCGCAGGATCGCCCCCATGCCGTCGGCGGTCGGCGACGCCTGCACCCCCGCCCCCAGGTGGAAGCGGATCGCGAACGCCGCCGCCCCTCCCCGCCGCCGCCCGGCGGGCAGCAGCGCGTCCTCGCCGCGCAGCTCGCGCCCGTCGGCGGCGAGCACCAACTGGCGGCGATGGCGAAAGCCGAAGCGGCGGGCATAGCCGTCATGCGCGGCCTCGATCCGGCTTCCCCCTTCGGACTCCTGGCGCGACAGCTCGACCTCGACCACCCCGCGCCCCAGCGACCCGTCGGCGTGGATCGCGGTGGAGTTGGTGTCGCCCACGGTCAGCGTCGAATGCGCCGCGGTGGACCGGAGCGCCTGCACCACCGCGGCGGGGACCTGGTGCACCGCGCCCCCCGCGCCGCCGCAATTCACCACGATCCGCGCCGCCCCGTCCGAGAACTCGAACGCCAGCGTCGACGCGCACGCCCCGATCGCCCCGCCCCCGGCATGGGCGATCGGCGGCGGTGCGGCATCGACCACCAGCACCGCGCTGCCCGCGGCGAGTCGCTGATACCCCCAATCGCGCGCCTGACGCAGCGGCCGCGCCCGCACCCCGCTCGCCTCGATCACCGCCGCGACCCGCTCGGGCGACAGCGGCACCCCGCCCTGCCAGCTTCCCAGCCCCCGGTCGGCGGCGAGCACCCCCATGAGCGCCGGCACCGCCCGCGCCAGCGCCGCCGCGGCGAACTCGGGCAGGTCGAGCCGCCGCGCCGCATAGATCTCGCGAAGGCTCGCCAGCAGCGCCACCGTCTCGATCAGCTGGACGGGCGACCGCGACACCGCGCCCCCGTCCGCGGTCACCCCGCCCGCCAGCGCGCGCTGGAGCCCCGCCTCGCCGTACGCCCGCCGCGGGTCGCCGCCGGGGATCAGCAGCCCCGCCGCCACCGTCCCGCACCAAGCCGCGATCCTGGGGACGCCGACCGGCGCCTTGTCCGCGCCGCGATCGAGATGGCGGCTCCCCCGCGCCAGCGCGTTGAGCACGCTCGACCGGTAGATCAGGTCGGTGGACGACAGGATCAGCGGCGCGTGCGCGGTCCAGTGGAGGATGCGCCGCCCCCACAGCTCGGGCCGCCACGCGACCCCCCCGACCTTGTCGGCATGGGTGCGGAGCCACCCGGCCATCAGCGCCTCGGCGATCGGCGCGGCGGCGGCGCGGGTCGCAACGGTGGACAGGTCGCGCAGCCACGCGAAGCTGTGGAGATAATCGCCGAAGCCCCCGCTCCAGTCGGGCCGGGCGAAGTCGATCGCCGCCACCGCGCGTACCTCGCCGCGAAAGCTCACCGACCCCGCCAGCAGCGCCTGCCCGCGCTTGGCGTCGCCGAGCAGCGGGTCGTCGGGCACCGCGATCAGCTTCAGGGGGTGTCGCCCCTTCAGCCGCATCGAATGGATGGGGGTCGCCCAGGTCAGCCGGTGGAACCGCTCGGCCAGCCGCTCGGCCAGCGACAGCCCGTTCGCCGACCCCACCCGGATCAGCCGCTTGCCCTCGTCGATGCTGTCGGATGCGGCGTCGGCCGGCGGCGCGGGGGTCATCCGCCCCGCAACGCGCGGATGTTGTCGGCGTAGCGGGCGGGGCCGCCGCGGAATGCCGCCGTCCCCGCGACCAGCGCGTCCGCCCCCGCCTCGACGCACCGCCGGGCGGTGTCGGGATCGACGCCGCCGTCCACCTCCAGGTCGATCGCCTTGCCGGTGGCGTCGATCATCTTTCGGATCGCGGCGATCTTCTTCAGCTGCCCGTCGATGAAATGCTGCCCGCCGAAGCCGGGATTGACGCTCATCACCAGCACCAGGTCGGCGAGGTCGAGGAGGTAGTCGAGCATCTTGGCCGGCGTTCCCGGGCACAGCACCACCCCCGCGCGCTTGCCCAGCGCCTTGATGTGCTGGAGCGTCCGGTGGATGTGCGGCCCCGCCTCCGGGTGGACGGTCAGCGTGTCCGCCCCGGCTTCCGCGAACGCGTCCAGGTAGGCGTCCACCGGCGCGATCATCAGATGGACGTCGAACGGCTTGGCGGTGTGCGGCCGGATCGCCTTCACCACCGCCGGCCCCATGGAGATGTTGGGGACGAAATGACCGTCCATCACGTCGATGTGGATCCAGTCGGCTCCCGCCGCGTCGATCGCACGCACCTCCTCGCCCAGCCGCGCGAAGTCGGCGGACAGGATGGAGGGGGCGATGCGGACGGGCTGCGGCATGGGCGGGGGTTTAACAGGCCGGCGGCGAGCGGCAAGCGCGCCGCGCGGATCATCCCCGCCGGTCCAGCGCCGCGGCGAAGAACCCGTCGCACCCGCCCGCCTCGGCGAGCGTCCCCGGCGCCGTCCTGACCACCGGCCCCGCGATCCCCGGCCCGGCGATCCCCGGCACCACCTCGGCGGGCGCGGCCAGGGCATAGTCGGGCCGCGCCGCCAGGAACGCGTCGAGCTGCGCCTCGCCCTCCGCCCGCTCCAGCGAGCAGGTCGCGAATACCAGCCGCCCGCCCGGCCTGACCCAGTCGGCGGCGCGGGCCAGGATGCGCGCCTGCAACCCCGCCATGTCCGCGATCAGCGCGGGGTGCGCGCGGTGGAGTACGTCCGGGTGCCGCCGGAAGATGCCGGTGGCGCTGCACGGCGCGTCGACCAGCACCGCGTCGGCGGGCGCGGGCGGCGCCCATCCGGTCACGTCCGCCCGCACCGTCTCCGCCGCCAGCCCGGTCCGCGCGAGGTTCTCGGCCAGCCGCTCCAGCCGCGGTCCCGACTGGTCCACCGCCGTCACCCGCCACCCGGCGGCGGCGAGCTGCAGCGTCTTGCCCCCCGGCGCCGCGCACAGGTCCAGGACGTGGCCGCCCCCCGGGCCAAGCAGCCGTGCCGGGATCGACGCGGCGAGGTCCTGCACCCACCACGCCCCCTCCCGGTATCCGGGCAGCTCGCCGACCGGGGCGGGATCGGCCACCCGGACATGCCCCCGCGCCAGGCTCACGCCCCCCAGCCGCGCCGCCCAGTCCGCGGTCGCGCCCGGGTCGGCGAGCGTCAGGTCGAGCGGCGGCGGCGCGGAGATCGCCTCGCCGGCCGCATCGGCCGCGCCGACGCCCCACGCCGCCGCCCACCGCGCCGCGACCGGCGCGGGCAGCGACGCCACCATCGGCAGCTCGGCGCCCCCGCGCATCAACGTCCCGAACACGCCGTGGACCAGCTTGCGCGGGCCGCCGTCGACCAGGGGCAGCACCGTCGAGATCGCGGCGTGCGGCGGCGTCCCCAGTCTCAGCGCCTGGACCAGCGCGATGCGCAGCACCGTTCGCGCCTTGGCATCGTCCGCCAGCCTGAGCCGCGTCGCCGAATCGATCAGCGCGTCGAGGTCGGGAAGCCGCCGGAGCGCCTCCCCCGCGATCGCGTGGGCGAGCCCGCGGTCGGGCGGCGACAGTCCGCGCGCCGCGCCCGCGAGCGCCGCCTCCAGCGCCTCCCCCCGCCGCAGCACCGCGTCGAGCAGCCTGAGCGCCGCCCGGCGCGCGGGCGTGCCGGGCGGATCGATCGCGGGGCGCGGGGCGGGGGAACGATCGA
>Ga0325400_1001831_pt1 | contig 17977 bp, 14 predicted proteins | sample PopdelMetagenome_2_FD_205662 | JGI IMG/M metagenome (GOLD analysis project Ga0325400, IMG submission 205662) | Populus deltoides microbial communities from Bellville, Georgia, United States - Xylem-PdKOR-R1 | ecosystem: Host-associated > Plants > Phyllosphere > Stem > Wood/Secondary xylem... | reverse complement strand
CGGCTTCTTCGCGCTGACCTGGTTCGAGGTCGACCTGAACATCGTCGCCGCGTTCCTGACCATCATCGGCTATTCGATCAACGACAAGATCGTGATCGACGACCGCATCCGCGAGAACATGCGCCGTCACCGCCGCATGGACATGCGCGAGATCATCAACCTGTCGGTCAACGAGACGCTGCCCCGCACCGTCATGACCTCCGTCACCATCCTGCTGGCGTTGTTCGCGCTGCTGTTCCTGGGCGGGCACGTGCTGCGCGGCTTCACCGCCGCGATGATCCTGGGCATCGTGGTCGGCACCTATTCGTCCATCTACGTCTCGTCCTCGCTGCTCATCACGCTTGGCCTGCGCGCCGAGCCCAATCGCGAGCGACCGGGCACCACCGACAAGGCGGAACGGGTCGGAGCCGAGCGCGTCACCCCCAGGCCCGGCCGCGACTGAGGGCGGAGGACGCGTGGCCGACCTGCACATGCGCCCCGACCGGGCGTCGCCGGGGCCGGTGGTCGCAGGCTTCGGCGCCGGCGGTTTCCGGGTGGAGAACCGGCACTACGAAGCGCTGCTACTGACGCCGGAGCGGGCGGACGCCTGGTCGCCGCCGCCGCTGACGGATCTGACCGCGGACGCGCTGACCGGCCTGTTGGAGACGCGGCCGGAATTCGTGCTGCTGGGCACGGGGCCGTCGCTGCGCCGGCCGCCGCCCGCGCTGGTCCGGGCGCTGGAGGCGGCGGACGTGGGGCTGGAGGCGATGGACAGCCGCGCGGCCGCGCGCGCCTGGGGCGTGCTCCGCTCCGAGGGGCGGCGCATCGCGGCCGCGCTCTACCCCCTATAGGCCATGCCCATGCCGACCCGCGGGGCCGCCGCCCCCGGCGCGGGCCCGTGCCTTTCCGCCGCGGCGACGCGGTTGCGGCCCCGTCGTTTCGCCTCGTAGAGGGCGCCGTCCGCCGCCGCCAGCAGCGCCGCGCAATCGCCCTGCCCCATGCCCGTCCGCCCGTGTGCGACGCCGATGCTGACCGTCACCACCGGGCCGACGCTCCCATGGGCGTGGGTGAGCGCGGCGTCCTCCACGGCGCGGCGCAGGCGTTCGGCGATGGCGACGGCGCGGCCCGGGTCCCGCCCCAGCAGCACGGCGGCGAACTCCTCTCCCCCCACCCGCGCCAGCCGCGCGTCGGTGCAATCTTCCGCCAACGCGGCCGCCAGCACCTGCGCCACGCTGCGCAACGCCTCGTCGCCGCTGGGATGGCCGTAGGCGTCGTTGAACGCCTTGAAACAGTCCACGTCGACCATCATCGCGGCGACCGCCGTGTCCGGGCCGGTCCGCGACAGGTCGGCCGCCACCACCGCGTCGAAGCCGCGCCGGTTGGGCAGGCCCGTCAACGGGTCGATCATCGCCAGCCGTTCCAAGAGGTCGCGCTGGCGCGCGATCTCCGCCAGCCGCTCGCGGTCGCGCTCGCGCAACAGGAACGCGCGCCGCCGCTGGTTCAGGAGCGACCAGTTGGCATAGGTGGCGACGCCCCCCACCATCAGCCCGAACACCAGGTAGGTCGCCGACACCGACGCCGATCCGTAGCGCGACTGGGCGGTGAACGCCGCCATGACCACCGCGATCGCGACGTTCACGCCGGCCGCGTAGCCCGGCGTCAACCCCACCAGATTGATGGTGAAGCTGATCACCACCAGCCCCGCGCAGACATAGGTCAGCGCCGCCGGTTCCGCCGAGCGGCTCATGGCGAACGCGATGGTGACCGCGCACGTCAGCCCGAAGACGATGGGCAGGAGCTGATAGGCGGCGGGCGACAGGCCGGGCCGGGTCAGCAGCCGCGTCGCCGCCGCGCCCACCGGCATCCCGACATACAGCCGAAGCATCGCGTTCAGCCGCGCCACGTCGGGCACCAGCCACCAGTCGATCGCCAGCAACCCCAGGTAACAGCACAGGCCGAGCACCATGCCGCGGACCGCCTGGTGCCGACGTTCCTCCACGTCCTGGCGAGCAAAGGCCGCGGCCTGCACGGGCGACAGCCGTCCGGCCCCCAGGGGCCCTTTCTCGACGATCAAGGACTGGCCCTCCAGGAACCGGGGCATCGTGTCGCACCATAAGCAAATCGTTATGTTGCGGCGGATCATAGCCGGTGGCGAGCCAGAATAAACCTGTTGTCTGTTCCGCTTGGCCCCGCGCCGCGCGGCGCCTATCCTGCGGGACCGACGCGAACGCCGATCCGGAGTGACAGACCATGATGCCGCTCGTCCTGGCCACGGCCGTAGCCCTGCCGGCCGCCCCGCCTTCGATCGCCCCAGTCCCGAGTCTGGCCGAACGTTCCGCACGCCGGGCTGCCCCCCGATCCGGGCGGGGCGAGCGGCGAGGCCCGCCGGCCACGCCGTCCATCCCCGTCGCACCGCCCGCCTCGCCCGCCGCCGCACCTGATTACGCCGACGGGGCCGCGTGGCTGTGCCGGCCGGGCCGCGACGACGCTTGCGCGGGAAACCTGGACTGGACCGTCGTGCGCCCGGACGGGCGGACGCGTCCGGAGCGGTTCCGCCGGGCCAAGTCGCCCGCCTTCGACTGCTTCTATGTCTATCCCACCGTCTCCCTCGACCCGTCGCCCAATTCCGACCTGACGCCCGGGCCCGAGGAACGCGCCGTCGTCACCGCCCAGGCGGCGCGGTTCGGATCGGAATGCCGCGTGTTCGCGCCCGTTTATCGTCAGGTGACGCTGGCCGCGTTGCGCGCCGCCATGGCGGGCCGGCCGACGGCGGCGGACCGGGCGATGGCCCTGGCCGACGTGACCGCGGCCTGGCAGGACTATCTGGCCCGCGACAATGGCGGCCGCGGCGTGGTGCTGGTCGGCCACAGCCAGGGCGCGAGCCTGCTGAAGGAACTGATGGCGCACACGATCGAGCCGTCGGCGGCGCGGCGCAACATCGTCTCCGCCATGCTGATCGGCACCAACGTCGGTGCGACTGAACTGCGTTCACCGCCGTGCCGCGCCGATCGTCAGTACGGGTGCGTCGTCAGCTATGTCAGCTTCGCCGCGGACGGGCCGCCGCCCCCGCCCGGCGGCCGATTCGGGCGCGCGGCGGACGGCGGCCCCGCTTTGTGCACCAACCCGGCGGCGCTGGCCGGCGGGCGGGCCACGACCGACGCGGTGTTCGCCGCCGCGGGGCCCGGCGCGTCGGGGCCGCCGCAAGCCGACTGGGGGCGCGGCGTCACCATCTCCACGCCCTTCGTGCGCGTGCCGGGGCTGATCTCGGCCGAGTGCGTCCGGCGGGACGGCGCCGGCTACCTGGCGGTCGGCGTGAATGCCGACCCCGCCGACGCGCGCACCGACACGGTGTCGGGCGCGGTCGTGGCGAACGGCCGGGCGTTACCCGAATGGGGCCTGCACCTGATCGACGTGCCCGTCGCGATGGGCGACCTGGTGCGGCTGGCGGGGACGCAAGCCGCCGCGTGGCGCGGCGCGCCGACACCCCGCGGGCGGCGCTGACGCATCATACGTTCAGCGGTAACGCCAGCCGCCGCCGTAGCGATAGCGCTGACGATAGAAGCGCTCGCGGTGCCAGTATCCGCGTCCGGGATAGTAACGGCCGGCGGCGTAGCGGGGCCCACGGGGCGCCACCCGATAGCCGCGGGGTCCGCGATCGGGCTGGCAATAGCCGCCGGGTCCGCGATGGGCGCGGGGGCCGCACCCTTGGCGCGCGTCGGCGGGGGCGGCGGGAACAGTCGCGGACAGGCCCAGGGCGGCCGCGGCGGCGAACAGGAAGAGCTTCACGATCCTCTCCATCATACGCGTCCCGCGAAACGGCGGGGCGGTGAGGGAACGCGCGACCGTCCGCGGAGTGCCGCCCCGCCCCTAGAGCCGGCGCGTGCCCGGATAGGCGCAGATCATGTCCTCGGCCGCGGTCACCGTTTCCCGGCCCGTCACCGTGACGCACTCCCCCGCCCGGAAATCGACGCCCGCGACCGATCCACCGCCCTTGATCGGCACCAGCCACGCGGTCTGACCCTCGGCCAGCGCCAGCGTCCGTTCGCCGCCGGTCCAGCGTTCCAGCACGAACTTCGGCCCTTCCACCATCACGCGGCGGCCGGGTTCGTCGGCCGCCGGCGGCGCGGGGAGCGCGACGTACGGGTTGGGATCGGCGACCGCCATCCCGTCTTCCAGGTGCAGTTCGCGGTCCGAACCGTAATCGTACAAGCGATAGGTGGTTTCGGAATTCTGCTGCACCTCGATCAGCGTCAGCCCGCCGCCGATCGCGTGGATGGTGCCCGACGGGCAGTAGTAGAAGTCGCCGGCCTTGACCGGCTTCCAGTCCAGATCGTCCTCGATGCTGCCGTCCTGCGCGTCCGCGCGCAGCTTGTCGCGGTCCATGGGGGCCTTGGTGCCCAGCGCGATGGTCGAATCGGGTTCGGCGGCCAGGATGGTCCAGCACTCGTCCTTGCCGCGCGGCAACCCGCGCTTGTGCGCCTCGACGTCGTCGGGATGGACCTGGACCGACAGCTTTTCGCCGGGGAACAGGTATTTTATCAGCAGGTCGGGCTTGGTATCGCCGGGCTCCTGGAACCACACCTCGCCCACCTTACCCTCGTGCGCGCCCGGATCGGGAAAGCCGGGGAACAGGCTGGTCCGCCCCCAGGGTTTCTCGACGCGGTGGGTGTGCAGCTTGGTGGCGGGCATGAAGAACTCCCTGTTGAACACCGCGCAACGCACGACCGTCGGTCCGGGTTGCGGGGGTTCGGCCGGGACTTCCCGCCCATCGCGCCATGGGGTAAGGCGCGCAGCCATGCGTACCCCGTCCCGTGGCCTGTCCCTGCTGCTCATCGCCGCCGCCCTTCCCGTCGCGGGATGCGCCGGCCGCACCCAGGGGGGCCGCGCCGACGTGCCCTACGTCGCGCGCGACGTGGGCACGCTTTATTCGGCCGCGCGCAAGCGACTGGACCAGGGCCGCTACAAGGAAGCCGCGCTGCTGTTCGACGAGGTGGAGCGCCAGCACCCCTATTCGATCTGGGCCCGCCGGGCACAGCTGATGAGCGCTTTCAGCTACTACCTCAACCGCGACTATGCCGAATCGATCCAGGCGTCGCAGCGCTTCCTGTCGGTGCACCCCGGCAACCGCGACGCGCCCTACGCCTATTACCTGATCGCGCTCAGCTATTACGAGCAGATCAGCGACGTGACGCGCGACCAGAAGATCACCCGCCAGGCGCAGGACGCGCTGGGCGAGCTGACGCGCCGCTATCCCAACACCCGCTACGCCGCCGACGCGCGGCTGAAGCTCGACCTGGTCGCCGATCACCTGGCGGGCAAGGAGATGGAGGTCGGCCGCTTCTACGAGACGCGCGGGCAATGGCTGGCGGCGTCCATGCGCTTTCGCAAGGTGGTGGACGACTATCAGACCACCACCCACGCGCCGGAGGCGCTGATGCGGCTGACCGAAACGTACCTGGCGCTGGGCACGCCGCTGGAGGCGCAGAAGTCCGCGGCCGTGCTGGGCCGCAACTATCCCCAGACCAAGTGGTACGACCGCGCCTTCAAGCTGATGCGCGAACACCCGCCCCAGCCCGTCGCCCCCATCGCCTTCGGCCAGCAGAACGTGGCGCCCGGCACGCCCGGAACGCTGGGCAACACCGGCATCCCCGGCGAGGCGACGGGCCGTACCGCGCCGCCGTCCTCGCCCGCCGGCACCCCCACGACGGGCGGCGCGACCGCGACCGGCGGCACGGTGTCGGACGCGATCAGCTCGGGCGGCGGCGCCGGCACCGCGGCCGACCCCGTGCCGACCACCGGCACGGTCCCACGCTAGAGTCGGCCGTCCCCCAGAACATTAGGGGATCGCATCGGCCGCCGGATCGTCTATCCCGGCGCATCCATGCTGACTCAGCTTTCCATCCGCGACGTGGTGTTGATCGAGGCGTTGGACCTCGACTTCGGCGCCGGGCTCGACGTGCTGACCGGCGAGACGGGGGCGGGCAAGTCGATCCTGCTCGACGCGCTGGGGCTGGCGCTGGGCGCGCGCGGCGACAGCGGGCTGGTACGCCACGGCGCCCCCCAGGCCGCCGTCACCGCCACCTTCGATCCCCCCTCGCCCCCCGTGGCCCGGCTGCTGGAGGAGAACGGCGTCGAGGTGGAGCCGGGCGAGCCCTTGATCGTGCGCCGGCTGGTCAAGGCGGACGGCGGCAGCCGCGGCTTCGTCAATTCGCAGCCGGCGTCGGCCGGGCTGCTGCGCGAACTGGCGCCGCATCTGGTCGAGATCCACGGCCAGCACGACGACCGCGGCCTGCTCAATCCCCGCGGCCACCGCGCGCTGCTGGACGCGTTCGGCCGCGTCGACGCGCGCCCCGCCGGCCGTGCCTGGACCAGGCTGCGCGCCGCCGAGGAAGCGTTGACCGCAGCGCGCGCGGAGATTGAGGCGGCGCAGCGCGACCGCGAATGGCTGGAACACGCGGTCGACGAACTCACCCGCCTCGCCCCGGAGCCCGGCGAGGAGGAAGCCTTGTCCGACCGCCGCCGGTCGATGCAGCGGTCGGAAAAGGTGGCGGTGGACCTGACGGCCGCCGAGGATTTCCTGCAAGGATCGGGCGGCGCCTGCGCCGCGCTGCGCCAGGCGGCGCGCGTGCTGGAACGTATCGCCGAAACGCACCCGGCGCTGGGCCAGGCGCTGGCCGCCGTCGACCGCGCCAGCGCGGAGGCGGACGCGGCCGAGGACCAGCTGCGCGAGGCGCGAACCGCGCTCGCCTATGACCCCCGCGCGCTGGAGGAGGACGAGGCCCGGTTGTTCGAGCTGCGCGGCATGGCGCGCAAGCATCGCGTCCAGCCCGACGATCTGGCGGCGCTGGCCGACGAACTGCGCGGCCGGCTCGAACGGCTGGAGGCGGGCGAGACGGGGATCGCCAGGCTGGACCGCGCCGCGAGCGAGGCGCGCCAGGATTACCGCGACGCCGCCGACGCGCTCTCCAAGAAACGCCGCGCCGCCTCCGCCAAGCTCGACCGCGCCGTGGCGGGCGAACTGGCCCCGCTCAAGCTCGACGCCGCGCGCTTCCGCACCGACGTGGCCGACGACGCGGAGGGGCCGGGCGGGCGCGACCGGGTGGAGTTCCTGATCGCCACCAACCCCGGCGCCCCCTTCGCGCCGCTGGCCAAGATCGCCAGCGGGGGCGAGCTGTCGCGCTTCATCCTGGCGCTCAAGGTGGCGCTGGCCGAACGCGGCGGGGCCGCGACCATGATCTTCGACGAGATCGATCGCGGCGTCGGCGGCGCGGTGGCGTCGGCGATCGGCGAGCGGCTGGCCCGGCTGGCGCAAGGAACGCAGCTTCTGGTCGTCACCCACAGTCCCCAGGTGGCGGCGCGCGGCGCCAAGCACCTGCTGATCGCGAAATCCAGCGTCGGCACCGTCACCCGTACGGGGGTCCGCCCGCTCACCGAGGCGGAGCGGCGAGAGGAGATCGCGCGGATGCTGTCGGGCGCGACCGTGACCGACGAGGCGCGTGCCCAGGCGGAACGGCTGTTGGAGACGGCGTAGGGGCGGACGCCGCGGGATGACCGTTCGTCACCCCTGACCTGTTTCGGGGTACACCGCGGCACGCACGATTCCGCCTCGATGCGCGTGCAACGGCGGATGCGAAGCATCAGGGTGACGCGGGGATAAACGCAAGCGCGAAGGGCTTCGCCCCCCTGAAGGGAAGGGGCTCGACGCGTACGATCCCGGCTGCCGAACATCGATCAGCCCCGGCTCTTGTCCATCGCCCCCTCGTACCGCGACAGGTCGGGCTGCTTCGGAGCCCGCGCGAACAGTTTGGCCGCAGCGCCGCGCACCGCCGGACGGGCGGCGAAGCCGAGCGCGGCGTGGAGCAGGCGGATACCCGTGCGGCTGCGTGGATGCATCAGCCTGGGGCCGATCTTGGGCACGCCTTGGCCGTCCTTCACCATCGGCCGCATCGCCGCCTCATAGGCCCCGAACGCGGCCGCCACGTCGCCCCCCGCCCGCGCCAGTTCCCCCGCCAATACATAGGCCCCCGTCACCGCCAGCGTGGTGCCGATCCCCGCCAGCGGCGTCGCGCACCAGGCGGCGTCGCCCGTCAGCACCACGCGGCCCGCCGACCAGCGCGGCATCCGCACCTGACGCAGCGCGTCGAAGTAGAAATCGTCCGTTTCCGCCAGCCCCGCCAATATGCGCGGGCTCTGCCAGCCGGCGTCGGCGAACCGCTCCGCCAGCCACGCCTTCTGCCGCTCGACCGACCATTTCTCCTCGCCCGCGGCCCGCCCGTGGACCGACAGCATGGCGCGCGCGGTGCCGTGGGCGTCGGGGCGGATCGACGCGCTGCGCCCGCCCGTCGCGTTGTACCAACGCCAGCGCCGGTCGTCGTCGGGGCTGCGGGGGATGGTGAAATAGGCGATGGTCAGGTCCATCCAGCGCGGATCGTTCTCCTGGCCGAACACCAGCTCGCGCGTCGCCGATCCCACGCCTTCCGCCACGATCACCGCGTCGTAGCGGGCGGTGGCGCCGCCCGCGAAGGTCACGTCGACGCCGTCCGCGTCCTGCACGACACCCGCCACCGAATCGCCGAACCGAAAGCGCGCCCGGGCCGCCGCCGGTTCGTAGAGCAGCCGCGCCAGGTCGCCGCGCAATATCTCCATCTCGGCGGTGGGGCCGTCGTTCCCCTCGTCGCCGACCGCGAACTCGGCCATCGTCCGGCCCCGGCCGTCGACCCAGGCCGTGCCCTCCTCGCCCGTGCCGTTCGCCAGCGCCGCCGCCTCCAGCCCCATGCGGCGCAGCACCTCGCGCCCGCCTCCACGCACGTCGACGTTCTGGCCCCCGTCGCGGAACGCCGGCGCGCGCTCCACCACTTCGACGTCGAACCCGTGCCGCCCCAGCCACCAGGCGGCGGTGCATCCGGCGACGCTGGCCCCGGTGACGAGGATGGACTGGGGCATGGGCAAACTCCTTCGCCGTTCGAACGCCGATGGGGGCGGCCGGGGTTCCGGGCGATCGGACCGCGTCGTTATCCCGGAACAGGTCGACGGTCGTTCCCGTCGCCCCCCGTCATTCCCGCACAGGCGGAAATCCAGACTGGCGAACGGCGGAGTTTACGGATCCCCGCCTGCGCGGGGATGACTAAGGATAGGAGGTCGCGGGGGGGGGGCCGAAGTCGGAGATAACACGCCTCCGTCTCTTCCCGGACCCTGCGCGACGCGCCGGTTCAATCCCCGCCCGTCCGCCCCTATGGGCCACCGGTGCCGACCATGCCCGCCCCCACCCGCGTTCAGGCGCTGGACGTGCTGCGCGGGGCGGCGGTGCTGGGGATATTGGCCGCCAACCTGCCGGGCTTCGGCCTGCCCCAGGCGGCCGCCTTCTCGCCCGCGGCCGCGGGCGGGCGCACCGGCGCCGACCTGTGGGCCTGGGCGCTCAACTTCGTCCTGGTCGAGGGGCGGATGCGCGGGCTGTTCTCGTTCCTGTTCGGCGCGTCGCTGCTGCTGATGGCGGAGCGGGCGGGCGACGACGCGGCGGGCCGGCATTATTCACGCATGGCGTGGCTTTACCTGTTCGGGCTCGCCCACCTCTACCTGCTGTGGTGGGGCGACATCCTCGCCCACTACGCGCTGGTCGGGTGCCTGGCCTTTCCGTTCCGGCGGCTGGGGCCGCGCGCGCTGGTGGCGACCGGCGCGGCGCTGGTCGCGGTGCAGTTCGCACTCGCCCTCGACGCCGCGCGCCTCGCCTTCGCGGCGACGCCGGGCAGCGGGGGCTGGGCCGCGCTGCAAAGCGGCTTCGGCACGCCCCCCGCGCGCGACCTGGCGGCCGAGGTAGCGGCGACGCGCGGGTCCTGGGGCGACGGCGTGGCGTGGCGCTGGCGCACCGCCGCCTCGCCGATCGCGTTCCTGCCCGCGGGCGGCGCGGAGACGCTGGGCTATATGCTGCTGGGCATGGCTGGCTATCGTTCCGGGCTTCTGGCGGGCGGCTGGCCGGCCGCGCGGATGCGGCGCTGGGCGATGATCGGCCTGGGGGCGGGCCTGCCGGCCTACGCGCTGCTGGCGCGGGGCATCGTCGCCCACGGGTTCGACGCGCGCTGGACGCTGTTCCTGTCCTACGCGCTCACCGTGCCGCTCCGCGCCGCGACGATACCCGCCTATGCGTGCGCGCTGCTGCTGCTGCCGGGGGGCGTCGGTCGCTTACTGGCGCGGGCGGGTCGCGCGGCGTTCAGCAACTACCTGGGCACCAGCCTGGTGATGGGCTTCGCGTTCGGCGGCTGGGGGCTGGGGCTGTTCGACCGGCTGCACCGGGCGACGCTCTACGCGCTGCTGCTGCCCGCCTGGGGCGTCATGCTCTGGTGGCCGGCCGTGTGGCTCCGCCGCTACCGCACCGGCCCGCTCGAATGGCTGTGGCGCAGCCTCTCACGCCTCGAATGGCAGCCGCTCCGGCGTTAGGGTCAGGACCCGTTACTGCCAATGGTCATCACGGAGCCGAAAAGGGCCGGCAGGCAGGAACGAGGAGGAGGCGATGCTCCCGCATCGTCGACGACGAGCGACGCACCTGGGGCACCCCACGAAGTATTACTTCGTGGGGTGCCCCCTGCCGGCCCTTTTCGGCCCGCCCCTTTGGGGTCACCCCCAGAAGGCCAGGGGCCGTGTCGAACGGCTTGCGCGTAGCTTAAGCTACGCGTCTGCGCCGCCCTCCTTGCCCATGACCTTCTACGGGCGATGCTGGCCGTTGGCAGTAACGGGTCCTGACCCTAGGTTCAGGCGCGGCCGAACGTCGCGACCGGCCGCCGCCCGAAACCGCCTGGGCCGGCGGCGGGCATCGCGCGCCGCTCCGCCAGCGGGTTTGCCTCGCGCTCCAGCAGCGCCAGCGTCTGCTGGAACAGCGGGCGCAGGCGGACCACCTGTTCCAGCGCCTCGTCGGGCGTGTCCTGCCGCTCGACGCAGTCGCGCGCGATGTTCTCCAGCTCCTCCGCCAGCGCCGCCAGCGGTTCGGCGCCGAACTGGCGCGCCTCGCCCTTCAGCGTGTGGGCGGGGATCACCATGGCGGCGGCACTGTGCGCGCGCATCGCCCCCTCAATCGCCTCCACCGACTTCACGCCGTCCTCGCGGAAATAGCCCAGGATGCGGACGAAGCCCGCGCCCAGCTCGGCCCGCGCCCGTCCATAGGCCGCCCAGTCGACCAGCGTGCTGCCCTCGAACGACACCGCCCTCACTCCTCGATCGATGCCGCGCGACCATGAACGCGGCGAATCTCGCTAGGGGGCCTAGCGCCGTCGAGGTAAACATCGCGTTGCCGGCGCGCCCGGCCGGTCAGTCCGCCTTGTCGCGGTCGAACGGGTTGCGCGGCGCGCGCAGCGTCAGGCGGATCGGCACCGCGCCGAACCCCAGGGTCGACCGCATCGAGTTCATCAGGTAGCGCTGGTACGACGCCGGCAGCTGGTCCACCCGCGTGCCGAAGATCACGAAGCTGGGCGGCCGCGTCTTGACCTGGGTGACGTAGCGCAGCTTGACGCGCTTGCCGCCGGGCGCGGGGGGCGGATTGGCCTCCACCGCGCGCCCGAACCAGCGGTTCAGCTCGCCCGTGCCGACCCGCCTGCCCCAGGCGGCGCGCGTCTCGAACGCGGCGGCGATCAGCTGGTCCAGCCCGCGGCCCGTGGCGGCCGACACCGTCAGCAACGGCACGCCCTTCAACTGGCTGAGGCCGTCGGCCAACGCGCCCTTGACCCCGTTGAACAGCTTGGACGCGTCCTCGGCCACGTCCCATTTGTTGAGCGCGATCACCAGCGCGCGGCCTTCCTCCAGCACGCGGTCGGCGATGCGCAGGTCCTGCGATTCGAGGCCCAGCGTCGCGTCCAGCAACAACACCACCACCTCGGCGAAATCGACCGCGCGCAGGCCGTCGGCGACCGACAGCTTCTCCAGCTTGTCCTGCACCTTGGCGCGCTTGCGCATCCCCGCCGTGTCGATCAGCCGCACGGGGCGCGGACCGTCCGGGCCGTTCCACACCCAGTCCACCGCGATCGAATCGCGCGTGATGCCGGCTTCGGGCCCGGTGATGAGCCGCTCCTCGCCCAGCAACCGGTTGACCAGCGTCGACTTGCCCGCGTTGGGCCGCCCGACGATCGCCAGCTTGAGCGGGGACGCGTCCAGTTCGGCGGCGGCCTGCTCCGCGTCCGCGTCGGTCACATCCTCGCCCGCATCCGTGACGTCGGACGGGGCGGCCGCCCCGCCGGCCGGCGGTGTGGCCGATTGTTGGGCCAGCTCCGCTGGCTCCAAAATCGGCCACACCGCCTCGAACAGGTCCGCCACCCCCTCGCCGTGTTCGGCGGACAATTGCACCGGGTCGCCGAAGCCCAGCGCCAGCGCTTCCAGCACGCCCTGGTCGCCGCTGCGCCCCTCGACCTTGTTCGCCACCAGCACCACGGGCGTGGCGGACCCGCGCAGCCAGCGGGCGATCTCCTCGTCCAGCGGCGTCACGCCCGCGCGCGCGTCGACCAGGAACAGTGCGCAGTCGGCGGCGCGCACCGCCGCCTCGGTCTGTCGCCGCATCCGGCCGGGCAGCGAGTGCGGGTCCTCGTCCTCGTAGCCCGCGGTGTCGATCACGCGGAAGTCCAGGCCCAAGAGGTGCGCGTCCCCCTCGCGCCGGTCGCGCGTCACGCCGGGCCGGTCGTCGACCAGCGCCAGCCGCTTGCCCACCAGCCGGTTGAACAGCGTGCTCTTGCCGACGTTGGGCCGGCCGACGATCGCGACGGTGGGGGTCACGTCAGCGCCCCGACATCAACGCCACGCGCTGATCCGACCGGCCTGGTCCAGCGCGTAGAGCGTCGAATTGGCGACCACCGGGGGCAGCGCGAACGACTTGCCCGCCGCGACCGTCGCCTGGACCGCACCGTCCGCCGGGCTGGCGTACACGATCTCGCCGCGCGAATTGGTCATCACCAGCCGCCCGCCCGCCAGCACCGGGCCGAACCAGGTAATCTCGCCCGACCGGCTCTTGGCCTTGCGGAACCGCCGGAGCTGCGACACCCAGCGCACGCGCCCGTCCGTCCGACGCAGGCAGATCAGCCGCGCGTCGTCCGTCACCACGAACAGCCAGTCGCCCGACACGGCCGGCGTGGAGATGCCGGCGATGTTCTGTTCCCACACGCGCCGCCCGGTGGACAGTTCCAGCGCCACCATGCGCCCGCCCTGCCCCACCGCGTACACGAACCCGCCCTCGATCACGGGCGAGGCGTCGATGTCCGCCAGGCTGGATACCGAGGTCGAGATGGAGGTGCGGCTGAGCGCGTCCTGCCACAGCACGCGCCCGTTCTCGTAGCGGTACGCGTTCAGCTCGCCGCTGGAGAATCCGGCCACCACCGTGCCCTGGCTGGCGGCGGGCGCGGCCACGCCGAACACCCCTTGCGTTTCCAGCGTGCCGGTCGCGGTCCACTGGACCTTGCCGTCGTCCTGGTTCAGCGCGAACACCTGATTGTCCTGCGCCAGCACGTAGACGAGGCCGTCCGCCACCGTGGGCGATCCGCGCAACGGGCCGCCGGGCTTGGCCCGCCACACGATCGCCCCGTCCGCGACGTTCAGCGCCACCACGTCGCCCAGGCCGTCGGTGGCGTAGACGCGCCCCCCATTCCCGCTGGCGCCGTCCACGCTGGCGCCCCCGCCGAAGCGCGAGCCGCGGTTCTCCTTGCCGTCGGCCAGCGGCGTCGCCCAGACGACCGCGCCGGTCGCGGCGTCGAAGGAATGCACCGTGCCCGCCACGTCCACCGCGTACAGCCGCCCGCCCGCCACCACCGGGGGCGCGGCCAGCCGCTCACGGTCCGACCCGCCGTCGATCGTCGCCACCCAGGCGCGCGCGGGCTGGGCGGCCAGCGCGGCGACGCCGGGCACCTTGTCGGCGCTGCCGCCGGGCTGGGGCCATTCCAGCGCCGCCTCGCCCGCGGGCAGCGTCACCGCCAGGCCGGCCAGCGTCTTATCGACCTCCGCCCCGTTCTCGGACACCAGGATGGGCACGCGCTCGCCGACCGTGGGGGTGCGCTTGGGCCCGCCCTTGAAGACGCCGCAGCCGCCCAGCGCCAGGACCAGGGCCGCGGCGGTCGCGAAACGGGAAGGGGTCATCGGGCGGACGCGTCCTGACTGGTGGTGGGAGTGCCGGGTCCGCTCGGTTGAACCACGGCGTCGACGCCCATGTCGCCCGCCATCTGAACGGCGCGTTGCCGGATCGACCGGGGAACGCCGTCGGCGCGCGCGATCTGGCCGAACATCCGCCCCGCCAGGTCGCGCCGCCCCTGGCGCAGATAGGCGATCGCCATCATCTCGCCCGCACTGCCGAAATACGCGTTGCCCGGCACCGCCAGCGCGCGCAGCCGGTCGACGACCTGCTGGGGCGGGATCGCGTCGAACTCGGCGCCGGTGCGGCGGATGGTCGCCAGGTCGCGGAACGGCTGGGCGATGCCGTCGTCCTCGGCGATCGCCGCGAACTTGGCCGCCGCCCCGCGCAGGTCGTCGCGCTGGAGCAGGACGTCGCCCTCGGTGAACAGCGCCAGCGCGCGGTTGCCGTCGCTGCCGTTCTTGGCGAGCGCGGCCAGCGGCGGGCCGGCCGCCGCCGTGCGCCCCGCCGCCAGGTCGTCATACGCCGCCTGGAGCTGCTCGCCCTCGCGCCCCAGCGCCTTGGCCTGCTGGTCGCGCCAGATCAGATAGGCCGCGAACGCCGCCAGCGCCACGACGATGCCCACGATCAACAGCCGGCCGTACCGGTCCCAGAACCCCGCCAGCTGGTCGCGGCGCAGTTCCTCGTCGACTTCGCGCAGGAAGGCTTGGTTGGTGGCGTCGGGCGGCAGGGCCAAGAACGGGCTCCGAATGGCGGGAAACGGCGCCCTTAGCCGCTGCGTGCCCGAAACGGAAGCGCGGGGGCGTGGGCGGAACGGGACAGGTCACACCGCCCTCTCTCCGTCATCCCCGCGCAGGCGGGGATCCAGATACGCCGCGCCATCCCGGCGTTTCGGACCTCAGGGTTTATGACTTCCTGCCTTCGCGGGAATGACGGAGCCGCCGAAACGGCCGGTCCGACCCTCCCCTACCCCTTGGGCGCGTATAGTTGCTCCGCGGTCGGGAACGCGCGGGTCCGCACGTCGGCGGCGTACGCTTCGGCCGCTCGCCCGATCTCGCCCGCCAGATCGCCGTACCGCTTCACGAAGCGCGGCGTGCGCTCGAACAGGCCCAGCATGTCCTCGGCCACCAGCACCTGACCGTCGCACGCCGCCGACGCGCCGATGCCGATGGTGGGGCACGCGACCGCCGCGGTGATGGCGTTCGCGATCGGCTCCACCACGCCTTCGATCACCAGGGCGAAGCATCCGGCGTCCGCCACCGCGCGCGCGTCGCGCTCTATCCGCGCGGCCTCCTCCGCGCTGCGGCCGCGCGCGCCGTATCCGCCCAGCTGGTTCACCGCCTGCGGCGTCAGGCCGACGTGACCCATAACGGGGATGCCGCGCTCGGACAGGAAGCGCACGGTGGGTGCCATCGCCTCGCCGCCCTCCATCTTCACCGCCGCCGCGCCCGTTTCCTTCAGCAGCCGCGCGGCACTTTCGAACGCTTGGCTGGGCGACGCCTCGTAGCTGCCGAACGGCATATCGATCACCACCAGCGCGTGGTGGCTGCCGCGCACCACCGCGCCCCCGTGCGCGGCCATCATCTCCAGCGTCACGGGCACGGTCGACGGCAGGCCGTAGATGACCTGGCCCAGGCTGTCGCCGACCAGCAGCATGTCGCAATGCGGGTCCAGCAGCTGCGCGGTCCTGACCGTGTAGGCGGTCAGCATCACCAGCGGCGTCCCCCCCTTGGCGCGGCGCACCGCGGGCACGGTCAGCCGCTTCATGGGCTGCGACACGGGGGTGGCCCGGCTGGTGGCGGGATCGACGGTGAAGGTCGTAGACATGGAAACAATCCTAGGCCGGATCGGCGTTCTCGTGGACACCGCCCCCCTATACCCTCCGGTCATTCCCGCGAAGGCGGGAATTCAGACCGGCGAACGCCCGACGATGCTCGCACGGGCCGGAGTGTTCGGACCCTCGCCTCGGCGGGGCTGACACTCGGTGTTGCGTCAATACAGATCGATCCCGGCACACGCGTAGGTGACGAGTCCACCGCACACGCGTTATCGGCTACACACATGCACCCCTTCCACGCCCTCTCCACCCACCGCATGGTCCGCGTCGCCGCCGCCACCCCACGCGGCACGGTGGGCGACAGTTGCGCCAACGCCGACGCCGCGATCGCGCTGGCGAGGCAAGCGCACGATCGCGGCGTCGACCTGCTGGTGTTTCCCGAACTCAATTTGTCCAGCTACGCGATCGACGACCTGCACCTGCAATCCGCGCAACAGGCCGCCGACGCCGACGCGCTGGCCCGCGTGGTGGAGGCCAGCCACGACCTGGCGCCGCTGATGCTGCTCGGCGTCGCGGTGCCCCGCAACGGTCGGCTCTACAATTGCGCGGTCGCCGTCCACCGCGGCCGCGTGCTGGGCGCGGTGCCCAAGACGTATCTCCCCAACTACCGCGAATATTACGAAAAGCGCTGGTTCGCGTCGGGCGCGGGGCTGACCGGGCTGACGGTCCGGCTGGCGGGTCGGGAAATACCCTTCGGCACCGATCTGCTGTTCGAGGCGGCCGACCTGCCCGGCTTCGTCGTCCACGCGGAGGTGTGCGAGGATTTTTGGGCGCCCCTGCCCCCCTCGACGTTCGGCGCGTTGGCGGGGGCCACGGTCTGCTGCAACCTGTCCGCCTCCAACATCGTCGTCGGCAAGGCGCGCGAGCGGGCGATGCTGTGCGCCTCGCAGTCGGCGCGCACCCTGTCGGCCTATGTCTACGCCGCGTCCGGACCCGGCGAAAGCACCACCGACGTCGCCTGGGACGGCCAGGGGCTGGTGTACGAACTGGGCGAGCCGCTGGCGGCGGGCGAGCGGTTCGCGCGCGAACCCGGCCTGACGGTGGCGGACATCGATCTGGAACGGCTGGGCCAGGAACGCACGCGCAACGGCACGTTCAACGACGCCGCCACCGTCCACGGACATCCCGAACATCGCTTCCTCCGCATCCCCTTCGAACACCGGCCGGCGGCCACCGAACGCGGGCTGGTCCGCGCGATACGCCGCTTCCCCTTCGTCCCCGACGACCCCGCGCAACGCGACGCCGACTGTTTCGAGGCGTACAATATCCAGGTCGACGCGCTGGCGAAGCGGCTGGAGGCGTCGGGCGCGGCCACGCTGGTGATCGGCGTGTCGGGCGGGCTCGACTCGACGCACGCGCTGATCGTCGCGGCCAAGGCGTTCGACCGGCTGCGCCGCCCGCGCACCGATATATTGGGTTTCACCATGCCCGGCTTCGCCACGGGGACGGAGAGCAAGGCCAACGCCTGGGCGCTGATGCGCGCGCTGGGGGTGACGGGCACGGAGATCGACATCCGCCCGGCCGCGCGGACCATGCTGGCCGACATGGGCCATGGCTTCGCGGCCGGCGAACCGCTCCACGACGTGACGTTCGAGAACGTCCAGGCAGGCCTTCGCACCGACTATCTGTTCCGGCTCGCCAACCAGCGCGGGGGGCTGGTGCTGGGCACGGGCGACCTGTCCGAACTGGCGCTTGGCTGGTGCACCTACGGCGTGGGCGACCAGATGAGCCATTACGGGGTCAACGCGGGCGTGCCCAAGACGCTGATCCAGTTCCTGATCCGCTGGGCGATCCGCAACGGTCAGTACGACGCCGACACCGACCGCGTTCTGGCCGCGATCCTGGCGCAGGAAATCAGTCCCGAACTGGTCCCCGCCGGCCCCGACGGCCGGATGCAGAGCACGGAGGACCGGGTCGGCCCCTACGCGCTCAACGACTTCTTCGCGCATTACGTGATCCGCCACGGGCTGATGCCGTCCAAGGTCGCTTTCCTGGCCTGGCACGCGTGGCGCGACACGCACGCGGGCGCCTGGCCCGCCGATTACCCTGACGACGCGCGGACCGAATACGAC
>Ga0325400_1001829_pt1 | contig 17990 bp, 20 predicted proteins | sample PopdelMetagenome_2_FD_205662 | JGI IMG/M metagenome (GOLD analysis project Ga0325400, IMG submission 205662) | Populus deltoides microbial communities from Bellville, Georgia, United States - Xylem-PdKOR-R1 | ecosystem: Host-associated > Plants > Phyllosphere > Stem > Wood/Secondary xylem... | reverse complement strand
GCTATCAACTGCGCCGCCATCCCCGACACGCTCTTGGAGAGCGAGTTGTTCGGCCACGAGCGCGGCGCCTTCACGGGCGCGGTCAAGACCACGCCGGGCAAGGTGGAGACGGCGCAGGGGGGGACGCTGTTCCTGGACGAGATCGGCGACGTGCCGCTGCCCACCCAGGTGAAGCTGCTCCGCTTCCTCCAGGAACGCGTGATCGAGCGCGTGGGCGGGCGCAAGCCCATCCCCGTGGACGTGCGCGTGGTGACGGCCACGCACCGCGACGTCGGCGCGCTGATGCGGGACGGTGCCTTTCGTGAGGACCTGTACTTCCGCCTGGCTGAGGTGGTGGTGCGCATCCCCTCGCTCGCCGAGCGCAGCGGCGACGCCGTGCTGCTGGCGCGCCACTTCCTGCAGGCTTTCCGCACGCCCGAGCAGCGCGGGGTCAAGGGCTTCTCGGCCGACGCGCTGGCCGCGATCGGCGCCTGGGGCTGGTCGGGCAACGTCCGCGAGCTGGAGAACCGCGTCAAGCGCGCGATCATCATGGCCGAGGGCTCCGCCATCACCGCCGAAGACCTGGACCTGGAAGGCGTGGGCGAGCCCGACGACCCGCGCGACCTGCGCGGCGTGCGGGCCAAGGCGGATCGCGCGGCCATCGCGCACGCCATGGCGGTGAACAACGGCAACGTCTCGGCCGCCGCGCGCGACCTGGGCGTGTCGCGGCCGATGCTCTACAACCTGTTGAACAGCCATGACATGCTGAAGGAGCAGGGTTAAGCGGGCGCAGAGACGTAAGCGGGGCTGACACCTGATTATCGCCCCCATGGTTAATTCGGCGGTTTTCCGCGGTTGGCATGCATCGTGCGGTGGAAAGGGCATCGAACACCCGATCCAGAGCCAAGGGACCACCGCCATGAAGACCGCCCTCCGCCTCGTCGCCCTCGCCGCCGCCCTGTCGCTGGGCGGGGCCGCGTCCGCCGCGACCATCGTCAACGGCAGCTTCGAGCTGGGCACCAACCCCGGCAGCTTCACCACGCTGGCCGCCGGCTCCACCGCCATCACCGGATGGACGGTCGGCAACACGGTGGGCGGCATCGACTATGTCGGCAGCTACTGGCAGGCGGCCCAAGGCACGCGCTCAATCGACCTGGCGGGCACCGGCCGCGGCTCGATCTGGCAGGACGTGGCGACCGAGATCGGCCAGCGCTACGTCGTGTCCTTCTTCCTGGCGGGCAATCCGGACGGGGGCAGCAACCTTAAGGTGGCGGCCACCTCCATCGCTGGCTCGGACGTGCAGGCGGACTATTTCACGGTGGTGCCCGGCGTGAACACGCGCACCAGCATGGGCTGGCAGCGCTACGAATACGCCTTCACCGCGACCGCCGCCACGTCGCGCCTGACCTTCGCGTCCGCCAACGCCGAGAACAGCCCCTACGGCCCGGCGCTCGACAACGTGTCGATCGCGGCCGTGCCGGAGCCCGCGACCTGGGGCCTGATGCTGACGGGCTTCGGCCTGGTCGGCGCCGGCCTGCGCTCGCGCCGCACGCGGACGACCGTCCGCTTCGCCTGACCGGTCCGCCGCCGAACATGGGGAGCCCCGCCGGTCGGCGACCGGCGGGGCTTTCCTGCTGTCGGCATAAGAGACGGCCCTTTCCTCTCCAACGGCCTCCGTCCCCGGCGGGCCGTCCGCCGCCAGACGCGTGGGATGCGGACCCGGCGGTCGGGGCGGATTGATCGGCAGGCTGCGTCCGCTCGCCGGATATGGCCGCCCCGCCCTTTCCCCCGAGCAAGACTGACGGCGAGGATCGGGTCGGGAGCAGCGGCCGAGAATGCCCCGAGTGTCCGCGATCCCGGCATCGAGGACATGTAAGGGGAGAGATCGCGGGCGATGGCAGGCCCCGCCTATCGGGTCGCCATCGCGTCCTGCCTGCCCGTCGCGCGGCCGCGACGCGGCGGGGTCAGCCCTCGCCCACCGCGACCGCGCTGCCGGCCGACCGGCCGGTGGTGGGAGCGAAGGTCACTTCCGGGCAGGGCAGCAGCGTGGTCACGCCCGGTATCGGCGACGCGGCGTTCAGCACGGGGGCGGTGGCCGCGTGCACCGCGTTGCGCACGGGCGGCACAGTGACGGCGGCGGTCGCCAGCAGCGCCGGCGGGCAGACGCACAGCGCCGCCTTGGTGACGGCGGCCGACAGGGTCGGCATCGCGGCGAAACTGCCCGCCGCCTCGCCCGCACCGAATGAGCCGGAAGCGAGCGTGCCGCCGATCCCCCCGATCCGCGACGCGAAGCGCACGCGGGTCGACACGGACCCGCCCGGCGAAGAACGGCGACGGCGGCGAACGGCGGTGCCGACCAGCGCGAAGCCGCTGATCATCAATGCCCAGGTCGCGGGCTCGGGCACGGCGCCCGTCTCGGGCACGGCGGGCGTATTCGGATTGGTCGGATTGCCGGGCGTTCCTGGCGCGTCCGGAACGAAACCGCCCGGCAGGCCTGGCGTGGCGATGGGGGGGAAGCCGACCGGTGCCGTAGCGCCAGGAGTGACGCCGCCGCCCGCACCACCCGGTATGCCGGGCAGATCGCCCAGGTCGCTCAGGCCCGGATCGGCAAAGGTGACGAGCGGTGCGACGGGCACCGGCACACCGGCGGCACCGGGCGCCACGGGTACGCAGGGCACGTCCGCCGCGCGCGCAGGGCCGGCGGCCGCGTTGCGGGCGACGGGCCGCGGGGCGGGCTTGGCCGTCGCGTGGTGCACGGCGCGCTTGACGGGCGGCACGGCCGCCACGGTGGTGGCGAGCGCGACGGGCGGGCAGACGCACAACGCCACCTTGCTCAGCACAGAAAGCGCCATTCCGTATCCCCTGCTCCGGCCGGAAGAATAACCCCCCCGGCCCTTACAAATCCTTATCGCACCGGAACGATCCGTCGCGGCCCATCACCGCGTCGTCCCGGGTAGAGACGGCAAACGTCCCGTTCACTTCGTCGCGAAACAGGCCGTTAGAGGCATCGGCATAAGACATTTCCCGGGCGCCGTACAGGACACGCGCCCGGGAAAGGTGGTTAAGATCATGATTTTATGGCCCGCCGCCGTCGCCTTTGCCTTGTCTGTTCCCCTCCCCGCGTCCCCGCCGCCGTCCGCCGCCGCCGCTCTGCCGGCCGCGACCGTCGCCGCGGCGGCGGCCACGGCGTCCGGCACCCGCGCGATCACCGAGCGGGCGGTGCTGGCCGAGCTGAATCGCGCCCGCGCCGATCCCGCCGGTTACGCGGGCCGGCTAGGCGAGTACCGGACCTATTATCGCGACCGGCTGGTGGCCGTGCCGGGCGCGCCCGTCCTCTACGAGACGCAGGAAGGCGTCGCCCCGGTGGACGAGGCCATCGCCTTCCTCGGGCGTGCCGCTACCGCCGCCACGCTCGCCCCCGCCCCCGTGCTGGCGGTGGCGGCGGGCGACCATCGGGCCGAGCAGGAGCGCGACGGCGCGGTGGGCCACGCGGGCGCGGACGGCTCGACGCCCGGCCAGCGCGTGTCCCGGCGCGGCGGCGGCGCGTACGTGGGCGAGGTCATCGCCTACGGCTCGGACTCGGCGGTGGACATGGTGCGCCAGCTGATCGTGGACGACGGCGTGCCCGACCGCTCGCACCGCGCGCTGCTGTTCGACCCGGACCTGCGCTTCGCCGGCGTGTCCTGCGGGCCGCACCCGATCTATCGCACCGCCTGCGTCATCGACCTGGCACGGACCGAGGACGGCCAGTCGCGCTTCGCGGCGGTCCGCCGACGCGACGACCGCCGGCTGGCGCAGGTCAGCCGGGCGGAGGGCCGGGCGGGCGGCTGAGCGCGGCCGCCCCCGAGGTCCCGGCAAGAGCGGGGCGCAGCACCAGCGCGTTCAGATTCACGACCGCGTGGATCAGGATCAGGAGCCACAGCGGCCCGCCAGCCAGGTACAACAGCGCGAGCCCCGCCCCGAGCACGCCCGTCGCCGCCACCCCGGCCGCCCCCTGGTAGCGGTGCATGGCCGCGAACAGCAGCGTCGCGGCGGCGAAGGCCCAGCCCGTCGCCAGCCCCAGCCGAACGAACGCCAGCGGCACGGCCAGACGAAAGAACAGCTCCTCCGCCGCAGCGGCCGACACGCCGAGCAGGGCCGCGGCCGGCAGCTCGGAACGCGCGCGCGGCATCACCGCCGCGGTCCGCCCGACCCCGAACGGCGCCCTCCCCCGCCGCCTGGCCCACAGCGCCGAGACGACGCCGAGCGCTGAGCCCAGTGCCAAGCCGGCCGCGACGCTCCACAGGATCGTCACCTCCGGCCCGCCCGAGTCGGCCAGCCGGGTCGAGACATCGGCGAACTCGGGCGGCGGCGCCAGCAGCGCGCCGGACCGCCCCATCAGCACCGGGCCCGCCGCGCCCGGCAGTCCGAACGCCACCAGTGTGCGCAGCGTCAGCCGCGCGTACCGCCCGCCCGGCAGGCGCCCCCCAGCCCTTACCCGTCGCCGGCCCCGTCGGAGCCACGCCACCGACGCGGCCGCCCAGGCCAGCAGCGCGAGCGCGGCCGGGTCGGGCGTCAGACCCGGTGCTCGCCCCGGACCCAGCGCACCGTGCCGGACGAGGCGCGCATCACCACGCTCTCCGTGGTCATCACGCCGCCGCGCCGGTGCACACCCGCCAGCAGCGAGCCGTCGGTGACGCCGGTGGCCGCGAAGATGCAGTCGCCCCGCGCCAGCTCGGTCAGGTCGTACTGCCGGTCCAGGTCGGTCACGCCCCACTTGGCGGCGCGCGCGCGCTCGTCGTCGTTGCGGAACAGGAGGCGTCCCTTGAACTGCCCGCCCACGCAGCGCAGCGCGGCGCACGCCAGCACGCCCTCCGGCGCGCCGCCCGATCCCATGTACAGGTCGATGCCCGTGTCCGGGTCGGTGGTGGCGATCACGCCCGCCACGTCGCCGTCGGGGATCAGCCGCACGCCGCAGCCGAGCGACCTGAGCTCGGCGATGATCCCCTCGTGCCGGTCGCGGTCCAGCACGCACACGGTCAGCTCGGCCGGCTCCACGCCCTTGGCGGCGGCGACGGCGCGGACGTTCTCCGTCACCGAGCGGTCGAGGTCGATCACGCCTTCGGGCAGGCCGGGGCCGACCGCGATCTTGTCCATGTACACGTCGGGCGCGTTGAGCAGCCCGCCCGCCTCGCTGATCGCCAGCACGGCCAGCGCATTCGGCCCCGCCTTGGCGGTGATGGTGGTGCCCTCCAGCGGGTCGAGCGCGATGTCGATGGCCGGACCCTGGCCCTGCGCGGAACCCACCTTCTCGCCGATGAAGAGCATCGGCGCCTCGTCGCGCTCGCCCTCGCCGATCACCACCGTGCCGTCGATGGGCAGCTCGTTCAGCGCTTCGCGCATCGCCTCCACGGCGGCGGCGTCGGCGGCCTTCTCGTCGCCGCGACCCACCAGCTTGGCGGACGCGATGGCCGCCGCCTCGGTGACGCGCACCATCTCCAGCACCAGCACGCGGTCCAGGACGTTCTCGGTATCGGCCATCATCTCGTTCCCCCTTCGGATCAGTCGCGCAGCAGCTCGTTGATGCTGGTCTTGGCGCGCGTGCGCTCGTCCACGCGCTTCACGATCACGGCGCAGTAGAGAGCCGGCGCCCCGTCCCCGCCGCCGGTCGAGCCCGGCACCACCACGGCGTAGGGCGGCACCTCGCCCCGGAACACCTCGCCCGTGGCGCGGTCGACGATCTTGGTCGACGCGCCCAGATAGACGCCCATCGAAAGCACCGCGCCCTCGCCCACGCGAACGCCCTCCGCCACCTCGCTGCGCGCGCCGATGAACGCGCCGTCGCCGATGACGACGGGATCGGCCTGGAGCGGCTCCAGCACGCCGCCGATACCCGCGCCCCCGGAGAGGTGCACATTGCGGCCGATCTGCGCGCAGGAGCCGACGGTGGCCCAGGTGTCCACCATGGTCCCCTCGCCCACGTACGCGCCGATGTTGACGAAGCTGGGCATCAGCACCGCGCCCCGCCCAACAAAGGCCCCGCGCCTGACCACCGACCCCGGCACCGAGCGGAAGCCCGCCGCGCGGTGCTGCTCGGCCGACCAGCCCGCCGTCTTCAGCGGCACCTTGTCGAACGCGGTCTCGCCCATGGGGGCGTTGTCGTTCAAGCGGAAGCTGAGCAGCACCGCCTTCTTGAGCCACTGGTTGACGCGCCAGCCGCCCTCGCCGTCCGGTTCCGCCACGCGCGCCTCGCCGGCATCGAGCAGCGCCAGCGCCTCGTCCACCGCGTCGCGCACCGCGCCTGTCGTGGCGGTGGTCAGCGCGGCGCGGTCCTCCCACGCGGCATCGATCGTGTCGGACAGGCTCATTCTCGCTCCATGATCTCGGTCAGCCAAGGCGCCAGCTCGCGCACCGTATAATCCACGTAATCGCGGTCGTCCGCGCCCGGCGCCTGTTCGGACCCGTTGTCCACCCATACGGTGGTCATGCCGATGGCCTTGGCGGGCTTCAGGTTGCGCGCCAGGTCCTCGACGAACAGCGTCTCGGCCGGGTCGATCCCGAATGCGTCGCACAGCGAGCGATAGGCGGAGGGCGCAGGCTTGGGCACCAGCGCCATGGCGTGCACGTCGTGCACGCCCTCGAAGCTCCCGCCCAGGCCCAGCCGGTCCAGAATCCGGAGCGCGTAGGGCATGTCGCCGTTGGTGAAGACCAGCTTGCGCCCCGGCAGCCGCGCGAGTGCGGCCGCCAGCGGCGCGTCCGCCTCCAGCACGTCCATCTCGATGTCGTGCACGTCGTCCAGGAATTCATGGGGGTCGACGCCGTGATCGGCCATCAGCCCGGCCAGCGTGGTGCCGTGGCCGTGAAAATACGCCTTCTGCACGGTTCTCGCCTCGGCCGCGTCCACGCCCAGCAGGCGGCGGATATAGGCGTTCATCCGCGCGTCCACCTGGACGAACAGGTCGGCGCTGGCGGGATAGAGCGTGTTGTCCAGGTCGAAGACCCAGTTGCGCACGTGCGCCAGCGCCGGGATCACGCGGCGCGTCTCGGAAAAGGAAAAGGCGCGGACATCGATGCCCGCGCCTTAGACGCCGGACGGACGGGGCGGCAAGCCGCGTCCGTCCGGGTCGCGCCGGATCAGCCCATCAGCCAGGGCATGGGCCGGAACACCTCGCGCGCGCTGGGCGCGCGCTCGGCGGGCGTGGTCGCCTCCAGCGAGGCGAGCGCGCCGAAGAAGTCGCCGCTGCCGCCCAGGAAGGCGTTGAACAGCTGGCCCACGTCCGACAGCGTCTGGAAGGTGGAGCCGGGCTTGGTGTGGTCCAGGTCCTTCTGCGTCGCCACCTCGCCCGTGTAGCTCGAGCGCCAGCCGGCGCCGGTCGCGTTCTCCTCCAGCACGAAGCCGTCGTGCTGGGCGGCGTCCAGCGCCTCCGCGTCGCCGCCCAGCGTGATCGACAGGTCGCCCTTCTCCAGCTCGGACAGGCCCTCCACCACCACGGCCTGGTCGCCGCGGGTGATGGTCAGCTTCTCCGAGTAAAAGACGTTGGGATTGTCGGGCGCCGCCTGCGTGTCGACAGTGATCTTGGTGCCGTTGTCCAGCGTGAAGGTGGTGGTCTCGTAGAAGTCGAACGCGTGCTTGCCGTCCACCTCCACGTGCGGGTCGCCCCAGATGCGCGTGGTCTCGCCCGTGTTGGCGTTGGTGATCGTCGCCTCCGAGCTGTTCTCGTTCAGCTTCAGCGTGTAGCCGTCCCCTAAGTCGATGGAGGCCTTGCCGTCCCCGCCCGTGGTGGCGGTGAACTGCGCCTCGGGCTCGGGCCGGCCGCCCGCGAAGGCGGACACCGCCCAGAGCGACGCGAGCTGCGCCGAGGCGAACAGCCCGGCGCCCAGCGGGTTGGCGTAGGAGGCCAGGATACCCGTCGCCAGCGCGAACTGCTGCTGTGCCGCGAACTGCTGGCGCATGATCTGGGCCGGGTTGGACTGGCCGGCGTTGGTGATGGTGGTCATCGGACGATCCCTGCTCTTCCACGTGACGATGGAGCAGGTGATGCCGGGATGCGAGGGCGCGCGCTCTACGCGATTCGATGAGGCAACCTAGTCGTTTCGACTAGGACCGGTTCCGATACGGGACACGTGCCCCCATGGGGCAGTGCGGGGCCGGACGAACACGCCCGGCCCCGCCCGACCTTCAGAAGCCGGTGCCGCGGCCGTAGCCGCCCGAACCGCCCTGATTAGAACCGGCCTGATTCGAACCGCCCGGGCTCGACCAGCCCTGGCCGAACGACGCGCCGCGCTCGCCGTCCTGGCCGGACCGTTCCTCGTCCTTCCACGCCGCCTTGGCATCGGCCGCGGTGCGCGACAGCGTCACGCGCTCGTCCACCGACTGGAGCCAGCTCGACGGAAAGCTGTGGTGACGCCCACCCGCATCCCCGTCGTTCTTGGTCAGGATCACGCGGTCGCCGCGCACCTTGTCCACCGTGCCCACGTGCTCGCCGTCGGAACCGACCACCTCCTGGTGCTCGTCCACCTTGGATAGCAGGTCGCGCTGGCCCTGGCGGCCGGTGCGCCACGCGCCGAACTCCGTGTCGAACTTGGACCGGTTCTGCTGGCGATACTCGTCGTAATCGCGGTCGAGCGCCGCGATCTGGCCGCGCCGCCAGCTGTGATAGTCGCCGTCGCGGTCGTTGTCGTAGCGCTGGCCGGCGTGGCGCTCGTCCTGGCGTGCGTCGTACTCGCGCCGGCGCTCGGCGTCCTCGTCGCCGAACCACGACCGCACCTCGTCGCCTGCCCGATCAAGGAAGCCGCGTTCCTCGTACCGGTAGCCCTGGGGCTGGCGACCATAGCCTCCGCCCCGGTTTCGGTCGCGGCGGTCGTCGTCGTCGGCATGGGTGTAGCGACCCACATCCTCGAAGCGCCGCCCGTCGGACGCGTAGCTGCCGTGATACTCGCCTGAGCCGCCCCGGCCCCCGTCGCGGTCCTGGTAATAGCCGTAGCCCCGGTCGCGGTCCTGCGAGCCGCCGCGGTCGTTGTCCCGGCCCCCGTAGCCGCCCCCGTATCCGCTGCCCTCGGCACCGTAGCCGCCGCGCCCGCGGTCGGCGCCGTACCGGCCGGCGGCGGCGTAGTCGCGCGCGCTGGTGTAGGTCTGGCTGCGTCCCGAACCATAGTCGCGGCCGTAATCCTGCGGGTCTGAGCGACCGTAGTCGTCCCGGGGGTAGCGTTCGTTCGCCATGACAATCTCCTGCGGTATGCGCGGCGGCGGGGCGCGTCGGTCGCGCGTCCTTCGCTGTCGCGATGGCCAGAACGAGCGGCTGCGGGTCGGGTTTCCCATGTTACCGCCACCCGTCGCCGCGAACGCTCCGCCGGACGCGACCTCTCGCAGGAAAAGCGATGCCGGACTGTTGCATAGCGGCAGGCACGCGTCTAAGGGCGTCGCCTCCGGGCGGGGCCGTAGCTCAGATGGGAGAGCGCTGCAATCGCACTGCAGAGGTCAAGGGTTCGATTCCCTTCGGCTCCACCAGTCCGGATCGTTGAATGACGTCGCTTTTCCCTACTTGCCCGCATGCCGGGCAGGGACCGGGATCGCGCCGGCATCGCACAAGCGCAGGGGGTGCGGACGGATGACCGCCGCCCCCGGATCCGGTTCGGTCGCCGATGCGTCGCCCGCCGCCGCGATCCCCGCCGCCACGCTGATCCTGTTCCGCCCCGCGCCCCGCGGCGGGCCGCCCGAGCTGCTGATGGTGGAACGGTCGCGCGCCATGGCCTTCGCGCCGGGCGCGCTGGTCTTTCCCGGCGGGCGGGTGGAGCCGGGCGACGCCGCGCTGGCCGGCGACGCGCCGGACGACACGCGGGGAGAAGGAGCAGCGCGGATGGCCGCGATCCGCGAGACGCTGGAGGAGGCGGGGTTGCCGGCCGGTCTGGTGCCCCCGCCCCCGCCCCGCGCGCTGGATGCGATCCGCGCTGGGCTGGCGTCGGGACGGGACTTCGCCGGCCTGCTGGCGGATGCCGGCTGCGCGCCCGCGCCCGACGCGCTGGTGCCTTTCGCGCGCTGGCGGCCCGCGCACCGGCTGACGCGCGTGTTCGACGCGCGCTTCTACCTAGCGGAGGCACCGGCGGGCTACGAAGCCGGCGTGGACGGCACGGAGAACGCGCGCCTGCTATGGACCACTGCGGCCGACGCGCTGGCGGGCGGGGCGACGCTGATCTTCCCCACGCGACGCAACCTGGAACGGCTGGCGATGTTCGACGGCTACGCGGCCGCGGTCGCCCATGCACGGACCTATCCCGTCCGAACGATCGTCCCCTGGGTCGAGGAGCGCGACGGCATCCCATGGCTCTGCATCCCCGACGACCTGGGCTACCCCGTCACGGCCGAGCCGCTGGAAAAGGGCCTGCGCGGCTGAGCCGCTGGGCGCGACGGCTGGCCGGGCTGGCGGTGACGGCGGCGCTGCTGCTGGCCGTCGCGGCCGCCATCACGTTGTTCACGCGCGCGGGCACCGGTCGCGCGCTCGACCTGGGGGCGGAGCCTGGACCGATGACGGGCCGGCGCATCGCCGCGCTGACGGGCGACGCGCCGGCCTGCCGCGCGGCGCTCGACCGGGCCGGCGTCCGCTACGAGCGGCTGGCCCCGGTGGGGCGTGGCCCGGGAAACGGCGGGGGATGCGGCTATTCGGACGGCGTGCGCTTCGCCGACGGCGGGTCGTTGGGCGTTCGCTTCCGCCCGGCGGGGCTCGGCGTCGCCTGTCCGGTGGCGGCGGGGCTGGCGGCGTGGGAGTGGAACAGCGTCCAGCCCGCCGCGCGCGCGCTGCTGGGCACGCGCGTGGCGGCGATCCGACACTTCGGCAGCTACAATTGCCGCCGCCTCTACGGCCGCGACGCGGGCGCGTGGAGCGAGCATTCCACGGCGGACGCGGTGGACGTGGCGGGCTTCGTGCTGGCGGACGGGCGGCAGGTGGACGTGGCGGCCGACTGGCGGGGAAACGGGCCGGAGGCGGCCTTTCTGCGTCGCGTGCGCGACGGCGCGTGCCGCAGCTTCGCCACCGTGCTCAGCCCCGACTACAACGCCGCCCATCGCGACCACCTGCACCTGGACCAGGCGGAACGCGGTGCCGCCGGTTGGCGCGCCTGCCGCTAGGCCCCCGTGCGGCCCCGGTCCGGCTCAGTGCGCCATCGGTGCCGCGGGCTCCACCTTCTCGACCCAGTGGGGGAAGAAGGCGGGCTGGCGGTTGGACCAGCCGGCCGCGGTCGCCGCCGCCTCGCTGATCGACTGGAGGAGGTTCCGGCGCAGCTCCGGGTGCAGGTGGGGAAGTGCTGCGGCCGCGCAGAAGGCCGACGGCAGCCAGGGCCGGACCTCGGCCCCCACCAGCCGCTCGTACAGGAAGCGGAAGGACTGGAAGCTGAGCAGCCGCCCCTGCCCCAGGTCGAACGCCGCCACCGACACGAGCCCGCCCAGGAAGGGTTCCACCGCGTCGAGCCCCGCCGCGTCGGGCACGGCCGCGCGGATGGCGGGCAGCGCGCAATAGATCCTGGCCTGCGCGCGGATGGAGGCCGCCTCCACCACGTCGCGCGACCAGCGGGCCATGGCGTCCTCGCGCTCCAGTCCCGCGTCCAGCGAGCGGCGGATGTAGCGCTGCGTCGCGGCGGGGAAGCCCGCGAACTCCTTCATCTCGGCCAGCGTCATCGGACCTTCCGCCTGCTTCATCCTAGCCATGACGCTGCTCCCTCGCTGTGCCGCCGCACCTTGCCCGCGCGATGGTTAACGTCCCCTTCGCGACGCGTTCAGCATGGGATCATGATTCGGTGCCGCGGTGCAACATGCCGGGTGCGAGAACGCCCGCCGGATTCCTACGAGACCCGGCGGGCGCGTCTTTCGGGCAACAGGAAGCGCGGCGTCAGCCGTTTGCCGGTCGCTCGCGCTCCGCCTGGGGATCGTAGCCGGACGAGGCGGGGGGCTCGGCCGCGCTGTGACCGGGCTGCGTCGCGGCGATGGGGTCGCTGGCGTCCATCGACTCGTCCAGCCCGGCGTCGAGCCGCGCGTCACTGCTTTCTGGATTCTTCTGAAGCCGCTTGTCGATGGAACGGTCGCGGCCCGCGTCCTGACGCTCGTCGCGGCCGCCCGCGGTCTGGCCCGCCTGCGTGCCGCCGTCCCGCGTCGCCTCGGCGTCGTCCGCCGCGGGGGCCACCGAGAGATGGTCGTCGCCCTGGCTCGTGTCGGTCATCGGAAAATCTCCTCTCCCCGTATGGAAGCCAAGGTAACGAAGCGTGGCCGGCAGCGTTCCTGTCCTCGGGATGGCCCGCCCCCGTCCGTCGCCGAAACGCGAGAGGCCCGACGGGTTTCCCCGTCGGGCCTCCGTATCGTCCCGCCGTGTTGGCGAAGGGTCAGTCGCGGCTGCCCAGGAAGGACAGCAGGAACTGGAACATGTTCACGAAGTCGAGGTATAGCGACAGCGCGCCCATGATGACGGCCTTGCCCATCATGTCGGTGCCCTGCACATACTCGTACATGCCCTTGATCCGCTGGGTGTCGTAGGCGGTCAGGCCCGCGAACAGCAGCACGCCCACCGCGCTGATGGCCAGGTTGAACGCGGGCGACTGGAACCAGAGGTTGAGCAGCGACGCCACGATCAGGCCGACCACGCCCATGATGAGGAACGTGCCGAAGCCCGACAGGTCCTTCTTGGTGGTGTAGCCCCACAGGCTGAGCGACAGGAACGCCACAGAGGTCGCGAAGAAGGTGATCGCGATAGACGGGCCCGAGTAGCGCAGGAAGATGGTGGACATGGACAGGCCCATCACCGCCGCGAAGGCCCAGAACACCGCCTGCGCCGCGCCCGTGGACAGCTTGTTGATGCCGAAGCTGAGCACCATGATGAACGCCAGGGGCGCGAACATGATGACGTACTTCATCGGGCCGGGCGAGAAGAACACCTGCGCCGCCGGCGAGTTGACTCCGCCCGACGCGAACAACAGCGCGACGATGCCCGTCAGCAGCACGCCCGACGCCATGTAGTTGTAGACGGACAGCATGTAGGACCGCAGCCCCGCGTCGTACGCCTCGCTGCGGGCCGGGGCGCGCGCGCCGGCGAAGGGCGACGCGGCGCTCGGTCGGGGATCAGACCAGTTTGCCATTTCTATCGAGCCTCGAATCCTCTGGCCCGCCGGATGCGGGCCTTGTCGGAAATATCATTGCAAGACCGAACCATTTCAAGCGAAACAGGGTTCCCGCCCGCGCCGCAGAAACAGTTCGTAATACGACGTCCGCACCGGAACCATCACAGCCCATGCGCCTGTTCGTCGCCCTCCGCCCGCCGCCCGCCGTGCGCGACCTGCTGATCGACGCCATGGACGGCGTGGAGGGCGCGCGCTGGCAGGAGGACGAGCAGCTTCACCTGACGCTGCGCTTCGTGGGCGAGGCGGACGCGCGCGCGGCCGACGACCTGTGCGCCGCGCTCGGCTCGCTGGCCGCGCCCGCGTCGGAAGCGCGGGTGGCGGGCGCCGGATCGTTCGACCGGCGCGGGCGGCCCGACCAGCTTTGGGCGGGCCTTGCCCCCCGCGAGCCACTGGCCGCCCTGGCCAGGAAGGTCGACCGGGCGTGCGCGGCCGCCGGCTTTCCGCCGGAAACGCGTGCCTATGTGCCCCACGTCACGCTGGCGCGGCTGTCGCGCAGCGCCGACGCCGGCGAGGCCCGCGCCTGGGTGGCCCGGCACGGCGGGCTGACGTCCGAACCGTTCCGTATGGAACGGCTGATCCTCTATCGCAGCCACGTCGGCCACGCGGGCACCGCCTACGAAGTGCTGGACGCCTGGCCGCTGCGGGAGGCCTGAACCCCCGCCCGCGACCCCCGCCCGTCAGCCCGGCTGAAACACGCCGCACGCGATGCGCGCGCCGCTGTTGCCGGCGGGATCGGTCTGGAGATCGTCGGCCGCCGCGTGCACCATCATGCTGCCCCCGTCGGCATCCAGCAGCCCGGCCAGCGTGGCGCCCGGCACCGTCAGCGCCGCCGTGCCGCGCCCGTCGGCGCCCACCGTCAGGTTTGGCAGGTCGCCCTGATGCGGCCCCTGCGGGTTGTTAGCGCCGTGCTTGGCGGCGGTCGGATTCCAGTGGCCGCCCGCCGTCTGGAAATCGGGCGCGTCGCAGCGGCCGACCGCGTGGACGTGCAGCCCGTGCGGGCCGGGGGGCAAGCCCTGCACGTCGGCGGTGAAGCGCAGGCCGCCCTCCACCTCGCGCGCGGTGGCGCGGCCGGCGTCCGCACCCGCGGCCGTGCGCAACTGCGCCACCGCCACGCGCCCGCCCGGCATCGCCTCCCCCACGCGCGCCTCGCGGTCGCAGGCGGAGAGGCCGGCCGTCAGGATCAGCGCCGCCGTTCCCAGGGTCATTGCACGCATAGAAGTGGCTCCTCGGGGCATCGGGATCGTTGCCAGGCCGAACCGACCGGGCGGGCGGGGGTTCCCCTTGGCCCCGCCGGCCCGCGCGCGCTAGGCACCGGCCATGACGGACAACGCCATCGCCGACATCCAGCCGCCGCGCCTCGCCTATCGCCTGACGGAAGGCGATGGTCCGTGCGTCCTGTTCCTGCCGGGCTACGCGTCAGACATGGCGGGCGCCAAGGCGCTGGCGCTGGAGGAGTGGGCGCGTGCGCGCGGGCGCTGCTTCCTGCGCTTCGACCATGCCGGCTGCGGCGAGAGCGGGGGGCGGTTCGAGGACCAGACGCTGGCGACCTGGCTCGCGGACGCCGCGGCGATGGTCGACGGCGCGGTGCCCGCCGGCCGTCCGGTGGTGACGGTGGGCTCCTCCATGGGCGGTTGGCTGATGCTGTTGCTCGCGCGTGAGCGGCCGGGGCGCGTGGCGGGCATGGTGGGCGTGGCGCCCGCGCCCGACTTCACCGACTGGGGCTTCACCCAGGACGAGAAGATGGTGCTGCTGCGCGAGGGGCGGCTGCTGCGTTCCAACCCCTACGGCCCGGAACCCACGCTCTACACGCGCGCCTTCTGGTCGTCGGGCGAGGCGCGCCGCCTGATGCATGGGCGGATCGCCTTCGACGGTCCCGTGCGCCTGCTCCAGGGCATGGCCGACGCCGACGTGCCGTGGCAGCGCGCGCCGCGGCTGGCGGAACTCCTGTCCTCGCGGGACGTCCAGTGCCGGCTGATAAAGGACGGCGACCACCGCCTCTCCCGCCCCTCCGACATCGCGGCCCTGGTCGCGGCGGTGGAGGAGGTGACGGCGGCGGTCTGAGCAAGGAGCCCCCATCCCGTGACCGAGACCGTGCGCTATCTCCACACCATGATCCGCGTCGCCGACCCGGACGCGACCATCGCCTTCTTCCGCCTGCTAGGCCTGGAGGAGGTGCGGCGCATGGAGAACGACAAGGGCCGCTTCACCCTGATCTTCCTGGCGACGCCCGAGGACATGGCCGGTGCGGGCGAGCGCGCGCGCGCCGAGGTAGAGCTGACCTACAACTGGCCCGCCGACGGCGAGGCGCCGGAAGACTATGCGGGCGGCCGCAACTTCGGCCACCTGGCCTATCGCGTCGGTGACATCTACGCGACGTGCCGGCGGCTGATGGACGCGGGCGTCACCATCAACCGCCCGCCCCGCGACGGGCATATGGCCTTCGTGAAGACGCCCGACGGCATCTCGATCGAACTGTTGCAGGACGGGGTCCTGGAACCGGCCGAGCCCTGGGTCTCCATGCCCAATACCGGCAGCTGGTGATGCCTCCCGCCCCCGCCCTACAGGTCGTCCGCGTCCCCGTCCTTTCGGACAACTACGCATGGCTGGTGCACGATCCGCCGTCCGGCGAGACGGCGGTGGTGGACCCGGGCGAGGCCGATCCCGTGCTGGCGGCGGCGGGGGCGCGCGGCTGGACGATCTCCCAGGTGTGGAACACGCACTGGCACCCCGACCACACGGGCGGCAACGCGGCACTCGCCGCCGCCGGCGCGACCGTCACCGGCCCGGCGGCGGAGGCAGCGCGCATCCCGGCCCTGACGCGCGGGATCGGTGCCGGGGACGAGGTGGAACTCGGCGCGCATCGCGGGCTGGCCATCGCCACGCCCGGCCATACCATGGGCCACCTCTGCCTTCATTTCCCGGGCGTCGGGCCCGACGCGGACCTGCTGTTCACCGGCGACGCGCTGTTCGCCATGGGCATCGGCCGTCTGTTCGAGGGGACGGCCGAGGACGCCTATGCCGGCCTGCGCCGGCTGGACGCGGTGCTGGACGACACGATCGTGTACTGCGGCCACGAGTACACCGCCGCCAACGCCCGCTTCGCGCTGACGGTGGAGCCGGGCAACGCCGCGCTCGTCGAACGCGCGGCGGTGGTGGAGGCGACGCGCGCGCGGGGCGAGCCCACCGTGCCCTTCCCCCTGGGGCTGGACCGCGCCACCAATCCCTTCCTGCGCGCGCGCGACGCCGCCGAACTGGCCGAACGGCGCGCCGCCAAGGATCGGTTCGCCGGCTAGGGGCGTTCGGGACGGGAAAGGTTCCCGTTCCATGCGCGCCCTCCCGCTCCTCGCCTGCTCCCTGGCCGCCCTCCCCCTGATCGCCTGCGCGGCCGACGGTCGCCGGCCGCCGGATGCCCGGCGCGCGGCCGGCGGGGCCGACCGGACGGAGGCGGAGAGCGCGGCGCTGGACCGGGCGCTGGCCGGGCTGACGCCGGGTAAGCCGTCCAGCTGCCTGCCGCCCGCGTCCGGGCGCTCGGCCGACAGCCGGGTCTACGGGTCCAGCATCGTCTACACCGTGTCCCCCAGCCTGAAGTACCGCAGCGACGCCAACACGCGCTGCGGCGGTGCCGCGGACGGCCCGGACACGGACGTGCTCGTCACGTCCACGCCCCTCACGCGCAGTTGCGCGGGCGATCCCGTCCGTCTGGTGGACCGCTACACGGGCGCGTTGCGCGGCGTGTGCAGCTTCGGCCCCTTTGTCCCCTACACGCGGCGGTGAGCCGGCGCGCGACGCTCCTCCTCGCCGCCCTGGCCATCGGCCCGGCGGCGACCGCACGGCCCGGTGCCGGCGGGCCGGATCGGGCGGCCCAACCCGTGCCCGCACGTCCCGCGCCCGCGCCGGTCCGCGTCGTGCTGGCGCCGGACGCGGACCGGCGCTGGGTGCCCTTCACGCTGACCGCCGGCAACCAGGTGCGGTTCCGGGCCATGGTCGACGGGCGCCCGGCCGTCGCCATTCTGGACACGGGCGCCAGCGAGACGCTGGTCTCCACGCGTTTTGCCGGGCGGGCAGGAGCGACAGCCGGAACCGAGACGGGGGCCGGCGAGGCCGGCGAGGCCGTCGGGGTGGGCGGGACGCTGGCGGTGGGCCGGCTGCCCGTGCGCTCCATTGCCTTCGGCGGACTGGCCCGCTCGAACGGGGCGCTGGCGGTGATCGACCTGCCCGCCGCCGTGACGGGCGGGGGGCGGCCCGCGGACCTGCTGGTCGGGCGCGACCTGCTAGAGGGCGCGGCGCTCGACCTGGACTATCCGAACCTCCGGTTCCGGCTGCTCCCGTCCGGCCGCCGGCCCTTCCGAGGTGCGGAGGCGCCGCTGACGGTGAGCCCGACGCGTCGCGTCTACGAGAGCGAACTGATGCTGGGCGGCCGGCGGGTGCGTCCGGTGCTGGTGGACACCGGCGACGGCGCCTCCGTCACCGTGACGCGCGCGGAATGGGCGGCCGCCGGCCCCCCGCCCGTGCCCGTCACCAGCGCGCTGGGCCAGGGGGTCGGCGGCCCGCTCATCAGCGACGTGGCGGTGGTGCCCTCGCTCCGCCTAGGGACGCTCGACACTGGCGAGGCGGAAGTGCGCGTGGAGCCCGCGGGCGGCTTCTCCGCCCGCGTCGGGGCGGCGGGGCGGGTCGGTTCGGGACTGCTTGGTCGATATCGCGTGCTGCTCGACCCGGGTGCGGGCCGCATGGTGCTGCGCGCCGGCCCGGCGGCGGCGGCTCCGGTGCTGCGCTCCACCAGCGGGCTGTTGCTGACGCCCGAGACGGCGGCGGGAACGGAGCCCGCGACGGGGGCTCCGCCCGGCGGGCAGGCGTGGCGGCTGCGCGTGACGCAC
>Ga0325400_1001828_pt1 | contig 17993 bp, 15 predicted proteins | sample PopdelMetagenome_2_FD_205662 | JGI IMG/M metagenome (GOLD analysis project Ga0325400, IMG submission 205662) | Populus deltoides microbial communities from Bellville, Georgia, United States - Xylem-PdKOR-R1 | ecosystem: Host-associated > Plants > Phyllosphere > Stem > Wood/Secondary xylem... | reverse complement strand
GTTCCACGCGCCCCAGCAGCTGCGGCACGATCAGCGTCGCCAGCAGCGGCCGGGCATAGTCCGATTGCAGCAGCAGCGCCGCCGACGGATCGGTCACCTTGGCGATGGCGGCGCGCGCGGCGGGCCAGGCGCGATCCGCCTCGGCCACGTATTTCGCCAGGAATGGTCCGGACGTGCGGCGCAGCAGGCTGGCGGCGGGCAGGGCGGTCGCGCAGACGCGGCCGGCTTCCTGGATCACCTCCGGCAGCGCGACCAGCGCCAGCGACTCGGCCTCAACAGGTGTCACGCACTGCCGTTGCGCCTGGACGGGGGTCGCCAGCGCCGCCGCGAGCGCCAGGGCGGCCGCGATCCTCACGCGTCGATCCGCAGCGGCAGCCGCACCGTGGCGGCAGCCTGGGCGGCAATGCCCTCGCCCCGGCCGGTGAAGCCCAGCCGTTCGGTGGTGGTCGCCTTCAGGCTGACGCGGGTCGGCGGCAGGTCGAGCAGTTCGGCCACGCGTTCGCGGATGGCGTCGCGATGCGGCCCGATCTTGGGCGCCTCGCAGATCAGCGTCAGGTCGGCGAACGTCACCTCGCCCCCCGCCGCCCGTACCAGCGACAGGGCGTGGCGCAGGAACTGCCCCGACTCCGCCCCGCGCCATTGCGGGTCGGAGGGCGGGAAATGCTGGCCGATATCACCCGCCGCCACCGTGCCCAGCAGCGCGTCGGTCAGGGCGTGCAGGCCCACGTCCGCGTCGCTGTGGCCCGACAGGCCGTGGCTGTGATCGATGCGGACCCCGCCCAGCCACAATTCCTCGCCCGGCTCCAGCCGGTGGACGTCGAAGCCGGTGGCGGTGCGATACTCATACTGCACCCGCGCCTCGGCGGCGGCGAAGTCCTGGGGATAGGTGACCTTGTCGAGCATCGCGCTCCCCTGCACCAGCGCCACGCGTCCGCCAAGCCGGCGCACCATCTGCGCGTCGTCGGTCGCCTCCTCGGCCGGGTTCCAGCGCGCGTGCGCGTCGCGGATCGCGGCCAGGCGAAAGCCCTGCGGCGTCTGGACCCGGAACAGCCCGTCGCGCGGCGTCACGTCGCCCAGCATCCCGTCGCGGCCCTGCGCCAGCGTGTCGGCGACCGCCAGCGCGGGCATCGCGCCCTCCGCATGGGCGAGAGCGGCGACCACGGCCGCGATCACGTCTGCGGGCGGAAAGGGGCGCGCGGCGTCGTGGATCAGCACCGCGGTCGCGCCCAATGCCTCCGCCGCCGCCACGCCCGCCGCCGACGATTCGCGCCGCGTCGCACCGCCGGCGATCGTCCGGTCGACGGGCCCCGCCAGCGCCGCCGCGCGCGCCTCGTCGCCCGGCGGCACCACCAGGATCACCGCGTCGATCGCCGGGTGCCGGGCGAAGGCGGCGACCGCGTGCGCCAGCATCGGCCGGCCGGCGACCGGACGATATTGTTTTGGCACGTCGCCCCCCGCGCGCGATCCGCCGCCCGCCGCGACCACCACCGCTATGACCCGTTGCTGCACGGGCGGCCGCCTAGACTAGCTATGGCTGCCTTGCCAGCCGGGAAGGGGCTCCGTATCTGCCCATAAAACAGGCAGAACTTATGCAGAAGCTCGCTCCCCTCAAGATCGGTCCCGTCCGGGTCGACTGCCCGGTGATCCTGGCGCCGATGACCGGCGTCACCGACCGGCCGTTCCGCGCGCTGGTGCGCCGCTACGGCTCGGGCCTGAACGTCACCGAGATGGTCGCCAGCCAGGCCGCGCTGCGCGAGACGCGCCAGTCCCTGCAAAAGCTGGCCTGGGACCCGATCGAGGACCCGGTATCGATGCAGCTGGTCGGCTGCTCACCCGTCGACATGGCGGACGCCGCCCGGCTGGCGGAGGATCGGGGTGCCGCGATCGTCGACATCAACATGGGCTGTCCGGTCCGCAAGGTGACCAACGGCGACGCAGGGTCGGCGCTGATGCGCGACCTGAAGGGCGCGGCCGCGATCGTCGACGCGGTGGTGAAGGCGGTGTCGCGGCCGGTGACGCTGAAGATGCGGATGGGCTGGGACCTGGATAGCCTGAACGCGCCCGAACTGGCGCGGATCGCGGAGGATTTGGGCGTGAAGCTCGTCACCGTCCACGGTCGCACGCGCAACCAGATGTACCGGGGCACCGCCGACTGGGCGTTCGTGCGCCGGGTCAAGGACGCCGTCTCCATCCCCGTCATCGTCAACGGCGACATCTGCACCCCCGACGAGGCGGAGACCGCGCTGGCGCAGTCGGGGGCGGACGGGGTGATGATCGGCCGCGGCGCGTACGGTCGCCCCTGGGCGCTGGCGCAGGCGATGGCGTGGCTGGATGGGGGCCGCCGCCTGCCCGACCCGTCGCTGGACGAGCAGTATCGCACCATCGCCGGCCATTACGACGCCATGCTGTCGCATTACGGCCGCGAGACGGGGGTCAACATGGCCCGCAAGCATATCGGCTGGTACACGCGCGGACTGCATGGGTCGGCGGAGTTCCGCAACCGCGTGAACCAAGAACCGTCGGCCGAGCGGGTGCAGGCGATGCTGGCCGAGTTCTACGCCCCCTATCTGACCCGTGCCGCCGCCTGACCCCGTCCGCCTGGCGGTCGGCGGGCGGGGCCGGCCGGGGCTGGCCGAGCTGTTCGCCGCGCTGCCCCTGGCGACGGTGCTGGTCGATCCGGACGATCGCGTGGCCCATGCCAACGCCGCCGCGGAACAGCTTCTGAACGTGTCGGAGCGACTGATGCTGGGTCAGGCGCTGGCGGCGGTGCTGACCCTGCCCCCAGACCGGGCGGAAGGCGGCGGCAGCGTCGCGGTGTACGACGCGGACGTCCGGACGCCGCGCGGCGGGCGCCTGCGCCTGGACCTGACGGAAACGGCGCTGCCCGATCATCCCGGCTGGCGGGTGCTGACGCTGCGCGACGTCGGCGGCCCCCGGCGGCTGGGCCAGGGTGCCGACCGGGCGGGGGGCGGACGCGCGGCCTACGGCGCCGCCGCGATGCTGGCGCACGAGATCAAGAACCCCCTGTCGGGCATCCGCGGTGCGGCTCAGCTGATGGGGCCGGGCGAGTTGCCCCGCCTCATCACCGCGGAGGTCGACCGTGTGGCGGCGCTGATCGACCGGATGCAGGATTTCACCGACACGCGTCCGCTGCCGTGCAGTCCGGAGAACATCTATCCGCTGCTGGCGCACGCGCGGGGGCTGGCGCTGGCCGGCTTCGCGCGCGGGTTCCGGGTGGAGGAGCGCTATGACCCGTCGCTCCCGCCGGCGATGGTCAATCGCGACGCGCTGCTCCAGGTGGTCATCAACCTGCTCAAGAACGCGTGTGAGGCGATACGCGACGTGCGCGACGGCGACGTGACGCTGGTCACCGCCTATCGCCACGGGGTGGGCATCCGCCACGCGGCCGGCGGGCCGCCGTCGCCGCTGCCGATCGAGATCGCGGTGACGGACAACGGCCCCGGCGCGCCGCCCGACATCGCCGACCAGCTGTTCGATCCCTTCGTCTCCGGCCGGCCGGAGGGGACGGGACTGGGGCTGGCCCTGGCGGGGAAGCTGGTGCGCGACATGGGCGGCTTGATCCAGTACGCCCGCGAGGGGGCGCCACCGCGCACCGTGTTCCGCCTGTTGTTGCCCCGCGCGGCGTCGTGAGCATGGGATCGGTGCTGGTCATCGACGACGACGCCGCCATCCGCACGGTGGTGGGTCAGGCGCTGCGCCGCGCCGGCCACGCGGTGACGTCCGCCGCGACGCTGGCCGACGCCGACCGGGCGCTGGGCCGTGCGATGTTCGACGTGGTGCTGACCGACGTGGTTTTGCCCGACGGCGACGGGCTGGATCGGGCGCGGGAGCTGACGGCGCGGCTGCCCGACCTGCCGGTGATCGTGTTCTCCGCGCGCAATACGCTGACCACCGCCGTCCGTGCTGCCGAGGCGGGGGCATATGAATATCTGCCCAAGCCGTTCGACTTGGACATCCTGGCCCGCGCGGTGGACGCCGCGATCGCGCGGGGGGCGGGTCGCGCCGCCCCCGAACCGGCGGACGACGCGGACGATACCGGTCTGCCGCTGATCGGGCGGTCGACGGCGATGCAGGCCGTGTACCGCGTCATCGCGCGCGTCGTGGCCACCGACCTGACCGTTCTGGTGTCGGGCGAGTCGGGGACCGGCAAGGAACTGGTGGCGCGCGCGATCCACGAGCTGGGGCGGCGCGCGGGCGGACCCTTCGTGGCGCTCAACATGGCCGCCATCCCGCGCGAGCTGATCGAGGCGGAACTGTTCGGCCACGAACGCGGGGCCTTCACCGGCGCGGTGGGCCGCGGGGCGGGGCGGTTCGAGCAGGCGGCGGGCGGCACGCTGTTCCTCGACGAGATAGGCGACATGCCCCTCGACGCGCAGACGCGGCTGCTGCGCGTGCTGCAACAAGGCGAGTTCACGGCGGTCGGCGGCGCGCGACCGATCCGCGCCGACGTGCGCATCGTGGCGGCCACCAACGGCGACCTGCCGGCTCTCGTGGCCGCTGGGCGATTTCGCGAGGACCTGTATTACCGCCTCAACGTCGTGCCCGTCGCCATGCCCCCCTTGCGCGATCGGGGCGGCGACGTGGCGATTCTCGCCCGACATTTCCTGGACGCGGCGGCGGCGGCCGGATTGCCGCGGCGGCGACTGAACTCGGGGGCGGTCGCCGCGCTGGAGGCGCATCGCTGGCCCGGCAACGTGCGCGAACTGGAGAATCTGGTGCGTCGCCTGGCCGTGCTGGCCCGCGACGAGGTGATCGACGCCGCCGCAGTCGGCGCCGTGTTGGGGGCGTCGGCCGAGCCCTTGGCGGAACCCGTCGACATCGACCGGGCGGTGCGCGCGCTGATCCACCGCATCGGCGGTGAGCGGCCGGCCGCGCTGGACGACGGCACGTTGTGGGACCGCGTGATGGGCGAGGTCGAGCGCCCGTTGATCCGGGCGACGCTGGCGCGCCACGGCGGAAATCAGCTGCGGGCGGCGCGTGCGCTGGGGATAAACCGCAATACGCTGCGCAAGCGGTTGGACGCGCTCGGCATCGACCCCGTCGTCGTCCGCGAGGATTGAGCCGAGGCGGTTGAGCCCGGCGAGACGTATTTTTCGTCACATTGTGGTTTCCCGGCAACGGTCCCGTCTGTAGGGCCGGGTCGATGAACGCCGCTGCGTTGCAGACCATCGAGTCGGACGAGGCCGAAACCGGCCCCGCGGGTCGGCTGGCCGTGACGCCCGCGCTGGAACTGGGCGTGCTCGCCGCCGCGGCGCTGATAGCCGGTGTCAGCTACGCCCTGGTTTCCGGCTCGGTCGGGCCCGGGCGGGCATTGCCGCCGCTGGTCGTGGCGGGGCTGCTGGTCGCCAACCTCGTGCCGGGCGTGCTGTTGCTGATCCTGCTGGGCCGGCGGATCGCGCGGCGACGGGCGGCGGCGTCGCCTATCGGCGGGCGGGGCCGGCTGCACGTTAGGCTGGTCGCGCTGTTCTCGGTGATGGCGGCCATTCCGATGCTGCTGGTGACGATCGTCGCATCGCTGCTGTTCCAGTACGGCGTCCAGTTCTGGTATTCCGATCGCGCGCGCGGGATGCTGGAGAATGCGGGTGCGCTGGCCCGGACCAGCTACGCGCAGATGCTGGACCGCTGGGATCAGGAAACGGTGGCGATGGCGGGCGACCTGTCGGTCAACCTGGGTCAGTACGCGATCGACGGCCCGGATTTCGCGCAGCTGTTCGCGCAACAGGTATATTATCGCAACCTTAACGAGGCGGCGATCTATCGCGTGCGACCCAACGGCCAGGTTCAGACGCTGGCGTTGGTCAATCCCTACGAGCGCGACTTGTCGCAGAAGCTGACCCCTGCGGTGCGGGCGGCGCTGGCACGCGGGCGGCAGAGCGTCGTCGCCGACGCCGGCGCGCGTATCCAGACGGTAGCGGCGATCCCCAACGCCGCCGGCCTGTTCCTTTATACCGGTCGGTTGAACGATTCGTCCGTCGCCCGCGAGCAGAGCCGCCGCGCGGACGCCATATCCGCCGACTACCGCGCGCTGGTGCAGCGGGCACAGACGTTGCAGCTGCGGTTCAACGCCGCCCTGATCGGCCTGTCGCTGGTGATCGTGGGCGCCATGGTGTGGATCGCGTTGCGCATCGCCGACCGCATGGTGCGCCCCGTCGCCGAGCTGGTGGGCGCGGCCCGCCAGGTGGCCGGCGGGGATCTGACGGCACGCGTATCCGATCCGCGCGGCAGCGACGAGGTCGGCACGCTGGCCCGCGCCTTTAATCGCATGACCGGCCAGCTGGAGCGGCAGAACACCGCTTTGGTGTCTGCCAACGACCAGCTGGAAAGCCGCCGCGCCTTGATCGAGGCGGTGATGGCGGGCGTATCGGCGGGCGTGGTCGCCATGGGACCCGACCGGCGTGTGCGCATCGCCAACAGTTCGGCCGCGCACCTGCTGGGCGCGGCGCAGCTGGTGGGCCGGCCGCTGGCGGAAGTCGCGCCCGAACTGGACGCGCTGGTCGATTCCGGCGTCCGCGAGGGCGTGACCCATGTCGGTCCGGCGGGCGAGGCGCGGACGCTGGCCGTTCGCATCGCATCGGCGGATGCGGGGCCAATCCTGACCTTCGACGACATCACCGGCCAGCTGGCCGAGCAGCGGCGCGCCGCGTGGCAGGACGTCGCGCGTCGCATCGCCCACGAGATCAAGAACCCGCTCACCCCCATCCAGCTGGCGGCCGAACGCCTGCAGCGCCGCTACGGCGGGCGGGTGGACGAGGGGGACACCACCTTCGCGCGGCTGACCGACACCATCGTCCGCCAGGTCGGCGACCTCCGCCGCATGGTGGACGAGTTTTCCTCGTTCGCGCGGATGCCCAAGCCCGTCTTCGCGCCCGAGCGGGTGGCGGACGCCGCGCGGGAGGTGGTGTTGCTTCACGAGGTCGCGCACCCCGACGTCCGGTTCGTCGTCGCCGGCGAGGAGCCCGTCCTAAACTGCGATCGCGCCCAGCTGCGTCAGGCGATGACCAACATCGTCAAGAACGCCGTCGAGGCGATCGAGGCAAAGGGCGGCGGCGGCGGCGAGGTATCGGTCGCGATCACGGGGGACGGGACCGGGCCCGTCGAGATCGCGGTTTCCGACACGGGCGCGGGGCTGCCCGCGGAACGCGAACGCATCCTCGAACCTTACATGACCACGCGCGCGCGCGGGACGGGCCTGGGGCTCGCCATCGTCCGCAAGATCGTAGAGGACCATCTGGGTATTATCGAATTTTCAGACCGTCCGGGCGGCGGCACGATCGTGACGCTGCGTTTCGACGGACCCGCGCTCGCCGCGGCCCAAGCGGCGAGTACCGACTGATGGCGCTCGACATCCTGGTCGTCGATGACGAACGCGACATCCGCGAGCTGGTCGAAGGCGTTCTGGAGGACGAGGGCTACGGCACGCGCGGCGCCGGCGACAGCGACGCCGCGCTGGAAGCGATCGCCGCGCGCCGCCCGTCGCTGGTGCTGCTGGACGTCTGGCTCCAGGGGTCCCGGCTCGACGGGCTGGAACTGCTGGATGAGATCAAGCGGCGCGACCCGTCGATCCCGGTGCTGGTCATCTCCGGCCATGGCAGCCTGGACACGGCGGTCGCGGCGGTCCGCAAGGGGGCGGCCGACTTCATAGAGAAACCGTTCCAGGCCGAACGCTTGCTACTGCTGGTGGCGCGCGCGACCGAGACGGAGCGGTTGCGGCGGGAGGTCGCGAACCTTCGCGCGCGTGCTGGCCGCGAGGAGGATCTGACCGGCAGTTCCACCGCGATCAACGGCGTGCGCGCGACGTTGAAGCGCGTGGCGGGCACGGGCAGCCGCGTGTTGCTGGTGGGGCCGGCCGGCGTCGGCAAGGAGGTGGCGGCCCGGCTGCTTCACGGTTGGTCGCAGCGGGCGGACGCGCCCTTCGTGATCGTGTCGGCGGCCAACATGACCCCCGAGCGCGTCGAGGAGGAGCTGTTCGGCATCGAGGAGGCCGGCGATCTGGTTCGCACCGGCCTTCTGGAACAGGCGCACGGCGGCACGCTGTTCCTGGACGAGATCGCGGACATGCCCGTGACCACCCAGGCGCGCATCCTGCGCGTGCTGACCGACCAGAGCTTCACCCGCGTCGGCGGTACGCGCCTGGTCAAGGTGGACGTGCGCGTGGTGTCGGCCACCGCGCGCAACCTGACCGACGAGATCGCGGCCGGCCGCTTCCGCGAGGATCTCTACTACCGCCTGAACGTCGTCCCCGTCGCGCTTCCCCCCCTGGCCGACCGTCGCGAGGATATCCCCGCGCTGGTGACGCATTTCCTGGCGCATTACGCCGCGGACCGCCGCGTACCCACGCCCGAGATCGCGGCGGACGCTATGGTGGCGTTCCAGAGCTACGACTGGCCGGGCAACGTCCGCCAGCTGCGCAACGTCGTCGAACGAACGGTGATCCTGGCGCCCGGCGACCGCATCGGTCGGATCGATCTGGACCTGTTGCCGGCCGAGGTGTTGGGCGAGCAGGCGGACCTGGGCGGCGGCACCGGGGCGATCATGGGCGCGCCGCTGCGTGAGGCGCGCGAGACGTTCGAGCGCGAGTATCTGCGCGTCCAGATCCGTCGGTTTTCCGGCAACATCAGCCGGACCGCCAGCTTCATCGGCATGGAACGGTCGGCGCTGCACCGAAAGCTCAAGCTGCTGGGGATCACGGACACGCGCGAGGATTAGGGCCGGTCGACGATCATCCCAACGCCGCTTGCCGTCATCCCCGCGAAGGCGGGTATCCGGAAATGCCGATGTCGCAAGGCGACGGGATACCGTAGCGCGCCTGGATCCCCGCCTCCGCGGGGATGACGAAACGGGCGGCGAGCATGAATGTCGATCGGCCCCAGCCCTGGACGTTCCCGCGCGGCGATCATATCTCATGCGCGCCGGCCGAATGCCGGCGATCCGACGCCGGGAACCGGCGCATCGCGGGGCAATTCCCCGCCAACAAGGGGCACATCCCAGATGGCCGACAAGCAGACCTCCCTCCAGGACATGTTCCTGAACGCGCTCCGGCGCACCAAGACGCCGGTGACCATGTTTCTGGTCAAGGGCGTCAAGCTCCAGGGCATCGTCACCTGGTTCGACAATTTCTCCGTGCTGCTTCGCCGCGACGGCCAGTCGCAGCTGATATACAAGCACGCCATCTCCACCATCATGCCGTCCGGGCCGATGGACCTGCAACCGATCGTGGACGCGGTGGGCGAGGGGCAGCGGCGTCAGCCCGTATTGCAGGAAATCTTCCTCTCCGCCGTCCGCAAGTCGGAGGAGCCGGTGACCATGTTCCTGGTCAACGGCGTCATGCTTCAAGGCAACATCGCGGCGTTCGACCTGTTCTGCATGCTGCTGCAACGGGACAACATGGCCCAGCTGGTCTATAAGCACGCGGTGTCGACCGTTCAGCCCGCGCGACCCCTCGACCTCGCCGGCGAGCAGGCGGAACTCGCGGGTGAGGAGGGCGAGCAGGCCTCTTGAGCACCGGTTTCGATCGCGATCGCGACGACGTAACCCGCGGCGCGCGCGCGCTTGTGGTATTGCCCGACCAGGGCGGTGCCAGCCGCGATGCCGAGGCCCGGTTGGAGGAAACGGCGGGGCTCGCCGCGGCCATCGGCATCGCCGTGACCGACAAGGTGGCGTTGCGCGTCCGCCAGCCGCGCCCAGCGACGCTGATCGGCTCCGGCCAGATGGAACAGCTGGCGACCCACGTCGTGCAGGACGAGGCGCAGCTGGTCGTGTTCGACGCCGCACTGACCCCCGTCCAGCAGCGGAACCTGGAAACCGGGCTCAAGGCCAAGGTGATCGATCGCACCGGCTTGATCCTGGAAATCTTCGGCGAGCGTGCGGCGACGGCCGAGGGACGCTTGCAGGTCGAACTGGCGCACTTGGACTATCAGCAGGGGCGGCTGGTGCGGAGCTGGACCCATCTGGAGCGGCAGCGCGGCGGCTTCGGTTTCCTGGGCGGCCCCGGCGAGACGCAGATCGAGGCGGACCGTCGCCTGATCCGCGACCGCATGGCCAAGCTGCGGCGCGAACTGGACGGCGTCAGCCGCACGCGCGGGCTGCACCGCGACCGCCGCCAGCGGGCACCCTGGCCCGTGGTGGCGCTGGTGGGCTATACGAACGCGGGCAAGTCGACGCTCTTCAACCGGCTGACCGGCGCCGACGTGATGGCGGAGGATCTGCTGTTCGCGACCCTGGATCCGACGCTTCGCCAGATTTCGCTGCCGGGCATCGACAAGGCGATCCTGTCGGACACGGTGGGCTTCGTCTCGGACCTGCCGACGCAGCTCGTCGCCGCGTTCAAGGCGACGCTCGAAGAGGTGGTGTCCGCCGACCTGCTAATCCACGTGCGCGACCTGGCCCACCCCGACACCGAGGCCCAGCGCGCCGACGTGGAGGCGGTGCTGCACGAGATCGGCGTGACGGATGCGACGCCGCGGATCGAGGCGTGGAACAAGCTCGACCTGCTCGACGTCGACGCGCGCGACGCCTTGCTCGCCGACGCGGCGCGTCGGTCGGACGCGGTGGTCATGTCCGCGCTGACGGGGGAGGGGGTGGACGTGCTGACGGCACGCGTCGCCGCCATGCTGACCTCCGCTCATCGCCGTTACGCCGTCGACCTTTCGGCGGCCGACGGTGCCGGGGCGGCCTGGCTCCATGCTCACGGCGAAGTACTCGGCCAGGAAGAGGCGGGGGAGACGGTTCGCTACGACGTCAGGTTGTCGCCCGAGGATTTCGAGCGGTTCCAGACCCGGGGTGTGTTCCACGGCGGATCGGCTACGGCTCCTTGACGAAGGCCTTGGGCGCGTCGGTCGCTTTGGCAGCCGCCCACAATTCTTCCATCTGTTCCAGCGTCCGGTCCGGTAGCGACGGATCGGCAGCTTCCATCGCTGCGAAGCGCCGCTCGAACTTGGCATTGGCGGCGCGCAACGCGGCTTCGGCGTCGACGCCCAGATGGCGTGCCCAGTTGACCACGGTGAACAGCAGGTCGCCGATCTCTTCCGTCCGGCCGGCATCGTCGGGGGCGGCGGCGACCTCGGCCACTTCCTCGTCCAGCTTGGCGCGCGGCCCCGCGGCGTCGGGCCAGTCGAAGCCGACACGGGCAGCGCGGCGTTGCAGTTTCTCCGCCCGCATCAGCGCCGGCAGCCCCAGCGCCACGCCCGCCAGCGCACCGCCGTCCCGACCGCGCTCCGACGCCTTGATCGCCTCCCAACCCGGCGTCGCGTGCGCGCCGCCGAAGATGTGCGGGTGCCGCCGCTCCATCTTCTCGGCGATCGAGCGTTCCACGTCGACCAGCGTGAACAGGCCGGCTTCCTCGGCGATGCGGCTTTGAAACACGACCTGGAGCAGCAGGTCGCCCAGTTCGTCGCGGATCGCTGCGGGGTCGCCGCGTTCCACCGCGTCGGCGACCTCATAGGCTTCCTCGATCGTGTACGGCGCGATCGACTCGAACGTCTGCGCGCGATCCCATTCGCAACCGCGATCGGCATCGCGGAGGCGGGCCATGACGGCGATCAGACGATCCAACATGCCACCTCCGCAAGTCCGATAATAAATATTATGTAAAACTATGGTCTGTTGTAGGGGCGGTCCGGCGTCAGGATAAGGGTCCGCCCTTCCACGCGCCACGATCCGAGCCGCGACAGGAAGTTCATGCCGATCACGTCCATGTCGCCGAACGCCGGCGACACGACGACGCCCAGCTTGGTCGTTTCCACCGATCCGATGCGCACTTTGTCGGCCGTGCCGGTCAGCGCGGTCACCGTACCGTTGGCGGTGCGGATCACCGCCGGGAATGGGCTGCGCCCGGTATCGATGCCGGCGGCCTCCGCCGTCGCGGTCGATATGGCGGTGGTGGTCGCGCCGCTGTCGATCAGCATTCGCCGTGCCACGCCGTTGAGCTGGACCCGCGCCCAGAAATGGCCGTCCGGGCCCAACGGGATGCGCGTCTCGGTGCCCACGACTTCCTGATCGTCGAAGAAGCGCTCGATATTGGGCAATCGGTGTCGGTTGTTGAAGATCAGGAAACCGACCCCGAAGATCAGCGCCCAGGTCGCGAGCCCGCCGATCAGCCGCCCGATCGACAGCCGTCGCGATAGCAGTGCCGACAGCGGCAGGATCAGCAGCAGGGCGTAGAGCAGGATGTCCAGGCGGTTGTCGGTCGTCAAATCACGTATTCCAGCCCGTCATATCCCGGTACGACGCCGGGGGGCAGCGTGGCGGCCAGTGTCGCATAGTCCATGCTCTGATCCATATGGATCAGGGCGGCGGCCCGCGGACGAAGCTCGGCGATCCAGGCCAGCGCCTGATCGAGTGTTGGATGGCTGGGATGCGGCCGGCGGCGCAGAGCGTCGACGATCCAGAGATCCAGGTTCGCATATAGCGAGCGCATGGCGCCGGTCATCTCGCTCAGGTCGGTCGCGTAGCCGATCGATCGTCCGTCCGCCGTGAAGCGCAGTCCGGCCGACGAGATTCCGCCGTGGGGCTGGTCCGCCGTCTGGATCAGCATGTCGTCGATCGTCAGGCGTTCGGGCAAGGGATGCAGCGTCACGGTCGCGGGATAGCCGCGACGGTCCGCGAACACGTAATCGAAACGTCGCCGCAGCACGTCGGCGGTGGCGGCGCGCGCATAGCCTGTCACGGGTCGGCCGATGGCGTGGTAGATTTGGCGCAGATCGTCGATGCCGTGGGTGTGGTCGGCATGGTCGTGCGTCCAGATCACCGCGTCGACCCGGTCGACGTCCGCCGCCAGCAGCTGCTCGCGCATGTCGGGACCCGTATCGATCAGCACGCGGGCGCCGGCGTGCTCCACCAGGATCGACGCGCGCGTGCGGCGATTGCGCGGGTCGGCGGGGTCGCAGTCGCCCCAGTCGTTGCCGATCCGCGGTACGCCGGACGAAGTGCCCGATCCCAGGATGCGGACCTTCACCCGCGGGTCTTCGAAAACAGCGCGTGGAAGTTCTGCGCGGTGGCCCGACGAAACGCCGTCGGTTCCTCTCCGCGCAACCCCGCCAAATAATCAGCCGTATCACCAACGAAGGCCGGCTCGCCGGGGCGTCCACGATGCGGCACCGGCGCGAGAAAAGGCGCGTCGGTTTCGATCAAGAGCCGGTCCAGTGGTAGCCGCTTAGCTATGGCCTGGAGGTCGCGGGCATTGCGGAACGTTACGATCCCCGAGATGGAGATATAGAAGCCCATCCCCAGTGCGCGATCCGCGAAATCGGCGGTGCCGGTGAAGCAGTGGATGACGCCGCGATAGCCCCCCCGCCCCAACTCGTCCGCCAGGATCGCTAGTGTGTCCGCTTCTGCGTCGCGGGTATGAACGATGATCGGCACGTCCGTCTCGCGCGCGGCGGCGATGTGCGCGCGAAAGCTTTCCTGCTGTCGGTGCCGGTCGGATTTATCGTAGTGATAGTCCAGGCCGGTTTCCCCCAGTCCGACGACGCGAGGATGTAGCGCGCGATCGATCAGGGTAGTGGCGTCGATATGGTCGTGGTTGTCCGCTTCGTGCGGGTGGATGCCGACGCTGGCCCAGACGTCCGGCTCACGTTCCGCCGTCGCCAGCACCGTGTTCCATTCCGACGCGCGGGTGGCAATGTTCAGCATCGCCGTCACCCCCCTCGCCCGCGCGCGTGCTAGGACTGCCGGCTGATCCTCTACCAGTCCCGGATAGTTGAGGTGACAATGACTATCGGCCAGCATCAGTCGGTCAGGCCCAGGCGTGGAAAGACGGGTGACGGCGCTGTCAGGGACCCGCCCTCTGCCGCGCGACGGTCATACCAGCCATCGTCGTCGATTGCCGCGTGGTCGCGCTCCGCGGCACCCAGTTGGTCCAGTATGCGGCCTGCCCCTTGCGGGATCACCGGCACGATCGCGATGGCCAGTGCGCGAATGGCACGGATCAGCGTGCGCAGCACCGCGTGCATCCGCTCGATATCGGTCTTGCGGAGCGCCCAGGGGGCCTGGGCATCTATATACTGATTACACGCGAACACGCCGCGCATCCACGCCTCGATACCGTGCGACAGCATCAGGTCGTCGAAGCCGGTCCGCAGGCCGGCGCATGCGACCGCCACTTCCTCCATCAGCATCGCGTCCGCCGGCTCGGCCCGACCCGTATTGGGCAGCACCCCCAGGTTCTTGGCGACGAACGACAGGGTACGCTGGGCGAGGTTGCCGAAGCTGTTGGCAAGTTCGGCGTTGACGCGCTGGACGATCGCTTCGGCCGAATAGCTGCCGTCCTGGCCGAAACTGACTTCTCGCAGCAGGAAATAGCGCAGCGCGTCGACGCCGAACGCATCCGCCAAATCTTCAGGATAGACGACGTTCCCAACCGACTTCGACATCTTTTCTCCACGCTCCAGCACGAAGCCGTGGCCGAACACCGTCTTGGGCAACGCGAGCTTCGCCGACATCAGGAACGCCGGCCAGTAGACCGCGTGGAAGCGCACGATGTCTTTGCCGATCAGGTGCAGGTCGGCCGGCCAATGCTCGCCCAGCGCGTCCGGATAGCCCGCGCCGGTCAAGTAGTTGGTCAGCGCATCAACCCAAACGTACATGACGTGGTCGTTGCTGCCTGGGACGCGCACGCCCCAGTCGAAGCTCGTTCGCGATACCGATAGGTCGGACAAACCTCCTTCAACGAAGCGGATCACTTCGTTTCGGCGCCCTTCCGGTCGGATGAAATCGGGGTTCGCGGCGTAATGGTCTAGGAGCGGCTGCTGGTAGCGCGACAGGCGAAAGAACCACGTCTCCTCCGCCGTCCATTCGACAGGCGTGCCCTGGGGCGACAGCTGCCCCCCTGAGCTGTCGTCAACCAACTCAGACTCGTCATAGAACGCCTCGTCGCGTACGGAATACCAGCCCTCGTATCGATCGAGATACAGGTCACCTGACGCCTCCATCGCCTGCCACAGCGTTTGGCTGGCACGCGCGTGATCGGGCTCGGTGGTGCGGATGAAGCGGTCGTAGGATATGTCCAGGCGATCGCACATGGCGCGGAACAAGCCGGACATCTCGTCCGCTAGATCCGACGGGGATCGCCCCTGTGCACGGGCAGCCTGCACCATCTTTAACCCGTGCTCGTCGGTGCCAGTCTGAAACAGGACGTCGCGACCCGCCTGACGATGAAAGCGAGCGATCGCGTCGGCGGCGATGGCCTCATAGGCGTGACCGATATGGGGGCGGCCGTTCGGATAGCTGATCGCGGTGGTGATGTAATAGGGATCGCCCATGGGTCGGCGCCCTAGAACATCGTGTCAGGCGCGGGAAGCCAGCCGGGCGACGATGCCGGCCATTTCGAACACCGTCCCCTCCGCATCGAGCGATTGCCCGATGGCCAGCGCTGCGAGATCGCGCGCATCCGCTTGTGCATCGAGGGCGACCTTGAGAGAGAGTCCCGACCGCCGACGTGCGGCCGCCGCCAGCAATCGGGGCGCACGATCCAGAAGCGCCTCGTAGCGGCCCCGGGCGGACGGGGGCGACAGAGCCTGGGCCAGTGCCGCCCGTTCCAAGTTGTCCGCGTCGCCGGAGCGCGCGATCCGCCCCAGGGCCGCGTCGAGATCGGCCACGCCCTGCCCAGCGAATCGTAGCGCCTGGCCTGGCGACCCCTCCCCGGCACGTACCAGCGCGTCGATCTCGACGTCATCGGCATCGGGAAGTCGGCGACGTAAGACGGCCGCCGTGTCATCATCCGATAACGGGTCGAAGCGGACGACGCGGCAGCGGGACCGGACAGTGGGTAAGAGCTTGCCGGGGGAATGGCTGACCAACAGGAAGATCGTATCCGCGGGGGGTTCTTCCAATACCTTTAAAAGAGCGTTGGCACCCTCACGTTCCAGGTCGTCGGCAGCGTCGACCAATAGGACCCGTCGCGGCGACAGTGTGGGGCGCACCGCCAATTGGCCGCGAAGGATCCGGACCTGGGCGGCGCGGATGCTGCGCGCAGGCACGTCGTTGTCGCCGCGTTCGTCCAGCGGCACGACGCGGGGGGGGCGCCCCTTGTCCCATACCTCACGAACCAGGAACGATACGTCCGGATGGGCGCGGCGCGCGATCATGTCGGCGGATCGTTCGCCCCCACCCACCAGAGTCGCCGCCGCTTCCGCCGCAAACGTCGCCTTGCCAATGCCAGGCGACCCCGTCAGCAGCCAAGCATGGTGCAAATCCCCGCTATCTAGGGCAGCCGCCAAGGCGGCCCGCTGGTCCAAATGGCCCAGCAGCGTCGTCACGCGGGTAGCAGATCGGCCAGTGCCGCCATGATCTGGCGGGCGACGTCGTCCGGTTCCGCGTCGGCGTTCAAGCGACGCACGCGATCGGGTTCAACGGCGGCGATCGTATCGAAGGCGGCGGCGACGCGAGCGTGGAAGCGGTCGTCCCGCGCGGCGAAGCGGTCGGCGTCCTCACCGTCGCGCGCTCTGGCTCGCACGAGCCCGCGTTCCGGCGGCAGCGTCAGCAGCAGCGTCCGGTCGGGCATCAGATCCTGCGACCCGAAGCGGTGCAACGCCAGCACATCCTCGTCGCTCACGCCGCTCGCGCCCTGATAGGCGCGCGTCGAGTCTAGGAAACGATCGCAGATCACCCAGTCACCGCGGCGAAGGGCCGGCCGTATCAGCTTGTCGACGTGATCGGCTCGCGCGGCGGCGAACAGCAAGGCTTCCGCCCGCGGTCCCCAGCGATCGGTGCCGCCGTGCATCAGTAGGTCGCGGACACGCTCGGCCCCCTCGCTGCCACCGGGCTCACGCGTCAGCACCACGGTCAGGCCGCGGGCCCGGAGCATCTCCGCCAACATACGCGCCTGGGTGGACTTGCCTGCCCCCTCCCCCCCTTCGAGCGTGATGAAGCGGCCGATCACCCGAAGATCGACGTCAGGCGAACCCACGCGCGACCCAGGAAACCCGCCTCGCCCACGTCGTTCGCCGCGACAAGCGGCAAATGCTGTTCAGGCATGTCGTTGCCGATGACGACCAGCTCGGCGACCTGCTGTCCCGCCTTGATCGGCGCGCGGATCGGCCCCTGATAGACCAGCTTGGCGGAAAGCGGTCCGTTGACACCGGCAGGAACGGCGACCGCGAGTGGACGGCCGGCGACCAAGCCGACGGTGGCGGCATCGCCCATCTGGACCTGGGCACGGCCGACCTCGCGTCCCTTGGCTACAACGGGCCGCGCGCCCCAGGCACGAAAACCCCAGTCCATGAAGCGCACCGATTCCTCGGCGCGCTGATTGAAGCTGGTCAGCCCGGCGACTACCATCACCAGCCGGCGGTTATTCTGTTCAGCCGAACCGGTAAAGCCGTAGCCCGCCTCCTCGGTATGGCCTGTCTTGAGGCCGTCGGCCCCGGCGACGCGCCCGAGCAACGGGTCGCGATTGGCCTGGGTGATGGCGCTGCCGCCCATCGTCTGGCCCCAGGTGAAGTCGCGACGCGAGTAGAACTGCTTGTACAGCTGCGGATGGTTACGGATCGTCGCGCCGGCGAGCTTGGCCAGATCGCGGGCCGTGACATAGGTGACGCCCTCGTCCGGCCAGCCGTTCGAGTTGCCGAAATGGCTGTTCGTCAGGCCGATCTGCTTGGCCAATCGGTTCATGCGTTCAGTGAATGCCTGCTCGGATCCGGAAATGCCCTCCGCCAGCACGACGCAGGCGTCGTTCCCCGACAGGGTGACGATTCCATAGAGCAGATTGGCGACGCTGACGTTCTCACCCGACGACAGGAACATGGTCGAGCCCGCCTGCGGCCCGTGCCATCGGCGCCAGGTTTCCGGACGCACTGCGAACTGCTGATCGAGCTTTAGCTCGCCGCGCTTCAGCATGTCGAAGGCGACGTAGACCGTCATCATCTTGGCCATCGACGCGGGCGGCATCCGGCGATCCGCGTCGCGCTCGAACAGGACCGCGCCTGACGACAAGTCTTCCAGAAACGCCACGGGCGCCGGCGTATCGAAGCGGGGCG
>Ga0325400_1001825_pt1 | contig 18000 bp, 9 predicted proteins | sample PopdelMetagenome_2_FD_205662 | JGI IMG/M metagenome (GOLD analysis project Ga0325400, IMG submission 205662) | Populus deltoides microbial communities from Bellville, Georgia, United States - Xylem-PdKOR-R1 | ecosystem: Host-associated > Plants > Phyllosphere > Stem > Wood/Secondary xylem... | reverse complement strand
CGTAGTTAAACTATATTTTTAATATTAGTCTATGTACTCTTTAAATCCATCCAGGTGGTGAAGTCAAATTACATATAAATTTTTTATTAAAAAAATGTTATTTTTTACGTCAAAAAAGTTAATATGATTCATAGCTTACGAGTGTCAATAACCAATTGTTTACTACTTTGGGTGGTTGTGATACGTCTTTCATGCCTGTTGAAACACAGGCATGATTGGGGACCAATATGAAAGGGAGACTGACAGTGTGTGAAAGGAGGAAATTATTACACTTTTTCTCCCTTTCTCTTGCCATTCTATTCTATCATCGTTGTTCCTTTATTTTCTTAATTTACTACTGGAAATTAATAAGTTAATAATTGCAGTCTAATTCGGGTTGATGACCTCATCTACCCATCTGACCTCACTCGTACTCCTTCATCTGTTTCATCAACTTCCATCACTCTCTGCTCCACGCAACCAAACACCAACACCAGCAACGAAACAGAGTAAACTTATATTTCAAAGGGTATGTCAGCTGGAATTTTTGCTTTTGTTTTTGGTTTTTTTAAGTGTTTTTATATTTTAACAAAATATTAAATTGTTTTTTTAATAATTTTTAATGGTTTTAATATGCTAATACTAAAAATAAAAAAAAATCTAAAAATAATTATTTTGATATATTTTTTTAAAAAAATTATTTTAAAAAAACTTCGACGCCGTAATTCCAGAAACACACGAAAGATACAATTCAAATTCAGAGCTCCAAAAGCCATCGACACCCATTTTTCAAATTTTGATTTGTTTGCATCCTCTTCTTTTCCATCAGATTCATAGGACGACAAAGAAATATTTGGGTCACCGGTGATCAAAATATTCTTGAAGAGGAAAAGAATTGTAGTAAAAACTCAGACTCAAAGGATTCTTTGGCCAGATTTGACTGGTTTTGCCAATGTTCTCGGGTTTTTAGTATCAATTTAGATTGGTTAGATCCTCAAATTACAATGTTTTTAATAAAACCAGTCGGATTCGATGAAAATGAATTAATGAAATAGTTTTCTTATCGTCAGAATTGTATGGATCTTGTGGCAATGAAAGGATGTCAATATGTAGTTACATAGAACCAGGGGCGTAGGATCAATGAAAACATACTGAGTACGTAGGGGACTCGTGATACCATTACAAAATCCACCAGTTTTATGGTTTAATATTAACGTTAGTAATTATGAGATTAACGTTAGTAATCGGTCATTATCCAGGCATAGGGTCCGAACTATATATCTCCCGTAAGTCGGGGGAACCGATGGGTATCATGAAAGAGAGTTGTCACTATATTTTGATATGGCATGATACTTGGGAGGATATTTCAATTCATTACACAACCTAAATTCAAGCTCATGGTTTTCGATATAATGTTCTCGAATCCAATTAATACCATGTAAGAAGTTGTATTTCATAAACTAACTCAAGCAAGAGGGATTTGTGAAGTAAAGTTGTTTGTTTCATATGAAGTTTATGTAAGATGTGTTCCACATGAATGAAATAATCAGTTTTTAAATTAAATATAAATGTTAAGATTTTATTAGTAAATTAAATTTGAAAAGTAGTTTTTATTTGATAACTCTATATTTAATGAAAATATAATATATAAGGAATTTATTCAAAAACAAGTGCCTTTTCTTTCTTGTAATTGTATGTTTCATTCAATAAAACACATGTAAAAATAATTAAAGATCAAAGAGAAACAAAGTTTTCTTCATTAAATTACATTTAGAATTTCAACCTCTTGAAAATCTTACTACTACGTATGGAACCAAGTATATTTTTAAAAAATAATTATTTGAATATGAAAATTATGAAGTTTTAAAAATATGGGTATTATAATTTATATATGAGTGTTCATGTTTAATATAAAAAAAATTACTTATATGTGATGTCAGAACACAAATTCGAACTCCAGAAAACGTATTTATCTTATTGGGAGGGACAACCACAAATTCCTAACGGGACTAGTTTCACCCTTTAAAAGGGTGTGAGGATACTCGGATAAAAAAAAACATTAAATATAAAAACTCATAATTTTTTATTAGAAAAATATTATTTATTTCAATTTCTTATCTGTCTTAAATTTTGAGAGGTTATTTTTCATTTTTTTTCCTGTTCATTATAATAATAAAACAAAAACAAGTGTAAGTAAACAAGCAGCCATGTATTATTAAATTTGAATATCAAAGCAAGCCACACGTACTATTGATTTTGAATGTCAAAACAAGTGGCTATGTATTATTATTAATGTTGAACGTCAAAACAAGCGGTCCGGTCATGTGTTATTGATTTTGCATGATTGAATGTATTATTGATTTAATTTGCTCTGTTTTGCTGCCACTTATGACCTTTGATCTTTCTTCTTGACAATAAATTTCTATGATTTCAACGATTCCCGTAAATATCAATTGTATGCCAAAGTGGAGGAGGGTACTCAAAAACATCATTCTTTTGTCCAGATTTATATCTATGATCACGTGTTAGAACATTTATGTTATGTGCGAGCTAGCATTACATTTATAATTCCCAATTTATATTATGAATGTTTTATTTTTCACCAATGTAATTAAATTCTCAAGGCAAATAAATTTTAAATTATGTTTATTATTATAAGTAGGGGTGATCATTTTTTATTCGGTTCGGTTTTTATAAAAAATGATAACCAAATTGAATTTTTTTCTAAAAAAACTGAAACCGAACCGAAACCGGTTCAAACCGACCAGTTTCAGCTCTGTTTTTAGAATAAAAACTGGTTCAAACCGGTGTTGCTTGTTTTTTCAGTTTGACTCAATTATTTTTTTCTATTTTTTTTTGTTCAGAATTGATTCAGTTTGATTTTCAATTCAGTTTGATTTTTATTAAAAAGAATAAATATATTAATACATATATAATTATCAAATCAAATATAGTTATTAGCATCATTATTATTTTTTCTGCCTGTTGACAATTAGAAATGATATGGAGAAAGATTGAAGGGAGAGTGTCAGGGCGTGAAAGGAGGAAGTACAAGATATTTATTACACTTTGGGTCTTCGTGGATGTGAAGTTTTCTAAACTGAAGACAAGTACAATTTGAGTAGATGAAATTCTAAAGAGTAGTTGGAATGGCTTGTCTTTAAGTAACATAAAATTCTAAAGAGTAGTTAGAATTGGATTGCCGTCCCATTGTTTTTTTAGTTTAATGTAGGTGTCCGGGTCAATTTACACGCATCTCGATTAATCCTACGGGTCCTGAAATTAACAACTATGTAAGCCTCTAGTGGCCATCATATAAGCAACTACAGGGCTCAAACCTAAAACCACAAAAAAAACAAATCTCTTAATCCCAAATTCTTATAATTAGACCACCACCGAGATGATTGATTGCCATCTCTTTGTTGCTCAACGTAATTGGTACCTCCATGGAAAATCCGCTGAGTAAATTATTACCAAGTATAATTATAAAAGGTTTCACTAGTAAGCCTGTATTATTCATCTTCTTCTCATATTTTATTTTATTGTGGATAAAATATTTGTTTTAATAATTTGGTTGTCAAATTTTATTTTAGGTATTTTGAATTAAAAAAAAAGATAGATTTAATTTTTTCAGCTATCACAATAGTTGAAATATAAAAAATATCAAGTGATGCGTTGTTTATTTTTTTTTAAATAATAGAGCAAACGACCTGCCGTCCACCCCAATTATATTTTTTTAAAAATTAGAGCTGCATATGGACTCTTCGTAAATCGACCAGGCCCAACAATGTCTAGCTTTTTTCATTTTTTTTTGTTATTTTGCCTTTTTGTTTAAAAAATAACTTGCCTTTTTTATGTGTTTTTATAAAATATTTTTAATTTATTTTTAAATTAATACCCCTTTTTAAATAACTTGCCTTATTTTTTGTATTTAGCCTTTTGTAAATATTGGTTGTTGTTTTTTAATTATTTTTTATATTTAATTTTAAAAAAATTATTTTAATTCATATATAATTTGTTTTTCTATTTTATACAATTATACTTTATTTTTTTAAATAATTTATTTTTTATTTTTAGAAGGTATTTCCAATCAATTTTTCCTTTGATCTTATTCTATCAATTTTATATGTGTGTTTATTTATATTATCATTTTATCAAAAAAAATTAAATTTAATAAACAGAGTCATTAAACACAATTGGATAAATGAACTGTGTTATGAGATCAATTATTTTAATCTACATCTGTCTCTCGAGTTTTCCATATATATATATATATATATATTTAGTTATGATTAATAATATTTTTATTTATTGACAGATAATTCTTAATTTGTTTAATGAGAAATGTGCATGAATTGTTTTATTTATACTTGATATTTTTATGTAAGAATGATGTTGAAAAAGCTTATATATTCATTTTTGTTTAAAATATTAACAAATTAATAACAAAACACAAGTCAATTAGCTAGTTATAATTTAATTATTTTGTTTCTTTTTATGATTTCATAAGTTTTTTTTTTCTTTTTGAAAATTATGAGGTAGTCTTTCATGAAAGTTGCCTCTTAATTAATTTGAAAGATTCTTAAATTGTATGTTTACAAGAATTAAATAATAATTTACTCTCTCAATGTCTTATCAAAGCTATTACGAGGGCTAATCTAAGGTCAATATAGACCGACAGTTAGTTAAGAGATGACTATAACTGAGTCCTTCAGGATGTTAATTAATTAATCCTTTTATGATAGTAGAAATTGCCTGTTTATCTTTATATTTTTAAATTCATTTTTCTTAATAAGAATAATTTTAATAGCAAAAGCTATTTAGAAATTGCATGTTTATTTTATATTTTTAAATCAATTTTTTAAGCATCTTCAATAACAAAAACCACTTAAAAAATAAATTTTAATGTAAATATAAATTTTTTATATGCACTCCAATAAAAAATCATTTTAAGAATCCATTTGTATTTAAATATATTTAATATTAATACTTTTAATTTTTTTAGAAAAGGCATTAAAAAAGTTTAATTGATGAAAGAATTTTTTTAAATAATTTTTTAATGCTTTTGGTTCTTTTAATCCATACTTAGGAATGATTTTATATATATCATTTGTGCTCTTCGTTTGACTATCAATTATGGTTTCTTTCATACAAGTAAAGGTTTTCGAAATCAGAATGTGTGGTGTTAAGAGCCTAGTATATACGACATAGAAAAATAAAACTTTGATATAATTAATGATTGGAGTAAGAAGTTGTTTGGCTACGCAGCTGGCAATGTTTTGATTTTCTAAAATAATTTTTTTTAAATAAACTTTTTGGTGTTTTAAATTTTTTGATATTCTGATATCAAAAATAAATTTTAAAAAATAAAAAATATATATTATTTTAATATATTTCCAAGTATCAAAATAAATATTATCATTAAGAAGCACTTGTCATTATGAGATGTAATTCATAGCTTTAAAGGGTTTTACTGAATCATTATTTGATTATTATTATTATTATCATCACAATGAGCTTCTTTGTCACCCAACTAATTTGATTATTGTTTGTTATCCCTTATAGGGTCCATTACATTACCCTTCGGTTGCTTAACTTTTCAAGAACGACTTATAAGAAGTATCAATGTTATTTTTTTTAAGAACTTTGTATACTTGGGCATTGACCTTTTTTGTTTGAAAATATTTTTTGAAATTAACTCGTAAATTTTAAGGATCATATCCATTTAAGTCTAAATATTGCAAAGAAATAATAAGATGTAATTTTGAAAGTTTTTTTGTGATCGTAACCCTAATAAATGTCATCTAACACTAAGATATAGTTTTGCGTATTTTTGGTTGAGAATTGAAGCATTAGCTCAATGTTAGGCTATCCATAACTCAAATGATTTTTTTTATGTATTTTGAAAACATAAATTTATCCGATGTAAACTCAAAGCTATTTATTTTTGATGTCTTAAACCTTCTAGGAGTTTAATCTTTCTTTAGGAAAAAAGATAATTTGATCCTTTTGTTGTTAGGACCCATATAAACAAAAAATAAAAAACAAAAGTTGGAAGAAAATTAAAAAAAAGATATAATTGTGAGAAGAGTATATCATAACGCTAAGGAAATTGCCGAAGACTAGCTAAGAAATATCAAATATATAAGATTAAAGTTTTTTTGGACAATGTATTTTTGACTAATGAAGACTATATTAACAAAATTTGAGGAGGAAAATTCAAAATTTAATATCTAAGGATTTAATTAGATTTGTTCATGGTTTATTTGAATTTATTGAAGACTTAGAAATTTTGATTTTTAAAAGTCTATTTACACTTTAAATTGAAGAAATTAAAGTCTGGGGATTGCATTGCAATTTTTAGGAGTTAATTTGGTCAAATCAGGGGCATGGTTTCATAAATATTGAAGTTTGATGGGCAAATAGGGACTTGATTAAAGAAATCCAAAACAAAGGATCAAACTAAAAAAGGTGTGTGAATATAGTTGCTAAAATTGACCAAATTAGAAGGGTCAAATTGAATAAATTGAAAGTTTGTTGGTCAATTGAGGGCCAAAGTGCATAAATTCATAACCAATAACCAAAATAAAAAAGGTGGCTAACATAAGAGCTTATATCTGCGTTTGGCGGGGGTTAAATTGCATGTAATTAAAAAATGTTTTGTGTCAATTAAAGGTACATGTGCCACAATTAGAAGAAAATTGACTAAATTGTAACTTTTCTAAATTCCAAATTAAAAACCCTAATTTCTATGGTTTTTTAATCTAGACGACGCGTCGTGTAGCCTCTATTTGTTTCTTCCATGGCAATTCATAATGATCAGGTTAACACCTTTCAAGAGCTTGTTCTGGAGTTCTAGACCTTCAAATGACATGGTGTTTTTTTTTTAAAATAGAAGAGGAACATCCTTCCACAACTTTATTTCCATGAAATTAGATGTTTACATCCCAATGTTGTCATGGAAGTCCTTAACATCTTGTCTCTGGTCAACCATCACTCAAGTTTTAAATTTTGGGTTGATCAAGTTGCCACCTTTGAATGAATAAATGTGGAGTTACGAACCTCTAAATTGAGTAAAAATAAATCCAAATGAAAGATGTGCACCCTGTTTACTAGATTCAGGTGGTCTCAAGCGACTATGACATTAGAATTGCTCTAATGAAGCTTTGAAAGTGAGTAACTCAGTCATCCCCAACAACACAACTATCTTGCAAAAAATGATTTGGTTTCTGTGTGTTTATACACAAAAGCTTCTCAATGGGTCTTTATTAAGGGTTCATAACACTCTTATCAAGATCAAGAGGTCAAAAATGGATTCAAGACTTCCCAAATACCTATAAATACCCCTCTTTAAGCATGCTTAGGGGCTGAAACAGAAAAAAGAAGGGAAAGAAAAAAAAAAGGATAAGAAAAGATAAGGAAAAAAAGTAATAATAGTAAGAAATACAAGGTTAAAGGTCCAAAAGAAAAAAATCAAGTTTTTTAAGTTTTGTAAGCTTGTGAGAGGAAAATTTTTTCAAAGGAAAGCAAATAGAGAATAGTTGTTCTAGGTATACATTGCAGACCAAAAAATAGGTCTTTTATGGCCTGCTTTTATTGTTTTTGTTATTTGTTTTGTTTATGTTTATGTTTATGTTTATGTTTATAAGCATAAAAAGAGGTTTGAATTGTCATCTCCCATAACTGTATGGTGAATTTGCTTAACATCCAACCCTAATTGTACAAGCCAGTCATTAACCTTGTTTATAAGCATAAAAAAAGGTTTGAATTGTCATCTCCCATAACTGTATGATGAATTTGCTTAACATCCAACCCTAATTGTACAAGCCAGTCATTAACCTTGTTTATAAGCATAAAAAAAGGTTTGAATTGTCATCTCCCATAACTGTATGGTGAATTTGCTTAACATCCAACCTTAATTGTACAAGCCAGTCATTAACCTGTACCACATCTTGTTGGATATCATAGAGCAACTTGTCAACTTCTCCATCTTTTTGATCCCACCTTAATGTAAAACTATCAAACTTGTTGGTTAAAAACTGTTGAAGTAATAGGTTGGTTGAGGGTGACTCTGGTTTAGATGAGATGGACTCGTTATCAAAATGTATTTTCTTGCTAACCAAAACTTCAAATTTCACAACAATTAAAACATAAATTCTGCCAAATATTTTCACTATGGGTTCAACATCTCTAAAGGGAACCTTAGCTAGAATAACTACTCTAGTGATCAGACAACTAAAAATAAAACTTGATTCCTTGTTAGATAAAACTTTTTGAATTACATCTATAAAACGTGTAGCAAGATCAATGGGTACATTAATTGCAACGGCATACATGAATTGTTCCTTTTCAATAGTCAGTTTTGTGTGTCTAGCAATTAGTCATAAGTTATTCATGACAATTTTTGCTAATAGTCTATAGGGTACCACCATTGATTTCATAGGTAACCTCTATGAATTGGTTATTCATTTAGGTCTATTAATTCTCATAAATAAATCACTCATTTGAGTTTTGGATAGTGTACCAATTCCTTTGAAAGGAAGATCTAAACTATTGATGTTACGCAAGCCATACAAATCTTTAATAACAGAGGGGACAAGGTAAGGGTTTGACCCCTTACTTAGAAAGTGATTGACTTTTCATCTAAGATCCTATTTGTTTTATCAAAAGTGGTTTTCTAGAAACCATTTTCCAAACTTTCCTGCATTTATTTGTCATTAGAAAAGTTGGTAAACGAAAAACACTTTCTAATCAAAGGAAAATTTATCTTGGTTTCCAGGAAAGTATTTTTCTTTTATTTTCGGTGGAAAACACTTTCTAAAAGTTATGAAAATTTTATAAATGTCATGTTTTTTGCTGATTATATCAAATTTGGTCTTCAAACTTTTGATTGTTATATATTTTATTTTGAATCTTTTTTTTTCAATTTTATCCCTTAGAATTTGATCTAATTTGATTTTTAAATCAACTTTTGTCCTTATTTTTATGATTATTATTTTCTTTTCTCTTATTATTTTCTGAATTGAAATTTTTTATCTCTTAGATTTGGTCCTTATTCTTTTTATTGTTATTTATTTTATTTCAAATAATTTATGAAATTGTATTTTTTTTTAATTTCATCATCTTTCAACTTTTTTATCTGTTAGATTTGATCTCTATTATTTTGATTGTTATTTATTTTATTTGATATAATTTTTGAAATTAGATTTCTTTTTCAATTTCATTCTCATTTAACATTTTAATTTGTAAGATTTGTTTCTCGTTATTTTAGTAAACTTGAAAGTGTTTTTCAAATTATTTTTCATAATACTATCACACATCGAAAAATAATTCACTTTCCAGGAATCTATTTTTTGAAGAAACAACTTTTTAAAAGAAAACTACTTTTCAGCAAATAAAATTCTCTCATAATTTCCATATAAGGACCAGGTGCCCCTTCAGTTAGCTTTTCCCATTTTCTTTTTCTAAATATTTCTTTAATGAAAGCAAGGGCAGTATTAGATAAATGAATTATAGATACCTCACGTTCTCTCAACACATTCTTCCTTGAGATATTGGTCTTGTATGCCTTTTCTACCTTTAGTGAGGTGAAACACCCATCTTGGCAGAATGTTGTTTAGGTTTTAATAAACTGGCTACACCTTTGCTTTTCTCATTAGTCTTGTGAACTTGGGAAGGCTAAATAAGGGTTTTCTCAAAAGATAAGGTCTCCTGCTCTTGTTCATCCGAGGAGCTCAAAAGAGGTGGTGTAAGTTTCTTTTATGCTTTCATCTTATACCAACCTTGTATCAATTAACACAACATTCATCAATAATGTTTCCAAGAAATTTCAAGATTCATGCTTTTCAATCTCACATAAGATCCAACAATATGTTATATTGTTAGATCAACAAACAATCATCTTACCATTTGTCTTGAACGATGTAGAATGCAAGATTGAAGAGAAGATTTTGAATGAATTTTAAAGAGGTTATTAGGGATATCAAAATAGAAAATAGATGGAAGGTTTTGTCTTGGAAATGGGCAAAACAAGGACTTTAAGTCAAGAAGACAATAAAGAGAATTGATTTGACTGAAGTTTGTGGTGAAAACAAATATAATAATGCAATATTTGACAAAGGCTCTGTCATATCAAATTATGTTTCTTTTCTTTTTATTAATAAGTCCAATTGACTTTTTCCTATTAAAACATGTCCTTTGATTGTTTAAAGACCTTTTTTGAAACCAAAAAACCTTCTTTGAACCACTTATTATTTTGTTTTCAAAAAAATAGCTACGTCATTAAAAGTTATAAACCTTAATAAGGCAAGCCAACTTTTAGCCTAAAAACACTCACAATTGACAATTTTGAAAAGAGATACTTATCTCAATGGTTAATTTTCATTCATGAAAGCATATCCCTTTATTTGACCAAATAGAGACGTGAGTATGTGAGTGAGATAAACATACCATTCTAAATTTTTTTTAAAAAACAAATTCTTTGATCATCTTTATACATTGATAAAATATGATTAGTAGGATGTTAGCAATATACCTTAAAAGTCAAACTTTATGGATGATATATTTTGTAACATGAAATATTTATTACTTGAAATAATTATTTGAAATGCCACAATCACGAAATAATTACTTGAAATAATTATAGATCATGGATGATATATTTTGTAACATGAAATAATTACTTGAAATGCCACAATCACCGACGTCGCTACCGACGGATATAAATCCGTCGGCATTTCACAGAGAGTTCGAAAATAATTACTTGAAATGCCACAATCACCGACATACATACGAACAGCTATAAGTCCGTCGGTAGTTTGTCGGCGGGTCAATTTTACCGATAAAATTACCGACGGACAGCGCAAATTTCAAAGGGTTGTGCATTAAATGCATATCTGACCGCGTCATAGTGCCGAAGAAATTACCGACGGACCACGAAAAAAATGGTGGGTCATTAAAAATTTTGGTGCGAAATTCAAAATTTATTGACGGATTTTTGACACTTCACCGATGGAATAAATGAAAATAATAATTAATTTTATATCCATCGGTGAATCCGTCGGTAAAACTGCCATATAAGTCCCCCAATAGCCTCTTTAGTTCATTTTTTCTTCTCCTCAGTTTTTCACCGATTCTTTTCCTCTCCATTCTTCAAAGGTTTCACTAGCAATCACTAGCAACTTTTCTCGTGAATCTTTATCAGTTTAAAAGGTATGTATTTCTTCTATTTCATTTTATTTTAAGGGTTTTTTTTTTGTTATGTTTTTTGTTTTGGTGTATTTTTTGTAATGTAGATAAAGTCTATAATATTTTTTTGCATAATTCATTGCTAGAGTTTATAGTTTTTTTTTTTTTGAATTTATTGAATATTTTTTATTTTTGTATTGGCATAATTATTATTAGTTAATTTGTTGAATATTTATTGTTCATGTTGAATTTACCATAGAATTAGTAATTGAATATGTTGGAATAATTATTAATTTTACTCTATTATTGCATGATTTGTGTTTAAATTTTTCCATTTATTTTTATTGTTATTCTAGAGTTTTTTTTTTTAATTTATTGTTTTGTTGTATTGGCATAATTATTGAATAATTTTTTGAATTGTAATTGTTAATGTTGAATTTACCTTAGTATTAGTAATTGAATATTTTGGAATAATTATTAATTTTACTCTATTATTGCATGATTTATGTTTAATTTTTTTCATTAATTTTAATTGTTAGTCTACAGTTTTTTTTAATTTATTGAATATATTTTATTGTTATATTGGCATAATTATTGAATAATTTGTTGAATTGTAATTCTTAATGTTGAATTTACCTTAGGATTAATAATTGAATATATTGGAATAATTAGTATAGATTGGGTCAATTGGTTGTAGCTTTTGTTAATATGTGCAGGTTTGTGGATTTGGGCAGTATCCAGTATAGGGGAGGTGCTGTCGAATTGTTTACCTTTATATTAATTTGTAATGAACATTATTTACCTTTAAAACTTCATTTAATATTTTTTTGAAACATATTCAGTTTGTAATGAATATTATTTAACTTTGAATTTTTTTTTATGTTTAATATAAATTTTATTTGCATAATGGGTCTGTATTACCATTTATTTATATAGTTTTATATTATATATTTTAAATAATTTTTTAGAAACAAATTCAGAAAAAAAACTATTACTAAGGGTTTTACCGACGGAATTAATCCGTTAGAATCTGACAGTAGCATTCACCGACGCATTCACTAACGGATACATTCGGTCGATATTTCAAACACTCACCGATAGCTTTCCTGACGGACTTACTCCGTCGGTATTTAACAATAGCTGCCACACTTACCGACGAATTTACAGACGGATATATTCGGTCGGCATGTCATACACTCACCGATAGTTTTACCGACGGAAAGTAGCCGTCAGTAAATCACAATATCACCAACGGAATGAAAATCCATCGGTATATTTCAAGCGGGAAACTTTTTTTTTTGGCGCGCAAATTCCGTCTGTAAAACTATCAGCAAATGGCTTTATTGTTTTTCCGACTGATATAGCAATGAAATGGGGAATCACCGACGAAAGAAAAGCCGACGGACATAATCCGTCGGTAAATAAATCACCGACGAATAGCTAATCACACACCGACGGAATATGTCCGTTGGTAAAACTGTGAAATCTTGTAGTGATTTATAATTAATCCAAACACATTCAAAACCCCATTTAATGTCGTTCATGCTAAGATAGGATGACGACTCGATTGGGGTTATCTCTGGTTGGAGTAAGCTTTGTTAATTGTTTTCTTATTTTGTCCTGTTTATTTATCGGTCTAGTAATTTAATCTAGCATGCATTTCTTTACATACTATTTATACATAAGTAAATTGAATATGGATTCATGTCTTCATGCATTTTAATTCTGAGAGTATAAAACCCAATTCTAGGTTAGTTGGGGGATTATCGGTATACCTGATGACTTTCAGTCTGGATCCAAATTCGTGAAATATTCAACTATGAATTAAGTTATCACTTGGTAATGACGATCATACTATGTCTTAACCATCACTTGTAAACCTCTATACTGCCTTCATAAAAGGTTGTCACTAGGCAGATCATAGATCCTTTCTCGATCAGGTAGTAAGCCTACTCCTTATATAATGACTAGAACCTACCCTTAAGATGATTAACTCCTTAATAATTCATTTTTGCATTAAGGCAAACCTGATCAAAATCCTAAAATCTGCATGATTGTTTTTAGCTAAGACCATGACTTCCACAACTTTTTCTGAATATGAGCAAAAATCTGAGATGATACAATTAGCTTAGGGGAATTGCCTAAGAACCAAGATAAGTGAATTACCGCACATAACTAAAGTACATTATTCTATAAATAATATGGAGAAACTGGTGTCAATTCTGGGTTATGTAGTGAGACTTTTTTTAAAAAAGAAGTATGAAAGGATCGTTCATCTAATGAAGATTATAGTACAAGTTTCAGCAGTTAAAGCCTTGTTGCATTTCTAGGACCTAAATTACATATGTTTTTCCTTTGAAGAGATTGACACGTCCTCTACTATTGAGGAATATGTTCAAATTTTGAATTTCCTAAACAACCTTGACAAAGTTTATTTTAGAAAAAGAATTGGAGACAAAACTACTGAAGTCTCTAAATTGCTACACTTAGACAAAATTAGCCAATATAGAACAACTAATGGAAGTTTTAAGTGGAAGCTTATTGAAGCCATGCTGAAGATAAAAAAAAGATAAGGGGAAGTTAGGAGATGAAAGATACCAAGCAATTGCCTTTTTCATATTTAGGTTAGTGTTGTTTCCATTATAAGTTGTTATGATTATCAATGTTGAAGTCATTAATGCTTTTATTGAATATGAGCACACGAGGAGCAACCCTACTACAACTATTTTAGCTTAGACTTTCCTGTCACTAAACCAGTGTAAGATACATAGAAGGGGTGCAATGCAATGTTGTATTTCTATGCTATTTATATGGGTGGTAAGCCATTTGAAAACTCTGAGAGAGGTTTCAATAATTTCTAGTGGTTTAACATAAGGTCTTTAACTTGCTATGAATGAAGAATGAAGTAGCTTGGATGAAAAAACATGGGTACAAAAATAGCAGACTATTCCTCATAGTAATTTCAGATGGAAAGCCTATTGGGTTGGAAACTCCTCTTATGTCATAAGCTGTGGAGAAAAAGCATGGGTCTTGCTGATTGGACTATTTGGTTATATTAGTTATTCATATTTAGTTTCTAAGTAGTTTGGGGAATTCATCATGTATCAAGAACCTGCGATTTAGCTGAATACACTAGGTTGTTTAAGGATCTTGATTCTCTAGCCAAATTAGAAGTTATCAAACAAGACTGAAGACAACTTGCACTGGTTCAAATAGGTGAAAAAAAAGTCAAATTCTTAGTTAGTCCTAATTATTCTATTTGGATAAACGATGGGTTATCTAGTGTATTTGATAGCTTTGAAGCCCAAAGCCCAAAAATAGTTAATGAAGTTCAACCATTTATCACTAGAGAACCCAACACTAACAGAAATTTGCTTAACACCAATAGAATTACTGACGGAATAATTATGTTGGTAAATTGTAGAGATAATTACCGACAAACACTATTATGTCTGTAATTCTGTCGGTATATACCGACCGAATACTGCTATCGGTATATACTGACAGAATTACATACAAAATATTCAGAATTAAAAAAAAAATGGTTCACTGACGTGGAAGTTTTTGCTTGTGATTTTACCGACGAAATCACCGAGGGATTCAAATCAGGATCTCTGTACAGTAATGTGACCAATTCACAGTTAAAATTATTGATAGAATCACTGAGGGATTCAAACCGGGATCTTCATACAGTGACATGACCAATTCACCATTAGAATTGCCGATGGAATCACCAACAAAATTATTGTGGATTTTAGGTGATTCCCTCGGTAAAAGTTAATATATCACCACTCTGCCGACCTTCTCCTCCCCTATTTCTCCTTCTTCTTCCCCATCCCAACTCTCCCCTCCCTCCCAAACTGCAAACAATCACCCCCCTAAACAAATCCCCCTTTTCTCGACACAAGTCATATTTCTTTAAGTTTTGTGGTCACAACATCCGTGTTCTGATTTATTGTGGATTTTATTATTTTTTGTAAGTAAATCTGTATTTTTTTTTATTTTAACATTTAAATGTTAATTTTATTGTTTTTTTAGTATATGTATTTTGTTAGTGTATGTACATGTTTATTGTTATTTCTCAAACAAACTTGTAGTATAAATGTGTAATTTTGTATTTGTTATGGTTTGTTTTAGATTTTATAAAATTGTATTTTTTTGTAAATTGTTGAAACTTTGTTGAATTACCGAATTACATGTGTTGTGGTAAAATAATTAATAGCTTGTTTAACAAGTCCATTTTAATTTTTATCAATGCTATTGCGGAGTTGTAATTTCCGTAAATTTATATGTATAAATTTGTATGAACATTGATAATTGATAATGAATGTTTATGAGAAGTTGTAATTAGCTTGTTGGATAATCTCAAAGTAATCCAATATTTTTGCAAATTTATTTATCTAACATAGTTAATTAATACATATTGTCATCGTAATTTTATAGAGGTTCGATAGAAGTCATTGATGATCATTCATGGATGTATCGAGATTCACCCTAAGGATTTCAAAGGATGGATTATTGTAACGGGGTTCAGGGTTTTATTAATTTCGTAACATCTATTCCTATAAATTTTATTGAAGGCGGTATTAGGTGTCTATGCAAGAAGTGTGAAAATAAAAAAATATCTGCATCCAGATGTTGTAATGATGCATCTTCTACACAAAGGGTTCATGGAGAATTACCTGTGTTGGTATGCACACAGAGAAGTATTTGTTCGTAATAAGAGCATGAAAGAAAGCATGGTTGGGTCAATTTCTAGTGCCAGCAACGTGCAGGGAGTTGCAAATGACAACAGTAATCCATACAGGAATATGGTTATGGATGCAATTAGAATGAATCAAGATAATGTCAGTCAATGTCTAATCGTAGAAGAAGAACCTAATGCAGATGCAGTTAGGTTTTTTGATCTGTTGAAAGATTCTGACGAACCATTAAGGGATGGCTGCACGAACCACATTAAATTATCGGCCGTAGCACAGGTGTTCACCATTAAGTCAGATCACTGGTTGAGTGAGGCCGGTTATGAGAAAATTATCGAATGAGCGAGAAGCATTTTACCTGAAGGGAATAGGCTGAAAGAGAACTTTTATGCTGCAAAGTCCATGATGAAACCCCTCAGTTTAGGATACTAAAAAATTAACATGTGCCCTAACTTCTGCATGTTATACTACCTTGAAAATGCTGAGCTGATCGAGTGTATGTTATGTGGGCATTCCCGTTATAAACTTAGAACTAGCAGGGGAAAGACTCTTGTGGCATATAAAAACTTAAATACTTTCCAATTACACCTAGATTGCAGAGGTTATTCATCTCACCAAGAAATGCTGAGCACATGACAAGGCACTAATCACATTATGCGATCGATGGAGTGATAATGCATCCTTCTGACGGTGAAACATGGAAACACTTTAACAGTGTGCATCCTCACTTTTCAGCTGAATCAAGAAACATGCATCTTAGGTTGTGTATAGACGGATTCAACTCTTTTAGGTCATTTGCTGCTCTTTATTCTTATTGGCCGGTTATACTCACATTTATAACTTGCCATCGGGGATGTGTATAAGGTCGGAGTTCATGTTTTTATCTACTGTCATACCCGGTCCGAGCAACCCAGGCCGAAATATAGATGTTTGTCTTTGACTGTTGATTGATGAGTTGACGCAGTTGTGGTCCTCCAAAGCTTTGACTTATGATATATTGAGGAAACAAAATTTTGTTACGAAGGCGGCTTTGATATAGACTATCAATTATTTTCCAGCTTATAGAATGGTTTCTGGTTAGAGCACTCATGGAAAACTAGCATGTCTATACTGCATGAAAAATAACAAGGCATTCATGTTAACAAACAGAGGTAAAACTATTTTTTTTATTGTCACCGTCGTTTCTTGCTACCGAATCATAAGTACAGAAAGAACATAAATGATTTCTTTGTTGGTAGAATTGAAAAGGATGTTGCACCCTCTCGTCTTTCTGGTGAAGAATTGCATGATGTTGTATCAGAGTACAGTGACATTGTGTTTGGTCTCTAATCAGGTAAGCATAAGTTTCCTGGTTTTGGTTTGACCCATAATTGGGTAAAGCAAAGTATTTTTTGGGAGCTTTCTTATTGAAAGACCAATCTCCTTCGCCATAACCTTGACGTCATGCACATAGAAAAGAACATGTTTGAGAACATTTTCAACACCATCATGGATGTGAAGAGGAAGACAAGCTTCGTGTTAGATAAAAATACACACTACTTGTCTGCAAATGGCTTAAGAGTTTGCATTTTCTTGATGGAGATGCCTCAAACATATCAAGGTTAGTTAATACGGAGGAATGCAAATTGTATGGAATGAAGAGTCATGAATGTCTTGTGTTTATGTAAACACTCATTCCATTAGCTTACTTGAAATGATATTCCCTCTATTATTTTTTGACTCAATGGAGCATCTGCCCATACATTTACCGTTTAAGGCAAAAGTTGAAGAATCGGTTCAGTATAAATGCATGTACCCATTCAAATGGTTAGATATTATAGTTGCAATGTAATTCATATATAAAAGTATTTTCTTTGCTTTTTTTAATTGAAATTTTTTGATAATTCAATGCAGGTACTTGTTCAATCTCAAGAAAAAGGTTATGAACAAGGCGCATGTTAAGGCTTCGATATGTGAGACCTATATTGTTGAGGAGATCTTAATATTTATCTCGTACTATTTTGAACCTCATTTAAAAACGAGAATCAATCGCATTCCATGACATGATAATGGTGGTGAAGTGCCTTTCAGTGGAAACTTGTCAATATTTTCGAATCCTGGACGACCTACGCCTAAAAATGTCGTAATGGGAAGA
>Ga0325400_1001824_pt1 | contig 18004 bp, 19 predicted proteins | sample PopdelMetagenome_2_FD_205662 | JGI IMG/M metagenome (GOLD analysis project Ga0325400, IMG submission 205662) | Populus deltoides microbial communities from Bellville, Georgia, United States - Xylem-PdKOR-R1 | ecosystem: Host-associated > Plants > Phyllosphere > Stem > Wood/Secondary xylem... | reverse complement strand
TTGTGCGCGGAGGAGGAAGCGGCGCGCGTCGCCTACCATCTCGCGCGCGCCGGGCTGCCGACCACGCTGGCCGAGGCCGGGGTGGACGCACCGGGCGAGACCCTGGTCGCGCACATGGCGCACGACAAGAAGCGCGAGGGCGGCCGGCTGCCGTTCCTGCTCGCACGCGGCATCGGCCGGACTTTCCTCGACCGCGCGGTCGAACTCGACGAAGTCGCTGCCTTTCTGGAAGGCGAGCGCGGCTGATGCCCAACGGCGTCGCCAAGCGCGACCTGCCGACCAAGATCTGCGCCGCCTGCGGCCGCCCCTTCACCTGGCGCAAGAAGTGGGCCCGCGATTGGGATCAGGTGCGCTACTGCTCGGACGCGTGCCGCAGATCAGGCGCCAGGCCGGACGCCTGACCGGGGGTCAGCGGATAAGGACGTAGCCGCTCAGACCGCTCGCCGCGTCGGTCAGGTGCGTGCTCTTGAAAGGGAACCGCCCAGGCCCCTGCGGCGCGGTGAAGCGGATGGTCGCCGCCTCGCCCGGATCGAGATCGATCTTGTGGTCCAGCACCTTTTCGGCGCTGTCTCGATCGAGCTGCGCCGTGCGGAAGAAGTCGGGCGCGGTGAAATCATGCCCACGGCTGGACCCGTTAACGAAGCGGATCGCGTAGCGTGCGCCATGGCGCAGGTTGATCAGCCGCGGGCGGAACCCGTGATCCGTCATCGACACCGTAAGCCAGGTGACCTGCGGGCGTCTTGGCGCCGCCGCGGCGGGCACGGTCGTCAGCAGGGCGGCGGCGGCAAGAACGAGATGCTTCACCGGTCGAACTCCTTCGCTCGGCCGAACGCGCCCGCGGCAAGGCTGATCCACCCGGCGATCATGCCCAGCCCGCCCACCGGCGTCACCGCTCCCAGCCAGTGCGGCCCGCCCAGCGCCATGACGTAGAGCGTGCCCGCGAACAGCGCCGCGCCCCCCAGCAGCAGTCCCGAAACCCATGGTCGCGCGATGCGCACCACGGCCAGCACGCCCACCGCATGAACCAACTGGTATTCGGCTCCCGTGCGCAGCCACTCGGCTGCCTTGCCCGTGGCCCCGTGGGCGCCGAACGCGCCGGCCATCACCGCCACCGCCGCCGACAGCGCGGCGAAACGCAGGAGCCGGGTCATGCCTCGCCCTCCAGCAACGGTCGCCGCTCGCGCATCAGCGCCACCGCCTCGGCGGAGAACAGTCCCCGGTCTGCCTGCACCTCCAGCCGCTCCCGGTCGCGCACGCGATAGGCACGCTCGATCTTGAGAATACGCTCTTCGGGCACGCCCAGCGTTTCCAAGGTCTTGCGGCCCATCGTTACTGCACTTTCGAACACTTCCCGCACGCTTCCCGCGATGTCGAGATCGCGATAGTCGACCAGCGTGCGCCGGTCATAGGCGCGCACGAACACCGCCGCCTGGCGGAACACCGCAAGTGCCTCCTTCAGCTCGTCGCGGCTGAGCTGGCCACGGTCCATCGCGAACACGATCGCGCGCGCCTCGCCCCCGCCCGCCTGGCGCAGCAGATCGAGCCGCGTGCCATCGCCATAATAGACCTTCAGACCAAAACGCGCGGCGACGTCGATCTGCTCGGCGCTGCTGTCGATCACCGTCACGGGAACGCCGGCACCCTCCAGCATCTGCGCCACCGTCTGCCCGAACCGGCCATAGCCGACGACGATCGCCGGCGCGGGCGCTGCCTTGTCCGGCCGGTCAAGATCCTCACGCGCGGCCACCTGCTTGGACGGTTCATAGAAGCGACGGGTCAGCTTCATCAGAAAGGGCGTGGTCGCCATCGACAAGGTCACCACGGCGCCCAGCAGGCTCGCCGCCTCGGGCGCTACCAGCCGCGCCGTTGTCGCCTGGCCGAACAGCACGAAGCCGAACTCGCCACCCTGCGAGAGCAAGAGGCCTAGCGCCAGGCTCGCGCGGTTGTTCATCCCGAACAAGCGGGCGAGGCCGATCACCAGCACCGCCTTGACCACGACCACCGCCGCCGCCAGCCCCGCCACGAACAGCGGCCGCGCGATGATCGCGTGAATGTCCAGCAGCATGCCGACGGCGATGAAGAACAGGCCGAGGAGCACGGTGCGGAACGGCTCCACGTCCGCCTCCAGTTCGTGCCGGTAAGGCGATTCGGCGAGCATCACGCCCGCCACGAACGCGCCCAGCGCGGTGGACAGGTGCAGCGCTTCCATCACTGCGGCGGCCGCGAGCACGGTGAACAGGCCGGCCGCGACGAACAGCTCGCGCTCGCCCAGGCCGCCGATCAGCCGGAATAGCGGCGTGAAGACATAGCGCCCCGCCGCCACCAGTCCGACCACCGCCGCCACCGTGTAGATTGCGAGCAGCCACCCCGGCGGCGCGCTCGGGTCCGCGGGCGCACGGCTCAGCGCGGCCACGATCGTGATCAGCGGCACGATCGACAGGTCCTGGAACAGCAGCACGGCGAAGGCACGCTCGCCGAACGGCGTGTTCATGCGGCCGGCCGATTGCAGCATCGGCAGCACCTGCGCGGTGGACGACAGCGCCAGCGGCAGTCCCAGCGCCAGCGCCGCCGCGGGCGAGAAGCCGACCGCCCACACCACCCCCGCCAGCGCCAGGCCGCATGCCACGACCTGCGCCAGGCCGAATCCGAAGATGTCGCGCTTCAGCCGCCACAACCGCGCGAGGTTGAGCTCTAGCCCGACCAGGAACAGCAGCAGCGTGATGCCGAGCTCGGCGATGTGCATCTTGCCCTCGCCGCCGTCGACGAGGTGCAGCCCCTGCGGCCCGATCGCCGCGCCCGCGACGAGGTAGCCCAGCGTCGCGCCCAGCCCCAGCTTGCGGAACAAAAGCACGAACGCCAGCGCCGCGCCCAGCATCACCACGCCGTCGCGGAGCGCGGTCTCGCTCATGCTCGTCCGCCCGCGGCGCGCGCGGCCGCTTCCGCCGCCGCCTCGAAGGCCAAGCGGATGGAGGCATGGCGCGCGCTATGCGGCCGCGCGGGCGCGAAGATGTCCAGCCCCGGCCAGGCGCCGGGCGTGTCCGCCTCACCCGCCAGGAACGCCGTCAACGCATCGCGCGCCGCCGCCAGTTCGTTCGCCGACCGCCCGATCGCATGCGCCCCCATCAGGGCCGCCGAGGCCTGCCCCAGCGCGCAGGCGCGCACCTCCTGCCCTAGCGCCGCGACCCGGCCCTCCGCGTCCAGCGCGACGTCCACCGTGATGCGGCTGCCGCAGACCGGGCTGCGTCGTTCGGCCGTGCCCGCGGGGTCGGCCAACCGCGTCTGGTGCGGGATGGCGGTCGCCAGGCGGAGGATCTCCGTATTGTAGAGCGCGGTGGTCATGCCCCTGATCTAGGCGGCGTTGCCGCCCGCGTCACCCATGCGGGGTGCCGCGCCCCGACGCGTGCGCACCCAGTCTACGATCGCGCGCCCGCTCGCGTTCAGCAGCGGATAGGTGCGCGACTGCCGCATCCAGTCGGGCCGCACCGCCGCTTGGCCGCGCGTGAGGTCGACCAGCAGATTGGCGCCCAGGAACAGCACGGTCGCGACCAGCAATCCCTTCAGCGCGCCGAAGCCCAAGCCCAGCAGCCGGTCCACCGGGCCCAGGATCGACTGCCGCGTGCGCGCGCCGAGCGACCGCGCCACCAGCCGCCCGGCGACGTAGACCGCCAGGAACACGAGCGCGAAGGCCAGCACCGCCGCCGCGCTGCGATCCCCTACCAAGCTCGCCTGGATCAGTCCGGTCGCGGGCCGGTGCAGCACGCGCAGCGCGAAGATCGCCGCCCCCCAGGCGAACAGCGACAAGACCTCCGTCACGAAGCCGCGCAGGGCGCCCCACACGCCCAGCCCCCCGATCAGCAGCAACACGACGATGTCCAGCGCGGTCAGCATGGATCAACCCTAGCCGCTCCCGCGCGCGGGCGCACCTGCCGCGCGGGGTCGCCACGCCGCACCGCTTCTGGCAGAAGCCGTGGCCATCACCGGTTCAAGGATCACGATCATGATGCAGCGTCCGCTCGGCCTCGTCGCCGCCCTGCTGCTGGCCGCGCCTGCGCTGGCGCAGGCGGCGGATGCCGACGTGCGCTGCATGATGGCGGGCAACGTGTTCGGCAAGGCGGAGAAGGATCCCGCCAAGAAGCAGCTCGCTCTGGCCACGGGCCTCTTCTTCTCCGGCCGCGCCGACGCGCGGCTCTCGCCCGCGCAGCTCAAGGCGGCGATCCTGGCGCAGGGCAAGGCGCTCACCACCGAGAATGTGGCGGACGCGATGACCGTCTGCGCGCGCACCTTCCAGGCCAAGCAGCGTGGGCTGGTCACCATCGGCCAGCAGATCGCGGGGAGCCAGCCCAAGCCCGCGCCCAAGAAATAAGCAGAAGGAGAGAGCAGATGACCGAGGCGATGGCGGCGGTGTGCCGGGGCGCGGACCAGCCCTTCACCGTGGAGCCGGTGACGCTGGACGCCTTGCGGCCGGACGAGCTGCGCGTGCGGGTGGTGGCGTGCGGGGTGTGCCACACCGACATGGCGGTGCGCGACGCGCAACTCCCCATGCCGCTGCCTGCCGTGCTCGGGCATGAGGGCGCGGGCATCGTCGAGGAGGTCGGCAGCGGCGTCACCGTCGCCAAGCCCGGCGACCGCGTGCTGATGAGCTTCAACAGCTGCGGCGGCTGCCCGAGCTGCGACGACGACGCGCCGACCTATTGCTACAATTTCGTGCCGCACAATTGGCTGGGCGCGCGCGCCGACGGCACGCCGACCGTGTACCGCGCGGACGGCGAGCCGGTCCACGCCAACTTCTTCGGCCAGTCGAGCTTCGCGACGCACGCCATCGCGCATCAGCGCAACGTGGTGCGCGTGCCGGACGCAGCGGCGGATGTTCCGCTGGAGCGCCTGGCGCCGCTCGGCTGCGGGCTGATGACGGGGGCGGGCGCGGTGCTGCGCAGCATGGAGGTGCGCGCGGGCATGCCGATCGCGGTGTTCGGTGCGGGCACGGTCGGCATGGCCGCGATCATGGCGGCGAAGATTGCCGGCGCCGATCCGATCATCGCCGTGGACGTGAACGAGGACCGGCTGGCGCTCGCCAAGGAGCTCGGCGCGACCAATGCCTTTCCTGCAGCCGACGGGGTGGCGCGCATCCGCCAGCTCTGCCCGCAGGGGGTCGGCTATGCCTTCGACACGACGGGCATCGCCAAGGTGATCGAGGAGGCGTTCACCCTGCTCGCACCCAAGGGGCGGCTCGGCATCGTCGGCGCATCCGATCCCGCCGCCACGCTCGAGTTCAACGAGGCGTCCTTCATGGGCGGCGGCCGCACGGTGATGGGCATCCTCGGCGGCGACAGCGACGTCGCCACCTTCCTGCACGAGCTGATCGACCACCACCTGGCCGGCCGCTTCCCGTTCGACCGGCTGATCGGCTTCTTCCCGTTCGAGGAGATCGACGCCGCCATCCACGCGAGCGAGGCGGGCGAGGTGGTCAAGCCCGTGCTGCGCATCGGCGCGGAATAGCACTCCCCTCGCTCCCGCGTTAGCGGGAGCGAGGGGAGTGCCTCAATCCCTCAGCTGCCGCTGCATGTAGGTCATGAACAGCGCATTGGTGTGCGCCTGCTGGCGCAGGTCCGCGCCCGAGCCGTGGCCGCCTTCGGTATTCTCGTAAAAGAGGAACGGCAGCTTCAGCTCCTCCATACGCGCCGCGAACTTGCGCGCATGCTGCGGGCCGACGCGGTCGTCCTTGGTGGTCGTGAAGATGAACGGCATCGGGTAGCGCCCGTCGGCACGCAGATTGTGATAGGGCGACAGCTTCTGCCAGAACGCCATGGCCGCGGGATCGGCCGCCACGTCACCATATTCGCCCTGCCATGACGCGCCCGCCGCGATCTGGCCGATGCGGATCATGTCGAGCAGCGGCACCTGGATCAGCACCGCGCGCCACAGTTCGGGATGCTGGACCATCTCCACGCCCATCAGCAGTCCGCCATTGGACCCGCCCTGGATGCCGAGCCGGCGGGGCGAGGTGATCTTGCGCGCGAACAGGTCCCGCGCCACCGCCGCGAAATCGTCATAGATGATCTGGCGCTTGGTCCCCAGCCCCGCCTCGTGCCACGCCGGTCCGAACTCGCCGCCGCCGCGGATATTCGCGAGCACGAAGGCGCCGCCGCGCTCCAGCCACAGCTTGCCCGTGATGCCCGAATAGGCCGGCGTGCGGCTGACCTGGAAGCCGCCATAGGCGGTCATGATCGTCGGCGTGGAGCCGTCCAGCTTCACGCCCTTCCGGTGCACCACGAAGTAGGGCACGCGCGTGCCGTCGCTCGACGTCGCGGACAATTGCTCCACCACGTCCTGCGAGGCGTCGAACTTGGCCGGCAGCGCCTTGGCCAGCGCCGCGTCGCCTTGCGCCGTGTCCGACAGGAACAGGCTGGACGGCGTCAGGAAGCCTTCCGTGCGAAAGAAGGCGCGCGCCGAGCCGTGGTCCACCGCCACCACGTCCGCCGCCAGCTTGTCGCCCACCGGCAGCGGCTTGGCCGTCCAGCCGCCGCCCACGCGCGGCGTGTAGACCGCGATGCGCCCGTTGACGTTGTCCAGGGTCGACAGCAGCAGCGTTTTGCCGGTCGCGCTGATGCCGTTCAGCGCGTCGCGCGGCCCTGGCGTCCACACGATGCGCGGGCGCAGCCGGCCGGGCTCGGCCACCAGCGCGGCAAGGTCCGCCTCCGCCACCGCGCCGGCCTTGAACGCCGCGCCGACGGCGGGCCACGCCTCGTTCAGCCGGATGATCGCGCGGCCGGCGACCAGCGCCTCCACGTCGGCCTTGTCGGGGATGGCGAGCCGCTCGGCGCCGCGCGGGGTCACCACGAAGGTCTGGTGGCGGAACGTGTCCAGCGGCCGCGTGATCACCGCCAGCTTGCGCCCGTCGCCGTCGCGCAGCACGCGCGGTTCCACGCCGTAGCCGCCGTCCGTCGCCTGCCCACGGAACAGCTCGACCGCCGCCGCCATCACCTGCCCGCGCGCCAGCCGCTTGACGACGAACGGATAGCCCGATTGCGTCAGCTCGCCCGGCCGCCAGTCGGTCGAGACGAGCAGGTGGTCGGCATCCTCCCACGCGACGCGGTGCTTGCCCTTGGGCAGGCGGAAGCCGTCCGCCACGAACGCGTTCGTGCCCGTGTCGAACTCGCGCACCTCCACCGCATCCTCGCCGCCGTCGGACAGCGAGACGAGGCAGCGCCGGTCGTCGGGCTCCAGGCAGCTGATGTCCTTCAGCACCCAGCTCTTGCCCTCCGCCCGGCCCAGCGCGTCGATGTCGAGCACGGTGGTCCACTTGGGCTCGGCGCTTCGGTAATCGGCCAGGCTGGTGCGCCGCCAGATGCCGCGCAGATGCTCGGGATCCTGCCAGAAATTGTAGATCTGGCCGCCGGTGAAACTCGGCATCGGGATGCGGTCGCGCGCCCCCGCGATGGCCAGCGCCTCGGCGTAGAGCGTGGCGTAGCGCGGGTCCGCCTCCAGCACCTTAGTCGACGCCGCATTGTGCGCCTCGACCCACGCCATAGCGCGCGGCGAGGACAGCTCCTCCAGCCAGACATAAGGATCGTCGGGGGTGGCGGCGGTGGCGGACAAGGCGATCAGGCTCGACAACAGGGCCGGCAACAGGCGCATGGGTTCGGACCTCCGGCGAGCTGGCCGCCAACGGCAAGGGAGATGGTGCCGGCCGTCGGAATCGAACCGACGACCTTCCGCTTACAAGGCGGGTGCTCTACCAGCTGAGCTAGGCCGGCGTTGGCGCCACCCCTGCCCCACTCCGCGGCCTGCGTCCAGATCAGACGGTGAAGCTCTCGCCGCACCCGCAACTACCCTTGGCATTCGGATTGGCGAACACGAAGCCGGCGGTGAAATCGTCCTCCACCCAATTCATGGTCGATCCCACGAGGTAGAGTATCGACCCGCCGTCGACGAACAGGTCGCCGCCAGGTGTGGCGATCCGCTCGTCGAACGGATCGGCCACGGTCACGTAATCGACCGAATAGGCCAGCCCCGAACAGCCGCGTCGCGGCGTGGACAGCTTGACGCCGACCGCATCCGCGGGTGCCTGCGCCATCAGGTCGGCGATGCGCCGCTCGGCCGACGGCGTCAGCGTCAGCGCGGCGGGGCGGACGCGGGTCGCGGTGGCCATCTTACAACATCCCCAATTCGAGCTTGGCTTCGTCCGACATCTTCTGCGGGTCCCACGGCGGATCCCAGACGAGGTTGACCTCGGCAGTCGACACGCCCGGCACCGATCCCACGCGCAGCTCCACCTCGCCCGGCATCGTCTCGGCCACCGGGCAGTGCGGCGTGGTCAGCGTCATGGTCACCGCCACCTCGCCATTGCCCGTCACGTCCACGCCATAGACCAGGCCCAGGTCGTAGATGTTCACCGGGATCTCGGGATCGTAGATGTCCTTCAGCGCATCCACCACGCGCTCGTACAGCTCGCCGCCAACTTCGCCCGGCGAGGGCGGCGGGCTGGGCTGGAGGAAGCCCTCCAGATAGTCGCGCGGCCGCTCCGCATCCTCCACGCGCGCGCGCGGCGGGGTCGCGGGCGCCGCTGCCACCTCCTCCACCTCGAAGCTCCGTTCGTCGCTCATCCGAAGATCCGCCTTACCCGTTCGATGCCGTCCACCAGCCGGTCCACGTCGCCCGGCCCGTTATACACGCCGAAGCTCGCCCGCGCGGTCGCCGGCACGCCCAGCGTCTCCATCAGCGGCTGCGCGCAATGGTGTCCCGCCCGGATCGCGACCCGGCCCTCGTCCAAGATGGTGCCGACATCGTGCGGATGCACCCCCTCGACCGCGAACGAGACGATGCCGGCCGACACCTCCGGCCCGAACAGCCGTACGCTGTTGAGCGAGCCCAGCGCGTCCCGCGCCTGGGCGACCAGCGCCGCCTCATGCGCATGGATGCGATCGAGCCCGATCGCCTCGACATAGTCGATCGCCGCATGCAGCCCCAGCGCGCCGACGATGTGCGGCGTGCCCGCCTCGAACCGGGTCGGCGGCGGTGCCCAGGTGGTGCGCTCGAAGGTGACGCGGTCGATCATGGAGCCGCCGCCCTGCCACGGCGGCATCGCCTCCAGCAGGTCGGCCCTGGCCCACAGGCACCCGATCCCGGTCGGCCCGTACAGCTTGTGGCCGGAAAAGACGTAGAAATCGCAACCCAGCGCCGTCACGTCCACCGGCAGCCGTGGCACCGCCTGGCACCCGTCCACCAGCAGCTTGGCACCCACGTCATGCGCGAGTTCGACGGCGCGGGCGACGTCCAGCACCGACCCCAGCACATTGGAGACATGCGACAGCGCCACCAGCTTGTGCGCGGGCGTCAGCATCCGCTCGGCGGCGTCCAGGTCGATGCACCCGTCCTCGGTCAGCGGGCAGACATCGATCTCCACGCCCGTCCGCTCGCGCAGCAACTGCCATGGCACGATGTTGCTATGGTGCTCCAGCCGGCTCAGCAAGATGCGGTCGCCCGCGCGAAGGTGCGTGCCGCCCCAGCTCTGCGCGACGAGGTTGATCGCCTCCGTCGCCCCGCGCACGAACACGATCTCGTCGGCGCCCGCCGCGCCCACCAGCCGCGCGCACGCGCGCCGCGCCGCCTCGTAGGCCAGCGTCATGTCGGCCGACCGCTGGTACACGCCGCGATGCACGGTGGCGTAGGTCTCGCCATAGGCGCGGCCGATGGCGTCCAGCACCGGCCGCGGCTTTTGCGCCGTCGCCGCCGTGTCGAGATAGGCCCACCCCTCCGGGATCGCCGGAAAGTCCGCCACCACATCGAGCGGCCGCACCTGCTCCAGCACCGTCACGCCATCTCTCCCAGCCAGCGCGCCGCCTCGTCCTGAAACGCCTCGCGCACCCGCTCCTCGCCGATGCGACCCAGCGCGTCGGCCACGAACGCGCGCGTCAGCAGCGCCTGCGCCACGGCCGGCGGCAACCCGCGCGAGGCAAGATAGAACAAAGCCTGCCGATCGAGCTCGCCCACCGTCGCCCCGTGCGCGCACTTCACGTCGTCCGCGAAGATTTCCAGCTCGGGCTTCAGGTTGACGCTGGCCGAACGCTTCAGCAGCAACCCGCGCAGCGACTGCTCGCCATCGGTGCGCTGCGCATTGCGCGCCACCTCGACGCGCGCCGCCAGCCCGACCGTCGCCCGGTCGTCCGCCACCGCGCGCCATACCTGCCGGCTGCTGCCGCCCTCCGCCGCATGCCGCACAACCGCGGCCAAGTCGTGCCGCTGCTGCCCCCGCGCCAGCAGCACGCCGCCATGCTCCACGAACGCGCCCTCGCCCGCCGCCACCAAAGTCGCGTCCAGCCGGCTGTCCGCCCCGCCCGCCGCGAGCAGCGTGGTGACGAGACTGGCGCCCCGCCCCACCTCCGCCTCGTCGCGGAGCGAGACGAAGCCGTCCGTCTGCCCGATCCGCACCGCCCGCATCACGCGCGCCTCGGCCGCAAGCGCGATCAGCGTCAGCCGGTTGGCCCAGCCCGCCCCATGGAAGCTCTCAACGATGCTGGCCTGCGCGCCTTCCCCCAGTTCGATGCGCGCCGGCACGTGGCTGGCACCCCCCGTCCCGACATGCACGACCTCGATCGTGCCCGCGGCGGCCGCCTCGCGCCCCAGGGCCAGCGTCCAGCCCGCGGCGCCGGCTGCCAGCCGCCCCAGCGCATGGTCCGTCCCACCCGCGACCGGCCCGACCACGATTGGCCCCGGCACGCTCGCCTCAGCCTGGTACGCGCCGTCCACGAACAGCAGCCGCGGCCCGCCGCAGCCGATCCACAGATCGTCCGCCGCCACCGTCCCGCCGAGCGCCGCCGCGCCAGCCAGAGCCGGCAACGCGGAAAGGTCCGCCCAGCGCCACGCCTCCTCGCGCGTAGAGGGAAGCTCCAGCAGCGTCGTCACGCGGCAATCGCCCCGTAGCCTTCACGCTCCAGTTCCAGCGCCAGCTCCGGCCCGCCGGAGCGCACGATGCGTCCGCCCGCCAGCACGTGCACATGGTCCGGCCGCACATAATCCAGCAGCCGCTGGTAATGCGTGATCAGCAGCACCGCCTTGTCGGGGGCACGCATGATGCGGTTGATGCCGTCGCCCACCGCGCGCAGCGCATCGATGTCGAGCCCGCTGTCCGTCTCGTCCAGAATCGCGAGCTTCGGCCCCATGATGCCCATCTGCACCATCTCCGCCCGCTTCTTCTCGCCGCCCGAAAAGCCGACATTGACCGGCCGCTTCAGCATCTCGGGGTCGAACCCCAGCGCATCCGCCTGGCCGCGCGCGAGCTTCAGGAACGCCGCGCCCGACAACGGCTCCTCGCCGCGGCCGCGCCGCTGCGCGTTCAGCGCCTCGCGCAGGAATTGCAGGTTGGACACGCCGGGAATCTCGACCGGATACTGGAAGCCCAGGAACAGCCCCGCCGCGGCGCGCTCGTGCGGCGCCATGTCGAGCAGGTCAGCGCCGTTGAACGCAACCGAGCCGGCCGTCACCTCATAGCCGGGCCGCCCCGCCAGCACATAGCCGAGCGTCGACTTGCCCGCCCCGTTGGGCCCCATGATCGCATGCACCTCGCCCGCGCCGACGGCAAGCGAGAGCCCGTTCAGGATCGCCTTGCCGTCGATCTCGGCGTGAAGGTCGGAAATGGTCAGCATCAGTAGCGCACCGGCGGTTCAGGGACATAGTGAAGGTCGAGCACGCGCTCGATCGGAAACGGATTGACGGACGGGAGCATGTCCATCGAGAGATCGATCGTCTCGGCAAGCGCCTGCTCCAGCGCCTTCGGCCACTGGTCTGCGAGCGCTTCGGACGCCAGTCGCCGCAGCGACGGGCTCTGCTCGAACAGCGATTCAAGGCTGCGTCGCTGCGCCCGCACCGAGTCCGTCCAGGTCTGACGCGGATCGGGGTAGAAGCAGTAAGCCAGCTTGATCAGGTGGATTAGGATGATGCGCAGCCGCGATGCGAGTTCCCGCCGATCCCGTCCCGCCATGCTGTCAACCTCCTCCGCAAGATGCTCGAGGTCGAGCTCGCTATTGGCTCGTTCAGCCGCCAGTCGGCGCAGGATCGCTCCCTGGCTCACCGTCCACTCATAGAAGTCCGTCTCGTAGAGCGTCGCCATCACCCCACGCTCCCTTCCAGGCTGATCGCCAGCAGCTTCTGCGCCTCCACCGCAAACTCCATCGGCAGCTGCTGCAGCACCTCCTTGGCGAAGCCGTTGACGATCAGGCTCACCGCCGCCTCGCCGTCCAGCCCGCGGCTCATCGCGTAGAACATCTGGTCGTCGCTGATCTTGCTGGTGGTCGCCTCATGCTCGATCTGCGCGGACGGGTTCCGCACCTCAATATACGGCACCGTATGCGCGCCGCAGGTCGATCCCAGCAGCAGGCTGTCGCACTGCGTGAAGTTGCGCACGCCCTCCGCGGTCGGCCCCACGCGCACCAGCCCGCGATAGGTGTTGTCCGACCGGCCGGCCGAAATGCCCTTCGACACGATGGTCGATCGGCTGTTCTTGCCGAGGTGGATCATCTTGGTGCCCGTATCCGCCTGCTGGCGCCCGTTGGTCACCGCCACCGAATAAAATTCGCCGACCGATCCGTCGCCCGCCAGCACGCAGCTCGGATATTTCCAGGTGATGGCGGAGCCCGTCTCCACCTGCGTCCAGCTGACCTTGCTGTTCCGGCCCTGGCAGAGCGCGCGCTTGGTCACGAAATTGTAGATGCCGCCGACGCCGTTGGCATCGCCCGGATACCAGTTCTGCACGGTCGAATATTTGATCTCGGCATCATCCAACGCAACCAGCTCGACCACCGCCGCATGCAGCTGGTTCTCGTCGCGCATCGGCGCGGTGCAGCCTTCGAGGTAGCTAACGTAGCTGCCCTTGTCGGCGACGATCAGCGTCCGCTCGAACTGCCCGGTATTGGCGGCGTTGATGCGGAAATAGGTGGACAGCTCCATCGGGCAGCGCACGCCCTCAGGGATGTAGACGAACGTCCCGTCCGAGAAGACCGCCGCGTTCAGGCAGGCGAAGAAATTGTCGTGCGGCGGCACCACCTTGCCCAGCCAGCGGCGGACGAGGTCGGGATATTCGCGCACCGCCTCGCTGATCGAGCGGAAGATCACGCCCGCCGCCTCCAGCTCCTTGCGGAAGGTGGTCGCGACCGAGACGCTGTCGAAAACCGCGTCGACCGCCACCTTGCGGCTGCCCTCCACGCCCGCGAGCATCTTCTGCTCCTCGATCGGGATGCCCAGCTTCTCGTAGGTGCGGCGGATCTCCGGATCGAGCTCGTCCAGGCTCTTCAGCTCGGGCTTCTCCTTGGGCGCCGCGTAGTAATAGGCGTCCTGATAGTCGATCGGCGGCACGTGCAGCTTGGCCCAGTTCGGGCCCTCAAGCTCCAGCCAGCGGCGATACGCCTTCAGCCGCCAGTCGAGCATCCACTCCGGCTCGTCCTTCTTGGCCGAGATGAAGCGGACCGTGTCCTCGCTCAGGCCCTTGGGCGCGAACTCCTGCTCGATGTCGGAGACGAAGCCCCACTCATAATTCTTCTCCGCGGCGGCAAACGCCTCGGCATTGCGGGTCGCCATCACGCGGTCACTCCTTCGGGCTGCACGGCGGACAGGCTGAGCAGGGTGACCCCCGCCAGCGCGCCGCGCAGCGCATCGTTCACGGCGGGCCAATGCGGCCGCACCTGGCATTGGTGGTCCAGCCCGCAATCCTGCCGGCCATGCTCGACGCAGGCGGTGAGCGCGATCGGCCCCTCCACCGCCTCGACGATGTCGGCCAGGCTGATCTCGGCCGGCCCGCGCGCCAAGCGGAAGCCGCCCTCGTGGCCCCGCGACGACACGATCAGTCCCGCCGCCGCCAGCCGCCCGACCAGCTTCTGCGCGGTCGGCAGCGGCACGCCCGTGCGCTCGGCCAAACCGGTCGCGGTCAGCCGCGCACCACCGCTCCTCGCGGCGTCGGCCAGCATCAGCACGGCATAATCGGCAAGATTGGACAGGCGCATGGTCTCAATCGGAACGTTCTGGTCGGATTGCAGATGGGGCAGCCGCGCCGCACCGTCAACGCCCCTCCGGCAACCTCGGTCACTCCCGCCCAACTTGGGGCTGACGACCGCCTTCGCCCGCGCCATAGCGGCCCCATGCGCCTGTTCCCACTCATCCGCCCCGCCTTGTTCGCGTTGGACGCCGAACGCGCGCACCGGCTGACGATCGTGGGCCTGAAGGCCGTGCCCGCCGTCCAGCCGCGCCACGATCCGCGCCTCGCGGTCACCGTTGCCGGGCTGCGCTTCCCCTCGCCGGTCGGCCTGGCCGCAGGCGTGGACAAGGATGCGGAGGTCCCCGACGCCTTTCTTTCGCTCGGCTTCGGCTTCGTGGAGGTGGGCACGCTGACCCCGCTGCCCCAGCCCGGCAACCCACGCCCGCGCCTGTTCCGCTTGGCTGAGGACCGGGCGATCATCAACCGCTTCGGCTTCAACAACCAGGGCCAGCCGGCGGCCTATGCCCGCCTCGCCCGCCGGCGCCGACAAGGGCTGGTCGGCGTCAATGTCGGCGCCAACAAGGATGCCGCCGACCGCATCGCTGATTATGCCGCAGGCGTGCGCGCCATGGCGCCCGTGGCGGACTACCTCACGGTCAACGTCTCGTCGCCCAACACGCCGGGCCTGCGCGCGCTGCAGGACGCCGGCGCGCTCGACGCGCTGCTCGCCGCCGCGCTCGATGCCCGCGGCCCGGACGGCCCGCCCCTGTTCCTCAAGGTCGCCCCCGATCTCCAGCCGGCCGCGGTGGATGCGATCGCGCGCGTGTCGCTCGATCGCGGCATCGACGCGCTGATCGTGAGCAACACCACCGTCGCCCGCCCCGATCTCCGCAGCGCGCACGCGGCCGAACCCGGCGGCCTGTCCGGCAAGCCGCTCGCCCCTCTCGCACTGCAGCGGCTGCGCGATTTCCGCACCGCCACCGGCGGCCGCCTGCCGCTCGTCGCGGCGGGCGGCATCGCCAGCGGCGCCGACGCCTATGCCCGCATCCTGGCGGGCGCGAGCCTCGTCCAGCTCTACTCCGCGCTCGCCTACGAAGGCCCCTTCCTCGCCCGCCGCATCGCGCGCGACCTCCTCGCGCTGCTCGCCCGCGACGGTCATGCGTCGATCACGGAAGCGATCGGCCGTGCCGCTCCCTAGCTCTCTGGTGCTCCGCCGTCGCGGAAGCACAAGGCAGCGCTTGCGACCAGACGATGGAGAGGTAGGACGCGATCCATGATCCGCCTCCTTCTCGCCCTCCTGCTGCTGATCCCCGTTGCAGCCCCGGCCCGCAGGCCCGGCATGGTCTCCGCCGCCGATCCGCGCGCCGCCGCGGCGGGCGTGGCGATCCTGCGCCAGGGCGGCACCGCCGCCGATGCCGCGATCGCCATGATGCTGGCGCTAAACGTGGTGGAGCCGCTCCATTCGGGCATCGGCGGCGGCGGCTTCCTGATGCACCACGATGCCGCGACGGGCGAGGTGGACGGCCTCGACGGGCGCGAGGCTGCGCCGATGGCCGCCGATCCGCGCTGGTTCTACGTCGACGGCCGTCCGCTCCCCCGGCGCGAGGCGATCCCCGGCGGCCGCAGCGTGGGTGTGCCCGGCAATCTCCGCCTGATGGCGCTCGCGCACGAGCGCCACGGCAAGCTGCCTTGGGCCGCGCTGTTCCGCCCCGCCATCCGCCTCGCCCGCGACGGCTTCGCCATCACGCCGCGCCTGCACGACTTCCTCGCCCGCTACGGCGCCAACATCGATCCATGGGCGCGCGCCCACTTCTACGATGCGGCAGGCACGCCGCACCCGGTCGGGTTCGTGCTCAAGGACCCGGAGCAGGCCGCCCTGTTCGAGCGGATTGCCGCCCAGGGCCCGGACAGCTTCTACGTCGGCCCGCAGGCGCAGAAGCTCGTCGCCACCGTCAACGACGCCCCCCGCAACCCGTCGCGCATGACCGCGGGCGACCTTGCCAGCTACGCCGCCAAGCCGCGCCCGCCCGTCTGCGGCACGTATCGCGGCTATCGCATCTGCGGCATGGGCCCGCCCTCGTCCGGCGGCATCGCCGTGTTGCAGATCCTGAAGCAGCTCGAACGCTTCGACATGGGCGCGCTCGGCCCCGCCTCGCCCGTCGCGTGGCACCTGTTCGCCGAATCCTCGCGCCTCGCTTATGCCGACCGCGACGCCTATCTGGCAGACCCCGACCATGTCGCCGTGCCCGTCGCCGGCCTGATCGACCCCGCCTACCTCGCTACCCGCTCCGCCCTGATCGCGCCCGATCGCTCGCTGGCGCAGATCGAGCCCGGCCGCCCGGCCGGCGCTCCCCCACGCCCCGCGGCGGCCCCTGTGCCCGAGCGCGGCACCAGCCACATGGTCGCCGTCGACCGGGCCGGCAACGTGGCGGAGGTCACCTCCACCATCGAAAGCGTGTTCGGCTCGGGCCTGACGGTGGACGGCACCTTCCTCAACAACGAGCTGACCGACTTCGACATCGCCGGCGTGGAAGGCGGCCAGCCCACCGCCAACCGCGTGGAGGGCGGCAAGCGCCCGCGCTCCTCCATGTCGCCCACCCTGGTCTACGGCCCCGATGGGAAGCTGCGCGCCGCGATCGGCGCGGCCGGCGGCTCCACCATCATCGCCCAGGTGGCCAAGTCGATCGTCGCCATGATCGACTGGCATCTGAGCGCGCAGGAGGCGATCTCGACCGGCCTGCTCTACGCCCCCGAGCGCACGGCGATCGCCGAACAGGGCACCGCGCTTGAAGCCATGGCGCCCGCGCTGCGCGCGCTCGGCGAGCAGGTCGCCGTCGCCCCGCTCGGCCTCAAGGCGAACGCGATCGAGCGTGTCGGCGCCCGCTGGGTCGGCGCCGCCGACCCGCGCAGCGAGGGCGTATCGATGAGCGAGACGGGCAAGGTCACCCGCCCCCCGCCGATGAAGCGCACCGGCGCCCCGTCGGAATGATCCTTGTCTTTCCGCGCAGGCGGGAACGACGAGGGGACGATTGCTCGACAACCTAGTCCCGAACGGGGATGATACGGCATGGCTCCCGGCACCGCGCCCAACCTCGTCGCCCAGTTCTTCGCCCAGGCGGCCGCCAAGGGCGACGCGCCCTTCCTATGGGCCAAGCAGGACGGCGCGTGGCGCGCGCGCACCTGGGCCGAAACCGCGCGCGAGGTAGCCAGCCTCGCCGCCGCGCTCACCGCGCTCGGCCTCCGTCCCGGCGAGCGCGTACTGCTCCTGTCGGAGAACCGCCCCGAATGGGCGGTGGCGGACCTCGCCATCATGGCGGCGGGCGCGGTGACCGTGCCCGCCTACACCAGCAACACCGCCGCCGACCACGCACACATCCTGGCCGACAGCGGCGCCGCCGCCGCCATCGTCTCCACCGCCAAGCTGGCTAAACCGCTGGCCCAGGCGCTCCCCGTCACCCCCTGCCGCTTCCTTGTCGCCATGGAGCCAACCGACACCCCTGTCCCCGTCCACGACTGGACCGCACTCCTCGCCGCTTATCCCGCCGACCCCGCTGCCGCAGCCGCCCGCGCCACCTTCGGCCGGGGCGACCTCGCCTGCCTCATCTACACCAGCGGCACGGGCGGCGCGCCCAAGGGCGTGCGCCAGCATCACGGCGCCGTCCTGCACAACGTCGCGGGCGCCGCCGACATCATCGCGCACGACTTCACCCTCGGCGACGATCGCCTCCTGTCCGTGCTGCCCCTCTCCCACGCCTACGAGCATTCGGCCGGCCTCCATCTGCCGATCGGCCTCGGCGCCGAGATCGCCTATGCCGAAAGCCTGGAGAAGCTCGCCGCCAACATGGAGGAGATGCGTCCCACCGTGATGGTGGTGGTGCCGCGCCTGTTCGAGGTGCTGCGCACCCGCATCGCCAAGGCGATCGAGAAGCAGGGCCGCCCCGCCCGCTGGCTGCTCGCCCAGGCGCTCCGCATGGACGAACGCCGGACGCCGCTCGACGTCCTGCTCAACCCCATTCTCGAACGCACGCTGCGCAAGCAGGT
>Ga0325400_1001821_pt1 | contig 18014 bp, 13 predicted proteins | sample PopdelMetagenome_2_FD_205662 | JGI IMG/M metagenome (GOLD analysis project Ga0325400, IMG submission 205662) | Populus deltoides microbial communities from Bellville, Georgia, United States - Xylem-PdKOR-R1 | ecosystem: Host-associated > Plants > Phyllosphere > Stem > Wood/Secondary xylem... | reverse complement strand
TTATCAATCAGCTGACCGAAGAGCTGGATATCCGGCGCTATATATCGTGGTATTATACACCAATGGCCCTTCAGTTCTCGGATCACCTCAAACCAGAAGTCACGATCTATGACTGTATGGATGAGCTTTCTGCCTTCCGGGGCGCTCCTCCGCAACTGGTTGAACTGGAAAAACGATTGATGGAACAAGCCGACGTAGTCCTGACCGGTGGTCAGAGCTTATACGAAGCCCGCCAGCACCGTCACCCTAATATTCACCCATTCCCCAGCAGCATCGAACGGGCTCACTTCGGACAGGCGCGTCAGCCGCTGCCCGATCCGACCGACCAGCGGGCTATTGCCACTCCGCGCATTGGTTTCTTCGGCGTGCTCGACGAGCGTTTCGACATTGATCTTCTGCGCCAATTAGCCGACCGGCGTCCCGACTGGCAGTTCGTCATGTTAGGACCGGTTGTTAAAATCCACCCAGATAGCTTGCCCAAGTCAGCGAATATTCATTACTTAGGCATGAAGTCGTACCAGGAGCTGCCGTCGTATATCTGTCATTGGGACGTGGCTATTCTGCCGTTTGCCATTAACGAATCAACCCGTTTTATCAGCCCCACCAAAACGCCGGAATACCTGGCAGGTGGTCGGCCAGTAGTATCTACGCCGATTCGCGATGTAATACGGCCTTACGGCGAACGCAACCTGGTGCACATTGCCGATACCGCCGAAGCATTCGAACAGGCAATTGAAAAAATCCTGAGTACGCCGGAAGCCGCCCGTCAGCAGTGGCTGAGCGAAGTTGACGCTTTCCTGGCCACGAATTCATGGGATCAAACCTGGAATAAAATTTATCAATTAGTTGATGCTCAATTGTTGGTGAAAGCAGCTCGTTAACGTATTATTGAATCCTCATTTATAAAAATTGAAAAAGTTACCCTCAGTTTGTCTATGCAGCATTATGATTTTGTGATTGTCGGAGCCGGATACGCCGGCAGTGTATTAGCCGAGCGGCTCGCCAGCCAATCCGGAAAGCAAGTTCTGGTTATTGACAAACGACCCCATATTGGTGGAAATGCTTACGACTATTACAACGAAGATGGAATTCTGATTCACCTGTATGGTCCGCATATTTTCCATACAAACTCGCCGGACGTTTTTGCCTATCTGTCACAATTTACGGAATGGCGTCCGTACGAACACCGCGTATTAGCCTCTGTGGAAGGCCAACTTCTGCCAATACCTATTAACCTGGATACAGTTAATAAACTGTATGGTAAAAACTTTACTTCCGAAGAGCTGGCAGAGTATTTTAAAACCGTTGGTGAGCCCATCGCTGATATCCGTACGTCAGAGGACGTAGTGGTTAGTCAGGTTGGTCGTGATCTATACGAGAAGTTCTTCAAGAATTATACGAAAAAACAGTGGGGTGTCTATCCGTCGGAACTCGATAAATCGGTGACTTCCCGGATTCCTACCCGTACCAACCAGGATGACCGGTACTTCGGTGACGAATTCCAGTCGATGCCACTGCATGGTTTCACGAAAATGTTCGAGAACATGCTGAATAACCCAAACATCCACACCATGCTGAGCACGGATTTCAAGGATGTGAAGGATGGCCTCTCGTATGACCAGCTGATCTATACCGGTCCGGTTGACGAGTACTTCGACCATTGCTACGGTAAACTGCCGTATCGGTCGCTGTATTTCGAACACAAAACGCTCGATCAGGAGTGGTTCCAGCCAGTATCGGTGGTTAACTACCCCAATGATAATGAATACACCCGGATCACCGAGTACAAATATTTGACCGGTCAGGAAAATCCGAAAACCAGTATCACGTTTGAGTATCCGCGCTCGGAAGGCGATCCGTACTATCCGATACCGCGGCCGGAAAACGCCGAGCTGTACCGGAAATACAAGCAACTGGCGGATGAGCAGCCGAACGTTCACTTCGTTGGTCGTCTGGGTACTTACCGGTATTATAACATGGACCAGGTTGTTGCGCAGGCGTTGACCTTGTACAAAAAAATCGTTGGTGCCGACTCGCTGGAGGAAGTGGCTAACAGCAAAGTAGCCGCTAAATAACCCGAAAGCGTTTAGTTAATAAAAAGCCATCCGGTAGCTGCCTTTTAGCTCGAATCGTTCCGCTTTAAACCCGGACGGTCCCGCGAAAGGCAGCTACCGGATGGCTTTTTTGCCTGCTGCTGAACAGTGAAGATAATTCCGGCTAATCGCCGTTACCTACAGCAGAAATCAGCGTCTAACTTACTCCTGTAAGCTATAGAATAGACCGATTCCTCGCCCGTGAAAGCTTTCCTGTTGGCTCTGCTAGTGCCCATTCTCACTTGTGCGCAAGCCATTGAGGAGAAGTCATTGATTCGTTTTCACGCGGAGATCGGGGCTTCAGCAGCCACGGCGAAGCGCACGCCTTTCTGGTTACAGGCCAATCAATACGGCATTGTTCCTGACACATCGCCGTTCGCGACCATTCGCGTGGGTGTGCACGCCAACCGTTTATATCATCATTACACACCCACCACCGACGCTACCCGCCGGAAGAGTAAGTTTGCCGGTTGGGGGTACGGCCTCGAACTAATTGCCAATGCTGGGGTTCGGAAAGCCTTTCTGATGCCGGAAGCTTACGCAAAAGCACAGATTTGGCGCTTCGAACTGGCTGCGGGTCGGCGCCGGGAATGGGTGGGGCTCGCCGATTCAACCGTCGGTTCCGGTTCGTATATCTGGTCGGGTAATGCGCTGCCCCTGCCCAAAATTCAGCTTTCCTTACCGGCGTACACATCCATTGGTTTTACGCGGGGGGTGCTGGCTTTTCGGGGCTTTTACGCGCACGGCTGGTTCAGCAATCAGGGGCCCGTTACGCACTCTTATCTGCACCAGAAAGCCCTGTACGGTCGGCTGGGAAAGCCATCCTGGCCCATTAAGCTATACGGGGGCTTCAATCACCAGGTGCAGTGGGGCGGGCGAAGCGACGTAATCAAGGACAAAACAGCCATTCGAAATGGCCGCTTTCCGGCCCATTTCCGCGATTACATCAGTGCCGTGACGGGCGTATCACTGGGATATAATCCTCGGGTGGATACAACGCAGTACAGCTATGTTGACCGCTGGAATCGGATTGGCAATCATCTGGGTACCATCGACGTGGGCATGGAAATAACAGGTCGGCATTATTCGCTTCTGCTTTACCGGCAAAGCATTTACGAAGATGGGTCACTATTTTACCTGACTAATATAATCGATGGGCTAAACGGCGTCCGTTTCCGCAATTCAAGGCGTTCTTCGGCCGAGTGGCATTTCGATGATTTTGTCGTTGAATTGCTGTACACAAAAAGCCAGGGGGGTGCGGTTTTCGGCTCGACCGATAAAGAGCGGGGCGCAGATAATTATTTCAACCATACGCAATACATTGACGGCTGGTCTTATTTGGGGCGGACAATCGGCACCCCTTTCATTACGCCCGCCCGCGACACCCGTCCCGACCTGCCCCGCTACGAAACGGATTCTTTGCTGGCTTTCTGCAACAACAACCGCGTCCGGGTGATTCATCTGGGTGTCGCGGGCCGCTTTCGGCAATGCTACACGTTTCGGCTAAAAGGCTCAATCAGTGATAACGCCGGAACGTACATCCGGCCGTTCCCGACCCGCGTCCGCCAATTTTCGGCCCTGTTAACGGTTGGCTTTCCGTTGCGGATCTGGCGTGATGTGCAGGCTACGGCCTCGCTGGCAGTTGATCAGGGCCGGCTTTATACAAACAGTACAGGCGTGTATGTAAGCGTTCGTAAAACCTGGAATCGGTTGCCCAAATCGGCCTTAAGCGACGAATAAAAAAAGATGAGACGAGTGTACAGAGAAGTTACTTGCCGATTAAAGCACGCAGATCGATTTGATCCAGATAAGGTTCCAGCGGATGAGGCCGCCGAAGTGTGTACAGGTCTTCGCTGCGGAACGAATGCAAATCCTGTAGTTCGTGACTGCCTTTATAGTAACCACTTTCGATAAAGTAGGCCTCAACAAAAAAGTCACCGACTGAGTACAGATTGACGATAAAAGGAGACAAATGACGCGTCAACAGATGCGTACCCTGCTGCCAAAGCACATCGGCTTTTTTGGTCATGGGTAACAGATTATAATCATACTGGGTCACCATAAACGTACTGGATCAATAGATGAGATAAAGTGTACAACCACTACTAATAAGCGCATCAATAGTAGTTTTAATAGGTCATTCGTGCACAGATTTTATCTATATCAAAAGTACATTTTTTCTGGATCAGCGCCTTCTTTTTGCTGCTTTATTTCCCACTTTTTTAAGAAACAGACGGGTCTTTGTCACCTTCCCGTTTTTTCACCGATCCTGACTCAAACAGGTAGCGCTGGAGCCGTTCTTCCAGTTCGGATAGGGAGAGATTAGGGTATAAATTACCGTCGATAGCCAGTGAAATACGGCCCGTCTCTTCAGAAATGGCAATGGCGGCCGCGTCGGTCGCTTCGCTGATGCCCAGAGCCGCGCGGTGCCGAAACCCAGTGGTTGTCAATAGTTCGTCGTTTTCGGAGACTGGCAGAATGCAGCGGGCGGCCCGAATGCGTCCGTCGGTGATAATAACGGCCCCGTCGCGGAGGGGGCTGTACTGACCCGAAACAGACAACAGCAGCCGTTTGGACAGAATTGCATCCAGCGCGTCGCCGGACTGAATGTATTTCGTCAGTTCATCATTTTTGCCCAGGACCATTAGCCCACCCGTAAACTCGGAGGCCATGGCTTTGCAGGCGTCCATTACGGGGCGCAGGGGCGTCAGGCGTTCGGCAGGGGAGGAGGGATTCAGCCACCGTCGAATCAGGAGACTGTTCGCCAGGTGCGTGGACTTACCGATGAGCAGCAGAAAGCGCCGAATTTCCTGCTGAAAGATCACAATCAGCGCCAGGGCACCCACGCTGATGAAATAACCCAGCAGCGTGGTCAGCAGCTCAAGTCCGATGGCTTTGGCAATCAGGTAAAGGAAGTATACCAGCAGGTAGCCAACAAAAACCCGGCTGGCAATACTTCCTTTTACCAGATGGTAGATTTGATAAAGCAGAACGGCTACCAGAAAAATGTCCAGGATGTCAACCCAGCCAATATTCAGGAAGCCGAGTTTTAAGGAAAGGATTAGGGTGTAAAACATAACTTTCTTATTTTGAACAGGAATCAGCATCCACTAAGGGTTCCTGCTCAATTCCATCATAGCTTAAGGCACAATTCTACCGCTTCTACCGCTTCCCGGACGTCATGTACCCGCAAAATTGATGCGCCTTTCAGGAGAGCTACCGTGTTGAGGACGGTCGTTCCGTTTAAGGCTTCCTCAGGCGTTATGTTCAGCGTTCGCCAGATTGTCGACTTCCTGGACAAGCCTACCAGCAGGGGCGCTTCAAAGGCCTGGAAAGCATCCAGCTGGTTCAGTAACTGAAAATTCTGGGCGGGCGTTTTGGCAAAACCAAAACCAGGATCAACAATAACATCTTTGTGACCCAGGGCGCGCAACAGCGACAGCTGCTGCTGCAGTTCAAACAGGACATCGGGTACCAGATCCTGATAGCGCGTGTATTGCTGCATGGTTTGCGGAGTGCCGCGCAGGTGCATCAGGACATACGGTACGTCGAGGGCCGCAACCGTGGCAAACATTTCCGCGTCGAGCGTGCCACCGGCCACGTCGTTGACCATGACCGCACCGGCTTCGACCGCCTGGCGGGCTACCGAGGCTCGGAACGTATCAATGGACAGCCGGGCATCCGGGAAAGCCGCCCCGATGGCTTCAAGGGCCGGCAGTACACGGTCTGCTTCTTCGGCCGGGCTTACTTCGGCCGCGCCGGGACGGGTTGAGTAGCCTCCCAAATCAAGAAACGCTGCGCCGGCGTCGAGCATTGTTCCGGCCCGTTCAACGGCTGCTTCTGTAGAGTCCAGGCGGCTTCCGCCGTAAAACGAATCGGTCGTTAAATTTAGAATGCCCATGACCGCCGGAGTGGATAAGTCCAGAATTTTTCCCCGAAGGTTGAGCGTTTTTTTCGTAACTTTCGACATTAATTTGGTATGACAATTGACGCGGAACCCTTGACTTTGGACTCTTCCAGGATGGGCCAAACGTCGGTTGCCGAACGTCAAAGGTTCATTTATGCTCCAAACAGAAGCTCAATATCAGCAAGTCATCCGACTCTGCAAAGAGGTTTTCCAGAAAAAGAATAAAGACTATGGTACGGCCTGGCGTATTCTGAGGCTGCCGTCAATCACGGATCAGATTTTCATTAAGGCGCAGCGCATCCGGACCATTCAGGAGCTGGGTACGCAGCGCGTGCAGGAAGGCGTCGTGCCTGAGTTTATGGGAATCATCAATTACTGCGTCATGGCGTTGATCCAGCTCCAGCTCGCTGACAGTAAGCAACTGGAATTTACGGAAGAAGAACTGAGCGATCTGTACGACCGGCAGGTGAACAGCGTTATGGAATTGCTCTTCGCCAAGAACCACGATTATGGCGAAGCTTGGCGGGATATGCGGGTTAGCTCCATGACCGATATTGTGCTGATGAAGTTGCTGCGCACCAAGCAGATTGAAGACAACGAGGGCCGAACGCTGATCTCGGAAGGCATTGACGCCAATTACAAGGATATGATCAATTACGCCGTTTTCTGTTTAATCAAACTGGGAGTCGCCGACTCCATTCCGGTATGAACACAAGCACAGTAACCGCAACAAAACCCCAGCGGGGAACATCCTGGCCGCGCGTGGCTGCGCAGGTGGCCCGGTTTCTGGTAGGAGTCATCTTTATTTTTTCCGGTTTAATCAAGATCAACGACCCGGTTGGAACGCAGATCAAACTAACCGAATACTTTGAAGTGTTTGCGGTTGATGTGCCCTCGATGGCGGGATTCTTCCACGGACTGATTCCCTACACCCTGCTGCTGTCGGTGTTCTTCTGCGCGGCTGAAGTTGTACTGGGCGTTGCGCTGCTGGTTTCTTACCGCATGAAGTTGACCTCGTGGGTGCTGCTGGCGCTGATTGTGTTTTTTACGTTTTTGACTTTCTACTCCGCTTATTTCAACAAAGTAACGGACTGCGGCTGTTTTGGGGACGCCATCAAACTCAAACCCTGGACCTCGTTCAGCAAAGACATTGCCCTGCTGGTGCTGATTCTGCTGATCATCTGGCAGCGAGCAACATTCCGTAACGCCCGAACAGGTATTCTGGTAACCCTGTCCGCGATTGTTTCCGTTGGCATTGGGGTGTACGCTATTCAGCATCTGCCCCCGCTCGACCTGTTGCCTTACGCCGAAGGCAAGAGCATTCCGACGCAGTTGCAGCCATCGGAGCCGCTGCGGTACAAATACATCCTCGAGAAAGAAGGGCAGACCTATGAGTTTGAGCGCTATCCGACCGACACAACCTATCAGTTCAAGGAAATGATTCTGCTCAATGAATCGGCGAAGCCCAAGATCACGGATTACCGTGTCTGGAACGATCAGGGGGATTTTACGCAGTATACGTTCGAGGGTAACAAACTAGTGCTGATTATCCGGAACCTGGACGATCTTGATGTTACCGACATTCCCGCCATTCGTAAACTGTTCAAGGAACTGGAAGGTAAGTCAGTAACGCCGATGATTCTAACCTCAGTCAGCGACGAGGAGATCAATAATTTCCGCCATGAGTACCAGTTGTCGCTGCCGGTTTATAAGGCCGATGCCACGGTGCTAAAAACCATTGTTCGCTCCAATCCGGGTTTATGGCTGCTCAGCGACGGGATTGTTCGCGGGAAATGGCACCATCACGATACGCCAACTCCGGAAGATGTTCTGAAAAAAGTAACAACCTCGCCTAAGCCGGAAAGCAGTAAATGAAGAAGCTGCGTTCGATGAAAAATATTTTTCTGATTGGAATGCCCTCGTCCGGTAAGAGCACACTCGGTAAACGGCTGGCCCGGCAATTGGGTTACCGGTTCATTGATACCGATAAACTGATTGTGAAGGAAGAGGGAAAGAGTATCAATGAAATCTTCCGGCTTCACGGAGAAAGTTACTTCCGGGCTGTCGAAAGCCGGGTGTTGCGGGCCATTCGGCCGGAAAGCAGTCTGGTTGTGGCAACGGGTGGGGGAATGCCCTGTTTCAACGAGAATATGGCGTACATCAAAACAGCCGGCACCAGCATCTTTCTGGACGTGCCGGTTGAGGAACTGGTGAACCGGATGCAACAACACGGGCAGAACGATCGTCCGCTTTTTAACCACCAGGATCCTGCCTTACTGGAAAGCCTGCGGCAGCGTTACCAGGACCGCCGACCTTTTTACGAACAGGCTGATCTGACTGTCGCAGGTGAAGTCGAATCGACTCATCTGCTGAACCAACTCGGTGCCCGTCGTTAACCATCTGCCAGAAGTTGATTAAGTTTTTATTAAAAACCGCAATTTTTTAAACTAACCGGTATTGGACTACTTGAGTAAATAAACGTATTGTTCCGGGATCTCCGCCAATAAAGCATCGTTTCTTAAACAGGAACGGTGCTTTTCGTGTTTTTAACCTTTGTAAACGGGTCAGTGAGAACTTACAACCCACCAAACAAGCGCTGCTCAAGATTTATTTTCAAGGTGCCGGTATGGGTTGGGCTACCCGGCAAAACTACTTAACTCTCAGTCTGTTCGGGGTTCGATTTGTAATCCACTTCTGCCTAGACCACTGCATTATCTTTTTAGAATTTTAGCGAACTAAAAAGCCATAATTTCCAGTTTACTCAACTAGTATACAAGGTTGACTATCTAGCTGGCTATTTACATTCCTGTCGTGCCCAATGCTGACCATTGGGGAAAGTACTGGTTCTAAATTTTATATGAAAAAAGTTTTACTTGGCCTGTTGCTGAGCGGACTCGCACTAATAAAGCCCGCTAGTGGCTACGCGCAGGCAGTAACGGATACACTAGCGCAGGCATCGCTCAATGATTGCATTCAGTACGCGCTACGCCACCAACCGGTTATCAAACAATCACAAATCGATCAAGCCATTGCAGAACGTACCATTCGGAGCCAATTGTCGGCCTGGTACCCGCAGTTAGGGCTTAATTATACCATTCAGCACTACCTGAAACTGCCGGTGCAGCTGCTGCCCGCTACGCTGATCGATCCAAGCCGGCCAATCACGGACCGAATTGCCATTCCAACCGGTGTTGCCAACACCTCTACCGCCCAATTTGCGCTGACCCAGAATATTTTCAGCCGGGACGTTCTGCTGGCTAGCCGAACGGCCACCTTCTACCGTACGCAGGCCCGGCAAAACACCGTAGTGAATCAGATTGATGTGACGGTGAACGTGAGTAAAGCCTTCTATGATCTGCTGTTAAGCCAGCGTCAGGCCGAGATCACCAACGAAGATATTGTTCGGCTCGAACGGAGTTTACGGGATGCCACGAATCAGTATCAGGGTGGGTTAGTCGATAAGACCGATGCCAAACGGGCCACCATTTCCCTTAACAACGCGCGGGCCCAGTTTAAGCAATACCGGTCTCAGGCCGATGCTAAATTTCAGACACTTAAGCAGTTGATGGGCTATCCGCCGACCTCTCCGCTGACCGTAGCTTACGATACGCTCCAGCTGATCAATGATGTAGTCCTGGACACCACGCTGCTCGTTAACGCCCAGAACCGCATCGAGTACCAATCGCTTCAGACGCAGCGCCGTTTGCTGGAAACCAACGTGCTGTACAATCGGTGGTCCTATTATCCGACCATTGGTTTATTTGGTTACTATAACTTTCTGTACCAGAACGCTCAGCTCTCCCGCTTATATTCCCAACTCTACCCTAACTCGTACGTTGGCTTAAGCGTAAACCTGCCCATCTTCCAGGGTGGCCGTCGGGTGCAGCAGTTGAAAATCGCCCAGCTTCAGGTGGAGCGTTTACGCTGGGATGTCACCTCGCTGGTGAATACGGTAGATGCAGAGTACGCCCAGGCGCTGGCCAATTACAAGGGAAACCTGGCTAATTATCTGGCGTTGCGGGAAAACGTTGAGCTGGCGCAGGACGTGTACCGCATCATTAATCTGCAGTACCGGTCGGGAATCAGAACCTATCTGGACGTAACGGTTGCCGAGGCTGATCTGCGTACGGCGCGTTTGTCGTATTTCAACGCCTTGTTTCAAGTATTAAGCAGTAAAGTCGACGTGCAGCGGGCACTGGGCGATTTCCGATTTCAGTAAGATTTTCCTGTAAAGAAATGAAAACAATTACGATACAACAGTTACTTTCTCTGGGCGGACTTTTGATGCTGGCTGCCTGCGGAGGCAATAAAAACCAGCAGCAGCAACAGGCGCCCCCACCCACGGCGGTGGGCGTATACACGGCTACCCGCCAGAGTGCAACCTATTACGACGAATATCCGGCCACGGTGACGGCGGTGAATCAGGTCGACATCCGGCCGCAGGTATCGGGTTACATTACCGGAATCTACTTCAAGGAAGGCCAGCAGGTGCAGAAAGGCCAGAAACTCTATTCCATCGATCAGCAGCAGTACCGGGCCGGGTACGATCAGGCCATTGCAAACCTGAACGCAGCCAAGGCTGACCTGGTGCGGGCGCAGAAAGATGCCAACCGCTACAAGACACTCGCTGAGCAGGATGCCGTAGCCCGGCAACTGGTTGATAATGCCGAAGCGACGCTGGTTTCTTCGCAGCAGCAGGTGCAGGCGGCTCAGGCTAACGTCCGGCAGGTACAGACCAATCTCTCCTACGCAACCATCAACGCGCCTTTAACGGGGACGATTGGTATTTCGCAGGTTAAGATTGGAACCGCGGTTTCGCCCGGTCAGACGATTCTTAATACGGTTTCGTCCGACAATCCGATTGCGGCCGATATTGCCGTCGATCAAACCAATACATACCGATTTACGCAGTTACAGCAACAGGGCGGTGGCCGCGGGGACTCTACTTTCCGCCTGGTTTTACCGGATGGAACGCTTTATCCTTACCCCGGCTACATTGGGATTATCGACCGCGCGGTCGATCCGCAGACGGGAACTTTGCGCGTGCGCCTGTTCTTCCCCAATCCCGGTAGCCGCCTTCGGGCTGGCTTGACGGCGAACGTTCGGATTACAAACCGCACCGCCGGACCGCAGTTGATCATTCCGTACAAAGCGGTGGTCGAACAGATGAGCGAGTACTTCGTGTACGTCATCGGTGATAGCAGCAAGGCTATTCAGAAAAAAGTAGTGCTCGGCCCCCGGCTTGCCGATAAAGTCATTGTGACCAGCGGTTTGCAGGACAACGAGCGCGTGATTACCGACGGAACTCAGAAAGTAAGGGACGGGGCTCCGGTCCGGGTAGCAGCGGCTGGCGATTCAAGCCGTAGCAATACCGCCGGACCTAATCCCGCAGCCGGGTCAGCCAAGTCGGCCTCAACCGCTTCGCAGGGACCTGCTTCTCCGGGCCAGACTTCACCAGCCCGTTAATTCGATTACTTATGTTTGCGAACACCTTTATTAATCGGCCAGTAACGGCAATTGTCATTTCGCTGGTCATTTCGATTGTTGGTATATTAGCAATTCTTAATCTTGCCATCAGTCAGTACCCTAATATTACCCCACCGGTTGTTCAGGTAACAGCGACTTACACGGGTGCGGACGCTCAGACGGTGGAGCAAACGGTGGCAACGCCCATCGAAACGCAGGTGAACGGTACGCCGGGCATGACTTACATTCAGACCAACAGTACAAACGACGGTCGGATGAGCATGAACGTAAACTTCGACATTGGAACCGATGTCGATATTGCCGCGCTTGACGTACAAAACCGGGTTGGGATTGCCCAGCCTCAGCTGCCTTCGGACGTAACCCGACTGGGCGTTACCGTTCGGAAGCGGAACCCCAGTTTGTTCATGCTCGTGGCTATTTTCTCGCCCAACGGGTCGCACAGTGTGCCGTTTCTGGATAACTATGTAAACATCTACATCCGGGATGCCTTACTGCGCGTGCAGGGGGTAGGGGATATCTTCAGCCGCGCCGATGACTTCAGTATGCGGATCTGGGTGGATCCGAACAAACTGGCTCAGCTTGGCATGACGGTCGATGAAGTGCTGGCGGCTTTGCAGGAACAAAACCTTCAGATTGCCGCCGGATCGGTGGGGGCTCCTCCGCAACCGCAAGCACAGGCGTTTGAGTATACCGTATTTACAAACAGCCGTCTGAGCAAGGAAGATGAGTTTCGGAATATCGTTGTCCGGAGCGGGACGAATGGCGCATCCATTGTTTATCTGAAAGACGTTGCCCGCGTGCAGCTGGGCAAGTTTACCTACAACAGTAACTCCTTCGTAGACGGCAAGCGGGCCTCTTACCTGCTTCTTTATCAGTTGCCGGGTAGTAACGCCCTGGCGACGGCTGAAGGGGTCTATGCCGCAATGGACGAGCTGAAAAAGACGTTCCCCAAAGATGTCGATTACGTGGTTCCGTTTGAATCCGTGTCGGTGGTGGAAGTGTCTATTGATGAGGTGGTCGAAACCCTGGTCGAAGCGCTCGGCCTTGTTGTTGTGGTCGTGTTCCTCTTCCTTCAGAACTGGCGGGCCACGCTCGTTCCAATCCTGGCCATCCCGGTGTCCATCCTGGGAACGTTCGCGTTCTTTATTCCACTGGGCTTTACCATCAACACGCTGACCATGTTTGGTTTTGTATTGGCCATCGGGATTGTGGTCGATGATGCCATTGTGGTGGTCGAGGCCGTCCAGCATTACATTGACACGGAGAAGATATCGCCCAGGGAAGCTACCGAAAAAGCCATGCGCGACATATCCGGGCCGGTAATTGCCATCGCGCTGATTCTGGCGGCCGTGTTCGTGCCGGTTGGTTTTATTCCCGGTATCGTCGGGCGACTTTATCAGCAGTTTGCCATCACCATTGCCGTCTCGGTGGTTCTTTCGGCTTTTGTCGCTTTGTCCCTAACCCCGGCGTTGTGTTCACTGCTGCTTCGTCCGCAGGAAATCAGCGAGAAGTCGACGGGTCTTAATAAGTTCTTCTTCAAGTTCAACAACTGGTTTGGCCGGATAACGGACCGCTACGGGGAAGGGGTGCGCAAATGGATTAAAGGAAGCCGCTACGCCTTGATTCTCCTAGTCTGCGTTTACGCGGCAACCGTGGTTCTGTTCCGGACAAAACCAACGGGTTTTATTCCGACAGAAGACGAAGGTCGTTTGATTATTACGTACGAAATTCCCGAGGGTGCTTCAACGACCCGGAGTTTGGAAGTACTCGATACGATCATGACCAAGCTGAAACAGCAGCCGTACATCAATCACTTTGCCGCTCTGGGCGGGTTGAACGCCATTACGTTTGCGTCAAAGTCGAACAGCGGTACGGTCTTTACGCAGCTTAAGCCCTGGAGTGAACGTACGGACCCCGGCATGCGGAGTGACTCCCTCGTCGGCAAGTTACAGCGGCTGTTTTCGACCATAAAAGATGCCAACGTCGTTGTTATCTCGCCCCCGCCCATCCCGGGTTTGGGTCAGACGGCCGGTTTTACGTTTGAGATTGAACAGCAGCAGAGTAACGACGATATTAAAGCGTTCGAGAAGGTGGTGCAGAACTTCCTGGCAGCGGCCAACCAGCGCCCCGAAATTGGTCGTGCCTTTACGTACTTCACCGCCCGGTCTCCGGCTTACCGCGTCGATGTCGACCGCGAGCGAGCCAAGCAGTTGGGGCTGAACGTGAGTACTATTTACAATACGATGCAAACCTATCTGGGGAGCCGGTACGTGAATGACTTTATCATCTACGGACGGAAATTCCGGGTGGTGGCGCAGGCCGATACGATGTACCGCAATGATATTGACCAGCTCGGAAAGTACTACGTTCGCAATGCGTCTGGTCAGATGTTACCGTTAAGTACGGTCATTAAAACATCCGTCATCGAGAACGCTCCGTTGATTCAGCACTACAACCTGTTCCGCTCAGTTGAAATTAACGGGGGAACGAAGCCGGGTTACAGTAGCGGTCAGGCCATTGATGCCCTGCGCGAAGTAGCCGCCCAGACACTGCCGGAGGGCTATGGCTATGACTTCTCCGCCCTGAGCCGGGAAGAATTGCAATCGGGGTCGAGTACCGTTTACATTTTCGCGCTGTCGATCGGGTTCGTCTTTCTGTTCCTGGCGGCTCTGTACGAAAGCTGGTCGGTGCCGTTCTCGGTCTTGCTTTCGGTACCGATCGGGATGTTTGGCGCCATGTTGTTTCTGTTCCTCTTCCCGTACCTGACCAACAACGTCTACGCCCAGATCGGTTTGATTACGCTGATTGGTCTGGCCGCTAAAAACGCCATTCTGATCGTTGAATTTGCGAAGGAGCGGGTCGACGCGGGACACAATCTTCTGGAAGCAACCATCGAAGCGGTCCGGCTGCGACTACGGCCTATTGTCATGACCTCGCTAGCCTTTATCCTCGGGGTAATTCCGCTGGCCATTGCCAGTGGGGCTGGTGCCGTTTCCCGGATGACAATTGGGCGAACGGTAATCGGCGGGATGCTGGGCGCTACGACCCTGGCCATTTTCATTGTGCCGGTGTTGTACGTGGGGATTACGCGGTTAGCGTATGGAAAGGCTGGACTGCAAAAGCTGGAAAAGCAGGGGTCTGACCAGAACAGCGATAACACAAAACCTGCGGGTCAGGGACACACTCATTAAGCGCCCTTTACGGGTACAAAAAGAAACGGCTAAGCTCAGATGAGCTTAGCCGTTTCTTTTTGTACTGTGGCTATTTATTAGAAGAACGTGCCCACCGTGAGCGTGATGTTGGTCAGCTTGTTAGTAATCAGCGCCGACGCATAATCGGATGTGCTCGGTAAGGTATACGGCGTGTAGCTCGATTGGAACGTGTTGTAAGTACCGCTAACGTCCGCAAAGAACTTAGTGCTGCGAACACCCAGACCCGCCGAAACCAGCAGTTTAGAACGGTCCAGATCACGGTAAGCTTCCTGATAAGGATCGGGCAGATAAGCCACCCCGCCCCGAATCCGCAGCAGACCAGCGCGGAACTCAGCTCCGGCGCGCAAGTTTATCACGTTGTTGTAGGTGCTTTGAACAACCTGTTTAACGTCGCTCTTGAACAAAGAATTATTTTGGGCGTCATACACGTTCGTTGATACACGGAGACCCCCATAACCAACATAGTCGGCTGTTGCCGTAATGAACCCCACTTTGCCACCCCCGATGAAATACGTAGCTCCAAGGGACGAACGGAAAGGCGTCGTCAGCGAATAATTAAAGTCGTTGGGAGCAACCGGGAATGTATTAACACCCTGGATCGGTACGTTAGGGGACGGAAGAATATTGGCCGTAATGGATTGGCTAAACGTTTCGCGCACACCCGAGAACGTCGGCGTTGCAACGGACAGACCTAACTGGAAGCTGGGATCCAGTTTGTAAATCGCCCCCAGCGTAAAGTTGATCCCGTTACCCCGGACGGACAGATTGTCCGTTTGATTGTAAGAACTGGTGTTCGTACTACCAATGGGAGACTCGCTGAAAACGTTTTCCGTGGTGTAGCGTAAACGCGTCAACCCAATAGAACCACCGATGTACAACTTATCGTCCAGGTTACCGGCGTAAGCGATCGTCCATTGGGATAGTCCGCCGGATGAGGTGAACGTGTTAAACTGGTCAATTGACCGACCGGCATCGAACCGGTAATACGGTAATCCAAACTGGCCCGGACTGGTCTCCGTAGCATCGATGATGTAAGACTGATAAGCTGCGGCTTCCAGAGACAGGGCCTGGTTGTTGTTTTGGTCGTACTCATTACTCAGATTACCCGGCGAAATCTGGCGTCCATTGGCCGCGTTGACGTACGTGTCGGCGATGGAACTACGGTTGTTTCGCGCACCAAAGGAAAACTGGTTGTTGAAATTAGCCAGCCGTGAGTAAGTAATTCCCAAGGTACTCCGACGCCAGCGCCGGCTTCCGTTTTGCTGGCTGCTCGCCAGAACAAGGCCAAGGTGGCCAAGCGTGGGATTCGCCTTGTTATCGGACCGAACCGAGCCTATGTAACTGGATTGGGTGTTAATAAGATTCAGGGCGGGGCTGATGCTGAATTCGGACCGATTGTAAAAGCCCAGACCGGCCGGATTGCCGAAAGTAGAGCTGGCATCGCCACCCAGCGCAGCGTGATTTCCGCCAAGCCCCTGAAAACGGGCAGTTCCGGTTTGGGTAATTTCGGAATACCGAAATGCATCACCCGCATAAATGGATGGATCTACAGTTTGACCAAAGGCTGCGCCTGCGTACAAAAGCAATCCACTGAGACAAATACTATTTCTCATAGAACGTGTGCTGAAAAGAACATGAATAAACCAGAAATAGACCGTTAAACGATACTGCTCGTATAGATTCAAAAAAAGGGGCAACGTTTAATTACTCTTTGTTATGAATTGCTTAACGAATGCACATCCTGGCTGACTATACAACGAAAAACCCCGCCGATTGTAAGATTCGGCGGGGTTTTTTTTATTTCTTAATTGGATCAGTGCGTGATTAACGTGGACCACGTCCGCCACCGCCACCCATTGAGTGACCACCGCCACCGGAGAAGCCACCGCCCCCACCGCTGAAGCCCCGGCTACCACCGCTGTTGAAAGACGGTTGCGAGAAGCTGCGCGACTGGTTCTGAAAACTCGGTTGGTTATACGTTGGTTGCGACTGCTGATAGCTGCGTGACTGTTGCAGTGAGTTATAACGAGAACCACTGTTGTCGGAATAACCACTTGGCACACTCCGGCGTGGACTCGAATAATACGAGTTCGAGCTGGCAGCTGAGTTACTGTTGGCTCTCGGCAGAACAGAATTGTTGTTTAAACCACGGCCATTGTTAACGGAGTTGCTATTGTTGTTATAATAATAGTTACCACCGTTGTTCCGGGGTGCCCGGCTGCCCGTGTTTGAATAGTAGGCCCCGTCATTTGGCCGACTGCCCGAGTAGTAGTTGTTGCCTGTGTTGTTCGAGGCATTCAGGCCACCACCGGCTACGCGTGCACCGCTCGTGTTGTTGTATCCACGGGCCGTGTTGACAAAGCTACCGTTGTAGCGGTTGCTGCTATAGCTGGAACGAGCGCCGACGGTCCGTGCGCGACCAGCTCCCAAATCATAGCTTGGGTTGTTGATCGCAACGGGCAGACCATAGCCGCCGTAACCGTAACCACCGTAGCCATAGCCGTACAGGCTGGCCAAGCCACCGTAATAACCGCCGTACGGATACCCGTAACCAAAGCCACTATAGAAGGGGCTGTAGCCATACAGGCTGTTAAACGGAGAATAGAACGGGCTATAGAAGCTGTTATAACCAAAGCCGTAATTGCCAAAGCCTAAGCCCATGTAAGGGCTACCGAAGCCAAGGCCCAGGCCACCGAGCATACCGATGTTATTCCAGCCCCAGGTGTTCCAGCCGTAATTGTTGGCGAGCGCTGTGTTATAACCGTTCGAGAAGCCGTTATTGTAGCCGTCGCTCCAGCCCGGATCGGCGGAAATACCACGCTGGGTTACTTTACGGGCCGACAAGTCACTATAGTACTCATCGTTGTAAGCCAGGTTCGGCGCTAACGTGGTGTCGCTATCGAATTCAGCATAATCGGGATTAGCGTTCAACTGATTCCGGTTGCCTGAACGGCGATTCAGCCGTTCAGCCGTACGGCCATTAAAGGACCGATCGCCGTTGCGGGCCACTTCGCTGATTGGGGCATCCGCAGACGAACCATACAGGTCGTCCGAATAACGCGCAGACTGCGTATTCTGGGCTATCTGGTTTGAGGAGCTACAGCCCCAGAAACCAACCACAGCCATAAGGGTGAGGTATTTCCAAGTACGAATCGCTTTCATGATATTCTATCTGGTAGAGGGGTTCAATAAGCACTAGCCGCTTCCACTGTATATATAACGCAGAATTCGACCGATTGATTACAAATATAAGAGAAAAACCTATCTTTGCAAGCTTTTCTGAGTAGTAGACCCAAAAGGCTTCGATACGGTTGA
>Ga0325400_1001820_pt1 | contig 18016 bp, 9 predicted proteins | sample PopdelMetagenome_2_FD_205662 | JGI IMG/M metagenome (GOLD analysis project Ga0325400, IMG submission 205662) | Populus deltoides microbial communities from Bellville, Georgia, United States - Xylem-PdKOR-R1 | ecosystem: Host-associated > Plants > Phyllosphere > Stem > Wood/Secondary xylem... | reverse complement strand
CTCTCTCTCTCTCTATTTATTTATTTTGAAAAAGCATGTGTATGTACAGGTAGCTGTGATTGTGGCTCACATCTTTCCTTGGTTTTACATCCAAAAACGACTTAAATGCTCTCTATGGGTCGGGGATAGGCTTCCCATCTAGTTTTCTTAAAAACTGGAAAACAAGATCTTTTATAGTTAGATTCCTAAGACTACATCGGGCATGTTCTTTATGAAAATGAGGTCATAAGTTATGAAATGCACAATGTACATTGCCACTAGGATATGTCCCAAAAGTCAATAGAAGATTATCTAAAGATTCCTTATGTTTTGAAATAAATCATGACTTTTGACAATTTTCACAAGCTTTGCAGAACACATGTGTGTTGTTGCTACTTAATTTTTGACCCATCTTTTTGATAAAATTTTTGAAAAATCCAAAAATAGCGAAAAACAACGAAAATCCAAAAAATATGTTTTTAATATATTTGTATCGTTCGACTTTTCACGTGTCATTTTTAAAAGTATTGTTTTTCCTCATTGAGTCGACGTTGATATTGCTTGTTTTCAAAAAATACAAGAAAAAAACAAGAAAAATCAAAATTTACAAAAAAAGGAAAGTTGAGGGACCAATTTTGAGGCCCAAGCAACATTTTACCTATAAATTTAGGTCCACAACTCACACAAAAAGTGGGGGGGGCAATTTTGAAAGAAAAATGCGTAAACCTAAACCTATCTCCAACCAAACAGCCGCCCCCCAGCTTTGGTTCTTCTCTCCCAAAAACCAGCTGCTGAAGCTGGCCCTAGCTTTTCCCCGATCTTCCTCTCCTTTCCACAGGCCTCCCTCATTAGCCCCTTCTTCTTTCAGTCGTCCGCATCATCCCTCATAAACACTCCCTCTATCCTCCCCTCTTTCGGCCATTTTCAGTACTTCTCCCTTTCCCCTCTGCAAAAAAAAAAAAAAAAAAAAACCAAACAGCCGCCCCCTAGTTTTGATTTTTCTCTCCAGCCGGCTACAAGACAAGCCTTCCCTTCTCAGCACCAACCTCTTTATTGTCACTCTCCCCTGCTTTCAGATTTTTTCCTCCCACACCCATTTCCTTCCCCACAACAGTCGGCCATAGACCCACGGTCCCCTCTCTCAACTTTCTCCCCATTTCCCTACTCACCGGCCTCCTAAGACCCAAGGTCTCCATCTTCACCAGCCACCGCCCAATAGTCCTTTCTCCTCCGGTAGCAGCCCAAACACAACAGTTTCAACAGAGCCCGCCGACCACAAGCCACGCCCCTCCGCCTCTGTTATCTGACCACAGATGCCCTGAACTCAAAGCCATCGATCGCTTGTAAAGGAGAAGATCTGCACTGGAAACAGATCCGAAGGGAAAGAAAGAAGACAGAAGGGAACAGATCTATAAAGGAGATTAGAACCGAAACTTGGCTTGTGTCTTTTCTTCTTTTACAGGTGACGGTGGGTGTCACCGCCGGCAGGGAAAGGAAGAAGGGAGGAAGCTATTCCAGATCCCTTCGCTGCTTGGATTTTTTTACGGCGATAAGTGAATCCACGCGCTGCTAGTGGCGGCGGCGCGTGGAGGAGACGCGCTGCCACTGTCTTGCAGCTCCAAAAGTATGCCTGACACTGTTCTGAATTGTTTTGGGCTATTTTGTAAATTTTAAATTGTTTAATGTAATTTTTGTGTATTTTTAAATTTTTATAATTTGTAGTGTGGATGGTAAAAAAAAAAGAAGAAAAAATATAGTGAAAGTGAATGTGTTTGTATTTTTTTATGGATGTTTTTTTATGATAAAATTGCAAAGAATAAAGAAAAATTTAATATTTTGATTTGCTCACGGTCAAGAATTATGAACTTACATGTAAGTCGTATTTCTAATATCCAATGAAAAGATAAAATTTTTAAAACTTTTTTAACACATCAAAGCCATAAAGCAGCTTACCTCAGGTAGGGTGCGTTAGGGGATCTAATACCTTCCCTAACCATAATCAGTCCCTTACTCGTGAATCTCTGACAAGACTAGTACATCTGGGTTTCCTAGTAACCCTCAATGAAATACAACGCCGCGCGGGTGATGTGCGATAGAATAACGACTCCACTAGGGAAGGTACTATTTCTAACAATATTGGACTAAGCTTTGTGTATTTGATGTGTTTAAGTTTTTGCTTTTTTGTCTCTATTTTGTTAATGTATTTTCCATGCATTTTGTAGAATCGTCTCATGCATCACATGTCTTTATTTTTGAAATCACACACAAGCTTTTAGGTTAGGTGGGGAGCTAGCGATCTACCCTATGACTATTAGTCAGGGTTCAGATGCGTGAAACACTCAACTCATATCTGAGTGTCTGCTTAGTAATGGTGGGTATACGTGCCTTAACCATTTTTTGCAACGCCTCTATACTGTCTTTACGAAGATTGTCACTAGGCAGATATGAGACCCTTTTAAGACCAAGTAGAAAACCTACCCATGTTCACATAATGAATAGAACCTATCCTTAGGTTGTATGTGCTATCTTTATTTACATTAGGGCAAACCCTTCTTAAATCATCTTGAACTCAAGACTTGTGAGTGACACAATGACCATCACTCAGAAAATTTTCATTGTAGAGTTTGGGTAAGAATCAAGATTCTTGTTTCATCATACAAGAGTTACGATCATATGTCACCCCTCGAAGGGCGTGTTCATCATATAGATTACATGTTCATGCATTTGTCATGCATGCACCGGGATGAAAAGTAGGTCCCCTACGAGTCTACAACACCCAACTTTGAGAGAAAAACATGAAAGATGAAGAGTGTGCTCGTCGTAACATCCATTTTCAAGAAGAGTTGGAGTCTCTAAAGACAAGCGTGACTTGCCTCTAGCTTACTCGAGCAAATACTTAGAAATAACTTTGGGGAATGTTCCTTCCAACCGACCTACCATCTTTGTTCAAACCCCAACAACGACTCAACCCAAATAAATTGGGGGCAAACATGGTCAAGAGCCTCAACACAATCCAATATTTCTGCAAAAGCTTTTGTGGGAAGGCTAACCGAAGGGGAATTGCACCACCGTTGCAGAATGGAGCCTGTTCTTCTTCTGCCAAAAAAATAACTACCTCTGTTCGATCATGCCTGCAAAACTTCTTGATTTTTTGTTTTAACCTGTTCCAATTTTTGTTGGTAATTTAGCTCAAAATTGCCACAAGACTTTCTTTTTCAAATGAGCCTTTCTTGTTAATAAGATCATGTGTTTTCCCGTGATCATGACATGCCTTTATTTTTGTTGTTGTTTCATGCAAATATCATTAAGCATGAAACCATTGCGCCAAGAATCTTTTGGTGTGTTTCCCTTTTCTTCCAAAACTATACATGATCACACATGTTCACAAAGATTTTTTAGGAATTCAAAGTTTAGTACAAAAACAAAAATGATGTTGGTGTTTGTCCAGAACAAACGAGTTTTGGAAATTCAGGTGATTCCTTAGAATGGTAACTATACACCTAGAAAACGTGAAAAACAAACCATGAGGTGACTCTAAAGCTGAGTTTTATTTAAATGAATAATGAGAAATCACTTTACATACTCGCATGAAAGCAAGGCTTACCGGTCCTAAATGCATGAGTTTGGAATGAAGAAAGGCCATCTTTGATAATCTTTTCACGAGGCTAAAATATATCCTTCGCGGTCCTCTTTTGAGCCTAGTAATATTTTTTGAAAATAACCTTGGCTAGGATCACACCCCATACTGGGGGCAAGTGCAAGAGACATAGAAAAAACCTCAATGATTGAAAGTGTCCAAGCAACACTGGGGGCATAAAAGAAAATTCTCAATCATCAAAAGTGTCCAAACAAAGCCGGGGGCATGAAGAAAAAACCAAAAGGTCCAAAAGAATTGAGCTTCTCACAAAAATAACTGATATGATGATGCACAACCAAGTGAAGAAAGAAAAAACAAATGAAAAACCCAAGCCCAACACTGGGGGGCACGATAAACCATTTTGGAAAGACATTCAAATGACAAAAGGTTAACAAACAAGCACAAGTGATCCTTAGTCTTGAAATCCCTTAAACACCTTTTGAGCTTGTAAATATCATTTTTCTTCATAACCAATAGCCCAAGCCTACATTACATGCATAATCAAGCCCTTTCTGATCAAAGGCAAGAAATCTGGATCGGTAGGCAGTGCGTTCTCATGCGAACCAAATCATTATTCATGCAAATAAAATTAATGCTTTGAAAATCGGTTCTCTGTAACCCTCAAATTGAATTTTGAACCTTTTTTTTACCAACCAAACATCACTTCACATTTTTCATCAAAAGCAAAACAAAGAGTTTTCATCACTTCTGAAAACCTCTTCATAGGAATCACTTGAATTTCTTCAGATGAGTTTGCTTTGAATCGATGTCAAAATGATTTCTGTGTCTGGAATAACTTTGAAATTCCAAAAATTCTGCATGAAAATAACTCCTTGTCAAAAACCAAATCTTCCTTCATATAGCCTCATCCCCAAACCCGAATTAAATACTTGGGGGCATGATCAAGCTAGGGGGCAATAAAAAATGCATGGTAGGGTTGGCTCCATGATTCCCTTTCTAAGAAAAATGTCGGGCAAAATTGACAACCCTTGAGATAAAAGGTGGAGGACAAAGAAGTATGATGACATCAAGTCATTCATAGAGGTCAAGATCACAAGATATGAATCGAATAAGCAAGAGTGAAAAAGCCATCGATGTTTACTATCAACACTCCAACTTTTAAGAAAAGAAAGACACCATAAAGAAATGGGGACCTATATTTCTCAGGTAAGTATACATGCATATTGATCATAATGCATTGTTTTCAACATTGTCAAATCGGTGTTTCATCATCACCTTTTAGGTAGTGCGTTTTCTAACCCTACCTCATTTCGAGTGCGCCTTTGTGCCCTCACTTTCTTTTGTGTGCGCCTTTAAGCCACCATTTCTCAGGTAGTGCGTTTTCTAACCCTACCTCATTTCAAGTGCGCCTTTGAGCCCTCACTTCTTAGGTAGTGCGTTTTCTAACCCTACCTCCTTTCGAGTGCGCCTTTGAGCCCTCACTTCCTTTTGTGTACGCCTTTGAGCCACCATTTCTCAGGTAGTGCGTTTTCTAACCCTACCTCATTTTGAGTGCGCCTTTGAGCCCCCACTTCTCAGGTAGTGCGTTTTCTAATCCTACCTCCTTTCGAGTACGCCTTTGAGCCTCACTTCTTAGGTAGTGCGTTTTCTAACCCTACCTCCTTCCGAGTGCGCCCTTGAGCCACCGTCTCTTAGGTAGTGCGTTTTCTAACCCTACCTCCTTTCGAGTGCGCCTTTGAGCCCTCACCATCCTTTTTTTTTGGTAAGTCACCCATTACAATGAGACCAACATTTTTCTGGGTAAGTCACCCATTACAACGCGACCAATTCTCCATGTTTTTTTTATCTGGGTAGGTCACCCATTACAATGAGGCCATTCTTCCACGTGGGTAAGTCACCCATTACAATGAAATTACTCTTTCCTTTTTCCTTGGGTAGGTCACCCATTAATGAGGCCATTCTTCCACTTGGGTAGGTCACCCATTACAACGTGACCAATTCTCCATGTTTTTTTTTGGTAGGTCATCCATTACAATGAGGCCATTCTTCCACTTGGGTAGGTCACCCATTACAATGAGACCACTCTTTTCTTTTTTTCTTGGGTAGGTCACCCATTACAATGAGACCAATATTTTTCTGGGTAGGTCACCCATTACAACGCGATCAATTCTCCATGTTTTTTTATCTGGGTAGGTCACCCATTACAATGAGGCCATTCTTCCATTTGGGTAGGTCACCCATTACAATGAGACCACGCTTCGCTTTTTCCACTTGGGTAGGTCACCCATTACAATGAGACCATTCTCCATGTTTTTAAGATCATTTTCTTTTTCTTTTCTTTACAAAGCTTACTATGCAAAACATTTAGGAGTTTTGCTTCGTAAGCATTGTAAAGAGGGGGCATCTGTTGCTACTCAATTTTTGACCCATCTTTTTGATAAAATTTTTGAAAAATCCAAAAATAGCGAACAACAACAAAAATCCAAAAAATATGTTTTTAATATATTTGTATCGTTTTTAGCATTTTCAGCATTCTCTCAAAAGAATTTAATTTTTCAAATGTCTTTTGAATGCGTTCGACTTTTCATGCGTCATTTTTAAAAGTATTGATTTTCCTCATTGAGTCGACGTTGATATTGCTTGTTTTCAAAAAATACAAGAAAAAAACAAGAAAAATCAAAATTTACAAAAAAAGGAAAGTTGAGGAACCAATTTTGAGGCCCAAGCAACATTTTACCTATAAATATAGGTCCACAACTCACACAAAAAGTGGGGGGGGGCAATTTTGAAAGAAAAACACATAAAAAAACTAAACCTAAACCTAAACCTATCTCTAACCAAACAGCCACCCCCCGGCTTTGGTTTTTCTCTCCTAAAAACCAGCTGCTAAAGTTGGCCCTAGCTTTTCCCCGATCTTCTTCTCCTTTCCACAGGCCTTCCTCATTAGCCCCTTCTCCTCTCAGTCGTCCCCATCATCCCTCATCAACAATCCCTCTATCCTCCCCTCTTTAATCCGACCACAGATGCCCTGAACTCAGAGCCATCGACCGCTTGTAAAGGAGAAGATCTACAGTGGAAAAATATCTGAAGGGAGAGAAAGAAGACAGAAGGGAACAGATCTAAAACGAAGATTAGAACCGAAACTTGGCTTCTATTTTTTCTTCTTTTGTAGGTGACGGTGGGTGTCACTACCAGCAGGGAAAGGAAGAAGGGAGGAAGTCGTTCCAGATCCCTTCGCTGCTTGGATTTTTTGATGGCGACGCGTGAATCCACGCGCTGCCAGTGGCAGCGGCTCGTGGAGCAGACGCGCTGCCATTGTCTTGCAGCTCCAGAAGTCTGCCTGACACTGTTCTGAATTATTTTGGGCTATTTTGTAAATTTTAAATTGTTTAATGTAATTTTTGTGTATTTTTGAATTTTTATAATTTGTAGTGTGGATGTAAAAAAAAGGAAAGAAAAAATATAGTGAAAATGAATGTGTTTGTATTTTTTTTATGGATGTTTTTTTATGATAAAATTGCAAAGAATAAAGAAGAATTTAATATTTTGATTTGCTCACGTTCAAGAATTATGAACTTACACGTAAGTCGTATTTCTAATATCCGATGAAAAGACAATTTTTAAAACTTCTTTAACATATCAAAGCCACGAAGCAGCTTACCTCATGTAGGGTGCGTTAGGGGTGCTAATACCTTCCCTAACCACAACAAGTCCCTTACCCGTGAATCTCTGACAAGACCAGTACATCTGGGTTTCCTAGTAACCCTCAATGAAATACTAGGTGGCGACTCCCAAGAACCAATCAAGCAAACAAAAATGAAAATCGCCAACGCCGCTACGCGGGTGATGTACGACATGTGTCTTTGAACATGGTGGTCCAATAGAATCCATATTGTAAGATTTTTGCAGTCGTCTTTTATGACGAGAAATGACTCCCACATGCCTCAGAATGACAGTTTAATAACACTACTTACCTCATTGTCCGAAATGCATCTTCGAACTATTTGATCAGGACAATATTTGAATAAGTAAGGGTCATCCCAATAAAAGTTCTTCACTTGGTTCAAAAACTTTCCTTTGTCTTCGGTATTCTAGTGAGTTGGAAAATCTCCCGTTGGAAGAAAATTGATATGATTAGCAAACCAAGGTATTGGACTAAGAGAAAGTAAGGATTCGTTAGGAAAGTAATCATTGATTGGTGTGATGTCGGATGTCAAATCTATTGTCAATCTTGACAAAAGATCCATATCAACATTTTCAGTGCCTTTCTTGTCCTCGATTTCTTCTTGAGAATAAATCATTTGTAAATCTGCATATTCATCAAACTCTGTTTTACTCACGGTGGATTCAAATTGATCATAAAACTAATTCTTGAATAACATCTACTTCCTGTGAATCATTACCATCTCCAGGTTGCTTGCAAATGTTAAAAATATTCATCTCCAATGTCATGTTTCTAAATGATAGCTTCATCAGTCTATTCCTATAATTAATCAATGCATTAGAAGTTGCAAGAAATGGACGCCCTAAAATAACAGGAAATGAATTACATGCTTCTACAGGTTGTGTATCCAAGACAATAAAATCCATAGGATAAATGAATTTATCAACTTGTACTAACACATCTTCAACTATTCCTCTAGGCACTTTTACAGATCTATCAACAAGTAAAAGAGTTACAGAAGTTAGTTTTAACTCACCTAGATTGAGACTTTGAAAAACTAAATATGGAAGTAAATTCACACTAGCACCAAGATCAAGTAAAGCTTTTTCAATTTTATGTTCTCCATTAAAGCATGAAATTGTAGGAGAACCAGGGTCTTTATATTTCAAAGCATTATTGTTTTGAAGAATAACACTTACTTGTTCGGCTAAAAAGGCTTTATTTTTTACATTTAGTTTTCTCTTCACGGTGCACAAGTCTTTCAAAAATTTAGCATAAAAATATACATGTTTAATAGCATCCAGCAAAGGTATATTGATCCTTACCTGTTTGAAAGTTTCAAAGATTTCAGAGTTGTGATTGACTTTCCTTTGTTTGGTCATGGCATGAGGAAATGGAAGTGCTGGCAGGGAATCAGTCTTTTCTTTGCAATGTTCAGATTCAACCCCTTCCTTACCCTCATAGATTAACTCATCATCTTTCTCACAAGGTTCAAGAGTGGGTTTTTCAATAACCTTACCACTGCGAAGAGTGATGACTGATTTAACTTGATCCATGTGTTGGCTTTCAGAGCTACTTGCATTTGCATTGTATTGCCCTTTGGGATTTTGTTGTGGTTGAGATGAGAACTTACCTATCTCCTGAAAACTGAGAGCAGATGTGAATTTTGCAAGAGTATTTTTCAAATCTGCCATGATTTGAGCATTTTGAGTGTTGATTGTCTCTTGCTTTTCAATGAATACATGCAATGTTTCCTCAAGATTCTTCTAGGAGGTGGAGCATAAGGAGGTGTATATCCATGAGAATTTGGAAATTATGGTGTGCTTGAAACGGTGGCTGTAAAGTTTGTGCATCACTCTTCCAACTGAAATTTGGGTGATTTCTCCAACCAGGGTTATATGTTTATGAGTATGGGTTATGATTGGGCCTTTGGAAATTGTTTAAAGCAAGGGCTTGTTCATGGAGACATTCCATAAAAGAAGGCAAAGTTAGATAATCATTGGTTGAGTGTTCATTAGTTTCACAAATTTGACACACAATTTCTTGAACAGATTTTAATTGACCACTCCTTTTCAATTCTAGTACCTCGATTTTTCTAGCTAGAGATGCAAATTTGGCTTGAAGGTCATGATCTTCCCTAAGGTTGTACATGCCTCTACTAGATGTATGATGTTGAGTTTTACCTGGTGCCTCATAAGTGTCTGTAGTGTCCCAATTTTGAGCATTTTCAGCTAACAACTCTAAGTACTCCATTGCTTTATCAGAGTCTTTATCTTCAAAAGTTTCATTGCACATCAATTCTACCATTTGTCTATCTTTAAGTGTTAACCCTTCATAAAAATGTGAAACCAATCTTCATGTTTCAAAACCATGATGAGGGCAAATATTAAGCAAATCTCGATACCTATCCTAACATTGGTAAAATGTTTCTCCTGATTTTTAAGTGAATGTGATGATTTGTCTTTTGAAAGAGTTTGTTCTGTGAGACAGAAACAACTTCTTTAAAAATTGTTGTTGCATTGCATCCCAAGCACGAATGGATCCTAACCTAAGATTTTATAGCCATGTTTTAGCTTTATCTTTTAATGTAAAAGGAAAAAGCTTTAATCTAATAGTGTTCATGCTACAATTTAAGTCATTATAGGTGTTACAGACTTCCTCAAATTCTCTCAAATGCAATTATGGATTTTCTAGATCTAAGCCATGAAAAGAAGGTAAAAGTTGAATAATGTCTGGCTTAAAATTAAAATGAGATGCACCAGGAGGAAAAATTATGCATGATCGCATACTTGTTCTTGTAAATCTTGATTTTCTAGTCTCTAAGTGTTCTAACACGATTATTCACATTATTCTCATTATGAAGCGATTGATTATCCTTTTCAGCCATGTTTTCTGAAAATGATGAGGATTTCCTAGAAAGTCTACCACTTAATATGTGTGTCCAAACTCTCATGCAAGTGCACAAAGAAAGAAAAAAAAAAGAAGAAAAAGAAAAAGAAGAAACAAAGATTAGAAAAACAAATAAAAGTGAAAAGAAAAGAAAAGAAATAATTTATGCAATAACTTACCTCCCTAGCAACGACGCCAAAAACTTGACACGATCAAAAGATTGATGTCCTATCCCAAGTGCAGGAGTGTCAAAGTAATAAATAACCTGGCAAGACCGAGGTCGAACCACAGGGAGGTTAACTGTATAAATTACAAATAAAGAAATAGATAATAATAGAAAATGAGTTGAAGAGAGCTTTGAGATGTGATATTGATATAAGGATTAAACAAGGATAAAATAATTGTCAAGGTTAGAGGATCAACTAATGGTATTTCAAACAAGTATAGTATAAACTTTTTCTATTACCCAACTGGAAACCACACGCAAAGGAGGTTCCAATCGGATTATAAATTGGTAACATGATTACATTAATTATCTTATTCGAATAATGCTAATACTTGTAAATATTGTCAGGTATTCATGATTATAACTTATGTTAACAACAAATCAAGTTCCTTTCATAGCACATGTGTCGGTTATACCATATGGTTGGGCTATGAAAGTGCCAAGTATTTGTTGTACCAAGGGTTATACAACATAAATCTAGATTAACCATTTAACAAGCAAAGTATTAAAAGTGAACAAGATAACAAATAAAAAACATGTTAGTATCAAACATTAAAGTCCATGTTGAGTTTATACTATACTTATTCTTACACCATTAGTGTAACCTTTTCACTAAGAAAAGAGAAACATAAATAAACAACATAAGAACATAAGTATAGTAAAGGAAATGGAAAGCATAAACAAGAGATTAAGAAAAATATAACATGGAATAAAACTTGAACATTACAAAATACAAAGAAATAAATAAAGAGCATGATTTTGATCTGAAAACCAAGACACCTAAATGCATGGAAAATGCCTTCTTTTATAGGCCAAAATTCAGAACAATTGATTTGATGACTAATTATTGAGTGGGTAGCCACCTCTTGACTTGGTAACAATCCTTATCATCTTGTCTGCAGAAAACATCATTGCTAAAATCAGAATTTGAACAGATAGTTTTCATGAAAGTTCTGGGAAATTATCTCAGCTTTCCAACAAAACAAGAATCGGTGCATTTGGACTTCTAGAACTCGAGATATGGACTGAACACTAAACAATATCTGGGCTGCAGGATAGATTCCGACTTCTCCGTTGTTGCTACCATTTGAACTCGAAAATGACACTTTTAAATCTTGAACTCGTCATGAAAGTTTTAGGCTTATGTCTTAGCTTTCCATACATATAAACCAGGCCTAAATCCAAGTTCTACATCTCCAGTTATGATCCAATAACCAAATGGTGTTCCAGTTTGGACTGAACCAACATCTCTTTTTTAAGCTTAGCCCTCTCTTTGTCTTCTCAATTTCAGTAGTTAAACTCATCAATCATTCCTTTGATTTATGTGATAGGCCTATATTAAAGATGAACATTTATTATAAATTAAAGGTAACTTATATTATCAGATTTGTTATTATAAAACATGCTCTAGTTAAGGAGTTATTGATACTTCAAGTGCAAAATGATGATATAAAACCTTGATAAAAATGCATTTTTAAGTACTAATCACCGGCTCAGTCCAAAAAAAAAAATTCATAAAAATATTTTCGAAAAATTTATGATTTCCTCACGTATTTTTCTACTACATTTTGCTTAATATTGGTTTATATTTTTATATCATAAAAATACAAATCCAATATTAAAATACTCGGTTTTCATCAAAACATAAAAAAACATGTTTTTGTTTTCATGCATACAACCAAGTCTCTCAAAGCAAAAAACATCATATTGTATTTTCATACAACAAAGAAAACTTCAAAAAATATGTTTTAGCATGCATTTTGGCTTTAATAACCAGTTTATTAAAGTCACGAGAATTAAGCTAATATTTCAAAAATTCCAAAACAAATATTTTGTTTTCTTTTAGTATCTGGGGTTACGACCATATACGTAAGACATATTTATAATATTAAATTCTTTTGTTGACGTTAGAATGACTAGGTTTTTACCCGATAAGATAAGAACCTCCTTACCGAGAAGGGCTTTTCTTGAATCATAGATAGACCAACAATTAAAAAACACGAGAAGCCCTCAGTGTTTTATCTGATAATTAAACAATGCAGCTTACCTTAGGTAGGGCGTAGTTGGGGAGCTAATACCTTTCCTTTACGCAACCAGTCCCCATGCCCGATCTCTGAGACTAGTTAGGGTTCCTATTGATCAAAATATTAGGTGGCGACGCCCATTCTATTTCTCCACTGATAAGAGACAAGAATTCCTTGTCTCTTAATATTTTCCAGGTAGACATGTTACCTGAGAGTGGAAGATATTCGCCACGATGCCGCACACGTGCGACAATACTCACTTTAGGTATTAGTGTTTTTATTTTATTCGTTCGATGTTAACTACTTCCATATGTCCATTGATAAGAAGGAATGATATTCCATTTATGGACTTTCGGGTTTTATTGATTGAAAACTAACTAGATGAGTTAATTCTTAGGATCTACTCCATGGTCAGCACAATATTTCAACCATGAGCTGATGACTTGATGAGGTAACAACTCATATTAATTATAGGAAGAGTAGAGGGTACTTTGAAGTTGACAAAATTACCTCATAAATACTTTTAGGGTGAGGCTCTATTTGGAAACCCTAAGCAAATAGCATTTTATAAAAAAATAATTTTTTTAAAAATAATTATTTTAGGTTTAGATTCCATTTATGGACTTGCGGGTTTTATTGATTGAAAACTAACTAGATGAGTTAATTCTTAGGATCTACTCCATGGTCAGCACAATATTTCAACCATAAGCTGATGACTTGATGAGGTAACAACTCATATTAATTATAGGAAGAGTAGAGGGTACTTTGAAGTTGACAAAATTACCTCATAAATACTGTGAGGTTCTATTTGGAAACCCTAAGCAAATAGCATTTCATAAAAAAAATAATAATTTTTTGTTTAGATAGTTTTGATATTCTAATATTAGAAATTATTTTTTTAAAATTATCATTTTAATATATTTTTAAATAAAAAATATTTTAAAAAATAATTAATTACTACCACAATACAAATTACTATCTTAATTGAGTCGGGATAAGTTTGGTTTAGTTTTATTGCACACGTTGTCACCAGCATCCCATGTCTATCACTTTTATTTATTAAGGTTTTTTACTTCTTACATTAATTAAGCATTGTCGTCTTTAATATAATGATATTCTAATTTTGAAAGCAAAATGCCTTTGGACATTATACCTCCTCCCTAATTTCTAACTACTTCCAAGCTCTAACATTATACGTACATTGCGCTCATGCTCGGCAACTTTGGGCAGTGACCTGCAGGCTAGGGTGGGCAAATCGCTATCTTAGCTTGAGTTTAATGTTCCCTTAATATACTGGCATGTGTTATGGCTCTTTATAAATCAAAGACCATCCATCGTAATCCAACTTTATATGCTGAATTAGTCAAGTCAAGCCTCTTGTACTTGAGATTCGTCAGTTACTTTCAACTTAATCCGGCAGCCACAATCCTGGCTTCAGGGATGCTAATTTAACCTAATTTATCCATATAACCTCATACGCTGTGATCTTAGCCAAACTAGAAGCCGGTAAAACCTAAGATTTGATACCGTAGAGTTAGGCATGTATGGAGTGTTATGGTAAATCTGTCAACATATATAGCTTAAAATATAACACAATAGAATCCACGTATATGAATCTTTACATATTAAAGAATATAAATAAATTAAAGATTGTGATTTGTTAATTCTTTTTTATAAGGTCACAAGGCACATTGATAGGTTTGTTTCTAACCCCTTATCCCACTTTGTTTCTAACCCCTTATCCAGTATTATCCTCGTTCCACCGGCTCTTGTTTGAATCCATTGATAGGATACTAATCTTTGAATCCTTCTATTTTCTTCACCCGCTTTCTTTTGTTCAACACATCCATACATGTATAGATTTGCATTCCCCTGAAATTTTGCAAAGCCTTCGAATTTCTGCACGCGGTATGTTTTAATTAGTATTGTTCCTCAATTTATTGCTGTAATAATTTATAAGTCAATTATTAAACATAAATCTTATTCGCACTAACAATTTGTTGCTTGATTTTATCATTCCTTAACTTAGATCTAATAAGCTCGATTCATTTAATAATATGATAAGAAAAAAATTGGCAACAACAATAGATAAATAAAAAAATATATTTGGCCGAAGTCAACTTGGGTTAACCCGTAAATCGGCAAATGAGATCAGGATAACCTCATAAAAATAAAAAAATAATGCATCCTAATTCCTAACAAACTCAATATTGAATAATGGAATTAAAAAAAATCAATACTAAAAAAAATCTTAAATCAACTTCGACTAACCTGATCCAAACCAATCACCCGGATCTTCAGATTAGGATTATCCAATATAAGGAAAACCAAAAAAAAATCATGAAGATAAATTTTGATTAACAAAAATGTTAAGCGATGAAATTGAAAAAGAAAGTTTCAATAAAAAAAGAATCCAAAACAAAACAAATGGTATTCAATAGAACAAGGACCAAATTTGACATAAAAATAAACTAAAATTAAATGTTGAGGGATGAAACTAAAAAAAAATCAATTAACAAAGGATTCAAAACAAAACAAATATCAATCAAAATAACAGGGACCAAATATGACATATGAAAAAAATAAAGAAGGATGGATTTGAAAAAAAAAATTTAATTATTTAAAAGCAATAGTAATAAAAAAAACAATGATCAAATACGAAGGAAAACTAAATTGAAAGGATGCTTTGGAGTGAGTTTATGTACTTTCAAAACATGAGATGTGAAGGGACATGTATCTTGAGACAATATTTATTATTTTTATTCCTACAATACCCCCACTACAAGATTTCACAGTTTTACCGACGGAAATATTCCGTCGGTATGTGATTAAGAGTTCGTCGGTAATTTATTTACCGATGTCCTTGCTGACAGAATACGTCTGTCGGCTTTCTGTTCATCGGTAATACCACCGTCTGTAGCTATATCGGTCGGCAACATAAAAAAACATTTGCCGATGGTTTTACAGACAAAAATTACACGCCAAAAGAAAAAGTTTCCCGCTTGAAATATACTGACAGATTTATCCTGTCGGTGATAATGTGACATACCGATGGATACACACTGTCGGTAAAGTTGTCGGTGAGTGTTTGAAATATCGATCGAAGATATCCGTCTGTACATTCGTCGGTCATTGTGGCAGGTACTATCAAATACCGACATATTAAGTCCGTCGGTAAAGTTGTCGGTCAGTGTAAAATGCCGACCGAATATATCCATCTGTAAATTCGTTGGTGACTGTGGCAGCTACTGTCAAATGCCAACGAATATATTCCGTCAGTAAAACCCTCTGTGATTATTTTTAAATATGTTTTAAAAAATTATTTAGAATACATAATATAAAATTATATAAATTAATGGTAATAAAAACCAATAATACAAATAAAATTTTTATTAAACACCAAAAACAAAAAAAATAAAGTTAAATAATATTCATTACAAACTGAATGTGTTTCAAAAAAAAAAAGTTAAATGAACTATTAAAGGTAAATAATATTTATTACAAATTAATATAAAGATAGAGCTGGAGGAGGAGGAGGCTGGTGGTTATACAACAAAAAAGGATGAGGCGCACATGTATCACCACTCTGTGATACCATGTTCATGACCATTTCGCGAAGCTGTTCATGATCCGCTTTGTGTTGTGCATACTCCACTTTAAGTTGTGCATATTCCGCTGATAGGTGGTCGTATTTTTCAATGAGCTAAGTCGTGTGTTGCTGCAAGGCCACGAACTCCTTAGATTGAGTGCTCGATACTGATTGGGAGCTCCCAACGGTTGAAACATCATGGGTCGACCACAAGTTCTCAACCGTAGTGTTGGAGAGCCCATAAACCCAATTTTTATCGGGTCCATCAGATGATCCAACCTCCATCCACAAATCTGGATCGAATTCCGGATGGGTTAAAGGATCGTCCCCATGTCTTTCCCTCAACTGGCTATTATAGGTCTCCTGAAAATAAAAAAAAAAGTAATCATCATATTCAATTCAATAAAAATAATAACTTACAAAATAAAATGATTAAACAAACATACCACGAAGTGTTGAGCACGGTTGTCAACTAACTGTTGCGTCCCGTTTTGGCGGTCTTGACTCCGCAAGTGCGTCTCCACAAACAGCTCCATCGGGCTCGGCTCATGTCCAAGAGATGTAGCCTATAATGAAAAAAGATTAATTAACAACAAATTAATTTAACGATATATTTCATTTAAATTAATCTTACCATCCGTTTCGCATGTGCAGCAAATGGAACAGAGCCGCTGGTGTGCGTTGTCACCGAGCCATGAATTGGCCGATTCTGGTTGCTAGCACCGGACTGTGAGTGTTATGTGAACTGCTCAGACGTCATGTGCTCAAGATAGCACGGCCATATATCTTCCACGATGTATATCGGTTTGAAATCCCTCCAAACCGCCACGTCGTTCCAGCCTTGGAGACCCTTATCTCTTGCGGTTTTTTTTTTGTCTTTTTTTTGTGATTCATACCAAAACTCATGCAACCTACTTCTATAACGAGAAATTAGACGTTGAAACATAAATTTTTTTCTAAAACAATCTTGTATTGTTTTCGATGTTACCTAGTTGCCACGTGATTTTTCCACACCCTCCTCACAACTTTGTCATGCGCCCTGTCCCAGCGAATTTGTGTTGTGTATAAATAATTAGATAAATAAAAAAAATAATTTATTTACAATTATATTAATAAATTATTAGAAATAAGATGGAAATTAGAAATTAACACCAACCTAAATCTGTTAAACCATGCATTGATTTGAGGTATTCATTCAGGATGTCTGGAAACCTGACTCCATTGAAATAATGGAATCTCCATCGACGATTTAAAAACATAACAAAAAAAATAGCTAAGAAAAAAAACTTTAACGTAAAATGAAATAGAGGAAACACATACCTTTTAATTTTATGAAGATTCAAAAGAAAACTATTTAGAGATTGCAGGTAAAGTCTTGAAGAAATGAGAGGAAAAAAATCAAAACTGAAAGGTAAAGAATGGAGAAGATGAAAAAATGAACTGAAGGGACGGTCGCAGGGATTTATAGCGCATTTTCATCAACGGATTCACTGACAAAAATTAAAAATAATATTATTTTAATTTATTCTGTCGGTGAAGTTTCAAAAATCCGTCGGTAATTTTTGAATTTCGCACCAACGTTTTGTATTACCCTTCATATTTTTCGCGGTCCGTCGGTAATTTTAACGGCAAAATGACATAGTCAGAGATGCATTTAATGCACCGCTCTTTGAAAATTGCACAGTCCGTCGGTGATGTTGTTGGTGATAGTGACCCGCCGACAACATACCGATGGCCTGGAATCCATCGGTATGGACGTTGGTGATAGTGGCATTTCAAGTAATTATTTTTCAACTCTCTATGAAATGCCGACGGAAGTTTGTCTGTCAGTATGGACATCGGTGATAGTGGCATTTCAAGTAATTATTTTGATTGCTAAACTGTCCATCGCATTAAACAATAACAACAGTGCTTAAACAATACATAAACTTATAAAATAAATATTTCATGTTACAAAATATATCATCCATAATATATATTACATGAAAAAAATGTTTTACACATGGCTTCATTCTGATAGTTAGTTTGAATTTTCTTCTTCTTCGTC
>Ga0325400_1001819_pt1 | contig 18017 bp, 18 predicted proteins | sample PopdelMetagenome_2_FD_205662 | JGI IMG/M metagenome (GOLD analysis project Ga0325400, IMG submission 205662) | Populus deltoides microbial communities from Bellville, Georgia, United States - Xylem-PdKOR-R1 | ecosystem: Host-associated > Plants > Phyllosphere > Stem > Wood/Secondary xylem... | reverse complement strand
GCCGGTAGTATAATATAAAATCATATGAAATTGTTTTGGATGCAGAAGGATCTATACAAGCCTCATTCTCTCGTGGAAAATGTTTTAAGTAGTGTACTATATTACTTTGCCGAGCCACTTTCTACACGTTGGCCTTTCTCGAAGCTAAGAGAGAAAGCACTGGCGAGAGCAATGAGGCTTATTCGATATGAAGATGAGCACACTGGATATTTGACTCATGGTTCTGTGGAAAAGGTATCATGTTATCTACCAAACTGTATGTGACTTCAGGGACATATAAAGCAAATAACCAATGCCTTATTTAAAGTTACAATAATTACAGAAGGGATATAGACTATGCTGAAGGTTAATTTCTAGTTTTTTCAACCTTTTAAGTTATTTTCTCGATGAAATATCCATTGATTCAAAATGTTCACATTCCCAATAAAATAATGTTTTCAGCTTTACAACATTTGTAATGCTTGGAAAGTTCTATAAATAGGATATACCTCGTTAAATTAATTATCTAATCATGAAGTCTTATGATGAAGTCTGGAAACTTCAAAAAATAATATTACTCTTTACACAACGATTTAAAGTTGATCGAAGAAGAAGAAGGTGACTGGTACACCTACAAAATAAGTTTCTCTGGTTAGGTGAGGGTCCTTTGAAAATTAAGTTAGAAAATAAGGGAGCTGATGTATATGAGTACAGAAGATCAATTAAAGGAGTGAGGAAAAGTGGAAATGTATGAAGTAGGAGAAGATAAAGAAGAATGAGTCTCTGAACCCTAGACCTTCTTGTTCTTTAATAGCCATAAGGGCTGGCAAGTTTCATAGGAAGAAGGGTAACTTTGTCTACTCCTTTGCCTCTGATAGCTTTTGAAATTAATCAGGGGATAAGTGCTTTTAATAGTGATGCATCATTTGTTGTGTGGAAATGATGATATCACGGTAGTTACTAATTAGACTAGAGTATCATTGAAAACGTCCATGCATTCAATGAATGTGCTATACATCTTTCCTGTAGATGGATGGATGGATGGTAGGTCAGTATTACCCTAGTGGAGACCGAGTTTACGCCTAGATGGGGAACGTCTTTGTTATGATGGATTGATTCTCTGTTCTAGGTAAGCCTCTCATGATCGGGCCTTGCACTGGTGACCTCTTGTGTCTTCCATACGGGTGGGATATCTTCTATAAAAATCGATGTATTATTGAAGTTCGGTGCTATTAAATAGATGGCCACGTGAAGAAAAAAGAGTTCCAGAAAATACAAATCAAATCCAATAAGAAATAATAGAAAAACTAAAAGAAAAATAGTTTAAGGCATCAATTTGGATTCCAAGGCAACATGCTTTATAAATCTCTGAATACATTTGAACTGTATAGTAGAATTTACTATTGAAGATTATCTACCATGATGTCTGGGTGGGATATTATTGTAAGATGCACGCGTATACCGAGTGTAACACTAGGTAAATGGTTGGCTCAAATTCATAATTAATCATCTCATGCTTGGTTCCCATAATAAAAATTTCAGAGTTTGAACATGATTGCGAATTGGGCTGAGGATCCTAATCAAGATTCACTCAAGCGTCACCGTGCTACAGTTCCTGATTACTTGTGGGTTGCTGAAGATGGAATGAAAGTGCAGGTTATCTGATCTCATCCACATTTATATATTAGAATATTTTGTTTCCAAGATCACTGGAAAGTGCAGGTTATCTGAATATTAAACGTGCTAACTGATTTATTTTTATTTGGGACTTAGAATTTGGGTTCCCAGCTGTGGGATTCTGTTTTTGCTACCCAAGCAATTATTGCAAGCAATCTCACTGATGAATATGGCTCTACTCTCCGTAAAGCCTTCAATTTCATCAAACTTTCACAGGTTAAATTTCTGTCCTGCAGGTTATATAAACCATATAACTTGGTATGTTAACCTTGTTTCATATTTATGTTAGCATTGTCTAATAATTCTTGTCAAAATATGTATGTATTAATTAGGTCTCCCATATTTCCTTTGTGTGGAGTAAATTATTTATGTGAATAAATATCTATGAAAAGGATAGAATCCGTAAACTATTTTGGCTTAAGGCCGTTTAAGTTAATTCATTAACTCTTTCTAAGAGAAAAAAACTTTAATTTATATAAACATTTAAACGAATATAAATTTAATTTCTATTAATTAGATGTCTATAATTTTATTGTTTTATTTTGGTTTCAATAATAAATCATAGATCCGAGAAAACCCATCGGGAGATTTTCAGAGTACGTATCATCAAATTTGTAAAGGAGCATGGACTCTAACTGTCAAAGATCAAGGTTGGCAAGTCTCAGACTGCACAGCTGAGGCACTAAAGGTATTTATACAGCTGAGCAACACTTTATAATTAGTATAATTTTATTATTGTTTTCCGCGTAACACAAATGATTAACAAATATTGCAGACTTTACTCTTGTTATCACAAATGCCAGCAGACATTGTTGGCGACACGATTGAAGTCGAGCAATTATATGAAGCAGTGGATTTCCTTCTTACCTTGCAGGTAATATTGAGTGCACTTCACCTGTCCTGTTAAATTTCAGTGCATGATGTTTGTGCGTCGCGTGTCTATAAGGTTTTTGTTTCATTCCTCCAAATTAATTATGTTTTATCCTAGAGCAAAAATGGTGGGTTTTCAGCTTGGGAGCCAGCAACATCACCGCAATGGATGGAGGTAAATATTGTTTGGCGATTATACAAAATTTATATATATGCATAATAGCTAACAACATCCTCTGAAACAAGAAGAAGTAAATTCTCTATTTTTCTTTTTTCTTAGATGTTTAATCCTACAGAAACTTTCGGTGGTGTCATGGTCGAAACTGAGTATGAAATTATCCACATCTTCCTTACATTAACAATGTCTGCTGTTATTTGATTGTATAACTGTGTGCTTGAGCGCGCGTAGAAAATACATGCTGACATTGTTGGTCATTTAATTTGGTGGTTTTAGATATGTTGATTGCACTGCATCAGTCATCCAAGCTCTTGCATTATTCAGTCATTTACATCCCGAATACCGGGGGAAAGAAATAGAAACGTCTGTGGCTAAAGCAACACATTACGTCGAAAATGCACAAATGGCCGATGGTTCCTGGTACATTTTCCTTCTCAAATGCAATTACTGAAGCTACGAATTAGACACAAAAATTGTTGATTTGTGCACATTTAACATTCTATCAAAAGGTATGGAAACTGGGGGATTTGCTACACATATGCTGCATATATTGTATTAGTTGCACTAGCAGCGGTTGGAAAGACACATCGCAACAGCGAAGTGGTGTGCAAAGGCTGTGATTTTTTACTTTCAAAACAACTGAAGTCAGGAGGCTGGGGAGAGAGCTATCTTTCTTGCCGAAACGAGGTAAATCATTTTACTTTAACTGAATGATTTTGGTGATTGTATTAATTATAACTAGTTTAGAAAAAGAGACATGACATGTTGTGAATACATAATTATTTTTTCTTTGGTAATTCAGGAATACACACCGCTAGATGGAAACAGATCAAATTTAGTACAAACCGCGTGGACAATGGTGGGTTTAATTCGAGCAGGGCAGGTTAGACATCAAAATATAAATACAGTAGTTTCAAAAATAATTTTATATTTTTTTCTAATGCTATTACAAGGTAATATATATAGCAATAGGGCAATGACAAAGGACTTGAGATCTGCATAACAGGTTTTAAGTTCGAGTCAGGCCGTGCATCTCTTGTAAGAGCCTGGAACAGTCGGGATTTTACTCACTCATCTGGACTCATAAAGTACGCTTTCCAGGGGATGGGTTTCCTCAAATCAAAAAAAAAATAAAAAATATGGATGATAGAGTATAAAGTTTGAAGAAATAGTAAAGTATACTTTATTAGAACAACATTCTAACCTCGTCACTACAAACTTTATATTTCTTAAACAGGCCGAAAGGGATGCAACACCTTTACATCAAGCAGCAAGATTATTGATCAATTCGCAGCTTGAAAGTGGTGAATTTCCTCAGCAGCTTTTCTTGTGCAACAATTAAATCTTTTGATATGCATTCTCCGTCAACTCTAATTCTGTTCCTATATCTGTACTTAACCATAAAGTATTCTTCATTACAGGAAATCACAGGGGCCTCTTTGAAAACCTCCATGTTGCATTATGCTTCCTACAGGAACATATTCCCACTCTGGGCTTTGGGTGAATACCGTAAGCATGTGCTATTGCCTAAGAAAAACACTTAGGTTACGTTTGGTTGGTGTGGAAGTGATGAGCAAAGAACAAGAGCATGGTATTTTGGAAATAAATTTTAGGAATAAAATGCCATCGAAAATCTTTAAAAGATTTTCAGAGTCAAAATAAATGCTTAATTGTGAGTTGATCGATAAAGAGTTATCACTTCATTAATACCTTGTATCGAATCAAATTTAATTGGTTTATTATTTTTAAGTTTAATAAGTAGCGAGTTTTTTTTCCTCGTATTATTGTTTAAATTTAAGTTTATCTCGGTTGAGGATTTGAAATATTATATAAAGTATGGTACTTCATTTATAATCCAATATTCCACTATTTGGTTTGTGGAAGTGATGAGCAATGTGATCTATTAGGAAATAGTTATATTTTTTTTCTTGGCGTTATTGTTTAAATAATTAAATTTATCTACTATCCTCTCCTCTTCATGCAAGTTAAAGAATAAATATAGGTTTTGTGTATAATCCGAGACTTGACTATTTGATAGTACATAGCCATCCTCCACTATAAACTTGGATAAAAAATGAGTAAACATAGAATAAGGAAGCAGTTTAATAAGGTAGTGGTTCAGTGAAAACATCAACAAGTTAATTCTTAAAAGAAATGAAACAAACCCTAAAACTTTTATTTCACAACTCTATTATGGATAAAATGATAATCGATCTTAATATGCTTATTACAATTATAAAATGAGATTTATAAACAAGAAGGTAGTACCTAAATTATCACACCATATCATAATCATTGAATTAGAGGGATGCTGAAGCTCTAAAAGAAGGGAGCGAATTCATAAAATCTTAGTAGTGTCATCAACTAAAGCCTTGTACTCGGCTTCCGTACAAGAGCAAGCAACAATTTTTTGTTTGCCAGACTTTCATAAAGATAGGAGTAGAACCAAGATACATAGATAACCACCAGTAGATTTTCAATTATCAACACTACCAGCCCAATCAACATCAATGAATCCATAAAGAGGGACTAACTATAGGTAATGTATAGATCATAAGATGTTCTGGCCTTCAATTAAAAGGAAAAAATACATTTAACAACATCCTAATAAACATTAATAGGAGCATGTACAAACCATCACATCTTATTAAAAGCATAATATATATTAGGCCTAGTAAAAGTAACATATTGAATAACACCAACAATATGACTATAACTTGGAAGAAATAGATGAAATTGAATTATCAATAGGATTACAAAAAAGCATATTTGCTTTGTTAAGAATATCAATAGCATATTTGTGTTGAGTGAACAGAAGACCCATAGAAGTGGGCTTAACGTCAATTCCCAAGAAATAATAAATTGGTCCAAGGTCCCGAAGCTTGAACTCTGAGCTTAGTAAAGAAATTAATCTAGTGAGCAAGACCAAGTTACACCCATTAAACAAAATATCATCAATATACATAAGTAGATTAAAGATATCACTATCCATATAAAGGACAAACAAAGATGTATCAACTTTAAAAGCATGAAAATCAATGGAAAGAAGTTAATCACTTAAACAATTATACCATACTTGAAGGGCTTATTTCAAGCCATACAAGGACTTGCACAAGTGACACACATGAGAAGAGAAAGAAAGATGGATAAAACTAGATGGTTGTTCCATATACATCTCTTCTTGAAGTATCTCATTCAATAAGGCATTATGAACATCGAGTATGGATCTTCCAACCATGAGAGACAACAATGGTAAGCACCAATTGAATTGTAGTTTGTTTTACCACAAGACTAAACATTTCTTAATAATCAATACCCTTATGTTGTGTAAATCCTTTAGCAACCAAACAATATCTATATCACTCAACACTACCATTAGCCTGACTTTTGATTTTATAGACCCATTAGCTGCCAATAACATTTATAAAAGGATAAACAGGAACTAAAGATCATGTACCATTAAAAGCATCAATTTCCTCTTGCATGGCTTGATGTCATGTTAGATAGTGGTTTGCCTCGTATAAAGTAATGATTCATGCTCATTACTTATTCTAAAATATATTTATTTGGTCTTCTTATCATTTATTTTATTTACATATTTAATATCGTTTCGCAGTAACATTATATTATGAACCATCAATCTTTAAAAGACTTTCGAATTCAAAATAAATGCTTGATTGCGAGTTGATCGATAAAGAGTTATCACTTCATTCCATATGGATCACCAATCATTGAAACATTTGAAAAGCCAAAGTAAGTTTAATAGGTGACATGCCAAGAGGATTCAATTTAAATCTTTCAAAATCACTGCAAAGTGTCATTAAAAATTGTATCAATTGTTGCTGCTCTCTACGAGCAATATAGGCATAACATACCTTTAATTCTGCCGATTCTATAAGAGCCAATTGATCCTAAAGATCTATCATATCATAATAAACTTTTGAATACTCATATTTTTCTAGTGAAGAACTTGTATGTCATTCTCTAATTGATATTGCTTTGCAAAATTTACTTTGTTGTCTCATACTTCGCCAACTGTGTACCTATGAAATGTTCAAAAAAATTATTAATCCAAGTAATAATCTTTACATTGTTTACTTCCTTGAAATCTATCAAAGCAGTATAACCCCAATATTACTAGGTATCACAGAAGTTCCACAACATATTCCCACATATTTTACTCTTAAAAAAATTTCTCATCACATAACTACAATACAAATAATTCTTTCCTTTCAACCTCACACTTACAGACTGAAGCGAATCATCTCTTTTAATAGTCATAATCAACAAATAAAGAAAACCAGAATGCAAAAGAAAAGAAAACAAAATATCAGATTGCAAAAACTAAATAAATATCTTCTTGAAGTTATATGATCACTCTAAAAAGAGAATCGGGGCTCCGCTAGTTAAATCAGCGAAAGTTGTGTTTAAAATTAAGCCTCGTTCCCTGAAACCATTATCTGATACCATGTTAAATAATCTAAAAAAATAAAAAAAATACAAAAATAAAAGAGGAGAAGGCTAGGGTTTCATTAATATTGCATGATCACAATAATTTAAAAGAATAGGTTTAACCTAAATACAAAGAAATTATATGTAGGCTAAACTTAAAAGAAAATAAAAATATTATTCTACTTTTAATAAATAAAACAAAATAACCCTATATTTTTTTAATAGATATCACCCAAACTATATTCCATTAAGCTTTTCGATGAGTTCCTGTTGTGAGGTATCTATTTTTATAGTAACAAATTCAAACCTCTAATTTCTTTTGTTGTTTCTTCGTGATATGTACAGAATAATCACTACACCATATTTGTTAAAAGCTCTACTCAGAGTTTGATAATTTAACTAAAAGGGGAATCTCTCAAATAAAATCTGAAATAATGATTGTTGAGGCAAAGTAGATGTGTGTTTGGTGTTTGGTGATTTAAATGTTGTGGTAAAAAGGTTTGGTTCTTTAGGAGTGAAAGAGTAATGGAGGCGAGTGTTTGTTAGTGGTTAGGCATGGTTGGCTTTGTGTTTTGGGTAGGTGTAGTTCAACATCAATTATAGAATATAGGTGCAATATCAATTACAATAGGATTGTATACATCACATGGAAGATACAACCCTTTCCAGCTTTATTTTGAAGGAAAAGGAGATTTGTGATTATAGGGGAAAGTTTCACTAAAGCTTTCATCTAAGGTTAAGGTATGGGTTTTCTGATATTCTTATGGGTAGCTTAATTACATAGAATGTGAATGTTTTTGGAGTTGGGTCATAGGATAAGAAAAGGGCTACAAGATCTTTAGTTAAGAGGTTTAATCTTGCCTTATTATGCATAATTAAAATGAAGCTTACAATGGTAAATGAGAAATTAATTAGCTCTATTTGGGATCGTAATATTAGATGTTGGGTTGCTACTTTTTCTGTAGGATTTTCAGGAGGCATAATTAATGTTTGAGATTCTTTCTATCTTTATGTCATGAACATAATTGTGGATATGAATGGTAGGGTAATACACATTAAAGGTAAGTATTCAGTCTATGGTTGATTGTATGATTTTAGTAGTTTACACTTATAATGATAGTTGTATGAAGAAAGAACTTATGCAAACACTTAGCAAATTTAAAAGTTAGAATGTCAAAACCATGGTGCCTATTAAGAGATTTCAATAAGACATTGTTATTCTCTTATTGTAAAGGAGAGTATGTTACTCATATCTAGTAACATGAAAGCTTTTTGGGAGTGCATTAATGATTATTGTTTAAATGAACTTTTGTTAATGGGAAAAAAGTTTATTTGGTCTAAAGTGGCAACTCTGTAAGATATATTAACAGAGCTTTTGTGTCTAGGGATTGGTTAAATATATTTCCTTCCTCTACCTTATTTGGTTTGGCTAAATCTATTTCAAATCATAGGTTAATTCATGTGAGGATTAATAAAATTAATTGGGGGTAAGCCTTTTTAATTTTTTTGATTTCTAGTGGATGAGGGCATATTTTCATCAAGTAATTAAAGATTCTGGTGTAAAGCTATGGGTTCTTTGGGTGGGGAAAATAAGGTTATTGTGTCTGTGAGGGTACTAAAGAATGCCTTACGGGAATGAAACAAGGACTCGATCGGTATCATTAAAAACAAATCAAAGTCCTGGAAACAAAAGTTGAGGCTCTCTAAGTTATAAAAGAAAGCAGGAAATTGTCAGAGGCAAAGTTACTCAGGGATAGGAAGATTGTTGTTGGGGAGCTATGTTTACTTTATCAAATGTAAGAGTCATTATGCCACTAGTAGTCTTCGGTGCAATGGTGTAAGCTGGGGGATAGGAACACAAAATGATTTCATATTTCTATAATTACCAAAAAGAAAAGAAATGTCGTTTTTTTCCATTTCTGTGAATGGAAAATCAGTTTCCAAACCTATAGAAGTCAAAAGGGAAATCTTCAATTTCTACAAAGAGCTATACTCTTGGGGAGGATAGGATAGACCTTCATGTTCTAAATTTAATTTTAAGAGACTGACGCCTTTGTCTGCAAACTTATTGGAACTTCCATTTACATGTTTTGAAGTTGCGTGGTGTATCCCAAAGACAATAGAAAATCTATTGTACACTATTAGAATTTTTATAATTACCAACAGAATTTTCCATCGATATTTGTATTATCATTTTGTTGGCAATTAATTAACGAAGGAATTACAAATGAAAAATGTTCTGTCAGTGAATCTTTTATCGGTAATTTTTTGTTTGTCGGTAAGCTTGTTGGTAATAAAAAAATATTATTACCGATGGATTTATTGATGAAAAAAGCATGCAAAAAAAAAATACCAGCTTCATTTCGTCGATAATTCCCTCGGAAAAATACCGTATGTAATTCCGTCAATGATTATTTAAAAATATTTTTAAAAGAATCTATTTTAAAAAACTATAAAATAATTAAATTAATATAAATCAACACTATAATACTCAAAACTAAGTTGCTTGGAAAAAACATGAAGAAAATCAATTTAAAAAAATTTACAACAAATAAATAACATAAAAAAATAAATTCAACTAAAAAAAAATTTATATGATAAAAATGAAGTTGTAATTGCTAAAATTTAAAAATCCTATAAATAAATAAACTAAAAATTGATCTCATATGAAACAAAATATTCTACAACAACATTCATACAATTAGTAAGAATAGAAAAATTTAAAAATAAAATAAAAACAAATATAATGAAAAAAACACACAAAAAAAGGAAGAAAAAAGAAAAATCTTACCTTAATGTAGTTACGAGTGAAGCTAAGAAGAGAAAAAAAATCATAAAATATATTAATTAAAAAAAACTGAGAAGAGAAAAGTAGAAAGGAGAAGAATACATACCTGAGCATGGAGAAGAAGAGAAGGAGTTGAGGAGAGAAGAGAAAAGAAAAGAAAAAAAGGGATGTTGATGTTTTTTTACATAAAGGGAAGAAGAAAAAGAAGAAAATAGGCCTATTTGTTGTGAAATGAGGGATTCTTGGCTTTTTATTAAGGTGTTTTATCGATAGTTTTACTGATGGATAATTAAATATTAATATTTTTAATCATTCTGTCGGTAATTATGTCTGTAATATTTAATTTAAATTTTCAATTTAATAAAAAATTTTCAAAAATGGTAAAATAACACCAACAACTTTTCAATTGGTCGATGATTTTGTTTGTGAAGAACAATAATTAACAGTGCAATTGGAAAGTGAACAGTTCCAGAGCTCTTTGGAAAATACCAACAGAATTTTTCATCGATGATTCTTGTAACACGTGTGCGACGTTGCAACAATCTTCCACTCTTGTATATCTGGAAATCAGGAAATGGGAAAGACAAGGAATTCTTGTCTTTAATTAGTGGAATGATGGAATGAGAGTCGCCACCTAGTATTTTGATCACTAAGAACCCTAACTGGTCTCAGAGATCGGATATGATGACTGGTTGCGTAAAGGGAAGGTATTAGCATCTCAAATGCGCCTTACCTAATGTAACTTGCATTGTTTAATTGTCTAATAAAAGCTAAGGTATGATTGTGTTTTCTAATTGTTGGTTCGTCTAAGATTTAAAAAAATTTCTTCTCGATAAGGAGATACTTATTTTATCGGGTAAAAACCTAACCGTTCTAATGTCTATAAAAAAAAAATCTTTAATATTGTCGCACGTCACCCGCGCGGCGTCGACTAGTGATTATTCCACTTCAATCTAAAATGTATGGTATCTATCTATCTTTTTGGCAAATGTGGAGAGACAAGAAGATATTGTCTTTTGTCGGTGGAAAATGGAATGGGAGTCGCCACCTAATATTTTGGTCACTAGAAACCCTAACTGGTCTCAGAGATCGGGCACGGGGACTGGTTGCATAAAGGAAACGTATTAGCACCCCAAATACGCCCTACCTAAGGTAAGCTGCATTGTTTATTTGTCTGATAAAATCCGCGGTCTCGTTGTGTTTCCTAGTTGTGTGTGTTTCCTAATTGTTGGTATGGTTCCAGAAAAGTCCTCCTCGGTAAGGAAATCCTTATCTTATTGGGTAATTTTGACATTAACAAAAGAATTTAATATCTAGAATACGTCTTACGTATAAGATCGCAACCACATATATTAAAAAAAACAAAATAATTTTTTTGAAATTTTTGAAATATTGGCATAGTTCTCATAGCTTGAATAAAGTGATTATTAAAGCCAAAATGCATGTTAATACATATATTGTTTTAAAATTTCCTTTTGTTGTGTGAAAATATGATATTATAATATATATATATATATATATATATATATATATATATATATATTAGAGGGACTAGGCCATATGCATAAAAACAAAATATTTTTATTTTTATTTTTTTATGTCTTGACAAAAATTAGGTATTTTAATACCGGATTTGTATCTTTGCAGTATAAAAATATAAACCGATATTGATCCAAATGCAGTAATGAAATTGCGGAAAATCACATATTTTTTGAAAGGTTTTTTTCTTTGAATTTTTAAATGTTTTGACTGGACCGGACCCGGTCTAAAAAGAGACTGGGTCAAAATCGGCCCGAAATAAAACGGGCCTACTGGGCTGGACTCAGCCCAGCCAGAGGGGCTGGGCTGCTATTCCAATGAGTTTAAAACTGGTTACTGTACACCTGCACAGTAACCAGCTAATTAATTTCTTGCTTGCAGAACGTGCACGTTCTGCATGCTAGAAGACGATCTATCAAAGGGGAACTAGGGGAAGCATTACCTGGGATGATGAGGTTGGGTAGATGAGCTGACGGTGGTGCTGGTGCCTGGCTCGGCGGTGGTGTTTGTTGCGGCTGCTCTTCCTCTTCGCGCTGCTTCTTCTCTTTATTTCCTTTGCTCCCTCTGTCAACAAGGTTCTTCTCTTTCTTCAGCAGCTTCGTGGAGATGCTGGTGGTGGCGGCCTCGGGAGTGGCTTGGACGGTGGTCGGCCCTTCTTCCTCTTCTTCTCTACGTTTTTCTCTTCAGCTCTGTTCTCCTCTGTTTCCGTTTCCTCCTGCTTTTCGCGGGGCTGTTATTGACTAAGATGGCAATGGCAGCTGGTGGCAGTGGAGAGGAAGTGCTCTGTTCCTGGTGGTGTTGCTGCGGCTGGGAAGAAGATGGTCAGCTGTCCTCAGTGTTGGGCAGTGCCTTGCTGCTGTTTTCTTTGCCTGCGTAGAGGTGCAGGTTCCTGTTTTTCTTTGATGGTGGCGCGGCGTGTGGCTGGAAGATGATGAGCTGAGGAAGGATGGTGGTGGCGTGGGCAGTGCTGCTGTGTTCGTGCTCTAGGTGGCGTTGGTGTCGCGGCTGGCTGTGACGGTGGTCGGTGGCTGAGGGAGCCCAGTGACAGCAGCTGTTCTTTCCTCTCTGCAGCGGCTCCCTCTCTTCCGTTTTTTTGCTTTCTGTCCTCTGTCTCTGGTGTTTCCTTCTGTCAGCAGTTCAGGGGAGGTGGGAAGGTGAAGGTAACAAATCAATGGTGTTGGCAGTGTTGGTGTGTTGGTCTTTCCCTCCTGTTCTGTTTCAGAGCTTCCCCGTTTTCTCCCCTTCTTTTCTTATCTCGTTTCCTCTCTTCCTAACCTCTCACAGTAGCTCTCTTTTTTTCAAAACTTCCCTCCCTTTTCAGTTTCAAAAGAGCCCTCTCTCGTCCCTAAAAAATCCCTCCTCCCCCTACTGCTGGTGTTGAGAGCAGTATTTATAGGCTAGAGGGGAGCGGGCTGCTGTTGCGCGTGGGGAGCAGGGGACACCAGGTGAGGTCTCCAACGGGCGTGGCTTTGCAGGGCACGCTGGCACTGTTTTCTATCCATGGGGTTTTGGGAGCAGCATGCGAGGAGAGAGAGAGAGGAACAGTGTTCCTTTTTCTGTCTTTTTTTATTATTATTATTTTCTTTTTATTTTATTTGTGAGACCCAAAAATAGCTTATAACAAAGATCGGGAATACGTTTTACGTAAAAATTCGTAATCCTAGATACTAAAAAAAACAAAATATTTTTTAGGTATTTTTGAAATATTGGCCAAGTTCTCATGGCTTTAATAAACTGATTATTAAAATTAAAATGCATGCTAAAACATATATTTTTTGAATTTTTGTTGTATGAAAGTACGATATGATTTTTTTTCTTTGAGAGACTTGGTCATATGCATGAAAACAAGATATTTTTTTGTTTTATAATTTTTTTTGCTATGTTTCGATGAAAACTGGGTATTTTAATACCGGGTTTGTATCTTGATGGTATAAAAATACAAACCAATATTAAGCAAAGTTGATAAAAAAAAAATAAGTTGGAAAATCACATATGTTAAAAGGATTTGTTTTGGATTTTTTTTTGGACTGAGTCGCACTTAGCCCAACAATTTTGGTTTGGATCGGCGCTGTCTAGCCCAATAAACAGTGGAGGATCTCTCCATTGTTCACTTTGCAGAACAGTGGAGATGGGCAAATGAAACCGAAGAAGAAGTAGAGCGGGAGGTTGACCTGCGGTGGCTTATGGTGGCATTCGCTGGTGGCGTTCTAGTTGTGAACTGGGGAGGTTCTTGGCCGGTGGTTCTTCTTTCTTTCTCTGTGTTTTCTGTATTTCTTGTTCACCATGATTCTGTTCTCCCGCTTCTTTGTTTCTTCTTTTATTTCTAATGGTGATGGTGTTGTTGTTGACGGTGGCTCGTGGTGGCGGTGTTGCGGACTACAGACGGTGACATTGCGGTGGTTCTTCTGGTGAATGAGATGGTTGTGCACAGGGAGCTTTTTGCCAGCCGGTGATTCTTTCTCTTCTTCTCTGTGTACATTCCTCTTACATTCTTTCCCTTCTCATATGTCTGTTTCTCTCATCTCCTTCGTTCTTTCTCTATATAGTCCTCTCAAAATGTTGTTGCATCTCTGTTTTCAAAACAATCTTCCCTTTTTGTTTTTTTTTTCTTTTGAGTCTCTCTCTGTTTTACTCTCTTCCTTCTCTCTTTGTTCATCCTCCTTTCCAAAACTGCCCCCTTCTGTTCGGTCTTTTTTGTCTGGTATTTATAAGCAGAAGGAGAGGGAGCCACCCTACCCTGTCTAGTCATGGGGACAGGGTAAGGTGGTTAGTGTTGTTACCCATTTTTGGGTTTCCACAAAACAAAATAAAAATGAAAATGAGAAAATACAAAAAAATATTCGAAAAAAATCAAAAAATAATAGAAGTGAGAAAAGGATGCTGGAATGCTGAAAAAAAGACAGAAATTGGTTGAGGAGATTTAAAAATACAAGAATTGAAATTTTAACCGTATATTTTTGATTGATGAGAGTCCTGGGATAAGAAAAATTTAATTTGAGAAAGCAAAATCCAAAATCAGATGTTTATGGACTCAATTAAATTTTATCTAAGCTTTAATTGAATTTATGGAGGTTTTGATTGCAAGAAAATTGATTTTTAAGTCACTTTAGGCTTTTATTGGAAGAAAGTAAAGTTCTGGGGTCCACTTATAATTTTGAAGAGTTGATTTGGTCAAATCAGGAGCTTAATTGCATAATTATTGAAGTTTGATGGCTAATAAGGGACTTAATTGAGACAATCCGAAACCAAGGACCAAACCAAAAAAGCGCTAAGATCAAGGGATCCAATTACAATTCATCCAGGGGCTTCATTACAAAATTGTCAAAACAGCCAAGGACCGAATCAAAAATATTCATTCAAAAATTTTGAAACGGCATCGTTTTCTTAAAGAGCATTATTCATTGTCTCCTTCAAAGAAAGTTGTTTTCAGCAGTAAAACAAGGATACGTTTTGCAACAAATTGTTCCAATTATAGGGCACGTTTTATGGCTGTTATCCTGCTACATGCATATTACAAGCCGGCCGTTACCAGCACAAGGCTGTCTCTGGCCTATATAAGAAGAAGAAAAAAAAAGGAGAAGGGGGAGAAAAAGACAACATAGAGAGGGAAAAAAAAATGAACCAGGGGCAGAAACACAGAAGAAAAAGGGACCAGACAGTGAATAGAAAACAGAGAGAGGACAGTGTAAGAGAGGAAAGAAAACCGAGAGAGGGAGAATGTAAGGAACATAAGAGGAGGAGAGGAGATAACACAGTGGGAATACAGGAGATTGAAATGCAAAGAAAGGCTGCATGAGGGGACAGAAACAGAAGAGCAGGGAGAAACCGAGTGGCAAAGCAAAGCTCACGGACAGCAGAGGAGGTCAGCACCACCACCGGTTTCCTTTCTCCAAAACCAGGTATGCTCATATATTTTCTTTGCAAAAATTGATGCATGTTGGTCTAGAGAAACAAAAACAAACAGAACACAAATGAAAGCCTAAAGATCGCCGTTTTTTGCACTCTGTAACCAAGGGGTCTTGGTTTTTGCTATCTGCAAAAACGAAGAATGAACAGTGCGAAGGTAATTTAATTACCTTTGCACTGTTCCATGCTCGCGTAAAATTTTACGCGTGCATGGCTTGGTTGGGTCACTGGCTTGGGCCAGTTATCAGGTGGCTAGGTCTAGTCCAGCCATATAGGCCGGGTTGGGTCCAACCCGAAAAAAAATCTTCAAAAAAAATTCTTTTAAAAAAATCTATGATTTTCCGCAAATATTTTACTGCATTTTGATCAATATTGGTTTGTATTTTTATACTGTAAAGATACAAATCCGTTATTAAAATACCTGGATTTCATCAAAAAATAAAAAAAAAAATAAATAAATAAAATGTTTTGTTTTCATGCATACGGCCAAGTCTCTCAAAAATAAAATAAAAAATCATATTGTATTTTCATACAGCAAAGAAAATTTCAAAAAATATGTATTAGCATGCATTTTGGCTTTAATAACTAGTTTATTAAAGCCACGAGAATTAGGCCAATATTTAAAAAATTCCAAAAAAAATTATTTTATTTTCTTTTAGCATCTGGGGTACGACCTTATACGTAAGACGTGTTCCGGATATGAAATTCTTTTGTTGGCGTTAGAACGATTAGGTTTTACCCGATAAGATAAGGATCTCTTTACCGAAGATGACTTTTCTTAAACCGTAGACGGACCAACAACTAAAAAGCACGACAAGACCTTAGATTTTTTCAAACAATAAAACAATGCAGCTTACCTTAGGTAGGGCACATTTGGGGTGCTAATACCTTCCCTTTACGCAAACAGTCCCCGTACCCGATCTTTGAGACTAGTTAGGGTTCCTAGTGACCAAAATACTAGGTGGCAACTCTCATTCCATTTTTCCACTAATAAAATACAAGAATTCCTTCTCTCCCCACATTTGCTATATTTTTAGATAATACAAATATTGAAGTGGAATTCTCGTCGTGACGCCACACACGTGCGACAGCTAGGGCGGCCTCTATGCAGCCGCCAACAGGGCATGGCTCCCCTGCCCCTTCCATGATGGTGGTAGGCCATGGGGCGTGGGTTGTGTCAGTTTCTTGCAAGTAGGGAGGGAGGGAGGGAGGGAGGGGGAAAAGTAGGAAAAGAAGGTTTTAAAAAATAGATTCTCCTTCCCTTACTGCACGTCCAGGGGAAGAAGAATAGTGCAATTCAAAATGACACCGTTTTATGATTTTGTCTTTTTTTTTTAAAAAAAAAGAAATTTAGGGAATAACCCAAAAATGGGTTATGACAATCCCCTTTGTAATTGACATGATGAACAGTGTTAACAGTTTACCGATGATTTTACTAATAGAATTAATTTCGTCTGTAATTGTGCTGGTATAAATGACACGTCATCGTATTTTTTGGCTTTGTTTTATTTTTTTTTCCCACTGTAATTTCCTCAGTATATACCGAGGAAATATTTTCGTCGGTAAAATTCACTATAATTTACCGATAAAAATATTTTATCGGTATTTCTGTTTATATTTATTATTTTGCTGGTAGTGGTATGAATAGAAAACACTTGTAACTGGAAAAGTGCAGATGAAGTTTTGGCCGACCTTGTTTTTTTAGAGTAGCTTGAGGAATTTGGCTCACATGTAATCAAGTTGTTTTTAACACCAAAGCAATGGATTGAGATGTAGTCTTTGGTTTGATTTTTCATTGTTTGTCTTGTTGGATAAAGGTTAGCGAGCCTCATTTTTCATACACATGATCTCATTTGCAATGCTGAAGGTATTCATCTTTAGACAAACACAGATAGAAAGTGCGCAAACAATGAAGTTTAGATTTTTTATGTTACAAATATATTGTAATTAAACTTGTTTCCATTCTTTTCTTGTTTTAGTTTTTTTTTAAATTCATTGTATTTCTCATAATCTGAATAGCTATTTTATTAATAAATCAATCGATTATTATAAAAAAAAATCCATTTACATGTGAAGAGGTCAAATGCTATTTGAGATTGTGATAACAACAAACTATAAGATGGTTTGTGAGTTTTATATTGGAAAAGAAGGATAGGATATGGTAGCTAATTTATAGAACAAACACAAGAACAAAACTAAAGATAAAAAAGAAGAATGAGATGAATGATATTTTATCTCTCTATATTTTTCTATTATACTTCTGATTGTAAGTCTATTTATGGATCTCAAGTCTTAGATAAACAATGAATTAAATCACTCAAAAGAAATTCTAATCTAATAAGTAATTTAACATTCTAATTAAACAAGGATTTCAATATTAACTAGGATTCTGTTTTTAACTAATATTAAAATTCTTATAAATTCTAAATTTTATTATTCTAAACCTCAGTTGATATTAAATTTCAATATTTTATCTGTTGGGTGTACTTCTAAAAAGAATTAAAAGTAGCAAACAGAAAAAGTATATACAGAGATGAGGGTAACCAGTACCCTAAACAAAAACGGGAACATGCTCCCATTGAAAAGAAACATAAAACAAACATCCCTAAGGCCAGAAGTAGCCACACA
>Ga0325400_1001815_pt1 | contig 18039 bp, 9 predicted proteins | sample PopdelMetagenome_2_FD_205662 | JGI IMG/M metagenome (GOLD analysis project Ga0325400, IMG submission 205662) | Populus deltoides microbial communities from Bellville, Georgia, United States - Xylem-PdKOR-R1 | ecosystem: Host-associated > Plants > Phyllosphere > Stem > Wood/Secondary xylem... | reverse complement strand
AAAAAAATAAATGTTAGTTTGATTAAAAAAATATAAATATAAAATACAAATATTATAATAACTAATAAATATCACTTTTTCATTTTAATTAACTAGCATTACAAATTTGATTATAATAAAGAATAAATATTATTTGAAGTTTTGTTTTGATTACTAATTTTTACTAAGCATCTATAATTGAAAACTCTTTAAATATCTTAAGAGAAAATAAAACTTGATAAATCATTGAATGTTATACTCTAATATTTACATTTTAATATCGCAAAATTGCAATTTGTTCTCCTAGTATGGTATTAACTCTGTGATTAAAGGAGTCTTTTTTTCAAAACAAAATATATTTTATTCATGGGATATGAATCAGGTATATAATTAAATTTTATATGAAAATATTAGCTTAGCATAATTTATAATTAATAGTCATGAATATTTTTATTTTGAATTTTAATATTTAAATTATATGTAGCTTGAATATAAATTAAGTCACATGCATGTATAATGAACATTTCTGTTTAAAGGAGATGTTTACTATTAGTAGACTTTGTCAAAATGAATAATAAAACCATTGTGAATTCTTTCATTCAAAAGTTAAAAGTTACCAAGACAATAAACAAAGATCTACCATAAAAAAATAACAAATAATTAGATATACTAATTTAATAAATTTTTTAATATATTCAAACTTTCATATTGTTGCTTTTTATGTGCTTAAAAAATATATCTTTAAAGTTTGATGCTTTAAATAAAGGATTATACTGGTCTGGGATAACTTAAAGAGATTATTGTGTGTTATAAATAGGTGTATAATTAGAAGAAAAAAAATTATTATATTTTTAGAAAATAATAGTGAGCATATATTGTAAGAATTATACTATACTGGTACCCTTTTTTGTTTAAAAACCGAAGTAGGATTATATATTTGTATTAAGATAAATTACGAGTTAGTATCGAGTTAAAAAAAATAATATGGTATTACTGTGAATTGCATTGGTCGTTATAGTGTAATCCTGGTTTTGCCCTTCTTACACAAAATAAATTAACTAGTTATTAGGAGTAATTGAGATAATCTTGTTCATGGGATACAATCATCATTATCATATTAACCGAAGGCAAACAAGTCTTATAACATTTTAGATGTATAATGAAATGATTTAAATACCTTTAAAGCCAATTTTTTTAAGCTGAGATTCAGAGGCTTTTCAGTCTTTTAACTTTTCTTTAGCATAATAAAATAACTTTATTATCCTTAAAATTAAAAAAATAAAAATAGCTTCAAGATGTATTTTTCATGTTTTTTTCATGTTTTTTTTTTTGTTATAATTAATTTGAAAGAAGGGGGAATCAATCTTTTAACAAATAAAGAATTATAATAAAAAGAAAAGGTGGTCAAAGCATGCAACGCACATGCTAACGACTGGACACTGCCCTCACTTTTTGGGAGGTGCGTGTGGCATTGTAAGGTGGCTAAAAACATTAAATCATCATGTCATCCAAAGCTTCCAATGACAGCGCAATTGATTGGGTGGTGCATGTGATGAGATTCGCGATAGTGAAATATTTTTCTCCAAAACTTGAGGATGAAGTTGTAAGAAGATAAATTTAAAAATTTATTTCAAATAAAATAAATAGTAATCAAAAGAAAGGAAACTAAATTTGAAAGATTTAAAAAATAAAAGAGGATGAAATTGAAAAAAAATTAATTTTATATTTTTTTATAAAAAAAATATTTCAAATATTGAATGATGGGATCGGGAAAAAACTAAATGAAAGAATTAACCCAAAAACACAACAATGAATGACAAATAAAAATACTTGAGATAACTAAGGTTATTTTCAAGACCAATGAAAGATTCTACATAAAGCAAATAAATAAAAAGAACAAAACCTAATTTCCAATTAAATAGATGTTAAAGGATGAAAACAAAAAAGAAAAATAGCTTAAACAAAGGAAGATAAAAGCAATGCAAACTCATAAAATTATCTCTAAAACTTATAATCCATGAAATCCTAGATTCGGGTTCAATCAAGAAGAAGCTTAATTTTCAACAAAAATTGAATGATGAAATTGTGAAAAAATATATATCAATTTAAGAAACTTCCCAAAGTAATAATAATAATAATAATCAAAAGAATGAAGATCAGATTTGATAGAAACCAAATCCAAGTACGATGAAATTGTAAAAAATAACAATTTAAAAAATTATGTCAAGCAATCAAAAGAATGGGGACCAAGTTTTAAAGATAAAGAAAATAGGAGGGATGAAATTAAAAAAGAATTATAATTTTATAGATTATTCAAAATAAAAGAAATAGTAATTAAAAGGACAAGGATCAAATGTTAAGCAAAAATATTTTAAGAGGTTGGTTTGAATTTTTGAAAGGGTTGGCGCAAAATTCAAAATGGGTAGAGAGAAGAAAAAAAAATAGAAAATAATCGTCGATGTCAAATCGGAGGTGCATTTGGATTCCATGCCACCCCATCACAAAGAAAGGGTCAAGACCTTTCAAATGCTTATTTGGAACGACAATGTTTGGTGACCGACAGTTCCACACGCACCACTTAAAAGGCGTGAGAGCCACTTACCTATTGGCGTGTGTGTGGCAGACACCAACAAAGCTTTTCTTTTTTTAATATTAAACATTAATTAAAATACTGAGATGATTTAACTTTAATAAAGGATAGTTTTGTTAATTTTGAGCTCAGTGGTAATTAAGTGATTTAACTTTAATAAATAAATAAAAACAAGACAAAAGCCCTTAGGTTTTTAAGTATTTTAGTTGTTCTAAAAAATTAAAAAGATTAATCTACTTCCGAACAATTTGAAAAGAACATTGAATCATGATAAAAAGACCGTCATGCTCCCAATTCCTAGCTTAATAGTTTTTTAAGCCAAGAGAAAATTTGTCAAAACACCATTCTATTGAATTATTGTTTATTGATTTGCGCTACGATGCGAGTTAGATCAAAAGTTTTTTTTATCATAAAAAAATATCTAGGTGTTGCTAATGTTTTTTCTAGTAGAAAAAAATTAAATCATGTGGATATTGATCTTATATGACCCAATTGATTTGACAAGTTAAAAGGCAACTCAAACAACCGGTAAAAGCATAGTTTGACTCAAAATAAGCATTTAAGATGATGTTTTCTTATAACTATTGAGATGAAAACGTATTGGATCGATTCGGGTCAACATGAGTTAACCTGTCAATCTGCATGTCGGATTATAAGACTATGATAATTCCATGAAAAGAAAATCAAAATAAATTTTTGAAGTTTAACTTCCAATAAACTTAATGTTGAATGATGAAATTGAAAAGAAAAAAAATAAATCAAGTCAACCCGAGTTAACCTATTAAACTTGCATCCTAGATAATGAGACTGAGATAATCCAATAGAAAGCAAATTGAAATAAATTACGAAACTCAATTCTCAATCAACTCAGTGTTGAAAGATGAAATTAAAAAATAATCAATTAAAATAGGACACAAAAAACCAACTCGAGTTAACCCGAGTTAATCTACCAAACTTGTGATCCGAGTCATGAGATGGTAATAATATCATAGAAAACAAACTGAAATAAATCATGAAGTCTAATTCTCAATCAACCAAATATTGAAGAATGAAACTAAAAGAAAAAATAATCAATTAGGAAAATAGGGGGGAACTTGAGTCAATCGAGTTAACTCGTCAAGCTCATTGTTCGGGTCATGAGATTAAGATAACCTCATAAAAAGTAAAATAAGAAAAATAATAAAATTCAATCGTTAATAAAACTAATGCTGAAATATGAAATTAAAATTAAAAAAAAAACATAGATTATAAAAAATAAAATATAGAAAGCCAAAGGAAGGAAAAAAGACAATTATAGTGAATAATATTTTATGATAAGAGGTACAGTAAAAACTTTTTATGTTTTAAGGTTTTTTTTTTTTTTTGTTAATGAAGCCTGAAATTAAAATTGAAAAAAATTAAAAACAAAATTATAAAAATAAAATAAAAGGGCAAAGAAAGAAAAAAAAAATAAAACAGTATTATAGTGAATAATAGTATTTTGGAATGAGAGATAAAGTTTTCTTTTAGTTTTTTTTAATTGTTAATGTTAACTATATTTTACCTTCTTTTTTTTCCTACATCACAAGGGCACTAAAAACTCTAGTCTTTGGCGTTTGCAATATTCTCGAGATTTTGACAAGTTTGTCTGTATAACCAAAGAAATTTATGCCAAATCACAAGTTCACAGTTGAAAATAGCGTATGAGAAAATCAATCAATGAAAGAAATGTATGCAATGAGTAGTAGACATGATTCTCCATCTTACCAACCGAGCGCAGTTGCCCATCTCCAGAAACTTCTGCCTGGAAAGTCCCCTCTGTTTATCACCTGAGGCGACTGTCACTAGTGTTGCTGACTTAGTTGTCACTCGCTCCTGTGTGCTGATCAGCTGTCTAATCCAGAACTCCAAGAATCGACGGTGCCTAAATCTCATGCTTCTGACATGACATTTCAACCTCCCTCCCTCATTTTTTTTTTTTACCTTTTTCTCGTAATCCAGATCTACTTACAAAGGTAATAACTCCAATTATGCACTTTTCACACGTTCAGGTCATATTTTGTCGATCTAAATTGATTTTGCACCTTTAAATCTGTGCCATTTCTGTTCATCCTTTCCCTTGCCTCATGTATTTTAATTTTACCAGCCATTTCTGTTCATCACACGTCCAGATCTATTTCTATGCACATTTTAGTTTTACCACAATTTAAGCAAGATATATATGTTTTGATTTTTGAATGGTTGCAGCCATGGCATGGAGAGCATGCGGCTCAATGCACGTCTATCCATGATTTTTTATTAGGATAAAGATTGAGACTTCAGTAGCATCTTTCTTCTTCTTCTTTTTATACACGTCTGTGATACTGACTTTAATATTAGCTGTAATGATTGACGGCTCAATAATTTGATTAGTACCTTTCATCAAAGCTAACCGAAATTACTTGATCCACTCTCATTTCTTTCTTTATACACCTTCCTATTCTTGAGAATAATGTTTTTTTTTCTTCAAGAAATAGCTTCTTCTTTTTCTATGTTCTATTTTCCAGTAATTAAAAACCTACATATATATATACACACACACACACACACAGACACACACACACACACCTTTGCCAGTCATTGCTATAATTCCAGCCAAGTTCTGGTTCCTGTTAAGATCTTCATCCTTCGGTACCCAGAACGCTAAACTCAGCCCAGATTTAAAGTAGGATTATAAGTGTGGAGTTCTTGGAATGAAATCCTCTTGATATCTATGAATTTGATGGAAGTGCGAGAATCTTACAAGATTTTTAATCTTTATGTTTTTGGGACAGGAATAGAACATTCTGAGTCACAGATTCCTTGACGATAGAAAGGAAGTGACATGATTAAATAATAAAAAGCACTAAAGCATATTATCAATCTTCATTGTACTTCAAAACAGTGCTGTAATTCTATATCATAAAAAAAAGGTTGCATCTTGGTCTCAACCTTACTAGCTGCTTCACTGTCAAAAGATTAGAGGTACTGAAAGTTGGGAAGATAAGAATGACAAAATGGGCAATTAGCATATAACATGAAAAGAGATAGTGAATTAATATATCAATAAAAAGTTTTGTTAAAATAATATATTTTTTTTAAAGTTGTAGTTTTTTTAAACCGTATTATCAATTAAAATTTTATCCTTGTTTACAACCGCGACAAAATTTTAAGAATGATGAACTGGTCGACCAGCTCATATATGGTCAGTTAAATCAACCGAACGATTGACACTGAAAAACTTTTTAAGATTTTAACTGGAGTTTGTTTTTTAGTCTACAAGTTGGACAAAAATATATTTTTTGATTTATAAAACATATTTCAAAGAAAAAGTTTATAAAATTATAGTTTTTATATGAACTAGTCAACCGGCTCATACAATTAGATCAACCAGTCGACCTTAATCGATCGTGAGACTTAGATATCTCCATAGAAAACAAATCAAAATAAATTATGAAACTCAATTCTCAACCGACCTAGAATTTAATGATGAAATTAAAAAAAAATCAATTAAAAAAAGATCTAAAAACAACTCGGGCCAACTCGGATTAACTCGTTAAGCACTATTTTCGAGTCATGAGGTAGGAATAATAAAATAGAAAGTAAACAAAACAAATCATGAAGTTTAATTCTCAATCAATCCAATATTAAAGGATAAAATTAAAAAAAATTAATTAAAAAAACTGAGTCAATTAGTTTAACTCGTCAAACATGCGACCAATACCATGAGAGTGTAATAAGTAAAAAACAAATCTAATATTAAATCATAAAATAAAAAAAACACATTGATTGAAAAAAAAAATGGAGCAAAGCATTATTCTAATTAATAGTATTTTATGAGGAGACAAGAGAGATATATAAAAACTACAATCAATCCAATATTAAAAGATAAAATTAAAAAAAAATTAATTAAGAAAAGAACAATTCAAGTCAGTCGAGCTAACTCGTTAAATCCGTAATCTGTATTATAAAAGTGATAATTAAATAAAAAAAATTAATATTAAAAGAACAAATTATATAAAAAGAAAATTTATAGAAAAAAAATCAAAGAAAAAAAAAAGAAATCACAGTCCTCTTTTAGTTTACAGGTAATTAATAAAACAAGAATAGTTCACCCACGACGTCAACTTCCCTTCTTTCAGAAGAATCAAATAAAGAAAAGCCATTAGTGGAACCTGGAGCGCCGAGAGCCCCAAAAAGTAGGTCTCCCACCATTAGAAGAATCCATGCTAACCAAAGCCTTCTCTGGATCTATTCACAAACTCAATTTTCTTTCTATCTTTAATAATATCTCACCAACTCCAAACCAAATGTTGAATTATGACAAGTATCATCCGAGGACCAAATTATTATGTTTCGATAATGTCCAGACATCAACACTAAATGGTCATCAAGCATTTGTAACCATGGAAAGAAATAGCGCACCAGCAATTCATTCCAATGACACCAGACGATTCAAAATTGAGAAATATAGTTTGGTAAAAAGAGGAAGGAAGCCATGGTTTCAAAAAGACAGATTACACAAGGACGTACAGCTGAAATATAAAGCTTCAGGAAAAAAGGGAGTTCCATGATTTTTGTTCTGACAGGAAGTTCTGTATTTAACAACTATATAAGTAGCTAGATTAGGCACCTAACAATTCAATGCTTTGATCTTTCTTATTCGCATGAAAATGGAATGTGTTTTTTTCTCTCTTTTTTTTCCAATAGCTTCATCACCATTTTATGAATCACCCCGTCTTCCACGATGCTCAGTATTATATATCAACCAGACAAAGCAGGGAAGCAACTTTCGGACCTAGCAAGTGCAGCCGCACGAATTGCTCCGTTCGTTTTGTTAGGACTACTTGGGGTTGACCTTAAACGTCTCGGAGAATCCAAGCTTCTTCTCAGGATTTGTCTCATGGCGGCTATCAAATGAGTTGTTGGATCAGGAGGTGGCCCTGAGGAAACAAACTTCATGCAGAAGTTCATGTGCTTTGTCATTGCTTCTTCAGTACTAATAAGCCTCTCAGTCCTTACAATTTCATATTTTATAGCCTCCGCACATAACCCACAAATCCATTTTCCATGATATCTTTCGCGTACTCTTTCAATGTATGCTGGTGTGCACTCTTCGATTAGGCCACAGCAATCACATTTGACTGACTCAACCTCTATCTGTGCAATGAGTTGTGTTGCTGTCGTTGCTGCAGCTGCAGCTGCTGCTGTTGCTTGTGTCTCTGGTGCTGAGACTACCATAGGGTCACTGATTATAGTAGCAGACATTGCCAATTACCCTATAAATCAACCAAAACAACATGAAACCATTAACAAAGGAGTACATGATTTCATTTCAATTTCGGTTGCCAGCTACTTATTACATGATTGAGGTAATAAAATAGAGAGATGTGACCGTTCTGTTTTCAAATTATGATTTCTTAGCTTCTAAAACATGAAGAAATAAAAGAAATAAGTCATTATTATCACGCGTTCCGCGTAGAATGCATAAAAAAAGTGTTGAAAAACAGTTACACATAAAGGCAAAAGGAAGCCTTTATGTCTGGTTTTTCTTTGATTCTCTGTTCACGGCAAACAGAACAGCAACATATTCATCATATAAATATGTCTTTAAGAACTCATAGCAAAGAAAAAAAAGACGAAGACGAAGACGAAGACATTTGAAATGATCAAGAAAGATAAACATAAATAAAAATGAAATAAAACAAAATAAGATTTTTCCCACTGAACAAAAACATTGAACAAAATCAAAGAAGGAAAATTTGCTTTGCATGAAAAAAAAAAACAAAAATACATAGGGAAATAAAATGAGAACAAAATTCTGATAAGAATAATTATTACCAGCAGAAGCAGAACAAACTAAAACCCCTTAGATGAAATTTTATTTTGTATGTTGTTTATAGCTATCTGCCTCTCTACTTCTGCTAGCTACCTTGGCTTTGGTAAATACTATCTCTCCTTTTCCCACTCTCCTTCTTCAACCTTCTCTTCTTCTTCAGCGAAGAAAACCTCACACATCAAATTCATTTCAAAAGAAAACTTCCTTCTTTCTCTAAAAAGAACAGAAAATCTTAAACTTGCACCAGTCAATCAAGAGCCCCTTCACTGTTCTTGATAACTTTCAAAGAGAGAACCCAAACCAAATCTTTAAAACCCAAGAGATTGCTTTTTTGTTTCTCCTCCACAGAAAATACAAGAAAGAGAGAACACCGAGGAGGAGGAGGAGAAGTAAGGAAAAATATATTACGGGGAAGGAAAAAAAACACCAATGATTGAAGCTTTAAAGAGTAACAATCCCACGTCGACAATTGATGCTGTCAGTGAATTCTGACCGTTGATTTGTTGATTGCCAGCTAAGCGTCTATCATGTTTATGAAGAGACGACTATTCTTGGCCTATTATGTGCTGTTCATGAGGTTTTTGCCTCTTCATTCTGGCATTTCCGAGTCCAATTATTACATGACACGTGTTATGCACAAACGTGTAAGGTACCGGTCTGCCCTGGAGATATCCTTAACACACAAGTTGCTAGCTAATCAAGTAGTTAAGTTTTGTGTCTATCCACCAATGTGGCTTCAACTGAGAGCTGTTGCTGATTCATTCCATTACTAATTTTGGGTGTTAGCAACTGGTAGATGGATTTTTTTTTTTTATTTTGAAAATTAGTATAGTTTGTTGAAAGTTTTGGGACAATATTGCATATTGAAAAAATATTTATAAAAAATATAATTTAAACACAATTGTGTTTTATAATATCGTTTTTATACACAATTATTATTTATAATAACGGTTACCTACGCAACCACTATTTAAAATAATGATTGTTTATTGAATATTTCAAAACATTTTTGTTTTACGTATTAATTAATCTCAACAAAAATTAACCAAGAATTTTATAAAGATTCAATGGTCAAGAAAAAAAAATAAGGTCACATGGTATGAGAAAGAAATAGAACAAAAAAAAAATGAATGAATGTGTCACCAAAAACATATTGGAACTCTATTTTCGATACATTGAGTACCGTTAGAAAAGTCTCGACAAAACGATTTTAACTATTTCTTGGAAGAACACTAAATGAGATCGTGATTAACTCTAAATTAACCCAGAATAAAACCCCTAACAAATTACAACTATGTTTGATGTTCTTTCAATGTATGATTAGAATCGTCTTGTCGAGATCTTGTCAGAATCCACTTTTTTATGTCATTTGTCAGAATCCACTAGGTTCTTTGAATATATAGTAACTTTGTACGTTGAGGATACGGTAAGTAGGATCGAGGTTGTTAAAAGTTGTTTTTTTTTTACATGACATGAAAAATAAAATGTAAAATTGAATTAAGTGCTTTTAATAAATTATATATTGGTAATTCTACCCAAATAATAAATAATTAATAGTATAACATGATTAAAATAAAAATCATTAACCTTATAGATATTTTAGAGGTCGAGTTATTTTAATTTATTTTTTCAAGTTATCGCTTTTAAAAAAAGCAAACAATTCTTCAAAAATATATATATGCACACTGAATTACAAGTGCATGATAATCACTATGTGGATTCTTGAAAGAAATTTTGAGATCAATATTCTAATTTTAATTGAAAAAATAACAGCGATGGCATTGCAAAAATTCTATCAAATTGAAAATGTTTCATCACAACGTACAAATAATGTACCAAAGCAAACAAATATTTAATTTCTTAACAAAATCAATGAAAAAAATACAAATACAAAATAATTACATCACTGTCCACGGCATACAAAAATAGGAAATTAAAACAAAATTAAAAGCCCTAAAATCAAAGGACAAAAATAAACTAATTACAATCATGAGCAGCAGGGGCTCTTTTTGTCATATGGCACGTATGGCCATTAACGCTGCCTTCCTACCCGAGATGTGCCACGCGAGCAACCACCTTTGATGGCTCCACATATCCAACGACCGTCACCTTGTTTGCCTTTCTTTCCACATATCACATATCCAACGACTGTCACCTATAAACTCATCAACTCGGGTTAAAATCGTAATTTTTTATTTTACAAAAGTTATATGTATTTTATTAATTTTCCAGTTTATAATATGAATTTACATGTTAGATGCATTTTGAATTAAAAAATTATATAATTTTACGAGTTAACTTGTGATATTAACAACAAATAAAATCTAATTTTTTAAATTTATAGAATTTTAAAAGAAAATTTGTTGTAATTAGCTATTAATTAGGCCATTAATAATGAGGGCATGAGATGTTTGAGACTTATATTTGAAGTTTGTTTGGTCTGCAAAAACAATTTTAGAGAAAAATGTTTTTTTTTATTTTTCAATTTGAAACAAACATTAGAAAATAAATCAATAAAAAATATTTCTCAATCAACTTCTTAATAATGAAATTTAGAAAAAGATATTTTAACATCAAAAAGAAAAATGTTTTCCTCATATTTTAAAAACAAACACACATCCTTTATGTTTTATACTTTTTCTTTTTTAATAATTTGGGGAACTTCAAGCGATGGTGGGTCTAGCGGATATTAGCTAAGGTTTGGGAGCTTGCTTTTTTTAGGTCTCCGGTTCGAATTTTATTGCCAATAAAATAAATCTTGGAGCCACGGAAAGCAAGTTTGCAAATCACTCTTGTGTGTGTGTATATAAATTAAATTTTAAGCAAATGATATAGAAATGAATTAAGAACATCTTGATAATATTTTATTTATTTTGTGTTTTAATTCATTTAAAAAAATGAATTAAAATACAAAACAAATGAATTAAGAACATTTTCATAATATTTTATTTATTTTTTATTTTAATTCATTTTAAAGGTGTTTGGGAGTATGATGACGGTTGCTTTTCAAAATATTTTTCATTCCAAAACATATTTAAATAATATTTTTTTATTTTTTAAAAATTATTTTTAAAATCAGCACATCAAAATGATCTGAAAACATCAAAAACATATTAATTTAAATCAAAATAAAAAATAAAAAAATTTTAAATTTTTTCAAAAATACTTTCCAATCACAGTGCCAACTGACTTCAAATATGGTGGTGAATGATGAGTGGTGAATTAAGGAGAAAAGAAATTCAAATAATTAGTTTGGGTATGAAAGGAATAATTCTGTAAGAAAAATAGCATAATTTATTTGTAAATTAATATTGCAAGTTCATAGAGAAAAAAAAAACAAAAACAAAACAAAACGTGTGATAACTTGAGCATGACTTTGACTGTGTATGTGAAGGGGACAATGAATACAGATAGATAGATAAAACTTAATTAATTTCTGTGCATTTCCCTAAACTATATATCTCCTTCCGTATACAACTTCTTCGCAACATTCTTACAAATTTCTCGTTGAAAATCGATTATTGTTTTCACGCCTAAAAGTCTACTAGAAGATATGATGGGTTCATACCATATATAGAAGTTTTTCCATGATTTCTTCTGGCAAACTTTTAATATTAAAAATAAAATAAAATAAAATAAAATAAAAACCCACGAACCTTGTGGTAGGGAGAAGACTAATGGCATTCTCATGCAACCCTCTAATTATTGAGTTCAATAAGAAGTGTAGCCCAAGCAACCCCATTGAAGCCCCCACTCCATTATTTTTTTCAAGCACGAGCATGTAAATACCTTTCTAGCTAGCGATTCCGATTAATTTCCTCAAGGCTCAACGATCCTAAATAATATTGTGGATCATCAAACCATGTCATAGTCAATTGGTATATGCATGATTACCATATATGTGGACCAAGCTAGCTAGCATTGTCAAAGCTAATAAAGAAGAGTGATGCGATGAAATTATTAATGCCATCAATGGCGATAGAGACTTGCACTTGCAGAGAAGTAGATAAACGACAACCCACTCCGTTTCTCGCTCCCATCTTTCCCATGAAATCTTGCCATCACAAGAATAAGGGGTTAGATGCCCTAGCTAGTTGGATGTGTGGGCATGTGTCCATTAATTCCCACTTCGCGAAAAAACTAACCCTACACATCACGCTCGCTCTTGCATATGTGAGGCATGCATCAGCCTGCGCGCAGGCAGTGCATGGTGAAGGTTTACCATCTGGGATTTTATTTTTTAGCTATATATTGACAGCTGCAGCTGATATATATATCTGGCTGAAATCCTGTGTTTAATTGAAGAACAGCTGAAAGCTCTTATGGTGATTCTAAGAATATGGCCGAGAGAAAAAAAAAATAGAAGCAATCGTTTGGTGCAGTTTTTAGCTTTTTGTTGGACGCAATCAAAAGCAAGATGTCTGTCGTCTGCTTGGGAATGCATGGTCCTGCTTTATTTATTTAAGGTCACACAAAGACGAACTAGATCCACATATGTTGAAAACGATGGCAACATGCTTGGTTTGCATTTATAAATGCAAGTCACCTGTTGATTATTTAAACGAAATGTATGACATGGCACTCTAGTCACCCCTTACGTGTCAAACACAATATCATGCTCATTGTTAATTTAACCAGGTTTAACTATATTTTTGAGAAATTTTATTTTTTTTTGTTTTAAATTAATTTTTTTATGTTTTATTTTTATTATTTTGATGTGGTGATGTAAAAAAAATTAATCAAAAATATTTTAATATATTTTTAAACAAAAAACACTTTAAAAAACAATATCTATAATATTCTCAAGAAATCGTTACAAATATAAAGCTCCCATTGAAAATCTGTTTGCTTAGGTGTTTATTTTTTTTTGGTTTTTTTATATTTTTAAAAACATTATTTGTATAATTTAGGCTAAAGTTTAAAGATTTATACTCTGAGTGGTTTTTATTTCTATATATAAATTATTGGATATTTGAATATCTTCTCTTAGAATATCATCATTTCAATCACTAAATTACGCAAAAAACACCAAAACAATTCTTTTAACTTTGCAAACAACATTTCAAAATTGAAAATTATTTCAAAACTCAAATTGAGCACAAAATTTTTTAATTTTATTTTTTAAATTCAAAATTTTAAAATCTTAAAATGCTCAAATTTAAAATCATTGGCTTATGCACTACTGGAAAATTGATAAATACAAACGGAAACATCGATGAAATATTTTTGTCCGTAGATTGTAGTGAATTTTACCGACAAAATATTCTCTCGCTATATCCATTGATAAACACCGACATAACTATTCCCTCGATATATCGTGAGAATTACAGTGGGAAAAAAGAAATTAAAAAATATGATGACGTGTCATTTATACAGATGGCATTACCGACCGTATTAAATATTGTCGATAATATCCATCCGTAAACTCATCGGTAAATTGTTCCCTTCTCCCTAGCATTGTTCATTGTGTTTAATTACAGAGAGTACCACCGACGGATTAATTCCATCGGTATTTTTCAGAAAGTTCTAAAATTGTTTACTTCGTAATTTCACTGTTAATTACTATTCTTTACAAACAAAATCATCAATAAATTAAAAATTCATTCATGATATTTGAGGGGTTTCTGAAAAAAATTTATTAAATTTAAAATTTAAATTAAATAGTAATTACAAATATATCACTAACGGATTGAAAAGTCATCGGTACTATTTGGGGGCTTTCTAAAATTGTTTTATTAAATTAAAAATTCAAATTAAATAATACTGACGGAATAATTATAAATATTAATATTTAATTATCCATCGGTAAAACTATTGGTAAAATACCCTAATAAAAAGACCAAAATCCGTCATTTCATAACAGATGCACTTTTTCTTCTTCTTCTTCACTTTCTGTAAAAAATCACTAACGTTTCTTTCTTTTTTTCTCTTCTCTCCTCAACTCCTTATATTCTTCTTTTCTCTTCTTAGTTTTTTTAATTAACATACTTTAAGAATTTGTTTTTTCTCTTCCCAGCTTCACAATCAATTAAATTAAACTAAGATTTTTATTTTTGCTTCTCTTTTTTTCTTTTTTCTTTTTTGCATTATATTTGTTTATTTTATTTTATTTTAAAAATTTTATGTTTTTAATAATTTTATGAATATTGTTGTAAGATTTTTTTTATCACATGCGATCAATTTTGTTGGATTTGTTTTTTCAATTTTGTTGTTTAATTTCAATTAAATTAATTTATTTGTTGGTGGATTATGGGTTCTAGAAAAGGTATTCTAGGTTAGGTAAAAATATTTTTTAGTTGATTTATTTATTTGTTGATGTTGTTTGTTTGTTAGTATTATTATTGAGTATTACTATTTTTCTAGTTTTGTTAATTAGATGTTTTAAAAAAATATTTCTAAATAAGTATTGACAGTATTATCGACGGATTAAGTCCGTCGGAATATTCCAGAAAGTTGAAAAAGAATTATTAAAAATGCCATTGTGCCACTAAATCACTAACAGAATTGCATACAATATTTTTGTTGGTTATATGGCAAACTTCCTAAGTGAAATAACAACGGAATAAAGTAGGTAAAAACAAATTTGGCGCGTTTTTTTATCAATAAATTCATTGGTGATTTTATGACCACGTCACTTACCAACATACCAAAACTTATCGACAAATCATTTCCATTCATGAGCTAATCGGTAAATTTATTATCGACAGAATGATAGTATAAATACCAATAAAAACTTTCGTCCCTAAATTTAAGAATTTTCGTAATGATGTAACTAGGATTTAAAATCTTAAAACGCCAAAACAATTCTTTTTTTAATTTTTTTATTTTGAAAAATCTATAAATATCATTTAAAAAACAAGAAAAATCTTGTACAGGAAAAAATAATCTAGTATATTTTTCTGCCTTGTTCTATGATTTTTTTTGGATGAGTGCTAAGCCTTGACGCCATCATAACCGAAAAACCGAGAAAGCTAGAAAAACAATAACCGAAAAAACCAAACCGTGAAAAAAACCAATTAAAATTTTGAAAAAACCAACCGGTTCAGTTCAGTTTCAGTTTTATAAGCCTGAAACAGAAAAAAGCAAACCGAACCAAACCCAAACTGGAAAAGCAAACCGAGCCAAACCGGAAAAACCAAGCCAAACCAGTTTGAACCGGTTTTTATCCTAAAAAACCAAACCGAAACCGGTCGGTTTGAACCAATTTGGGTTTGGTTTTGGTTTTTTTTAAAAAAAATTGGTTTGGTTACTTTTTTTATATAAAAACCAAACCGAACCGAAAATGATCACCCCTAATGCCATGTGTCTGTATTTGTCAGTTGTCGAAAATTGAAAGGATAACAAAACTATACTAGTCAATGAAGTCGTTAAAATTCCAAAAGGATTTGGGTTTTTTAAGGGTGCGTTTGTTTTGCACCTACTTTTGTGTTTGCGGTGCAAAAAACACAGTTAGGTGTTTGGTAATACACCAAACTGCGTTTTATATTGTAAGGCCCACTAAAAAATTGAGTATGAAACGCAGCTTTTGTGAAGCAGTTTTTACGTGTTTTTTTAACTGAGTTTCGTAAAACTCTATTTGTTTTTACGTTTCAAAAGCACTTTTTTCAAAATTTAAATTTTTTTTCTGTACTTCAAATTAATTTTATTTTTTTTTGTATTTTCAGATCATTTTAATGCGTTGATATGAAAAAAAAATAAAAAATAAAAAAAATTATTTTGACTTATTTTCAAGTAAAAAGCACTTTTGAAAAGCAATCATAACCAAACATTTTATACATGTTTTTTGCGACACATAAACCTCAACCATAATTTTTACCAAACACGTATCTAAATTCAACTAACTACACCTAACCATATATTTTTTAAACTTATTATTTTTAAACAACAATCACAAAAGTTTCCTCAAAAACAAACGCGTTCTGAGACTAACAATGTAATGAGGTCTTTAAGCTTTCATGGTTGGATAGATACAAACCTAATTTTTCCATGTTCCTGCAAAACAAAATTAACATGATGAAAGAGAATAATAAATAGAGAGGATATGTATGCTTGTTTGTTTGAGTGTCTGTTTTCGTGGATGATTCTGTATATTTATATAACTGATTATAGTATATAAAATGCCCAGAAGAATATTTCTGTAGCCGATATAATAAGACAGGATTAACTCGCGAGAACTTTATAAAATCTGGTAGTTTCTAAAACGTGGAAGTTGGTGGTTCCGATAATTTGCACATGATTAAAATATGGTTCTGAAATAGCTGGGTGGAGGAGGCTAAAATATGGTCTGTAGTTGAGGGGCCCGAGGATTGGACTGTTGTAGCAGACAGCCAAGCTGTCTGTTTATGGCAGCGAGCGACATGCAAGTGTTCGGAACGACAACCTGCAACCCCGTTGGCAGGCCGCAATTGCAGCGGATTGTGTTTGTTGTTTATAAGAATATATATATATATATATATATAGAAAGATTATCAACAATTAGTATTATTTTGCCCATTTAACTTGTCATTTGAAATAAAAATAGCTGTCATATTAGTCTAGTCGTCGGTGTTTGTTTTACTATCTAGGTGGTGTGTTTGAAAATTTTTAATTTTTTTTTATTTCAAATAAGTTTTTTTAATATTTTTTATTGTTTTGATATATTGATATTAATAATATATTTTAATAAATTAAAATACTATTTTAATAAAATTACAAAAGAAAATAATTTCCGCCGAAACACAACAATTAGTACACTCCTTTTTATTGTTGTTTTTTTGCTAACCTCTTCCTCTTCTCATTTGCTTTATTTTTTCTTCGTCTTTCTTTCTTTCATATAGATAAAGACTTAAAGAGTCTTGTGTTGTCCCTTTACCTGAAAGTCAACTATTTATTTTCTTTCATTTCTTATTTTATCATAAAAAAGAAAAAGAAGATTCCACGCACCGTCTTTTCCAGATAAAATCTAGCTTATAGGCTTGTGTTAATTAATTATCAACTAGTCTATATTATTTTTTAGTAAAATATTTAGATATTATAAGCATGTTTTAAAAAAAAAATCAATAACTCAGGTCAAAGTTCCGATCAACTAAATAAATTAGTTTTATTTGAATCATATGAAAAAATAAAAAGCAAAATATATATGCATATAAGTGATCACAATAACATTGGGAAAAAAATCTTTATCCAAGAGTAAAACGACCAGTTATTTACTTGATTATTTTTAATGAATTGTTTTATTAAAATCAATTTGTAATAGAAATAGATACACATATAAAATTTATTGAATAAAAAAAAACCTATAAAGGGGAGCATATATTAAAAACATCATAGAAAGATAAATATTTAATATATTTAAAATATAAAAAAAAATATAAATGAACTATAGTAACCTCTTAAAAAATTAAACACACCTAATATAATTAAAAAAATAATTGCTATTAAAATAAGTATAAAAAACCAAAACAAAACACAGAGAAAAAGTATTAATTAAAAAATAAATTTAAAAAGTATTTAAAAAAACATATAAAAAAATATTAATAAAAAATATTTTTTAAAAAATACAATGAGGCCAAACGTTGTAGGCCCGGTAAACCAGGCCAAGTGCCTAGTCCACCAAGAAAGAGTCTACATGTTGGACCTGTAAGTTCAAGACATG
>Ga0325400_1001813_pt1 | contig 18047 bp, 11 predicted proteins | sample PopdelMetagenome_2_FD_205662 | JGI IMG/M metagenome (GOLD analysis project Ga0325400, IMG submission 205662) | Populus deltoides microbial communities from Bellville, Georgia, United States - Xylem-PdKOR-R1 | ecosystem: Host-associated > Plants > Phyllosphere > Stem > Wood/Secondary xylem... | reverse complement strand
GCTTTCCCAAGACCGCCTATGACGTTCACCGCGCACACTGGGTCGACGATGCCGCGGTGGTGTCGATCGCGCCGCACTGGACCTGGCCGGGGCGCGAGGGGCAATCCGTCCGCGTGCTGGTGATGAGCAACGCCGAGGAGGTGACGCTGACGCTCAACGGCCGCGCGCTCGGCACGCAGCGAGTCGACCGGATCATGGGCAACGAGTGGCAGGTGCCGTACGCGCCCGGCCGGATCGAGGCGGTGGCGCGGCGCGACGGGCGCGAGGTGGCGAGGGCGGCGCACGAGACGGCGGGCGCCGCGGTGGCGCTGCGGCTCACCCCGGCGCGGCGCGTGATGCTGGGCGACGGCGAGGACGCGCTGCCGGTGACGGTCGACGCGATCGACTCGCGGGGGCGCCACGTGCCCACCGCCAACCTCCCGGTGCGCTTCGGCGTCGGCGGTGCCGAGATCATCGGCCTGGGCAACGGCGATCCCAACAGCCACGAACCCGAGCAGGGTGACGCGCGCAGCCTGTTCAACGGGCTGGCGCAGGTGATCGTGCGCGCCGCGGCGAGAGGCGGTGCGGTGACCCTGACCGCCACGTCGCCGGGGCTTCGAAGCGCGCGCGCGACGATCGACCGGCGCGCGATGGCGTCCCCGGCCAATTGGCCCGAGCAGCGTCGCGCCCAGCCGCTGGCCGAGTGGCGCCGCTCGCCCGCGTCGCGCGAGCGCCCCGCCGCGAACGCCGCGCCGCCCGATGGCGACAACAACAGCTGGGCGTTCGTCCGCCCCGGCGCGCTGGTGCCTGGCGAGGCGGGCGCGGACTGGCATGCGTGGCGCACAGTGGTGCGGCCGTGGCGGCGGGTCGGCGCCGAGGGCGGGATCATCCGCTTCGATTCGGTGGCGGGAAGCGCCGAGCTGTTCGTCGACGGTCAAGCGATCGCGAGCAAGCGCGACGCGACGCCGGGTCGCTTGGAGGCGCGGGTGCCGGCAGGGTCCGGCGAGCGGGTCGTGTTGCTGCTGGTCAAGGGCGCGGCGCGGGCGGGGATCGCCGGCGAGGTGACGCTCGGCGCGAACTGATTGGCCACTTGGGCTCCACCTCTCCGACAGGGATCGTTGCCCGTTTGACGCGGCGCCTCCCGCCATCGTCATTACGGCCTTGAGCCGGTACCCATGGCTCCGCGAGAGCAACGCCTCCAGCGCTCGCGGCGCAGTGGATCCCGGGTTAAGCGCGAAATGACGAGAAATTCGTGGTTATCCGTCGGTGCGGCCATCCCGAACAGCGGTCTAACGGTCGGGACGATACCGTCTCGCACCACCGCCGCCGCGCCGCACCTCAGCTGCGATAATCCGCGTTGATCGAGATGTAACCGTGCGTCAGGTCGCAGGTCCACACCGTGGCGCGACCCTCGCCGAGCCCGAGATCGACCCCGATCTCGACTTCTTGCCCTTTGAGATGCGCCGCGACCGGCGCCTCGTCATAGCCCTCCACCGCGAGGCCGTCGCGCGCCACCTGGGTGGCGCCGAAGCGGATCGACAGCCGGTCGCGCTCGGCCGGCTCGCCCGCCTTGCCCACCGCCATGACGACGCGGCCCCAGTTGGCGTCCTCGCCCGCGATCGCGGTCTTCACCAGCGGCGAGTTGGCGATCGACAGCGCGACTCGGTGCGCCGAGGTGTCGCTCTCGGCGCCCTCGACCGTCACCTCGATCAGCTTGGTCGCGCCCTCGCCGTCGCGCACCACCAGCAACGCGAGCTGGCGGCAGACGTCGGCGAGCGCGGCGCGGAAGGCGTCGGCGCCCGGGCTGTCGTCGTCGGCCAGCGGCGTGTTGCCCGCCGCACCGGTAGCGAAGGCGAGCACCGTGTCGCTGGTCGAGGTATCGCCATCGACGGTAATGCACGAGAAGGTGCGCGCGTTCGCCGCGGCGAGCGCCGCCTGGAGGAACGGCGCCTCCACCGCGGCGTCGGTGAAGACGAAGCCGAGCATCGTCGCCATGTCGGGCGCGATCATGCCCGATCCCTTGATGATCGCCGCGATCGTCACAGTGCGCCCGTCGACCACCGCAGTCGCGCTCGCACCCTTGGGATAGGTGTCGGTGGTGCCAATCGTCTCGGCGGCGGCGCGCCAGCCCGCCTCGGGCGCGGCGAAGGCGGCGGCGACGCCCGCCTGCGCCTTGTCGATCGGCAGCGGGACGCCGATCACGCCGGTGGAGGCGACGAACACGTCGGACGGCTGACAGCCGAGCTGCGCGGCCGCCTGCGCGGCGATCGCCTCCACCGCGGCACGCCCGCGATGCCCGGTGAAGGCGTTCGAGTTTCCGGCATTGACCACCAGCGCGCGAGCATGGCCGAGCACCAGCGCGGCGCGGCACCATTCCACCTCCGGCGAGGGGCATTTGGAGCGGGTCAGCACACCGGCGACGGTGGTCCCGGGAGCGAGCTCGGCCAGCGTGAGGTCGGTGCGGTCCCACGACTTGTAGTGCGCGCGCGCGACCCGGAGCGTCACCCCAGCGACGCTCGCCATATCGGGGAAGGTAGTGGCAAGCGGGGAAATGGACGTCGACATGGCGTCCTCTTAGGCGCGGCGGGAGAGCACGCAAAGGGGCGCCATGGTGGAGCATCGCGATGAGCGCGGCGCGCGGTCGGGCTGGATCGCCAATGCGCGAGGCAGTCGTCTCGCTGCCGCGACATATTGGGCCATGATGGGCGCCGCCGCGCTCCCCGCCGCGCCGCTCGGCAACGGTCAGCGGCCCTCTGCGAAGCGATGCGCCATGTGCCACGGCGTCGGGGCGCGGGGCGATGGGCCGCTGGCGCGCAGGAGCCATCCGTCCACGCCCGACCGGCGATGGCGGCTTTCAAGAAGCGCTGGCCGCCTATCCCGGCGTCATCATGGCCTCGATCATCTTGCAGCCGGACGGTGATCTGATACCGCGGACCCTGCGGGAAACCGGCCTCCGGGTGCCGCCGCACAGCTGGACGGCGCGCGACTTCCGGGACATCGATGCCTATATGAAAAGGGGTCATCGACGTCGCGCATGCCCGCGATGGGCGGCTCGAGCGCTGACAAATTGATGGTTTACCGCACGCCCGCCCGGTGGACGGGCGGTTCGTCTCGTCTTATGTCCAGCGGCGTGAACCTGTTGCTGCTCCTCTCGGCCCTGCTCTCCGCGCTGACCGGCGTGGGGGCTAGCGCGCGTCAGGCACAGCCGGCGCAGGCGGTGGCGCAGCAGGCGCGTGCCGTCGCGATCGTCTCCGCGGCGCGACGCGTTGCGGTGCGCCCGGGGCAGGTGCTCGCCGCGCTGATCGCGAGCGCCGCCGCGCCGCGCGTCGCGATGCTCACGCTCGCGCCGCGCGAGCCGATCTTCGCGGGCCGCCGGCGCGTCTAGCGCCGCGCCGCGTCCGTTCTCCCTCTATCAGATCAGCGTGCGCGCGTCGGGGAACGGCGCCGCAGCGCGCTCCCCAAACAGGACCAGGCCCATGTTCGGCGGCATTGCCAAGACCCTCTTCGGTTCGTCCAACGACCGCTACGTCAAGTCGCTCAACCCGATCCTCGCCAAGATCGCGTCGTTCGAGCCGACGTTGCAGGCGATGGACGACGACACGCTCGCGCAGCAGACCGTCCGCTTTCGCGAGCGGCTGGCGAACGGCGAGACGCTCGACCAGCTGCTGCCCGAGGCCTTCGCGACGGTGCGCGAGGCGGCCAAGCGCGTGCTCGGCCAGCGCCACTATGACGTGCAGATGATCGGCGGCATCGTGCTCCACCGCGGCGAGATCGCCGAGATGCGCACTGGCGAGGGCAAGACGCTCGTTGCCACGCTCGCCACCTATCTCAACGCGCTGCCGGGCGACGGCGTCCACGTCATCACCGTCAACGACTATCTCGCCAGCCGCGACGCCGACTGGATGGGTCGCGTGTACCGCTTCCTCGGGCTCACCACGGGCGTGATCGTGCCCAACCTCACCGACGAGGAACGCCGTGCCGCCTACGCCGCGGACATCACCTACGGCACGAACAACGAGTTCGGCTTCGATTACCTCCGCGACAACATGAAATATGAGCGCCAGCAGATGGTGCAGCGCGCCTTCGCGATGGCGATCGTCGACGAGGTCGACTCGGTGCTGATCGACGAGGCGCGCACGCCGCTGATCATCTCGGGGCCGACCGACGACAAGTCCGAGCTGTACATCAGCGTCGACGCGATCGTGAAGCAGCTCGTTCCCGACGATTACGAGAAGGACGAGAAGCAGAAGACGATCGTGCTGACCGAGGACGGCACCGAACGCGCCGAGCGCATGCTTGAGGCCGCCGGGCTGCTTCAGGGCGCCAATCTGTACGACTTCGAGAATACCCAGGTGGTGCACCACCTCAACCAGGCGCTGCGCGCGAACGTCATGTTCAAGCGCGACACCGACTACATCGTCAAGGACGGCAAGGTCGTCATCATCGACGAGTTCACCGGGCGCATGATGGACGGTCGCCGCTGGTCGGACGGGCTGCACCAGGCGGTCGAGGCCAAGGAGGGCGTGCAGATCGAGCCCGAGAACCAGACCATGGCCTCGATCACCTTCCAGAACTATTTCCGCATGTATCCCAAGCTGGCGGGCATGACCGGCACCGCCGCGACCGAGGCGGCCGAGTTCTACGACATCTACAAGATGAACGTCGTCACCATTCCGACCAACAAGCCGGTGCACCGCGTCGACGAAGAGGACGAGTTCTACAAGGACACGCAGGACAAGTTCCGCGCGATCGCCAAGAAGATCCGCGAGCACTCGGAGAAGGGCCAGCCGGTGCTGGTCGGCACGGTCTCGATCGAGAAGTCTGAGCTGCTCAGCGAGTTCCTGCGGCAGGAGGGGGTCGACCACTCCGTCCTCAACGCGCGCTACCATGAGCGCGAGGCGCATATCGTGGCGCAGGCGGGCCGGCTCGGCGCGGTGACGATCGCCACCAACATGGCGGGCCGTGGCACCGACATCCAGCTCGGCGGCAACCTCGAGATGCGCGTCGAGGACGAGCTGGCGGGCATGCCCGAGGGCCCCGACCGCGAGGCCGCGATCGAGCAGATCCGCGCCGAGATCGCGGCCGAGAAGCAGAAGGTGCTGGAGGCGGGCGGGCTGTTCGTGCTCGCCACCGAGCGGCACGAGAGCCGCCGCATCGACAACCAGCTGCGCGGCCGCTCGGGGCGCCAGGGCGATCCCGGCCTGAGCCGCTTCTACCTCTCGCTCGACGACGACCTGCTCCGCATCTTCGGGCCGGACACGCTGTTCGCCAAGATGATGCGCAGCAACATCGCCGACGGGGAGGCGATCGGCAGCAAGTGGCTGACCAAGGCGATCGAGACCGCGCAGAAGAAGGTCGAGGCGCGCAACTACGACATCCGCAAGCAGGTCGTCGAATATGACGACGTGATGAACGACCAGCGCAAGGTGATCTACGAGCAGCGCGCCGACATCATGGACGCCGAGACCGTCGGCGAGGTGGTGAGCGACATGCGCGCCGAGACGGTCAACGCGATCGTCGGCGAGTCCTGTCCGCCCAACTCCTATCCCGAGCAGTGGGATATCGAGGGGATGAAGGCGCGGCTCGCCGACATCCTCAACCTCGAGCCGCCGATCGACGAGTGGCTCAAGGAGGACGCGATCGACCCCGAGATCGTCACCGAGCGCGTCCAGGCCGAGGCCGACGCCGCGGTGGCGAGCAAGTCGGCCGATCTCGAGCCCGAGACCTGGACCCAGGTCGAGAAGTCAATCCTGTTGCAGAACCTCGACCATCACTGGAAGGAGCATCTCGCCACGCTCGACGCGCTGCGCCAGGTGGTGCACCTGCGCGCCTATGCGCAGAAGACGCCGATCAACGAGTATAAGCAGGAGGCGTTCAACCTCTTCCAGCGCATGCTCGACGCGATCCGCGAGGACGTGACGAAGACGATCGCGCACGCCCAGTTCCGCATGCAGGAGCCGCCGCCGCTGCCCGAGCTGCCCGACTTCATCACCACCCACTTCGATCCGTTCACCGGGGAGGACAATTCGAACGACATCGATGCCGGCACGCTCGGGCTCGTGACGACGCAGCTGCCGCCGCTCCAGATTCCGCAGCCGACCGCCGCCGATCTCGGCGAGGATCCGGCGAGCTGGGAAGGGCAGGTCAGCCGCAACGCGCCGTGCCCGTGCGGGTCGGGGCGCAAGTACAAGCACTGCCACGGCGCGGCGTGACGATCGGGCTCCCGCGGCGGCGGGAGCTCAAACTTTCGCTGACACCGTTGTTGAACATGTAAAACATTCTGCCTCGACAGCGTCATGCGTGCGCCGTATCGACGTGGCCTCACGCCGCAGCGAAGGTGACTCATGCCCCAGGCCAGCAAGGTACTCGACCGTGTCCTCGTGCTCGAGATGGTGCGGGTCACCGAGGCGGCCGCGATCGCTGCCTCGACGCTGACCGGCCGCGGCGACGAGAAGGCCGCCGACGCCGCGGCGGTGGAGGCGATGCGCGCCGCGCTGAACGAACTCGACATGGACGGCACCGTCGTGATCGGCGAGGGCGAGCGCGACGAGGCGCCGATGCTCTACATCGGCGAGAAGGTCGGGACGGGCCAGGGACCTGCGATCGACATCGCGCTCGACCCGCTCGAGGGCACCACCATCTGCGCCAAGTCGGGGCCGAACAGCCTCGCGGTGCTCGCCATCGCCGAGGCGGGCGGGCTGCTCAACGCGCCCGATGTCTATATGGACAAGCTTGCGGTCGGTCCCGGCCTGCCAGCCGGCGTCATCGACCTGGATCGCACGCCCAGCCAGAACATCGAGGCCATCGCCGCCGCCAAGGGCGTGCGGCCGCAGGACATCGTCGCCTGCGTGCTCGACCGCCCGCGGCACGAGGCGCTGATCGCCGAGCTTCGTGCACTCGGCTGCGGCGTGGTGCTGATCGGTGACGGCGACGTCGCGGGGGTGATCGCCACCAGCGACCCGGACACGACGATCGACGTCTATATGGGATCGGGCGGCGCGCCCGAGGGCGTGCTCGCCTGCGCCGCGCTGCGCTGCGTCGGGGGCCAGTTCAAGGGCCGGCTGCTGTTCCGCAACGATGACGAGCGCGCGCGCGCGCGCCAGTGGGGGATCGAGGACCTCGACCGCCAATATGATCTCAAGGAGCTGGCGAAAGGTGATTGCATCTTCGCCGCGACCGGCGTGACCGACGGCTCGCTGCTGGAGGGCGTCAAGCGCCGCCGCGACAAGATGACGACCGAGAGCGTGGTGATGCGCGCCTCGTCGGGCACGGTGCGCTGGGTCAAGGGCGAGCACCGAATCGAGCGCTGACGCGGTGGCGGGCGCGGCGTCTTGGCTGGCGGTGGCGCTGGCGAGCCTCGCGCTGTTCCTGCGCGGCGGCACGCGCCACTATGGCTGGCTCTACCGCCCCGGCGGGGACTTGCGCCGCCGCCGCTTCCTGCTGCGGGCGCTGCGTCCGACGCTCCACTTCGCGCTGGTGACGCTGGTGGCGCTCGCCGCGCTGGGGCGGCTCGACACGTTGGCGGCGCTGCCGGCCGAGTTCGCGCCGTCCCGTGTCGGCGCGATCGATCTGGCGGGCGGGACGATGCCGCTCGACCTGCTCGCCTGGTCGACGCTCGGCGGGCTGGCGATCGGCGGCGTGATCGCCGGCCTGGTCGAGCGCTGGCGCGGGCGATCGGTGACTCTCGGCGACGTCGAGTCGGTGCTGCCGAGCACGCGCGGCGAGCTCGGCTGGGGCGCGCTCCTGTCGGTCACCGCGGGCGTGACCGAGGAGTTGTTCTTCCGACTTTTGCTGCCGCTGCTTCTGGTGCTCTGCGGCTTCTCGGGCGCCGCCGCCTTCGCGCTGGCCTGCGTCCTGTTCGGGGCGGCGCATCGCTACCAGGGCGCAGCAGGCATGATCGCGACCGCGCTGGTCGGGGCGGTGCTGTCGCTCGCCTATCTGCTGAGCGGCTCGCTCGCGGCGGCGGTGCTGCTCCACGTCGCGATCGATCTCAACGCGCTGGTGGTGCGGCCGGTGCTGTCGGGCCGGGTGCGGTGAGGCGCGGGCTTCGAGACGGCACTTCGACGAGCTCCGTGCCTCCTCAGCCCGAACGGGTGCGAAGAGGCACCGTCATGCTACCGTTCGCGCTGACGAGAGGCTGAGCCTGTCGAAGCCTCGTCTCGAAGCGCTGGCCGGACCGCCCCCGCTCAGCTCTTCAGCCGCCAGCCGGTGTGGAAGATCGTCACCACCGCCGCCAGGCAGAGCGCGCCGAAACCCGCCGTGACCGCCACGCAGGCGAGCACGTCGACGTCGCTGATGCCGAAGAAGGTCCAGCGGAAGCCGTTGATCAGATAGGCGATCGGGTTGAACAAACTGACCGTCCGCCACGGCTCGGGCAGCACCGACAGCGAGTAGAAGGCGCCGCCCAGGAAGGTCAGCGGCGTGATCACCAGCAGCGGGATGATCTGGAGCTGCTCGAAGCCATTGGCCCAGATGCCGAGGCAGAAGCCGAACAGCGAGAAGCTCGCCGCCACCAGCAGAAGATAGCCGAGCATCAGCAGCGGGTGCGCGACGTGAAGGTCGACGAACAGGTGCGCGGTGGCGAAAATGACGAGGCCGATCACCATCGACTTGGTCGCCGCCGCCCCGACATAGCCGATCACCGTCTCCACCGCCGACAGCGGCGCGGAGAGCAGCTCATAGATCGTGCCGGTGAACTTGGGCATGTAGATGCCGAGGCTGGCGTTGAAGACGCTCTCCGAGAAGATCGTCAGCAGCATCAGCCCGGGGACGATGAAGGCGCCATAGGGCACGTCGCCGATGCTCCTCATCTGCGACCCGATCGCCGAGCCGAAGACGATGAAGTACAAGGTGGTGGTGATCACCGGCGTGGCGAGGCTGGTCCAGATCGTGCGCCCGAAGCGCGCCATCTCGAAGCGATAGATCGCCCAGATGCCATGCAGGTTCATGCGCGCTGCCCCACCAGGTCGACGAAGATGTCCTCGAGGCTCGACTTGCGCGTCTCCAGGTCCTTGAAGGCGATATGCTGCTGTGCCACCGCGGCGAGCAGCTCGGGGATGCCGGTGCTCTCCGCCTTGGCGTCGAAGACGTAGCGCAGCGTGCGCCCGTCATGCTCCAGCGTCGGCGACCAGCGCGCGAGCGCCTCGGGCACCGCCGCGAGCGGCTCGACCAGCGTGAGATCCATTTGGCGCTTGCCGAGCTTGGCCATCAGCGCGTCCTTCTCCTCGACCAGCAGCAACTCGCCGCGCGAGATCACGCCGACTCGGTCGGCCATCTCCTCGGCCTCCTCGATGTAGTGGGTGGTGAGGATGATCGTCGCGCCCTGCTCGCGTAGGCGGTGGACCAGTTTCCACATGTCGCGCCGTAGCGCGACGTCGACCCCGGCGGTGGGCTCGTCGAGGAACAGGATCTCGGGCTCGTGCGCCAGCGCCTTGGCGATCAGCACGCGGCGCTTCATCCCGCCGGAGAGATCCTTGATCTTGGCGTGGCGCTTCTCCCACAGCGAGAGGTCGCGCAGCACCTGTTCGATATAGTCCGAATGGCCCGAGCGGCCGAACAGTCGGCGCGAGAAGGTGACGGTGGCGAGCACGCTCTCGAACTGATCGGTGGCGAGCTCCTGCGGCACCAGACCGATCGCCCGACGCGCCGCTTTGTAGTCGCGCACCACGTCGTGGCCGGCGACGGTGACGCTGCCGGAGGAAGGCGTAACGATGCCGCAGATGATGCTGATGAGCGTGGTCTTGCCCGCGCCATTGGGGCCGAGCAGCGCGACGATCTCGCCGCGGTTGACGCTGAGGTCGACGGTCTTGAGCGCGGTGGGACCGTCCTTGTAGGTCTTGGACACGCCGGCGACGGTCAGGATCGGTTCCGGCATGTCGTCTCCCTGCTTCTCGCGTCAGTTAGGGAGCGTGGCAGGGGGCGGCAAGCTCGGAAACACGGTGTTTCGGGATGGGCGTGTGGAGCGAGGGGGTGAGACGGTTGCGGAGCGCTGCACGCTCGCCCCGTTCGTCATCCCCGCGAAGGCGGGGATCCAGACGCGTGGACCCGCGAAGGAGTCGGAACGTCAGCGTGTATAGATCCCCGCCTCCGCGGGGATGACGGTGGAAAGGGGCTAATCGGGCGATTAGGAACCGAAACCTACGACACCCGCGCCTTGGCGATCGCCTCCTTCAGCCGCTCGATCGGCAGCGCGCCCGACAGCAGCTCGTCGCCCACCACCCAGCTCGGCGTGCCGGTGATGCCGAGCTTCTGCGCGAGCTCCAAATTGGCGCGGATCGTCGCGTCGGCGTCGGCGGGTAGCCTGGCGAGGTCCACCCCGGTCGCCTTCGCCGCCGTGGCGATCGTCGCCGCGCTCACCGGCCCGGCGGCGTAGAGTGCATCGTGGAACGGCTTGAACCGCCCCTGTGCCGCCGCTGCCAGCGCCGCGCGGGCCGCCAGCCGGCTGCTGTCGGCGAGCACGGGCAGTTCCTTGAACACCACCCGCAGGTTTTTGTCCTCGGCGACGAGCTGTTCGATCGTCGCCAGGCTGGCGCGGCAGAAGCCGCAATTATAATCGTAATACTCGACCAGTGTGACGTCGCCCTTGGGATTGCCGATCCAGGCGCCGCCGTAGGGCTCCTCGATCGCACCGCGCGACGCGGCGATCGCGCGCGAGGCGTCCTTCGCCTGCAAGCGCTCGATCGCCTGAGGGATGATCTCGGGGTTGGCGAGGACATAGTCGCGCACCACGCGCTCGATGCGGACACGGTCGCCGTCGGCGAGCGGGGCAGGGGCAACGCGCCCGGCTAGCCACATACCACCCGCGCCGAAGAGTGCGCCCAGCATCACCATGCCGAGCAGCCACAGTCTGTTCACCGCCGCTTCTTCCTGTTCTTGTCGAGGCCGTTCTGCGAGGTCATGGCGATGTCCTGCGCGCGGATCCAGTCGGGCGTGTTCTTGGGCAGCCCGGCCATGGCATAGCGGGCGCGGTCGGCGGCGGTGCGGTCGTCGCCCATCATGCTGGCGCGCTCGGCGCTGGCGAGCGCGGCGCGCGGCTCGTCGCCGGTGAGCTCGTACACGGTGCCGAGCTGGAACCAGGCGAAGGGGTTCTCGTCGTCGCGCCCCACCGCCGTCTTGAGGATGCGCTTGGCCTCGTCGTAGTTCCCCGGGTCCTCGGTCGCGATCAGCGCGTGGCCGTAGGTGGTGGCGATCAGCGGATCGGATCGCGAACCCTCGGTGGCGCGGCGCAGCGGCTCGATCGCCTGTTTGGGCTTGCCCGCCTCGAGCAGGATCTGCCCCATAATCTCCTGGAAATACGGGTCGTTGGGCTCCTTGGCGACGAGCGCCTCGGCCTCGGCGTCGGCTTTGTCGGGGTAGCCGGCGCGGTGATAGGCATAGGCGCGCGCGTAATGCGCATAGACCGTCTGGTCGCTGTCAGGATATTTCTGAAGCGCCTGTGCGGGCGGCAGCAGATAGCCGTCGAGCTTGGCACGGATGCGCTTGAATCGCTCCTCCATCGCCGGATCGAGTGGTTTCCTCCACGCCGCCGAATTCTGCAGGTCCGCGGTCATCGTCTGAATGCGCGTGCCCGACAAGGGGTGCGATTGCATGAACGGATCGATGTTCTTGGTGCCGTAGCGGAATTCCTGCTGCTGGAGCTTCTTGAAAAACTCCAGCATGCCGCGCCCGGTGATCCCGGCGGTGTTGAGGTAGCGCACCGCCGAGGCATCGGCGGTGGCCTCCTGCACGCGACTGAAGGCGAGATACTTGCCCATCGCCGCCTGCTGCCCGGCGGAGAGGATGCCCGCACCCGCCTCGCCGCCGCCCGCCGCCATCGCGGCCAGCCCGAGCACCATCGAGAGCAGGTAGATGCCCATCGCGGGGCGTTGGCCCTCGCCGGCGTTGACGACATGGCCGTCGGCAATGTGGCCGAGCTCGTGCGCGATCACGCCCTGTACCTGGTTGGCCGTGTCGGCCGCCTGGATCAGTCCCGAGTGGACGTAGACGGTCTGGCCGCCGACGACGAAGGCGTTGATCGAATCGTCGTTGATCAGCGCGATCTGCACGTCGCGCGGGCGCAGCCCGGCGGCGGTGACGAGCGGCGCCGACATGTCGCGCAGCAGCGCCTCGGTCTCGGCGTCACGCAGGATCGACTGGGCGTGCGCTGGCTGGGCCAGCAGGAGGATTGCGGTCGCCGCGGCGGCGATGCGGCGGCGCCAGCGTCGGACGGAGCCGCTGGAGCTACGCGCCCACGCCCACCTGCCGTCCTCCCGGCCTTGTTCCGAGATCCACCGCGCCGCCTTTTCTCCAGTCAGTGAAGGTGCGGATGGGTGCGCCCCTGAACACGTCCGGGGTGACGGGGCAGACCAAGCGCGCGACTCAAACAGTCGCGCCGTGCGGGCGAGCGTTCGAGGCAAACCGCGTCTGCGTCCGTGACCCTGGACTCCCGCGATCGCAGGAGCACGGCGGTCGTCGCCGGGAGAGATCACGGCGCCGCTTTCCTCATGATCGTCCGGGAGCGTCGGCGCGGCGAATGGCATCGATGGGGGCATGCGCCGGGCGTCTTGCCGCGGTTCCACTGAACCGCGGCTGAAGCCCGGCGCACGATGTCAGGCGCCGAAGGTACGCTGCCACCAGCCGCGGCGCGGCGTCGCCTCGCCGTCGGCGGGCGCGGCTTCCGCCTCGGCGTCGGGCTCCGCCGTCGCCTCCGCCTCCGGTTCGGCCGCGGTCGGCGCCTCGGCGACCGGCGCAGCATCGGCCTTCTTGCGGCGCGTGCGCTTCGGCTTGGCCGGCGCCTCGGGCTCGACCGCCTCGGGCTCGTCCCTCTCGGGGGCGGGCAGGCCGTCGTTGACCGGGCCGGCGTCGGCCGCCTCGGCGATCGGCTCGACCGCCTTCTTGCGGCGCGTGCGCTTGGGTTTGGCGGGTGCCTCCTCCGTGGCGGGCGCGGGCGCCGGCGTCTCCGCCTCGGGCTCCTCGGCCTCGACCTCGGGCTCGGTCACCGCCGCGGTCGCGGCGCGCGCGCGGGGGCGACGGCGGGTCTTGGGGACCGGCGCGGGCTCGGGCTCGGGTGCAGCGACCGTCTCGGGCTCAGCCTCGGCTTCGGCTTCTTCGACCGGCTCGACCGGTGCCTCGGCCGGCGCGGCGGCCTCCTCGACCCGGTCACCGTCGCGGCGGCGGTTGCGACGGCCGCGGCGACGGCGGCGACCGCCCTCGCGCTCGCCCGTCTCAGCCGGCGCCTCGGCATCGGCCTCGACGGCCTCCTCGTCCTCGACCGGGTCCGCGGCGTCGACGAGCTCCTCCTCGTCCTCGCCCTCGGCCTCGCCGGCCTCGACATCACTCTCGCTCTCGCCCTCGGGACGGGTGCGACCGCGGCGGCCACGGCGGCGCCGGCGACGGCGGTTGCCGCGCCCGCCCTCATCGTCGCCCTGGTCGGCGCGCGCGCGCGGCTCGGCGGCGGTCTCCTCGACCTCCTCGTTTTCGAACTCCTCCTCGACCTCGTCCTCGATCAGGTCGTCCTCGATCTCGACGATCGGGCGGTCGAACTTGGGCGCGTGCGCGGGCGGCGGGCCGTTGGCCTCGACCGACATGCGTGCGCCTTCCTGCTCCTCGTCGGGGATGATCTCGACCTGGACGCCGTAGCGATCCTCGATCTCGGCGATGTCGGCGCGCTTGCGGTTGAGCACGTAGAAGGCGGCTTCCTGGCTGCACCGCAATGTCAGCAGCGAACCGCGCCCGCGCGCCGCTTCGTCCTCGATCAGGCGCAGTGCCGAGATGCCCGACGACGAGGCGGTGCGAACGAAGCCGGTGCCCTCGCAGTGCGGGCAGGGGCGGGTAGACGCCTCGAGCACGCCGGTGCGCAGCCGCTGGCGGCTCATCTCCATCAGGCCGAAGCTGGAGATGCGACCGACCTGGATGCGGGCGCGATCGTTCTTGAGCGCCTCCTTCATCGCCTTCTCGACCTTCCGGACATTGGAGCCATTGTCCATGTCGATGAAGTCGATGACGACCAGGCCCGCCATGTCACGCAGGCGCAGCTGGCGCGCGATCTCATGCGCCGCCTCAAGGTTGGTCGCGGTCGCGGTCTGCTCGATATTGTGCTCGCGCGTCGACCTTCCCGAGTTGATGTCGATCGAGACCAGCGCCTCGGTCGGGTTGATGACGAGATAGCCGCCCGACTTCAGCTGCACCACCGGGTGGTACATGGCGGCGAGCTGCTCCTCCACGCCCGCGCGCTGGAACAGCGGCACCGGGTCGCTGTAATGCTTCACCTTCTTGGCGTGGCTCGGCATCAGGAGCCGCATGAACTCCTTGGCCTGGCGATAGCCGTCACCGCCCTCGACGATGACCTCGTCGATGTCCTTGTTGTAGATGTCGCGGATCGCGCGCTTCATCAGGTCGCTGTCGCCGTAGATCAGCGCCGGCGCGCTGCTCGACAGCGTCTTCTCGCGGATCTCGTCCCACAGCCGGGCGAGATAATCGAAGTCGCGCTTGATCTCGGTCTTCGTACGCTGGAGACCCGCGGTGCGGACGATGCAGCCCATCGACGACGGCAGCGCCAGTTCGGCCATGATCGACTTGAGCCGCTTGCGATCGCCCGCGTTGGAGATCTTGCGGCTGATCCCGCCGCCGTGCGACGTGTTGGGCATCAGCACGCAATAGCGGCCGGCGAGGCTGAGATAGCTGGTCAGCGCGGCGCCCTTGTTGCCGCGCTCCTCCTTGACGACCTGCACCAGCAGCACCTGGCGGCGGCGGATCACGTCCTGGATCTTGTAGCGGCGGCGCAGCGACATGCGGCGCTGGCGCAGCGCCTCGACCTGGTCGTCGTTCGCGCCGGCGCGGCCGCGGCGGCGGCGCGGCTGGCGCGGCTCGGCGCCGTCCTCGACCTCGCCGGTCTCCTCCGCCGCCTCGTCCTCGTCCGCCTCGTCAAGGTCGTGCTCGTCGGCGTCGAGCTCGTCCTCGTCGCCGTCGAAATCGGCGTCGTCGAACGCGTCCTGCTCGGCGCGCAGCGCGGCCTCCTCGGCGGCGTGCTCGGCTTCCTCGCGCAGCAGCGCGTCGCGATCCTCCTTGGGGATCTGGTAGTAATCGGGGTGAATCTCGCTGAAGGCGAGGAAGCCGTGGCGGTTGCCGCCATAGTCGACGAACGCCGCCTGGAGCGACGGCTCGACGCGCGTCACCTTGGCGAGATAGATGTTACCCTTGAGCTGCTTGCGCTCTTCGCTCTCGAAATCGAACTCTTCGATCCGGTTACCCTTGACGACGGCGACCCGGGTTTCCTCCCGGTGGCGTGCGTCGATCAGCATACGCATGGTCATTGAACGGTCTCCACGCGCCGTCTCGCCCGTGCAGGGCGGCGGCGCGACGATAGGGCGCTGCCGGCCGCCCGTGAGGGCCGGCCGCGCGGATGGTGATGGGTGCTGCTGTCGCGTGCCGCGCCGCCCCGCGCGAGGTGCTGGCGGGGCGACCCGCGACCGCGCGACCGCCGGCAGAGGCCGGGCGGGGCAGCGGTCGGGCGGGGTGCGGCATTGCGAGCGTCAACCTGATGACCCGGGGCCGGCGTCGCGCCGGGCGGGCAGTGGCGCCGGAGCTGCGTCGCGCGTGGATCGCGCAACATTCCGGTCATGATCTCGGTAGCATCGCCGAACCGCCGCATCAACCGGCACAATTCACGTTGCTATTTCCTCACGCCGCCCAGTCCGTTAACCACGGAGTGAGGTTCGGGGCGATAGGGAGCGGGGATGATACCGCGAACGTACCGCAGGCCCGGTCGGTGCACCGGGCGGAACGGCGCGCGCGTCGGCGCGGCGCTGGCGCTCGCCGCCGCGGTGGCGTTCGCGCCGGTCGCCGCCGCGATGCCGCGCGACGCCGACACGGATGCGCCGTCGCTCGACTTCCTGCCGTGGAAGTCGCGCGCCGAGCGCGACGCGCACGGCGACGGCTACAAGGTCACGGTGCCGGTCCCGCCGCCCGCGCGCGGCGTACGCCTGCCCAAGGTGGCGGGTGCCGAGGGCCGCCCGCTGGTGGTGATCGACGCCGGCCACGGCGGCAACGATCCGGGGGCGATCAACCCGCAGGCGGCGCTGCGCGAGAAGGACGTCACGCTCAAGATCGCCAAGGCGATCCGCGACGCGCTGGTGGAGGGCGGGCGCGCACGCGTCGCGCTGACCCGTGACGACGATCGCTACATCCCGCTGCGCGAGCGGTTCGGGATCGCCCGGCGGCTGCGCGCCGACCTGTTCATCTCCGTCCACTGCGACAGCGTCGGCGCCGGACTGCCGACCGGCGCGACCGCTTACACGCTCTCCGACGTCGCATCCGACCGGGAGGCGGCGCTGCTGGCGGCGCGCGAGAACAAGTCGGACGTGATCGCGGGCGTCCAGCTCGGGCGCGACGCCGACGTGACCTCGATCCTGATCGATCTCACCCAGCGCGAGACGATGAACGCCTCCGCCGGATTCGCGCGGCTGCTCGGACGCGAGGCCAAGCCGCTGATGCCGGTGAAGACCAACTTCCATCGCACCGCCTCGCTGATGGTGCTCAAGGCGCCCGACATGCCCTCGGTTCTGTTCGAGACGGGCTATATCTCGACTCCGGCCGATGCCGCCTTCCTGGACAGCAAGGCGGGGCGCGAGAAGATCGCGGAAACGGTGCGCCGCGCGGTCGAAGTGTATTTCGCGCGTCGCCTGGCAGTGCGCTGACCCCGACTGACGCGCGCGGCTTCCCCCGCGCCGGGAACCTGCTAAACGCCGTGCGCGATGGCTTCCGATCCCCTCGATGTACGCGAAGAGGCGGCCCCGCGCGGCGGCCGTTGGCGTGGGCTGTGGCAGCGCCGGCTGGTGCGCTGGGCGACGTATCTCCTCGCGCTGCTGGTCGTCGCCTTCGGCGTCTTCTGGCTGGTGTTCGCGCGCGACCTGCCCTCGGTCGAGAAGCTCAAGGCCTATGAGCCGCCGCTGCCGACCAACGTGCGCAGCGCCGACGGCGCGCCGGTCTATTCCTACGCGCGCGAGCGCCGGGTCGAGCTGGCCTACAACGAATATCCGCCGCTGCTGGTGAAGGCGTTCCTCGCCGCCGAGGACCGCACCTTCTTCGAGCATCACGGCGTCGACTTCCCGGGGCTGGCCGGCGCGGTGTTCGACTATGCGCGCAAGTTCGGCAGCGGGCAGCGCGCCAAGGGCGGCTCGACGATCACCCAGCAGGTCGCCAAGAACTTGCTGATCGGCAACGCTTACTCGCCCACGCGCAAGATCCGCGAGGCGCTGCTGGCGTATAAGATCGAGGAGACGCTGACCAAGCAGCAGATCATCGAGCTGTACCTCAACCAGATCTTCCTCGGCCGCAACGCCTATGGCGTCGAGGCCGCGGCGCACGCCTATTTCGACAAGGAGCTGAGCGAGCTGACGCTGGGGCAGATGGCGTATCTCGCGATCCTGCCGAAGGGCCCTTCCAATTACGACCCCTTCCGCGACACCGATCGCGCGATGACGCGGCGCAATTACGTACTGCGTGAGATGGTGCGCAACGGCTTCGTCACGCAGGAGCAGGCGCGGGTCGCCGCGGCCGAGCCGATCGGTGCGATCACGCGGCGCACGCCCAAGTTCGAGCGCGTCGGCGGCTATTTCGTCGAGGAGGTGCGGCGCGAGCTGATCGACAAGTTCGGCGAGACATCGCAGGACGGCCCGCACAGCGTCTACGCCGGCGGCCTGTGGGTGCGCACCTCGCTCGACAAGCGGATCCAGGGCTTCGCCGCCGAGGCGCTGCGCAACGGCCTGCTGCGCTTCGACAGCGGGCGCGGCTGGTCGGGGCCGCTGCGCCACGTCGATGTGGACGGCGACAAATGGTATGGCGCGCTGCTCAACACCAACATCTCGCTCGATTACAGCGATTGGCGCGCCGCGATCGCGATCGCGCGCGACGGTGACGCATGGCGGATCGGCTTCGCCGACGGCACCACCGGCGAGCTGCCGCGCGACGCCGCGCAGATGCCGGTGCGCAACGTCGGCGGCGCGGCGTTCACCGCGATCGAGCCGGGCGACATCATCGCGGTGGCGCCCGTGGGACGGCGCTTCGCGCTGCGCTCGGTGCCGAAGATCTCG
>Ga0325400_1001811_pt1 | contig 18060 bp, 21 predicted proteins | sample PopdelMetagenome_2_FD_205662 | JGI IMG/M metagenome (GOLD analysis project Ga0325400, IMG submission 205662) | Populus deltoides microbial communities from Bellville, Georgia, United States - Xylem-PdKOR-R1 | ecosystem: Host-associated > Plants > Phyllosphere > Stem > Wood/Secondary xylem... | reverse complement strand
TGTGTTGTTGTTAACTATAATTTATACAATAAACCTCCCTGTGGTTCGACCCCGGTCTTGCCGGGTTATTTATTACTTCGACACTCCTGCACTTGGGAGAAGACATCAATCTTTTGGTCATGTCAATGACCTCATTTGGAAAAAGTGTTTTTGCAACAAAGCATTTTTACAAGTTATGGAATAAGGTGACACTACCAGAAATTCGACTAAAACCAATGGAATTACCGATAGACTTTTTCTCTCGGTCATTTGCGGCGATATTTCCCAACGGATGTAAATCCATTAATATTACAGACGGAATATATAGAATTTTGAAGGAAAAAAAACAGTGTGATGACATGGAAGTTTTTGCGGATGATTTTATCAATGGAATTACCGAGGGATTCAAACTGGGATCTTCATACAGTGACGTGACCTCTTCACAGGCAGAATTGTCGATGGAATCACTGATGGAAATATGTCGTTAGTGATTCCATCAGTAAAGGTTAATATATCACCACGCTACCGACCCTCCCCTCCCCTCTCCTATTTCTCCTTCTTCTTCCCCACCCCTGCAACTAAACAAACTCTCCCCTCCCAAACTACAAGTAACCACCCTCCAAAACATCCCTCACTTCTCAATACAATTCATCCTTCTTTATTTTTTTAGTCACAGCATCCGTATTCTGATTTATTGTGGATTTTGTTATTTTTTTAAAGTAAATCTCTCTTTTTTAATTTTAACACTAAAATGCCAAATTTTATTATTATTTAATGTTTTTTTAGTATATATATTTTCTTAGGGTATGTACATGTTTTATTTTTTTTTCAAACAAACTTGTAATATGAATGTATAATTTTGTACTTGTTATGGTTTGTTTTAGATTTTGTAAAATTGTATTTGTTTGTAAATTATTGAAGCTTATGTCAAATTACCGAATTAGATGTGTTGTGATGAAATAAATAATAGCTTATTTAATGGGTCTGTTTTAATTTTTATTAATGCTATTGCAAAGTTGTAATTTCCATAAATTTATGTGTATAAATTTGCATAGACGTTGATAATTGATAATGAATATTTAAGAGAAGTTTTAATTAGTTTGTTAGATAATCTCGAGTAAGACCAATATTTTTACAAATTTATTTACTTAACATAGTTAATTAATACATGTTGTCATCATTATTTTATAGAGGTTCGATAGAAGTCATGGATGATCATTCATGGATGTATCAAGATTCACCCCAAGGATTGCTAAGGATGAATTATTGTAATGGGGTTCAGAGTTTTATTAATTTTGCAGCATCTATTCTGAGAAATTTAGTGGAGGCAGTTTTAGGTGTCCATGCAGGAAGTGTAAAAATAAAAATTATATGCATCCAGATGTTGTAACGATGTATCTTCTACACAGGGGGATCATGGAGGATTACCTGTGTTGGTATGCACACGGAGAACTATTTGTTCGTAATGAGAGCATGGTAAAAAGGATGGTTGGGTCAACTTCTAGTGCTAGCAACGTGCATGGAATTGTAAATGACAACAGTCATCCTTACAAGAATATGGTTATCAATGCAATGAGAATGAATTAAAGTAATATCAGTCAATGTCCAATTGTAGAAGAACCTAATGCAGACGTGGCCAGGTTTTTTGATCTGTTGAAAGATTCTGATTGTAACATCCCAATTTCCAAAACCAACGCATCAATCATAAAAAAATACTCATTTTTCTCTGAAATATTGCAAAAAAAATTACACAAAAAAAAGATGTCTTGTTTTCTTGCATACGGCCAAGTATCTCAACAAAATCATATTTTCAATGAACAAAGAAACATTGCAAAAAAATATTTTAGCATGCATTTTGGCTTTCATAATCAGTTTATTAAAGCCATGAGAACTAGGTCAATATTTCCAAAAAAATATTTTGTTTTCTTTTAGTATCTGGGATTACAAATTCACAAGTAAAATGTATTTCCGGTATTAAAAAGGTATGTTTTTTGTTGACGTAGAGCGGTTAGATTTTTACCCGATAAAATAAGGATCTACTTATCGAGGATGACTTTTCTTAAACCATAGACGAACCAACAATTAAAAATACAATAACACCTTAGCATATATCAGACAATTCAACAATGTAGCTTATCTTAGGTAAGGCGTATTTGGGGTGCTAATACATTCCCTTTACGCAACCAGTTCCCATACCCGATCTCTGAGACCAATTAGGGTTCCTAGTGACCAAAATACTAGGTGGCGACTCTCATTCCCTCTTTCCATATATAAAAGACAGGAATTCCTTGTCTTCCCCATTCTACCATTTTTTCCAGGTATACATGTAACATCCCTATATCCGGGATAATACAACAATCTCATGTTAAATAGAAAACAAGGTAAATTTTTATTTATATGTGTGTGTGTGTTGTTTTCATATAAAAATCTACCATAATTTCTATCGAAATTTCGGCAGAATCTCCCCTATACTAGGAGGTCCCATGTTATCGACATATAACCTGTTTACACTTCCAATCTTTCACATCTCATAACTCAATCACGACCTAATCATCCTGGGTCTCAATCCCATAAACATCATTGTCATCACAACCATAATATTTATAATATATATTGAACAACAAATATCATTTTAGAGAAATAAATGAGATTAACACGCATACATGGATATAATTATATAAATTTCAGAGTTAAGATTATCCATTCAAGTTTAAACATTAATTTTACAAATTAAGTTATATAAAAGTTGTAATGTTACAAAATACAAGGATATACTCCTTAGAATTAGATTACAAAAAATGAACATAAGCTAGGACCTACTCCTGTCGTGTTTGCGATACTCATGAAACAAAATACATATTATTGAAACATGAATATCACAACAAGTATAGCAACACAAATATCCAACAATTTAAAAGGCAAACATGTATTCATATGCTATTTACTTCTCCCTTCTGGTTTCCATTGGAACTATTTCTCATTCAACTACTAAAATCGTTTCCTCTTCCAGTATCAACTTCCATTCAAAATTTCATAAGATCAACCACGATTATTTCCTCACACCTTACCGATACCAATTTCACTGGTATTATCATCATCTCGTAGGTGTCAATGCATAGTGATCCCCTTACCCGGAATCCTAACATACACTAAATGTATGCTAGTCGATGCATGGTGATCCATTTACCCGGGATCCTAACATACACTAAATATATGCTAGTCCATGCCATATATCACACTTCTCATATTCCCTTTGTCAGTTGTTGTTACCCAATTTTTGACCCATCCTTTTGATAAATTTTTTGGCAAATCCAAAAATAGCAAAAAACAATGAAAATCCAAAAAATACGTTTTTTAATATATTTTCATTTTTTTTAGCATTTTCAGTATCGTCTTAAAAGAATTTAAATTTTCAAAGGTCCTTTGAATGCGTTTGACTTTTCACATGTTATTTTTAAAATCAATAATTTTCCTCATTCGAGTCGATGTTGATAAGAAAAATCCAAAAAAAAATCAAATTTACAAAAAAAGAAAGAAGTTGAGGGACCAAGTTTGGGGACAAAACAATATTTTGCCTATAAATAGTAGCATTCAACACACACAAAAAAGGGGGGCAATTTTGCACATTTGAAGGTAACATAAAAAACCCTAACCCTAAAAACCCATCTTTTACAAAACCAGAATCGGCCACCCCCCTGGCCATCGGACCTTCTTTTCCAGTAACCACTTACCCACTCTGCTTCCCTGCTTGCCAGCCAAACAGAAACCAAGCACCTTTTTTTTTCTTCTCCCTCACTCACACACACCCGTCCACAACTCCCTCTCTTTCTCCGATCAGCCCACCTTCTTCATCCAGTTCTTCCCCCATCTCTACTAAACCTTCCAGCTCACCCTCTCCCTTTGCCAAGTTAGCCATCAATGTTCCCCCATTTCTTCTCATCTTCAACCTTCCACCCGACAGACCCAACAACCCATTCTCCCGAACCAGCCGCCAACTCGTGAAGACCCGGCGATCCCTGTTCTCTTCTTCATCTCCCTGTAGATTGGCCTCCACAGAAGCTAGCCACCGCCTCCAGCTAGCTCCATCGTTGCCCACAATCCATCATCGGCGCAAACCGGTCTCCACCGAAACCAACCTGCAGTAACCCTAATTGTCGTGGCAACCAACAAAAGTGAAGATCATCAACGTCATCGCCGCCTCTACAACCGCCAGACCTACCACCCGAAGCAGAGGAGAAGAAGACAAAACCCAAAACAAGCTGACCCGCTATGAAGGAGATCCAAAGAAGGAGAAGGGAGAGAAGTAGATCTGAAAAAAAAAATCAACTGTTGTTTGTGCGTTTTCCCCTTGTTGCAAGTGGCGATGACCCTCACCGACGGTGTAGGAAGGCAGAGAAGAAGAAGACATTCCCGATCCACCGCTTTGGCTGCCTTCATCGGCCCAAATGCCGCTAGTGGCGGCAGCATGTGGAACAATGCACCGCCACGGGTCCTGCAATTCCAGAAGTCTTCCTCTACAATTCCAGCATTTTTTAGGGGCTATTTTGTAAATTTTAATTTGTTTAACGTAATATTTGCCCAATTTTTGAATTTTTATAATTTGCAGTGTGAAAGTAAAAAAAAAAGGAAAAGAAAAAGGAAAAAATATAGTAAAAGTGAATGTGTGTGTTTTTTGTATTTGTTTTATGGATGTTTTTTTTTTATTTTATGATAAAACCGCAAAAACAAAAGAAGAATTTAATATTTTGATTTGATCACGGTAAAGGATTATGAACTTATATGTAAGTCGTATTTCTAATATCCGATGAAAAGATAAAATTTTTAAAACTTTTTTAACATATCAAAGCCACGAAGCAGCTTACCTCAAGTAGGATTCGTTAGGGGTACTAATACCTTCCCTAACCACAACCAGTCCCTTACCCATGAATCTCTAACAAGACCAGTACATCCGGGTGTCCTATTAACCCTTAATGAAATACTAGTGGCAACTCCCAACGAATCAATCAACGAAACAAAAAATCGCCAAACAGATGCCGCGCGGGTGACGTGCGACATCAACGATAATTTCATCATTTAGCAATTTACACAAGAAACCCTTCACCTTGAACACACATATATTTAGAATACTATCCAAAATATCAACATCATACGTAAACTTTTATCCGTTCACATAATATCCAACATTTACTAGTTCACATTTCATATCAATAACATATTAAATCATGGAATTTAACTAAAACATATAGGTGTGGATTGCCTACCTACAGTAGAAGCTCTACTCATACTCCCCTTCTGCTGGACAACGCATGTGGTCCCTCGTAGTAATCACATACATATCTCATAAGTTATCCTCATTCAAGGACACATGTTATAATAACCATATTAACAGCCAATACAGGTCTTTCTTTCAATTATTCTGTTTCATTATATTTACGTTCTCTCATTTCATCCATTAATAACATCATTCTTTGCCCGACCCTAGTTATCATTATAAATTTCCATTTTAAATATGGCTCGTTTCTTTTAGAAATTAAAATGCAATATCACATGTTCCCCAAGGTAAAAGACCCAGTTTTCACCCTTAACGCGTCTAGATTGTCGCTTTTACGACTTTTCAAATCTGCTCGTAGAGGTTGTATTCTGACCCTTCCTCCGATGTTTAACTATATCTGAAGCTATAGGACTTTGTTTTTACCGAGGCTAGTCTCTTTGGAAAACTATGACATGAGGCTACAAGTCCTCTAAAGGGAGGAGAACCCAGTTCTGTCCCTAAGACACTCAAAATTACTCATCAACGAATCAGACCTACTGTTCTATAGGGTCTATCATGGCCCGATCTCGGTTAGTGACCCATAATTGGAGTTTTATAGCTCTAAATTGATCGAGACCAAGTTCCTTGGTTAGTAAACATCCAATACTACAATATATATGCAGGAAACAAATCTTAATTCCCTCATCCTCCTACTCGAATTCTCTCTGAAAGTCAGGAGACGAATCTATCTAGATTCATCAACTTAATTTTCCATTTACTCTTCATATGGCCGGCCACCCCTAACTCAATTACGCATACATTTTCTTTGATGAATCATCATGATTGCATGCTCCCAATTACATACAATGCATGAATTAACTTAATTTTAACAATTAATACATTTCTCTCAATTCAAGTTTAAGAACCCTAATTAAAATTCAACAGTAAGGCATCAATTCGTAATCGAATTCGAAATGACTTATAGAACAATGTTTATAACTCCTTACCTAGTAAGAGTCAAGGTCTCAATCCTCAACCAGTCAAAAATTTTTGACTCCCCTTTTTTTTTAATGACAGTCAGCCCTCCCTTCTCCCTCTACCTTCAAAATTTCTTGTTAATCCCTTACCCACGAGTATTTATTCTACTTATAAATCCTTAATCTTGGATGAGTTCTTGGGATTTTTAGTGTTTCTCTCTTGATTTGGCAAGAATAAAATCAGAAACTCACTCCCTCTCTCTTAATAGTTTCTGCCCAGTTTTGATGAGCAAGGGAGAAGGGTATTTATACCCCATAATTTCTCTTATTTGCACTTAGGCCCCATTTCCTTTAAATGTATTATTGTTGCCCCCACATCTTTTCTTCTTAAAATTGAGCTACACCTCTTTTCATTTCTTATAATTACACTCCTCAACTTTTTAGTTTAGCTCATTTTCTTTAATTTAATCCAACCCTCGATATTTCCGAGTTAAATTTATAATATCTTAAAATATTTTGTCCAGAAATTTATATCCTAAATTTTCTGAATTCTTGCTTTATTTAAATCTGTACATGAATTTCTTCACTTTTATTGTTTATTTATTTAGTTTGCAATTTACATAAACATTATTTCCCGGGGTTTACAATACGTAACCGGAGAGAGTGGACACATTCGCTGCGGCGCCGCACACTTGTGACAGAATGGTGACTCCATTGGGGACCTTGTGGACTAAGCTTCGTTTTCATCTGATTATCGTGTTTTATTATTTGATTTATATGTTATTGTTAATATTGCATTCCCTTATTTTCTTACACGATTTAAATTATGTACACATTTGTTCATGCATTATATAGAATTGCCTCATACAGCACATGTCATAAATTTTTTAAACACGCACAAACTTCCAAGTTAGGTGGGGGATTAACTATTTGTGATATGACTATTGGTCAGGGTTCAGATGCGTGAAACACTCAACTCAAATCTGAGTGCCTGCTTGGTAATGGCAAATGAAGCGCTGCTTGTGAAGTATGAAAGGAGATTAAATTTGAATTCCAAGCAGTGGTGGTAATGGTGGGCATATGTGCCTTAACTGTTTCTCGCAACGCCCCCATATTGTCTTTACAAAGACCGTCACTGGGCAGATTTAAGACCATTTTAAGACTAGGTAGAAGGCCTCCCCATCATGTAATGGCCTAGAACCTTTCTTTAGAGTATGAGTTCCCTAAATAGTCATCTTGCATGGGTTCTCACCATCCATACTCAATGTGCATGTACATATATTTGCATTCGTACATATACATCCATTCATTGTAAATAACATACATACATGTATTAGGTTGAAATATAGGTCCCCAAAGCATTTACAACACCCAACTTCGAGCAAGAAACATAGAAGATGAAGAGTGTGCTCACCGTGACGTCCATTTTCAAGAAGAGTTGGAGTCTCTGAAGACAAGCGTGGCTCACCTAACTAGTTTACTTAAGCAAACACTTAGAAATGCCTCTAGTGAAGGTCCTTCTAACCGACCTGTCACCTTTAATCAAACTCTGATAACAGCTCAACTTGAAGAAAGAATGAGTGAACATGGTCAAGAGCCCCAACACAATCCAGCATTTGTGCAGTCAGCGACACCTGTACTAGCCCCGACAGTTATGAATGCATTTGCCAATGAGTCCCTCAATGCCACGTCATCTGATACCATTGATCAAGATAAGATGGCGATGCTGGCTAAAATCAGAGTCATTGAACGGGTAGACTTATATGACCTAGTACGGGCAACAAAGATATGTCTGGTCCCAAATGTGGTTGTCCCAAAGAAGTTTTGTGTTCCTAAATTCATCAAATATAGTGGAATACAATGCCCCATGACCCACCTCAAGTCCTACTATAATAAAATGACAGAAGTAGTACATGATGAAAAACTACTAATGCACTTTTTTCAGGATAATGGAGCGACATTGAGCTGGTATATAAGATTGGACAATATAAAGATCCGGAGATGGAAAGATCTGGTGGATGCTTTTATCAAGCAGTATAAGTACAATGTGGACATTGCTCCTGATAGAACCAGTTTGTCCAGTCTAGAGAAAGGGGACAAAGAAAGCATAAGGGAATACGCTTAAAGATGGTGGGAATCGGCTGCTCAGGTGCATCCCCCATTTCTAGACAAAGAGATGGTCAATCTATTTACTAACACACTAAAGGCACCATACTACGAACATGTTATGGGTAGCTCTTCTCAGTAATTCACTGATGTTGTGGTAGTATGTGAGCGCATAGAGCAAGGCATCAAGAGTGGTGGAATTTTTGCACCCACCTAGAAAAAGGGCTTTGAAGGGAAGGAGGTCAACCATGTTGGAGATGGCTACAGGGGTAGGGAAAACCCATCCTAAAACTACCACACTCCATCCCCAAATTGCCAACATCAAAAAACCTGAGCCCCAAAACTTTCAAGCCAAAAGCCAAATTGGAAATTACCAAAGGGTCTAAGAACAACTACCTTCATTACCGCTACCCTTGAATGAGATGTATCAGAAGCTGTTAAGCATTGGACATGTAGCTCCTGAACCTCTGGCACCTTTACAACCACCTTACCCCTGCTAGTACAGGCCAGAGCTCACTTGCAAATACCATGCTAGTATTGCTTGACATAAAATCCATACTTGCAACGCCTTCAAGAGAAAGCTTTTGCAATTAATCAAGGTAGGGTGGATAACATTTAGAGACACTCCTAATGTGAACATGAACCCTTTACCTAATCATGCTTGAAGTGATGGATAAAAAATGCACTAGTGATAGAATATTCGGGAAATTTGAAAGCACTGGTGGTCAAGGCAGGATGCAAAGAAGGCGGCATGAATTTTTGAGAGATTTGAATTTAAAGGGGTATCCATGGAGGAAAAAGTTCCACCATAGAAGGGAAATATACTAAAGTTGGAGAATGGGGTAGATTCCTGTTATGTCAAAAAATAACTACCTCTTGATCATGCCTGCTATAATAACCCATTTTTGGGTCACTCCCAAATTTTTTTTTCTTCTTCCAAATTACATTTCTTTTCCTTAAAAAAAAAACCAAAACAGTGCCATTTTGAACGGCACTGTTCCCCTTCTTCCCTGCCCATGCAGAGGCAGGGAAGAAGAAGATTTTTGAAATCTTTTTCCCGCTCACCTTCTCCTTCTCTTTTCCCTCCCACTTGCCCACAAAACCTGGACACAAGCCACATCCCATACCCTGCCACCATTAATGCAAGCCATGACCGGCCACCCTACCCTGTGCCAAGACATGGGCAGGATAGCCACCTTACCCTGCGCCATGGCAGTGGTAAGGTGCCCCTCTCTTCCTGTGGCTATAAATACAGAGAAGGGAGAAGACAAATAGGGGGGAGAAAAAGGAAAAAAGGAAACCTGGGGGGACGATTTTTTTTTAGAAAGAGAGGAACGAACGGGGGGGCAAAATTTTAGAGAAGAACAGAAAACAGAGGAGGGAGAACAAAAAACAGGGGGAGAGTTTATTTGAGAGGAGAGGAGCTCGGGCAAAACAGAAGAAAAAGGAAGAAAAGGGGGAAAGGAGAGTGAAAGAGCAAGACAGAAGAGGGAGGAGAAGAGCCACCGTTGCACCTCCACCAGCGCCTCCATCGCTCCTCCCAGCCACCACCGACAGCACCATCATCGTCCAAAAATAGAGGAAGAGCAGTGACAGAGAGTGAAGCGAGACGAGAGAAGGGAGAAAGGAATAGAAAACAGAGACTTCGGTCACTACACAGAGGAGAAGAAGAACCGACCTCACCCCCTGGGCACCACCGCTGTTTCTTCCTCCCCGTCCCCCCCCACAGCAACTCCACGGGTCAGCAACCGCTAGCAACGCCACCGTCAGCCTCCCACCATTTTCCTTCCCTGCTGCAACACCGTGAAAAAGAAGAAAAATAGTAGCACTGGTTGCCACAACCACTGAGCCGCGACAACAACTCCTTCGCCACCAGCAACGCCACCGTTAGAAATAGAAGAAGAAAGGAGAAGCAGCAGACAGAAGCGGGAAGAAGAAGAAACACTGAAAAAACAGTAACAGAGGAGAACAGAGCAGAAGAAAAAAAACACAGAGAAGAAGAAGAAAGGCTGACCACCGTCCGAGCTGTTCTCCGGTCAGCCACCGCCAACAGCACAGCCTCGAAACCACCGCAGGTCCGCCCCTCTTCCTTCTTCTTCTTCTTCTTCCTCGCTGCACTGTCTCCACTATTCTGCGTGAACAGTGGAGAGTGAATTAATTCACTCTCCACTGTTCACTCTTGTCCGGCCCAGTCCAAAATGAGTGGGCCGGGTCCAGCCCGGTCCAAAAACATTTTAAAAAAAATATTTTCGAAAATTTGTAACTCTTCCGCGTATTTTTTACTAAATTTTGCTTAATATTGATTTGTATTTTTACATCGTAAAAATATACATCCGGTATTAAAATACCCGATTTTCGTCAAAAAAAACATTTTTTTTTTGTTTTCATGCATACGGCCAAGTCTCTCAAAGAAAAAAAAATCACGTCATATTTTCATACAATAAAGAAAACTTCAAAAAAAAAAATGTTTTAGCATGCATTTTGGCTTTAATAACCAGTTTATTAAAGTCACGAGAACTTGGCCAATATTTCAAAAATTCAAAAAAATTATTTTGTTTTCTTTTAATATCAGGGATTACGAATTTACATGTAAAATGTATTCCCGATATTAAAACAATAGTTCTTTTATAGACATTAGAACGATTAGGTTTTACCCCAAAAGATAAGAACCTCCTTACTGAGAAGGGCTTTTCTTGAACCATAGATGGACCAATATGATGAGACCTTAGATTTTTATCAGACAATAAAACAATGCAGCTTACCCTAGGTAGGGCGTATTTAGGGTGCTAATAACTTCCCTTTACGCAACAAGTCTCCGTACCTAGTCTCTGAGACCAGTTAGGGTTCCTAGTGACCAAAATACTAGGTGGCAACTCCCATTCTATTTTCCACTAATAAGAGACAAGAATTCCTTGTCTCCCCATATTTTCCAGACACACACACCTTGAGAGTATGGAGGACGATCGTCGCGACGCCGCACACGTGCGACACCTGCAATGCTTTTTGATTTTGTTTCAACCTATTTCAGTTTTGTTGGTAATTTGGCTCATAATGCCACAAGACTTTCTCTATCAAATGAGTTTTTCTTGTTAAATAAGATCATGTGTTTTTCTTATGTTCACAATGTGCCTTCATTTTTGTTGTTATTTCAAGCAAATAATACACTAAACACAACCTTTACTAATGAAACCACTACCCCAAGAATCCTTAGGTATGTTTCCTTTTTCTTCCAAAACTATGCATGATCTCACATGTTCACAAGGATTTTTGGGAATTCAAAGTTTTAGTACAAAAACAGAAATCATATTGGTGTTTGTCCAAACAAACAAGTTCTGGAAATTCAAGTGATTCTTTAGAAAGGTAACCATACACCTAGAAAACCTAAAGAGGAAACCCAAACACCATGAGATGACTCAAAAGCAAGGTTTTAATTGAATGAATAATGAGAAACCATTTTGCATATTCGCATGTGAGAAAGTAAGGCTTACCGATCCTAAGTGCATGTATTTGAAATGAAGAAGGTCATCTTTGATATTCCTTTCACGAGGCTAAAAAATATATCCTTTATGATCCCCTTTTTAAGCCTAGTAGCTTTTTTTTGAAAATAACATTGGCTAGGATCACACCTCACACTAGGGGGCAAGTGCAAGAGAAAGATATTCCAGAAGAAAGATCAGTGGGAAATGCTAGTATACCTCCACAATACATCCCGGTATCGAGTACCAAATTTGAGGTGGAGAAGTTTGATGGGAAAGGTAATTTCGGCATGTGGAAATGTGAAGTCATGGATATGCTTGTCTAAATGAATTTGGATTTCATTCTAGAAGATAAACCGGAGGATTTGGATGATAAAAGCTGGGAAAGGATAAATCGGTTGGCCTGCAGTTCCATCCGACTTTGTCTTGTAAAGGATCAGAAGTACGTCTTTTCAAAACAAAACTCTGTAAAGGAATTATGGCAAGCACTGGAAGACAAGTTTATGAAGAGGAGTATAGAGAATCGTCTCTACTTGAAGAAAATGATCTTCTGTTTTTAACACAAGAAAGGTACTTCTATGAATGAGCATCTAAATGATTTCAATAAAATGATAACTAATTTGAAGAATTTAGATTTGGAAATCGATGATGAAGATAAAGCTCTATTGTTATTGAATTCACTGCCTGACATATATGAACATCTCATCACCATTTTACTGTATGGTAAAGAAAAGATTAAATTCATTGATGGGTCCAATGCTTTGGTGAACAATGAGTACTGGAAGAAGGACCAAATTATTCATAAGGAGTCAAAGTTAGAAGCATTAACAGTTAGAGGCAAGAGGCATGAGGATAGGAAACTTATGTTTCTTGGATGGACATACAGTTATTGGTACAGTAGCTGTCTCCAAAAGCATAAAAGATGATGAAGCAGATAATTCCAGAGTTTGGCACATGCGCTTAGGGCATGCTGGTGAAAAGGCTTTGCAAGGATTAGTCAAGCAAGGTCTATTAAAAGGCACCAAGACTGGGAAGCATGGGTTCTATGAGCATTGTGTTCTTGGAAAACAGACAAGGGTCAAGTTTGGCACTGCGGTACACATCACAAAAGGGATTCTAGATTATGTTCACACAGACGTATGGGGACCTTCAAAGAATGAATCTATTGGAGCTAATCGTTGGTTTGTTACTTTTATTGATGATTTCTCAAGACAAGTATGGGTGTACATGATGAAACACAAGGATGAGGTCCTTGATATCTTTCTGAAATGGAATAAAATGGTGGAGACTCAAACTGGAAAGAGAGTTAAGACTCTTCAGTCAAATAATTATGGTGAGTACACTTCAGATCCTTTCTTTGAAGTTTGTCAGGATGAAGGGATCAAGCGACATTTTACTGTTCGCAAAACACTACAACAGAATGGAGTAGCAGAATGCATGAACCGCACATTGGTGGAGAAAGTCCGATGTATGCTATCACATTCAGGACTAAGCAAAGTGTTCTGGGGCGAGGCATTAAGCTATGCTCGTCATATTGTTAATCGGTTACCTTCAGCAGCATTAGATGGAAGAACCCCCTTAGAGGTATGGTCAGGATCTCGTGCAAATGATTATGACTCTATGCATATATTTGGTTGCTCAGCATATTATCATGTTACCGAGTCCAAGCTAGATCCTAGAGCCAAGAAAGCTATATTTTTGGGCTTTAGTGGAGGAGTAAAAGGTTACAGACTCTGGTGTTCTAAATCAAAGAAAGTGATTTTGAGTAGAGATGTCACTTTTGATAAGTCTAGCATGTTACAGCAAGAGAAATCACAGGAGAAGGACAAACAGTCTGGTGATGCACAACAGATGGAGTTGGATACTTCAGTCATTTTTATAAAGATTGTTCAAACAATCCCTACTAAAGGAGATTCAGATGAAAGTTCAGATGAAGAGGATGCAACAACTCTAGCAACCACACAACAAGAATCCATTGCAACAAGTAAACCAAAAGGAGTTATCAAGAAACTTGCTCAGTATTGTAACATGGTGGCTTATGCACTTTCAGTGATTGATGATGGAATCCCCTACACCTACAAAGAAGCAGTACAGAGTGTAAAAAGTGCAAAATGGAAAGAGGCAATGGATGAAGAGATGAAATCTCTCCACAAGAATCAGACTTGGGATTTGGTACAACTCCTTAAGGGAAAGAAGACAATTGGTTGCAAGTGGGTATATGCCAAGAAGGCAAGTAATCCTGGAAAAGACAACATCCTATTCAAATCAAGATTGGTAGCAAAAGGCTATGCTCAAAAGGAGGGGATAGATTATAATGAGGTATTCTCTCTAGTTGTTAAGCATTCATCAATCTGTATTCTGCTAGCCTTGGTTGCACAGTTTGATTTGGAGTTAGCCCAACTTGATATGAAAACTGCCTTCCTATATGGAGATTTGGAAGAGAAAATTTACATGTCTCAGCTAGATGGTTTCAAAATCACTGGGAAAGAGAATTGGGCTTGTAAATTGAAGATGTCATTATACGGATTGAAACAATCTCCTCGCCAGTGGTATAAGCGATTTGATAAGTTTCATGACAGAACATGGATACACACGGAGTCAGTTTGACAACTGTGTATATTTTCACAAACTTCTTGATGGTTCTTTCATCTATTTGCTCTTATATGTGGATAATATGTTGATTGCATTGAAGGGCAAGGTGGAGATTGATAGACTGAAAGCTCAATTGAGAACTGATTTTGAAATGAAGGACCTTAGAGAAGCTAAGAAGATTCTTGGCATGGAGATTCAGAGAGACAGAAGAAAAGGCACAGTTTGTTTGACACAGACCCAATATTTAAAGAAAATTCTACAGAGATTTGGGGTAGATGGTAAGACCAAGCCTGTAAGCACACCTTCAACTCCTCATTTTAAGCTAAGTGCTTCAATGTCTCCACATACAGAGAAATAGCGCAAACATATGGCTCAAATTCCGTATGCAAATGCAGTTGGTGCATTAATGTATGCAATGGTTTGTACAAGACTAGATATTTCACATGCTGTCAGTATGGTGAGCAGGTATATGCATGATCTGAGAAAGGGTCACTGGCAGGCAGTTAAGTGGATTCTACGGTACATTCATGGCACAACTGATAGTGGTTTGAAGTTTGAGAGGGATGATAGACTCGGACAAAATTTAGTTGGTTATGTGGATTCATACTATGTTGATGACTTAGACAAGCATCGTTCCATAATAGGCTATGTGTTTACACTTGCTAAAGGGCCTGTAAGTTGGAGGTCAACTTTACAATCAACAGTAGCTTTGTCAACAACTGAGGCAGAGTACATGACAGTAACAGAAGCTTTCAAGGAAGCTATTTGGTTACATGGGTTGATTGAAGATTTGGGACTTGTTCAAGAGCACGTGAATGTCCATTGTGATAGTCAAAGTGCTATTTGTCTTGCAAAAAATCAGGTTCATCATTCTCGCACCAAGCACATCGATGTTCGATTTCATTTTGTTCGAGAAATTGTGGATGAAGGGGATATTCTGCTACAGAAGTTTGGTACCGCAGATAATCTAGCTGACATGCTCACAAAATGTGTCTCAAGGATCAAGTTCTAACATTGTTTGGACTTGGTCAACATCTCTCAGTGTTGAGCACCTTCAGGGTGCAGCGCCATATGGCGCATTAGAGGTAGCATTGATTGATCACGAGGATTGGATGGAAAAATCTTGCTAAGGTGGAGATTTGTGGAAATTGTCCAGCTTTTTCCTAATAATTATGTCAACCTCCAACTACCAACCATATAATTATGACAACCCCCAACTGCCAACCTCCAGTCATTATTAGAATGACTCCCTATAAATAGAAGACTTCCTTCATTGTTATAAGGGACGAGAGAGTGAGATAAATAGAGAGAGGAAGATAATGCAACTATGAGAGTGAGAAAGTGCAGATTTGAGAGAAACACCGAGTGTAAGAGAGAAACACCGAGTGTAAGAGAGAAACACCGAGTGTAAGAGTGAAACATTGGGTTTTGTGGGATTGTACTGGGTTGAGTTGAGTAATTGTATCATTCCTCCAATAATATACAATCTGCTACCTCCGTGGACGTACCCGGTTATGGAGAACCACGTAAATCTGCTTGTTTTTTTATTTTATTTGTGTTTGCTTTCGGTCCAATATGCACAACAACACTGTCCTTCCCTTTCTTGGCATTTGTTCCCCAACTCTTCTATCATGTATTTCCAACCATCAAAAGGTCTAAATGTGCGTGTCTTGATAAAGCTAGCTATCTGCAAGTAGTCATAGAAAATTGCTAGTTTAACTGGAAAGAGTCGAAAGACATGATGTTAGATTCATTGCTTCATTATTTATCTTCTAATTTCTTACACTTCATCGAGGACCTATAACATGACATTACCTGAATAAGCTAGCAGAAAACATTGTATCACACCGACTACAAACAAAAAGCACCTGAATTCTTAGTCCATACAAATTCAAAACAGCTTTTAGGGAGCTTTTTTGGATACCTTAATGTAAAGGAAACGTAGCATTATTGCTTCATAATGATAAAGCGAATCACCTACACTTTTATTTCTATCACCAGGAGAAGGATCACCTCCATTCATAATGCTATTTTTATTGCTTCAATCGTTTTCATCAGGAGAAGAATTCCCCAACATAGCATTCATAGCCTCCTCCTACTGCTTCTCAAAATCCATGGTCCATCATCCACGATGAATTCTTTGCTTCTCTAATTTGTAATCCTTTTCCATACTCTCCAAACTATAAAGTGAATCACCTCCATTTTTATTTCTATCACCTTGTGGCTGTGGCTGGATTTTCCGCCGCCCAATCCACTTATCAATTATTTCCTCTACAAAAGCCTTGGTCTCAGCGTTCTCCATCCTTGTGGATGAAGAAAAATTAACATCCATTTCTCTGTTCTTAACCATCAGATCCACCTACAGCAACGTCGATTCCCATGCATCATTTCATTTGTCATAACCCATTTTTTTGTTATTTCCAAATTCATTTTTTTTCAACCTCGGAGAAGAAGAAAAAAAAATGAAACTAAAACAGTGCTATCTTGAACGGCATTGTTCTCCTTCTTCCCTACACACGCAGAGGCAAGGGAAGAAGAGATTTTCTCCCCTGCATTTTCTCGCTCCCCCTCTCTCCCACTTGTCCAAACCCTGACAAAACCCACACCCCTCACCTGCCAAGACCATAAGCAAAGGAGAAAAGAAGAATAGCAACCCCAGTGCCACCATCCGCAACCCCAGCGCCACTTCGCCACAGCTCGGTCAGCCGCCCCACTCCATTCCTCCTCCTTCCTCTTCTTCTTCGGCTCCATAACCTCCATTGTTATGCAAAATGAACAATGGAGAGTCTCTCCATTGTTTTTTTTCTGTTTTCTAGGCTGAATAGCACCGGCCCGGACCAAAATGGTTGGGCCGGGTCCGATCTAGTCAAAAAAATTGAAAAAAATCTTTTTTTAAAAAAATGTTGATTCCCCATGTAAATTTTATGTCATTTTGATTAATATCGGTTTTTATTTTTATACTATAAAGATACAAATCTGGTATTAAAATACCTGATTTTCATCAAAACGTTGAAAAATTTTAAAAAAAACATGTTTTTGTTTTCATGCATACGGTCAAGTCTCTCAAAAAAAAAATCATATCATATTTTCATATAACAAAAAAAATTTAAAAAAATTGTTTTGGCATGCATTTTGGCTTTAATAACCAGTTTATTAAAGTCACGAAAGTTAGGCCAATATTTCAAAAAAAAATATTGTTTCCTTCTAGTATTTGGGATTATAAATTTATACGTAAAATGTATTCATGATAATAAAAAGGTATTTCTTTTGACGACGTAGAACAGTTAGGTTTTACCCGATAAGATAAGGATCTCCTTACCAAGTAGGACTTTTATTAAACCATAGACAGACCAACAATTAGACCTTAACATATATCAGACAATCAAGCAATATAGCTTATATTAGATAAGGTGTATTTGAGGTGCTACTATGTGATGCCGTCATTTGTTTAGCGTGATTTACAAAAATAATAATTTTATTAGTAGTGATGGTAACCTAGTTAAACTACAACACTTTCCCTAGCTTAATTAGCCAAAAAAAAGGCCAGCCAAGCATGCGTGGATGCCACAGTGACCATCTTCCACGGGCAGATAGTTTTATGACTTCCGCCGGCACCTGTACATGTCATGTTTTCTCAGCCCTCTTCACCAACTTTCCTTATAATGCCCTAATGCAATTA
>Ga0325400_1001810_pt1 | contig 18062 bp, 9 predicted proteins | sample PopdelMetagenome_2_FD_205662 | JGI IMG/M metagenome (GOLD analysis project Ga0325400, IMG submission 205662) | Populus deltoides microbial communities from Bellville, Georgia, United States - Xylem-PdKOR-R1 | ecosystem: Host-associated > Plants > Phyllosphere > Stem > Wood/Secondary xylem... | reverse complement strand
ACTTGCTAGGACAAGAACAAGATTAGTGCAAGCAGGCGGTAAGAAAGAGGAAAAACATAGGAAATTCAAAATGCCATATAATAATTCAAACTGAAGTAATCCCAGACCTCCCACTCATCTAAAAATTAATTAATCAGTCCGAGTTTTGATTCAACTGTACATACACCAATACCATGTCCTTCCTAAAATATAAAGCAACAGACAAAAATCTAAGAGTAAGAGCTTATTAGGTTTTCATCTAATTAAAAAAATTGGAAATATTAATTTGATGATCAAGGAGATTTAAAAAAAAAATTGAATTCAAATCTTACAATCAATATTTACAAAGATTTATTAAATTTATCTATATACATCATACCTATAATATTTTTAATTAAATTATCTTGAAAAAACATAACTTTTATATTATCCTTTTCAATAAATAAATAAAATATTAAGATAATTACACATAACATGATAGACCGGTGTGAAAATTATAAATGAAATTATTGGATTGGTGAAGTGTTAGTGGTTCACTTCCCTGCTATGTGGATGATCTATTATATCAGTGATCTAATTTAGTGTTTAAAAAATTTCAGTATAAGATTTGGCCTATACTTTCTTGTTGTGTTAGCTAAAGTATATGGCTTACAAAGAAAAAGGTTATCTTTAATGTTCGAATTGCGATTTTTAAAGATAGTTTCTTCTTGATTTTATATTTTCTTTTAAATTGACTCAAATTTATAGATAAGTTTTTCATAACTACTAGAATTAATTTATTTATGGGTCTAAAAATATTATAAATTGATCTAACAACATCAAATAGAAACTTTAAACATGACGTATCAACTCTTTCAGTCCTTACACTCTTTTTCTAATCTATATCTGTTGACTTTTTATTTTTCATTATTGCCTTTTGTTTTTAGATTATTCTGTTTTTGTTTTTTTATCTCTTACTTTTGGCTACATTCTACTTAGTTCCTTTAATATATCGAATTCTTAAAAGAGAGAGAGAGAGAGAGAGAGAGAAGATAATTACATAAAACTTACTAACTAGCGATGAAATCCTAAGATGAAATCTAGCAAAAAATGTCTTAGTAATTGAACACATTGATCAGGCACGACACATCTAGTCAGCATCGATTTATTCAAAAAAATCGACTTAGAATTTGGCATCTATGGTAAATTCAAATAGATATTTTTTTTTTCTAATTAAGCTTCTTTATATCAAATAATCAATTTAATTTAAAAACTTAAAATATTAAATAAAATTTCAAAATATAATTTATATTATTCTTTAATATATTTTTTCAAATGAAAAATATTTTAAGCTTAAAATTTATACAACCTCATAATATCTTGTGTTTAATTTTTATTAAATAAATAAAATAATAAGATTTAAATTTATAATCATTTGATTATCAAGATTTTAATTTCATGTAAGAAATTAATACAACCCAAAAATTTAACATATACTATATATAATTGATAATATTCTACATAAATTAAACCATTTGATCGAATCACATGCTGCCAAAACATCCATACATTTTCATCCAATTAATGTGAAGCCGCCAACTTCTACTTTTCCAAGGGACTTGCTTTGGAGTCCGTCATTTAACGCTATTGTTTTGAACATTTTACGCAGACTATCGATCCAAGCATTTAACGCTATTGTTTTGAACATTCTACGCAGACTTCGCTCGCAGACTTCGCTTGCATACTTCCAAATCATCGTCCCCATAATGTTGCAGAACGCCTATAAATACCGTTTGAGCTCTCATTGTTATTTCATCCATCATCTACGAAATTCTTTTGCAAGATAAAAAAGAGAGAAAGTGTGCAAAATGATGTCAAGCAAGATTTCTCTTGCTTTCTTTACTCTTATAACCTTATCCCTAATCCTTCCCTCTCGTGCCCAAGACAACCCACAAGATTACCTTGATGCTCATAATGCAGCTCGTGCAGCTGTAGGTGTTGGTCCACTAACCTGGGACACCACAGTGCAAGCCTATGCACAAAATTATGCTAACCAACGTGCCGGCGATTGCAACCTTATCCATTCAGGTGGACCTTATGGGGAGAACCTTGCATGGAGCAGCGCGGACCTTTCAGGTACAGATGCTGTAAAAATGTGGGTTGATGAGAAGGCTTACTACGACTACAACTCCAACTCATGTGCCGCTGGCCAGCAGTGTGGGCACTATACTCAGGTGGTTTGGCGTAACTCTGCTCGCCTAGGATGTGCTAAAGTGAAGTGTAGCACCGGAGGAACCTTCATTGGGTGCAACTATGATCCACCCGGCAACTATGTTGGGCAAAAACCTTACTAAACCTTTCTGATTATGAAATTAGTGCTTCTATTACCTGGAATATTAGTGATAAATAAGCTGATTTATATTGGCATTTATTAATATATGATAGAAAAATATTTGCTACACTTGATGATATGCTGGCATACAGGAAGTTCACGTGGTATACGTTTGGATGATGTTTATATATATATATATATATATAATTAGCTTCTTATAATTTTAATTATAATCAGAATGATCACAACTTATGTGTTATAGCATCCAATTTCAATTCAAATTATTACGAAGTTGAACTAAAATTGGATGTTTTAGAAAGTGAAAATTAATATATATATATATATATATATATATATATATATATATATATATATATTTAAATTCTAGTCTACTTATCACACCCGCTAATTCTCAATGAACTTTAAAAATTCAATCAATAAAAAGAACAAATTCTAGACTTTTTTTTTTATCGTAACCCAATTTTTTGACCTTTTTTATTTTAATTATTATTATTATTTTATTTCCTGAAAAATAATAACAAAAAAAAATGATGATGAAAAAAGAAAATAAAAAATAAACAAAATAAACAAACGATGAAATAAATGAAGAATGAATTAAAATTTGGGTTAGGGGTAATATAATTGGAAGTTTTGGGATTTAATTAAACTTTGAATTAATTAGTTTTATTAACCAAATTAAAAGCTTAATTAAAGAATTGATAAGTTTTGGACTTAATTGAATTTGGAATTAGTTTAATTTATGAAATCAGGGGCTTAATTGATGAAAAACTAAAGTTTGGTGCTGATTCGGGTTAAAACTGCAAGAAATTGAAGTCTAAGGACCATTTTGTAAATGGTGCTAAAATCCAGGGGTCCAATTAATGTTTATCCAGGGAGCTTGATTATAAAACTTTCAAAACTTCAAGGACCAAATCAACAATAGCAGTTGAATGGAAAACGAAGTCGTTTCTTAGACAACTGTTCACTATCTTCTTCCTCCGTTTCGACCGTTTGTAGCCAACACTTACGTTTCTTCATTAAAGGCGTTTTAAAGGGTCAGTTACAGGGCATTTAGGAGGCCGGCCGTTACCACCACCGAGGGCAACGGGAAAAAAAACAGAGAGATCACGGGGAAAGAAAAAACAGAGAAAACAAATGGAACAAAAAACACAGAGACGAGAAGGAAAGAAAAACAGAGGAGCAACGCAGAGACAAGGATTGGCCCTGCCATTGTCTTCATTCCTGTAGAAAAAAGAACGACCCAAAAATTATTTTCCACAGAAAGTCGGCATCTGCATCATCTTCTTAGCTCCTTCATCATCCAAGAAGTTGCTGGAAAACGAAAGTAGACGTTGGACACAAAAGGAAGAAATTAATAGACGAGAGTCACCACCAGCGCTGTAACCATCTTCATCGCCTCCCGAAGCAGATACGCCATTTCCTTTCTCCTTTCATTCTCTTAATATTTTATTTATAAACACTGTGCGAAGGTAATTTAATTACCTTCGCACTGTGCAGCAAGCGTGAAGTTACTTCACTCGTGCCTTTGACTTAGCCCAGCCAGGTCACTGGCTTGGGCCAGTGACCGGGCCGGGCTGGCTGGGTCTAGCCCAGCCCCATATGGGCTGAGTTGGACCCAACCCAAGAAATGAAAATAAAAAAAAAATATATGTGCATGTAATAAATAAAAAAATATAAATTTATTGGTTTACTTATTGATGCCAAAGTCAAGAATAAAAATACTGATTTAAATTTATTTTATGTTATTGTATTTCGTTTTATTTTATTTAGCTACATAAATAAAAAGGTAAAAAAAAAATGTGTAGGCGTAGAAAATAAACTTATTTTATTTGTTTATTCACTTATGTTAGAGTTAGGAGTAAAGTAAATGATTTAAATTTATTTTGTTTTTATAGATACATAATATTTATCAACGCCAGAGTTAGAAATATCCGTAGTTGAATATTCACTGACGCTAGAGTGAGGAATATTACAAGTAGGCCATCATAGTACAAACTAACAAACTTTTAGCAATTTAAGACAAAACCAGCAATGTAACTTACCTCAAGTAGGATGCGCTAGGGGTGCTAATACCTTCTCTAGCTACAACCAGTTTCGAACCATAGAATCTCTGTTGACTAGTTAGGGTTCCTAGTGACCATAATACTAAGTGGCGACTACTTAAATAAGACATTTTCCCATCAAAAAAACAAGATGCCGGATATCTGTTCTTTTTTCAATCCAGATTAAAAAATTTTAGGGCCGTCGCGATGTCCGGGTGTGACAACTTTGATGGGAAAATATCTTATTTAAGAAGTCACCATCTAATGTTATATTCACTACGAACACTAATTGATTAATAGAGATTGGTATGAGACTGGTTACATAAAAGAGAAGATATTATCACCCTTTAAGTGTCCTGTCTGAGGCAGACTGCATTGTTAACTTTGTCTTAAATTGTTAAGAGTTTGTTGTTTTATACTATGATGGTTTGCTTGTAAGATTCCAGACTCTAGTATCAGTGAATATTTAGCTGTGAATATTTTTAACTCTGACATTAATAAATATTATGTAGCCTAAAAAAACATATGATATTTTTTTTAATAAGAAACAATCCTGCCTTTTTACGGAAAAAAAAGGCACTTCTAGAAAATGAACATGATAGTCCAATTAGCTGATTTCATCGACTAATCACTGCCCTCGTGAGATATTATCTTGAAATTAATTAGCTGATGATGACCACAATTACTTCTTTAGTTAGTCCCTTATGGTGTTCATGCAAACTAAATTTTGAGGATATTTTGCCGTGATGGTTTAAAACAAGTTTCCTTGACCCTATATATAATATCAGCATGTCTAACTTTTATCATCAATAAATTTTTTTTTCATATATGATGGTATCTCAAAAAATTCAAGTAATCTAGAAATAAGATGCTCGGATTGGATAAATGGTTGATCAATCGGTCCTATCAATATCATTCATTTTTTCTAGTCAAGATGGTTGATAGCTTATACTTGGTATTTGACAGTTCAAGGTGGCTTGTGGTTAGTACTTGTAAGAGATTCTCTTTGATGGAGTTGTGAACTATCTGATACTTAAATAAGTATCTTTTTAGAGAGAGAAAATATAATAATACTTTAAAAAGAGATGTTTTGGAAATATATATGCGGTAAAGAATTAAAATTATGAATCTTTGTTTTGAAGGTCTCATAATATATTTATAACCCATGAGTTTTATTATTTTGTGTAGAAGAAGGACTGAAGTGTAATTTCACCTTTAGGATATTTTAAGTTGTATTGTGAGTTGTATTTCATTTATTTTATCTAGCTAAAAGATGGTGATATGGTTGGCCATAAAATACTTTAATACATCTAATAGTCTTGGTAGAGTATAGACTTATTTAATTAAGTCTATTTGCTGAGAAATAATTCATTTATAATTTTATATAAAAATATATAGAATTGATGATGTTAAACTTAATCATCTCTTGGGTTTGGCTAGCGCCAGACTCAACATGGCTAAGCTAGCACCAAACCTATCGCACCCAAGGCCTAGTACATTGCCAAGCCCAATAGTGGCTGGGTCTGGCACTGGCCATACCCAACCCGCTCGGGGCTTGGCAGTTGGCATACTACCAGGCCCAATCGCGGTTGAGTCTGGTTAGTGCTAGATTTACTGTGCTCGAGGCTTCGCACACTACCAAGTCCAATTGTGATTGGACCTAGCTAGCGCTAGCCCTAAAATGTCTTCATTGGAACATGTTTGTGTTATAAAAAATTTATACTTGTAAATTTTTTTTAATCCCATGTTTTTTTATTAAGATATATTGATAAAATCATGAATTCATCACAATATCAAGTGAGAAAACAAAACAAAGCTACATGAAAATTGTCAAGAATTCACTAGCAATTGCTTTTCTCATTGCCTTAGCTGCAATAATCCCCTGCTCAAAACTCTCCACAAGACTACCTCGATGCTCACAGTAATTCTCGTGCACAGGTAGGAGTTGGAAATATGATATGGGACAATAAGGTGGCAGCTTATGCAAGAAACTATATATGTTAATCGGCTTAGGGGTGATTGGAAATTAACTTGTGCATTCTGCAGGTGGATCTTTTGGTGAAAACCTTGCTGGGAGCAGTGCTGCGGTGAAATTATGGGTTGATGGGAAGCCAGAGTATAATTACAACTCCAATTCATGTGTTGGGAAATCGAAAATAATTCATTAGCGATTGCTTTTCTGTCTTTGTCTTGGCTGTCATAATCCCTTTAGCTAGCTCAAGCTCAAAACTACTCTGAACAAGACTTCCTCAATGCTCACAACAACGCTCGAGCACAGGTGGGTGTTGGACCTTTGGGATGGAATTAAAATTAGCAAAATTTGAAAAACCATGAAAGTAAAAAATAAATAAAATCTTGAAACATAAAATATTAAAACATCCCAAAAAATTGAAATAGCCCATAAAATATTAATAAACACAAAGAAAACTAATAAAAAAAATAAAAAATCTATGTTTTGCAAAACTTGTTTTATTGGCATTGACATATTTGCATGACAAGGCTTGACCGACCGACATCGGGTTTTGTTTTTTAGATTTTACAAGTTAGTTTCATTTGTTTTCTAAATTCCTTTAGTTTTTTTTTTTAAACATTTCTTCATTTTATTATTTTTTTGAATATATTTTTCAGTTTTTTTATATTTTTAAAATTAATATTTTTATGATTAAATTGTGGGCATTTTCATCCAAAAAATAATAAAAGTACATATGGGAAAAAATATATAAATATATACATGGGCGGGTAAGAGAGAAAAATTCTAAAAATGGCATATGGGATAATACCCTCAATATACAAGAGTATATGGACAGATTTTTTTAATCTTTTTTTTTTAAAAAAAAAAAGAAGAAAAACAAGTAGTGTGAAGTTTACCGTCATCTCGTAACTATATTGTGGAGATATACTTATACAGAATATGATCTGTACATATTCAAACAAAAATCCTATAAGTATTTTTTATATATATAAAAAAAAAAATAGCATCAGAAGCACTGACGACCTCCTACTATATATATTATTTGAACAAATACAAATTTGGTATGAAGTAAGGCATCGCGATCCTTTTCTGGAGGCTAGGCTGCTGGCAAGCATTGAATAAGCATTATGAATTGGTCTTAGCTAACATTTCGTTCCTACCTGAAACCAATTTTGTTAGCTATTCATCTGAGAACGGTCCTCGTACATCTATGGAGTGAGGGCAGCTTTTCACAATATAAAAAGGTGGTGGTGGTACCTTTACACAAGCATCCATATCCATTTTTATTTTACTACAAAAAATGAAGAGTACTCTTGTAATATTTTTAGTGTTCATCATCTACTTCATCTTTCCTGTTAATGCCTCCCTTCCAAGCATTCTTGGCAACAATTTGATCGAGAAAACCTGCAAACAGACACCCTATTACGATCTTTGTGTAAGATCTTTAATATCAAGTCCTCAGAGCTTCAATACAGATGTTGAAGGCCTCGCCAAGATAATGGTTCACACCATTAATGCTAGGGCAACCCGCACACTACATCGTATTAACAAGCTGCTTCAACATAGACAGGACACAAATATGAAACGAGCCTTGCAATCTTGTGCCAGTCGCTACGATGCCATAATAAAGGAGGATATTCCAGAATCTCTACAAGCTTTGCGTTTGGGTAACTACAAATTTGCGGAAGCAGGCACAGTGGATGCTGCTTTCGAGGCCAGGTTATGTGAAAAAGAATTCAGGAGATGCAAATCGCCCCTGGCTGACATGAATAGGGTTGTACATGACGTCTCCATCGTGGCTGCATCCATTGTTCAGACAATCGTATAAGCGATTGATATCATTTTAATTTTTGTTTAGCCAACTAGGGAATTCGAAATAAATTTTGAGACTTGCAACTGATCATTAATAAGGACATAACTAATTTTGGATGTTGCTTAATTAATTTTTATTAGGTTTGGTTTAGTTCTTTCCTTAATATCTTGGTCTTCTATGCACCTGATAAATTCTTATATTGGAAGTAATGGAAGAAGAGTTTTCGTTTTCTTGTTTTTCCGGGGCTCCTGTTATGCTTTGAAAAACGCGAATAAAATCAAAATAGCTACCATGTTCAATTCTGTGGGGAGTGAAATTCTGAGTTATGCCTTCGTCTAGAAGATGAGATTGTTCTTGGAGTGGACGTGGAGGAGCGTTCTTCTGGGGATTTTTGGTCGCTCAAAATTTCTGTTTTCCGTTCATGAAAAAGCCCATCTCGATTTATAAGGAAGCATAAAGGCCCAATATCAAAGACAGTACATAACCCATTTCCCAGAGTTGGCCCATAAAGCCTATACTCTAGAGTCCAAGGTGATGTATGGAAACCCAAAACATTAAGTCCACGAGCTAGAATCCACCGACCTAGAATTCAGCTACAATCCATGCAATTTTTTTTGTGGATGATAGTTTTTTTTTATCTGGAAAATAGGAAGAACTTGCAAACATAGTTGTGAGTTGTGACTATATGCAAGCTGGTCGAGATTTTTTAATTTTTTTTATAAAAATAAACTTGAATTCTATATATAAATCCTTTTTCTTGTTGGACCAATGCTTTTATTGGTAATTTTTCCCATGAGAAAATAGAGAGAATCTAGCTTATTATAGTATTTTTTTTATTATTATTCAGTCTGATGTTTCCAATAAAATGACGTTCAGCATTTGACGATAATCTTTATGGCTGGTAATATAGTATTTATCATAAATTATCATATCTTATAGTTCAAAATGTTGACATTTATAGCATTATTTTCCCTTTTGATATAATGGCTGAGTTACTCTCGGGTGGCCGGGCACTGTCCTTCTGTTTCTGTCATATTATCAATTTGTCAAACGATGATAAAAAGAACTACGAGTAGCGAACAGTTGTGCCGATAATACAATTTATTTTTTCACTGACAGAAGTACTCTTGCAATCTGAAAACAAATTCGTGATGAATATATATCTACTTTGTCAAAACCGCAAGAAAAATCAGAGGAAATGGTTAGAAATTTCTTATTTTACGGCGCCGAGCAGCAAATCAAATAGTATTTTCACGGATGATCTAGCAATATGGTGACGATGGGCATGTTCAAGAGAGATTAGTTATACTTGTTCATATCTGTAACCTTTAAGAAAATCCCAACTTGCAAGTGCAAATTGAACTGCAAGGGGCATAATATATGGAACTAAACGAGGGAGTGAACAAATCAAAGAAGACGAAGCATAAAAATGGTGTTGTTGTTTAATCTAAGGAATGTCTTGGTATTCATGTACCAAGTTTATAAGAATTGCTTCGTTTATTTGATTTTATAATACATAGTTGCCATCAAGAATTAACTATTGGTTTCATAAGAGCAATATTGATTCAAAATAAACAACTTGTATGTGTTCATAGAACTATTTAGAAATCATGCTATGCTAAAACTCTTAAAATGTAAGAGGTGTATTCCACAAGAAATGCGTTAGAAAGAAGCTTGTTAAATTCTATAGAACTTGCCGTAGATTATCGCATTAGGAAGTGGCGTCGTGTTCTTTGAATCTAAGACCTCGCTGCACGTATCTTAGCAGCGTCCGCCTCCCTTTCAGGCAAGCTTCTGGTAGAACAAATCCATTTGGGTTTGAAGATTGAGGGCTAGCAAAACAAATCAAGTTAAACCCACTTTTAATTTTTCTTAACAAATCAAAATGATGCACCTGTAATTGAATATGATGTGACAGAGCAGGTCATTACCCTGAGACTTTTTTATTCTCTCTTTTTAAAAAATATTCCTCGATATTTTAAATTCTGGGAAGATATATAATTATGCACAATTAGTGCCCTGTGTATTCTATCTTTGTTGAAGGATTTTTTCTTTTCTTTTTTTTACCGTCTGTCTTCGGGCATATTTGTATGGTTAAGGTTTTTTTTTAATTTTTTTTTAATTGAAAATATTTTTTATTTTTAAAATTTTATTTTTAAACTATACAAAAACAGTTTTTTTAAATAAAATTTAATGAAAAATCGTTCATCTCTTGATTTCCTTTCCCCTTGTAATATTGAATCCTTCACATCACGTAGGCTGCCGCTGCCCCTAGTTACTCGATGACCATTATTTTATTATTGTTGACCCCAACTCAAAGGAAAAGAAAAAACGAATCGTGTGGTTGGATCAATCATTATAATGGAAGGCAGTAATTCGCTAAAAATATGTATCAAGTAATAATTAAGCCATGAAGTAATTGGCTGCAAGTATCCGTGTGTTATACTGTTAAGGATTGACTTGATGATTCCGCCCCATTACAGAACATGAAAAAAATCCAAAGAATGGTTTTCATTATTAAACAGTGATACCAGGCTCTAATGAGTTTCGCAAGTAAATAATATATGTAGAAAGATAATTAGATAATATCGATATAGTTCATATAGTTATTGTGATAGATTCTACTTTTATACGAGTAAAGGTAAATAGTTCATCGGAATTTCTCTATAGATTATCCTCCTCTTAGGCTCTTATACAGTTTACATGCCCAGACAGAGCCGATTAGACAAGCAGATCGAGAGATGCCGAAGATAATATGATACTTACTCGCCCTGTTCATCATGAGTTTGAGTTTTGCTAATGGCCTTCAGATATCACGATGTATCTACAAGTAACTGGTAAATAGTTTTAAGTAAGTTCGAGCAATTAAAATCATCTCTTACCATAATATTAGGGGGAGGAAGGGTTAACCTACGAATGACGCAAAGGTCATGCCATGGCAGTCCCAAGTTTTTCAGCAGATACATTCACATAACAACAGTTCATTCAGTTGAGCCTTATTCTAAGTATCAACTCTTGTGATTCTTTGGACCCTTCTCCGGATACTCCTACTAGTTACTTTTCATCGTTTCTCCGCAATCTTATCAAAGACATAAACAAAATACCTCTCTTAGATGTATATAACAGATCAAAGTTATTTCAAACACCCTCCAGTTGAAGGAAAAGAAAGCGTGGCCGATTTGGTTAAACTGCTTCCTTGTTCTTACTATTTTATTTCGTTTGCTTCGTTCTGAAAAAAGTAAGAACATGGTAGTCTCTTTGATCAATGCAGAAGTTACTAGTTTTATCTAAGGATCACCTCTTGGTGACCACGCAAGCTTTATGTCCAAAGGGGGTGTTTTTGTTACTTTAGGTTGCTTAAAACGGTTAAAATGATGCAAGTTTGTAGCTAAAAAATTCCACGTTGCTCCTATAAATTCCCCCATCAACATGCCTTAATGCTCACCAAACATTCAATTAGCTTACTTCAGCATTATAGCAAGAATATAATATGGCTATGAGTAAGATCTTACCTCTTCTTGTCTATCTCGTGAGCTTGGCCCTTGCGCATCCTTCCCACGCCCAAAACTCACAACAAGACTACCTCAACGCTCACAATGCAGCTCGTTCACAGGTGACTGTAGCAAATATTATATGGGACAACACGGTAGCAGCCTATGCTCTAAACTATGCCAATTCCAGGATCAGCGATTGCAACCTTGTGCATTCTAACGGCCCTTATGGTGAGAACCTAGCCAAGGGAAGTGGCTCTTTCACAGGTACTGCAGCAGTGAACTTGTGGGTGGCAGAGAAGCCTTACTATGACTATGCATCCAATTCTTGTGTTGGAGGGCAATGCTTGCACTACACTCAAGTCGTTTGGCGCAATTCAGTTCGTGTAGGGTGTGCCAGGGTCAAATGCACCAATGGCTGGTGGTTTGTTTCTTGTAACTATGATCCCCCGGGCAACTATATTGGGGAACGCCCTTACTAAGGAATCCTCGAGTTGCCTCAAAATGCTACTATTAAGAGAATGTAGCCACAAAGAAAAAAAACAAATCAAATACTTGAACGGTATGAATTAGTAATAGGAAATAATAATGTCTTTGATGAGTGAACACTGATCTCACTCTAGTCACGACTACATCTTTCAATTGCTACACCACATTCTCGCTGTATATTTTGTTTCCTTCCAAGGTACTAGTGCTGTTTTAATTGAATAAACATGAATTATAACCAGTGGTGTTGTATAAACTTGTTTTCTTTATTCTGTAAGAGATTAGGATGGAGTAGACAAAAACAAATGAAATGCCATTAATCAGAGAAAAGAAGGAAAATTAAGCATGCTTGACAATCAGAATTAAATATAAAAATAACAGTTTAAACAGTACTAAACAAGAAAACCCTTTAGATGATACTATAACCTTAAAGAACATTCTAATATCACAGTAAACTCACCTCCATACTGAAGCCAGGCTTTTCTCTGCCAAAATAAGTTTCAAGGCATCTCGACCATTTTCAGCAGCTCTTTTTGACCTATCATTTCCACCTAATGCACCTGAACCATATCATTTCGCAGACTATGAAGTTTTGTGTTTCTCAAAAGCAAGAGTTCCTAACACCATCCCTGCTACCACTTTACTTTCCTCGATATCCCACCAGCTATTGCAGATTAAGCAGCAGCTACACCTTCACAGCTATACACCAGCATCAAATCCTGTAATGAAAATGCATTCAACACTACCTTATAAACCTTTCACAAAATCAAGGCTGCAATAATCTAAAGATTGGTGGGCAGAGAAAGACTTTTGATTACCATTTCAATGACTGCTGAATCATTTCCAGCGAGCACTTCATTATCATAGTTCTGTGAATGTCCTATTTGAACAAAAAAGAAAGCACAACTTACCCCTTCCAATTGTTCTAACATTTGCATTACCTAGAACGATTCTTTTGCATCACATATATGTTATTTCAGCAATGCTTATCTCCCCAAACAAAATGGATCCCCGGAGATCCTTCAGTCTGATAACCAACGCTTGAGTTTTTATCAGAACTCATATCAGTGAAGGGACTAATTTGGATATGGCATGACCAGAACATAGGGCCAGAGGTTCACAAGCTAAAAATGAAGTCGCAGCCTCTCAGAATTTTAAGCTGTGACTCAGCCAGTACATTATATCTCACACAAATAATTGTAACACAGTGACCCTGTAAGGCTATAAGCCCATAACATTAGAAATCAATATTATGAAAGTTCAATAACCCGGCTCACATGATCGTCAATTGTTTCAGATTCTGGACAAGTCGGACAAAAACACTGGCGGAAAGAGCCGTGTTCGGAAGATAACACCATCATAGTCCACTGCCAAACCCCCTGCTTAAATGGAAAATTAGGTATTCTATCTGTGCCACTTACAAAACAATGGCAATCTTTCTCCTGATCACTAAATTCAGTAAAGACTAGATAAAGTAGTATCCTTCAAAAAAATGTCTCTTTACAAACAGAGAAATCAAGGAGATCACCATGATGACATATAAAACAAGCAAGCAATCAGTCAATCACATGAGAAAATAAAAACATCCAATAACTTATCATACGCAAAATATGATCCCATTGCCTATAACTTTCCCGTTATTCATCGCAAACCAGAATTCCACGTATCATTAATGATCATTCATAAGTAAAACACTTCTTTCTACAGAAACAGTGTCCAAAAGAAGTTAAATTGAGAACAGAAATAGAGTATACCGTAGTTTCCATCAGTTGGGGGCTTCTCTGTTTGATGGTGTGACTCTTGCGATTCTCTTTTACATACAATAAAGAAGTGTAGTTTCGGCAAGAAAAATAGAAAAACTGTACACATGGGGAGAAAAACACGAAATCTGAGATAGAGAACAGCATTGGATGAGGTAGTGGAGGACCTCTTGTGTACCAAATGCAAAAGTTCTTTGCTTGAACTGTCCATCCCCCTCTCTTTCTCAGTTAACTCCGTTGCAGTAGGCAGAGTTCAGTGAAAGTAGAGAGGCTCCTCTCTCAAGTCTCTGCCAAAAGCCCAGAAACCAAGAGGGCTTCCTTTTACACAAAGATTAAAAATAGTAACTGCCCATTAAAGTCCATGGCCTTACAAAATTGAAAACCAAGGCCCACATGATTCTCTTATATCAAGGCTTCTTCTCTTTCCTAATTCACTGGTTGAAATTATAAGGGCCTTAAACAAACAGGGCTTTAATATATGATCCAAACCAGAAGTTAGCTTTTTTTAATAATAAAAATAAATAAAGTATAGATATTGTTATATCGGATATAAAATCCAATCCAAACCTGAACTTTATGTTCAGTAATAAAGTATATTATTCGGATTATAAATATAATAAGTAAGATATGAATATAATGAAAACCAATATATTAATAAACATTGTCGTGTAAACTGATTCGTACAAAACTAGTTTAGGCTAAATTAGAATCTATAGGATGCAAATGCTTTCATGTATGGCTGACGTGGGATTAAATTATTATAATTGATTTCCACATATTTATTGAAGATTTGAAAACGAAAGCAAATTACACCAAACAAATATTTCTTTAATATATCAGGACCTTTGCGTTGGGTTTGGAATATGTAGTCACTGTAATGCTCGTGTTTTATCAATTTTTAATCGATTAGAAAAAAAATCAAAGAGGGCAGATGAAGGTTGCTGTATCATTGTAATGACATTTTGTTAGGTTAAAGCTATCAAGTTGTCTTGTGCTACTCATAACCATTAATGAAGATAGTTTTTTCTGTTGCTAAGTCACTTTAATACCACATTGTTCAGTCATCAAAGTAAGAGCCTTGAGTTTTTCGAACATTTTAGAAGGGTCCAAGGATTCAGATAAGTTTTGGTTCGATTGACTTGTAGCAGCATCAGCACTTCATCTTCTCCGCAGATTATTTCCTTGTCTGCAAGATTAACTCAAAATGTGGGGCCTTCACGGGTGGATTTTGATACACGTTTCAAGCCTTTAAATTCTTTGGTAAAAGCAACATTTCCCAAGCAATCCATGCTTGGTCTGAATTAAGGTTGCATCCAATTCGATCCTTTAGTAAGGTCATTAGGTTGCGTTTCTTGTGAGGTGGAGATACTTTCACCAAGAATTCGAAACCTTCCAAGTTGTTATTTAGGCAATAACATTTAATGATAAGCAAATCATAAGAAGAAAGGCAAATAAATAACTCGATTTCTATCAGTATTTAGGAAGAGAACATTCTTTTGGGAGGTTATTTTGGAATCTCTTGTTATCTTGACAGTAGTCGTAGATCATGTGGTGCAACCTGACCCACTTGAACCACCTTCTTTGTGTAGATGTTAAAGTGCTATATCTTTCCTTGTTCCACCAATTAGTAGAGCTTTCTGCCCTACAAAACCTTGGATTTCCATTCCAAGGACAAGCATCGATCTTATAATTCCTGAAGGAAGCTATGAAGGGACCCTTTGACCAATCAATTTTGTCTTTCCCGCCTCGTGTTGCCCAGCTGTCGCCGTTCCATAGGCTGGCTTTGATGCTCATTGGCTGCCACCTAGGATATGCTACACCTTTGTCTGCATGGTTTCTGTAAAGTCTGATAGGAATCCAATCCACCATGAACCTGAAAGACGAGAAACACCATGGATATAGTCCCTTAAGTTGTCTTTCTTAGACTTGCTAACAATTAGTTAAAATTGGCTTACACAATTTGGTGAAGGTTCCACAAGACCGAATAAGTATGGAAGTTTTTTGTTGGATCAAACCAGAGATAAATCCTCTCTTCACGATCATCATTCCCATCAGCATAAACATTTGTTTGAAGAATATATGGTTGGCCACTCACATTTCCAAGGAATTCAAAATCTATCTCATCACGGTTAGGTTGATCCGATGAGAGCTGCAATATTGTCATTTGCCAATACATTTGAGATATGCAACTGGACATATAAAAAGAAAATTGAATAAATATATGTACGTACTCGATTCAATTTACTTACATAAAATGCCACAACTGTGCCAGCTGAATGACCTGGTACTAATTTTATTTGCATATCAATCTGCCCGAATAAGAACATCTGGTTCGAAGCAAAACCAGATCCTAAAAGAACAGTAGTAATAAGATAAAAGAGCACCAAGACATTTTTCAAGTTAGTTTTTGTAGATTTTGTAACTCATACCAGATTCTTGGTCTAGTTTCAAGCTTCTTGTCCTGCCATCAGCAGTGGTGTATACATGGCTCGGAGACCATGCTACAGAGAAGTCCTTGTTGAAATCTCCGGTTGAAATAACAGAGGAAAATGATACTTGAAAAGTATTTGTGATGAGAAGTCCAATGAAGACTACGAATTTGAAAGTAGTAGACATTGTTTTGGCGAAGATGACAAGGAGAGGAAATGTAGTGAAACAGGGAAATGCTTGATATGCTATATATAGGTATTGCATGAGAAGGAAATGAATAGGAAGCAATAAGGTTGTTGTTTAAGAAAGAATATCTTTAGAGAGAAGCAAAGGAATTTATATTGTTAGCATCTTATTGGATATAACTTGCAGAGTTAGATATGTTTTAGAATGTTATAAACAGATCGATTAAAGCTCAACAAATGACTTAAGATTTCCAGTTTATTACATGGGTAATCATTCATTTTCAGGTCCAATGAACTACCTTGTCGGTCCTTACATATGACTTCATGAATGCCTCATGACAGTATATATCAAGAACGGTCCGTCCATTAGGAGTTCCAGCATTTGAGTAAAAGAGGTGTCTCGACAATGTTATAACCAGATAATTATGTCATGTATAATGTATGCTTATTTTCCACAAATCAGGTGTGGAAGCGCAGAGATGGTGATAGACTCGGAGTTTTTTCATGATAAAGGATACCTAGCTTTGGGCATACCTCAGGCTTTCTCAATTAAGAGCCTTTTTCGGGTAGGTTAGCGGAATGCTTCGGAAAGTGAGAAACTAGCTAGACTGGAGCTGCTTTCTTTTCTTTAGGGCTATTATTTTAGGATAGCTTGGTGTTCAAACCTTCCCTTCTAACTCGTTGAAGGACTCTTTTTTATTCTCTCTCTCCAACCTTAGGGCTATATATGTAACTATCGAGTTGATTTCATGCTTTCAATTCAGGCATCCCTTTAAACATTGCATAACTGAACCTTTTTTTCATAATTTTAACGATTTTTTTGTAGAAAAATTACGTTTTGCGCAGAAAAAGGCATCGTGTAGTTTACTCAGATAAATAATGTTTAAAAACAGTAGTCTTGTATAGTTGGCAAATTAACCGTGCTACAGGCAGAATAAATAAGTTGCGTCTCTTTCTAGTTTCTAATACACAGTATAATCATTGTGATTATTACAATCTGTTAAGATAATGGCATGGAGTATCTTCAACACAAAGCCTAACTAAAGTAAAGTAAAGAACATTCATGCATGTCATCATTGTCTTTACACCGCCGACATTGAATTCAGCAGTTAAAATTCTGGGCTGGCTACTTCTGATCTTCACGCAAAGAGAACATTTTGTAATAATAAACGGCATGCTTTATCAATCAGCTGACTGTGGCTTTAAACCAACTTCAAATCATTCCATGCGCACTGATTAAATTTTATTTACTGGAAAATTAGTATCCTACAAGTACATGGGTAGAGAGAGTACCTAACAGTAACAAAAGTTGTTTGCTTTAGCCAATGTGCATCATAAAAGACTGATGCAAAAGTCCAAGAATGCTGCAGTACAAATCTCTCCTCCAAATTAGGGATAAGGAAACATGACTGGTCATGTTCTATATTTCACCATTAATTTTAACGCTTTCTTTTCCATGATTCCCAATGACCTGCTTAGGAAAGGAAAGTAGTTTTCCAAATTGGATCTGACCCGCTGCTACTATAACAAAATTTTCAAGGCACACGACTAGCAGGAAAATCTTGATTTTTT
>Ga0325400_1001809_pt1 | contig 18065 bp, 12 predicted proteins | sample PopdelMetagenome_2_FD_205662 | JGI IMG/M metagenome (GOLD analysis project Ga0325400, IMG submission 205662) | Populus deltoides microbial communities from Bellville, Georgia, United States - Xylem-PdKOR-R1 | ecosystem: Host-associated > Plants > Phyllosphere > Stem > Wood/Secondary xylem... | reverse complement strand
GTCTGACCAACCGGTTCACTTACAAAGGCTTTGACTTCTCATTCGTGGCCTACGCCCGGATTGGCGGCACCCTGATCAGCGGGATTCACCAGCCGCTGGCCGGCTACCTGACGATTGATGACGGTCGGCGCAACCAGCTGGCAGTTGACTACTGGACCCCAACCAACCCGAGCAACGCTTTCCCGATGCCGTCGTCGCAGATCAACCCGCCAAACGCCAGCACCGCCTGGACGACGCTGGGCTATTACGATGCTTCGTTCGTTAAAATCCGCAGCATGAACCTGGGCTACACGTTCGACAAAAAAATACTGGACCGTCTGAAAACCAATTCAATCCGGGTGTACGTGCAGGCCCTCAACCCCTTCCTGCTGTTCTCGCCCTACGTGAAAGCCGGTGGCGTGGACCCGGAGCCAACCGGAACCGGCACGAGCGGCTTTATTCAGAGTGGCGGCAACATTCCGAGTCGCGCGCTGACCATCTCGCTGAGTACGCCCCCAACCCGGTCGTTCATCTTCGGCGTCAATCTTAGTTTCTAATTCGTGATCCAAAATCGCTATGAAAACGAATCATCCTTTTCTTCGTCTGTTTCGTGTGGTCCTCCTGGCGGCAGCGTTGCTGGCGTTACCCATGAGCTGCAAAAATGATATTCTGGAAGAGCACCCCTATACCGTCTTTACGCCCGAGTATTTCAAATCGGCCACTGGTCTGCAAAGCGCCGTAACGGCAGCCTACGCGGGTCTTCGCTACGATTTTGGTCCTATCGGGGCGCTGGATATTGCCAACATGGGGACCGACGAATGGACCATGGGCGATCAGAGTCTCAGCGGTGATGCGTATCAGGAAGGTACGTACGGGCTGACGGCCAGCGACGGTGCCATTCAGACGCCCTGGAACCGAAACTACTGGCACATCAACCTGTGTAACGCCGTGATTGATTTTGCCCCCGACGTGCAGATGAGCGAAGCGGCCAAGACGGTTCTGGTGGCCGAGGCCCGGTATCTGCGGGCGCAGTATTACCTCCTGCTGGTTCAGCAGTTTGGCGCGGTTCCGGTCAATCTGGGTTCCGGCGATCTTAAATTTAACGCGACGCCGACCACGGAGTTTTACCGGCTGCCGGTCACTGAAGTGCTGACAAAAAATTATCAGGCGATGATCGACGACCTGACCTTTGCCAGCGCCAACCTGCCCGTAACGCGGCCCACGGCGGCTTTCAAACTGTCGCAGGGTGCCGCGCTGCACCTACTGGCTAAAGTATATCTGTTCCGGGCCTACTCGGCGGTGAAACAGGGCGACGATTTTCAGAAGGCGTATGATATGGCCAAGAAACTGATTGATGGGCAATCGACCTACGGAACGGCGCTCCAGCAGGATTTTGGCAGGGTGATGGAAGAGGGCAACGACTACAATGCCGAGATTTTGTTTTCGGTTGAACGGATGCCCCTCAACAACGCGGCCAACGAGTCGCCGAGCCCGGGTACTGACTTCGCCAATAAGGTGAACATCGCGAACAATATGTTCAACATGAATTACCAGCAGGCCGTACCGGGCAACTATCCCAATACAGCCCTGGCCGGTAAAACCATCTTCACGACGCGCGTGCTGCAATACGGTCGTCCGTTGCGCCACTTTGCCCCAACCAGGTGGCTGCTCGATCAGGCTTTTGCCGACCGCACCAACGACAGCCGGTTTGATAACTCGTTCCGGATGGTCTGGAAAGCGGACACCTACGATGCGCCGGGTACCGACGCCTACAAAACTTACGTAGCTAACCTGGCCGCGATGGGCCTCGCCATCGGGGACACGGCCATCTACCTGACGCGGACCGACCGGATGGCCGATTCGCTGAAAGCCCTGACGGGGGCGCAGAAAAAGAATTACTTCGTTGTCGGACCGTCGCAGTTCTTCCTGCCCAGCAACCGGGCCCTGAATATGTATCCGAATCTGAAAAAGTACGACGCCCGGCAACGCGCCAACTTTCAGGATGCTTCGGGCCGGCCATTCCCGGTGAGCAAACTGTCGGAAACATACCTGATGGCCGCCGAAGCTGCCATGCAAACCGGCAAAGCCCCCGAAGCCGTTGATCTGCTTAACGTCCTGAAAAAGCGGGCCGCTTACCGCCCTGGCCTCACGGCGGACCAGATCAACGCCCGTTACGAGCGCATCCGGGTTACGTCGCCTTCGCAGGTCACCCTGGACTTTATTATGGATGAGCGCACCCGCGAGTTATGCGGGGAAAGCGTTCGCTGGCCGGATCTGGCCGCGCGGGGCATTCTGTACAACCGCGTGAAAGACCGCAACCCCGACGCTGCACCCAAGATTCAGCCCTTCCACATGCTGCGGCCAATTCCGCAGACGCAGCTCGATGCCTTGCAGGACCCCAACAAAGCCCAGTACCAGAACCCCGGTTATTAATGGACGATCTGTCGTTTGCTGACTTACAATCCCTATGAAAAAACATCTCAATTATATACTGGCTCTGGGTTTTGGTGCGGGCGTTTTTTCTTGTACGCCGGACCCGGTGCATACCCTCAACGAAGGAGCCTTCTCGGACACAACCGGATCGCTGAAGACCGCAGCCGCTTTCCCGATTGGGATGGCCGCGGATTACACGCCGTTCCTGAACGACATTCGCTACCGCAGCACCATTGCCGGCGAAGCTAAAACCATTACGCCGAGTTATGATTTGAAACATGGCGCGCTGGTTCAGAACAACGGCGCCCTTGATTTCAGCCGGGCCGACCAGATCTATAATCAGGCGACGGCCGCCGGGCTGGACGTGTACGGCCATACGCTGGGCTGGCACACCAACCAGAACGCCACGTATCTGAGAACCCTCACCACCGGGGCCAGTTCAAGCGGGGCGGCTAACCTGGTGACCAACGGTGATTTCGAACAGGGCAGCGGTAGCAGTTTTACGGGCTGGTCGGCCTTCAACGGCGGCCCGTCCCTCACCGCCGGAGCGGGTGCCGAAGCACACGGTGGTCAGCGGTCTTTGAAAGCTGCCGTTGCGGCTAGCGGCAATCCCTGGAGTGTTCAGATGGCCAGCCCCGCAGTTACCACGACCGTGGGGAAGTCATACCGGATCTCGTTCTGGATTAAGGCGCAGAGCGCGGGCGGAAAAATGCGCCTGTCGACCACGCCCAACGCCCAGTACAGTGCGGATTTCACCATCGGTACGGACTGGACGCCGTTCACCTGGACAATCACGGCCAACGCCGAAGCCACTCAGTTTGTCTTCGACCTGGGTAGCACGGCCAACACGTATTTTGTCGACGACGTGACCGTCACCGACCCGAGCGTAGCCGCTCCGGCCACGGGCGCCGAAATTGCCACGCGGATCGACAACGCCCTCAAGGATTTTATTACGCAGACAGTCACGCACTACAAAGGGAAAATCAAAGCGTGGGACGTGGTCAACGAACCCATGGCGGACGGCAACGGCGCCCTGCGAACCAACAGCAACACGACCGTTCCCGCCGGTGCTACGGATTATTTCTTCTGGTCGCAGTACCTGGGTCGTAACTGGGCCCTCAAGGCGTTCCAGTACGCTGCGGCGGCTGACCCGTCGGCCGAACTGTACATCAACGACTACAACCTCGAATCGAACGGAGCCAAGCTGGATTCGCTGATTGCCTACGTGGCGGAACTGAAAAGCAAAGGCGCCCGGATCGACGGGATTGGTACCCAGATGCACATCACCATCAATACGTCCTACGCCGGCATCGACAACGCGTTCCAGAAACTGGCCGCTACGGGGCTGAAAGTGCGGGTTTCGGAACTGGATGTTCGGGCCAACCCGCTCGACAAGTCCAATTACGACGCAGCCATGAACCCGCAGTCGCTGGCGTATCAGGCCGTTATGTACAAATACGTGGTTAATTCGTACCTGAAATACGTTCCCGAGGCTCAGCGGGCCGGCCTGACCATTTGGGGTGTCACGGACGCGGACAGCTGGATTGTCGTCAATCAGAAAAAGGTGGACGTTCCGCTGTTGTTCACTCCCGCGTACACTAAAAAACCGGCTTATTCGGCGGTGTTGCAGGGCTTGAGAGGCCAGTAAACGTACATTATCTTCGGAGCGGGAGCCACTAACGGCTCCCGCTTTTTCCGTATTCAGTCCATCCCGTTTATGATTCGTTATTACCTGCTCTGCACGTTCCTCTTTCTGAGTCAGTCGGTATTCGCCCAGTCTCTGCCGAACGGTCCGCACCTCCGCAAACAAGGAACGGCCACCCAGCTGATTGTCGAAGGCAAGCCTTATCTGATTTTGGGTGGTGAACTCGGCAACTCCAGTGCTTCCGACCGGACGTACATGCAACCCATCTGGCCCAGACTGGAACAAATGCACGTTAATACGGTACTGGCGCCGGTTTACTGGGAGTTGATGGAGCCGCAGGAGGGAAAGTTTGATTTTACGCTGGTCGACGGGCTGATCCAAGAAGCCCGCACCCATCACATGAAGCTGGTTCTGCTTTGGTTCGGAACCTGGAAAAACAGTATGTCGTGCTACGTGCCGGCCTGGGTCAAAACCGACACCAAACGCTTTCCCCGCGCCCAAAATAAAGAAGGCCAGGGGCAGGAGATTCTGACGCCCTTCAATGGAACCAATCTTGATGCCGACGTTAAAGCCTTTACGGCCCTTATGCGCCACATCCGGGAAACCGACCAGCGGCAGCAAACGGTGGTCATGATTCAGGTGGAAAACGAAATTGGCATGTTGCCCGACGCCCGCGACCATTCGCCAGCCGCAACCACCGCCTTTCGGCAGCCGGTCCCTCAAGCCCTCATGCAGTACCTGCAAACCCACAAAACAGAGCTGGCCCCCGCCGTTGCAGAAGCCTGGAAAAAGACCGACAACAGAGCCAGCGGCAATTGGGAAGAAGTCTTTGGTAAAAGTCTGGCGACGGATGAGCTATTCATTGCCTGGTATTTTGCGCAGTACGCCAATGCCGTGACCGAGGCTGGCAAAAAGGTTTATCCACTACCCATGTTTGTCAATGCCGCGCTTAACCGCCCCAAGGCCAGGCCGGGTGAGTACCCCAGTGGTGGTCCGCTACCGCACCTCATCGATGTCTGGAAGGCCGGTGCCCCTGCTCTCGACTTTCTTTCGCCCGACTTCTACAACCCGGATTTCAAGCACTGGAACGACCTCTATTCCCGCAGGGACAACCCGCTTTTTATCCCGGAAATCCGCTTCGAGTCCTCGGTGGCCGCCAAGGTTTTCTACGCCATCGGCCATTATGAAGCGATGGGCTTTTCGCCATTTTCCATTGAGTCCGGCAACGAAAGCCGGGAGCCTCTCACCAAAAGCTACGAAGTTCTGTCGCAATTGAGTCCGGCCATTCTCGCCCACCAGGGGCGATCGGTCATGAACGGGGTTCTGTTCGACAAAACGACCGCCAAAGACTCCCTGAAGCTGGGTGGCTATACGTTTACGTTCAGGCACGATCATACCCTCGGCTGGTCGCCCGGCGCCAAAGAAGACGTGTGGTCGATGACCGGCGGGCTGATCATCCAGACCGGCGAAGATGAATTTACCGTGGCCGGTACAGGCATCGTCGTCACGTTTACTTCCGACAAACCGGAAGCCCCCGTTGCCGGCATACTGCGCATCGACGAAGGCAAGTACGTCGACGGCCAGTGGAAGCCCGGCCGGCGCCTGAATGGCGACCAGGATCATCAGGGGCGACACCTGCGCTTTCCGGTCGGCGAATACGGTATTCAGAAGGTAAAGCTTTATCGCTATAAATAAGGCCAGTTTGGCAAGGGTAAAAGTGCTTATCGCGGCTCTTATTGTACACAAATCCTGAACGCTATAACTATTCCTTAAACCATTTATGAAACTGGTAACCTTTACCGCTATTGCCTTTATGCTTCTGGGGCGGGTAACGGCATCGCTGGGGCAACAGATCGCCCGCGAGGAACTCATTTTTTTAACACCCGAATGGAAAGGCGAACGCTTCCCCGACGGCCGGCCCAAAGTCCCCGACGCCATTCTGAAACGCATGAAACTCGTCACCCACGAGGAAGCCTGGGCGGTGCTGAAAGGCGAGAATTACCGGTACCAGTACGCCGGTGAATGGCAAACCATCAACCCCGACAGCGTGCTGGTGGGCCGGGCACTGACGGCGACGTTCATGCCGGGCCGCCCCGACGTTCACCGGGTGACGGACGAAAAGGGACACAACAAAGACGGCCGCGTTAAATCGCAGAACGCCTGGCCCATTGATATGCTCACGAAAGGCGACGTTTACGTGGTCGATCAGTTCGGGATGCACGAAGACGGGCCAACCATTGGCGACAACCTCGGCAACTCGATCTACGCCAAAACGGGCAACGGGATTGTCTACGAAGGCGCCCTCCGTGACCTTGCGGGTCTGAAGGAAATCGGCGGCTTTACTTCCTATTTCCGGACCTACCACCCTTCTCACCACAATCCGGAAGGCAACCTGAACACCACGCTGGTGGGCATCAACCGACCGACGCGCATTGGCAAAGTCATGGTGATGCCGGGGGATATCGTCCTGGGCCGCGACGGGGGCGTTGCGTTCATTCCGCCCCATCTGGCCGAGAAAGTGGTGAAAACGTCGGAGATCATCCGGTTGAGGGACATGTTCGGCCACCAGCGGCTGCGGGAGCAGAAATACACGCCCGGCCAGATCGACACCCGCTGGTCCGACGAGATTGAAAAGGACTTTTCGCAGTGGCTCAACGCGTACAAGGACAAACTGCCCGTACCTAGAGAACAAATTCAGGACTATTTGAAAACCCGTACCTGGTAAACATTGTCTCGCAGAGTTGAGCGAAGATTGATAGAGGAAAGCCGAGAAAACTCCGCTCACCTCTCCCTCTCCGCTTACCTCTGCGACACACCTCACAACTCCTAAACTCATGAACTCATCCCGTCGATCGTTCCTAACCAAAAGCGCCATTGCCAGCGCCCTGGCGGCCACCTCTTTTTCATCCACCTTCGGCAATGGCCTCGAGACCGCCGTGGAACGCGCCCCGCTCTCATCGGCCCCTTCGCAGTTGAAAATTACGGACATCAAATGCGGCTACACCCGGAACGGCCACAGTCTGTTCGTGAAAGTCCACACCAACCAGGGCATCTGGGGTTGTGGCGAAGCGGTTGACGCGTCGGTCGGAACCTATCATCTGGTCAAGCTCATCGGAGAACGAATCAAAGGCAAAAGTCCGCTGAATGTAAATCGGTTGTTTGAAGATGTCCGAAAAGCCGGCTTTTTCGAAGGCGCTCAGGCGGGTATTTACATCTCCGTGCTCTCGGCGGTCGAAACGGCGCTGTGGGACCTCGTCGGTAAGGCACTGGGCATGCCGGTTTATCAACTGCTGGGTGGCAAATTTCGGGATAAAATCCGCGTTTACTGCGATACGGGCGCTTACCGCGAATCCGACACCAGTGCCGAAGCCTTCGGGAAAAGCGCGAAACGGGCGGTTGATATGGGTTTTACGGCCGTTAAATACGACATTGACGAACGCAACGACCCCAATAAATACGACGCCTACAACTGGACCGCCAGCCAGGGGGAACTGGAACGGATGTACAACCAGATCGCGGGCGTTCGGAAAGCCGTCGGCCCGAAGATCGATATTTGCGTCGATATGCACGGGCGTTACGACGTAACCACCGGTCGGCGCGTCGCCAAGATGATGGAACCGCTGAACCTGCTGTTTCTCGAAGAGCCCATTCCGGCCGAAAACCCCGAAGCCTACAAACAGATTCGCGAAGCCTCGAACACGCCCATCTGCGCGGGCGAGAACCATTACCTGGCGCACGGCTTCCGCAGGCTGCTCGAAATTGGCGCGGTCGACATCATCATGCCGGATCTGCAGAAAGCCGGTGGACTGGGCGAGGCTCAACGGATTGCCAACCTGGCCAATCTGTATTACGTGCCGTTTGCTCCCCACATGGTGGCCTCGTACCTGGGCGCGATGGCGTCGAGCCACGTCTGCGCGTCGGTGCCCAACTTCCTGATTCTGGAATGGCAGATTTATTTCCACGAAGAACCGATGTTTAAGGAAATCGTCACATTTGACGGGCCGATGGTTGAAAAAGGGTTTATCCCCCTGTCCGAAAAACCGGGCATTGGGGTGGAAATCAACGAAGAAGGCATGAAGAAGTACGCGCCCAAAGACGTACCGTTTTTCGTGTAGAACCAGCAGAAACGTTAAACTGATGAGAAAAAACGCAATTGCTGTAAGAACAGGCCGAAAACTGGCCACTTTCCTGACCGTCGGTATGCTGACCGTTTCCACCACCTACGCACAAAGCCCTGATTTTCAGAAAATGACGGCGGACGAGCGAAAGGCCTACATGGATAAGCTGCGGACGGCCGCGCAGGAAGACTGGCAGAAGATGATGAACAAACTGGGACTGAAAGAACCGTCGCTGCCCGCCCTCACGGAAGATCCCGGACGTCCCCCGCAGTTCAAACCCCGGGAAGGCTCCACCAGCTGGGTCGACGAAGCGGGAAACACCTACGTTCGGTCGGGCTGGGGGAACTGGTCCAATTACGACGAAGCCAAAACAGGCAGCTATACGCTCCCCGATCCACTGGTGCTCAAAAATGGGCAGCGGGTGAAGAACGCGGACACCTGGTGGAAGCAACGACGACCCGAAATCCTGAGCGATTACCAGAATGAAATTTACGGAAAAACGCCCACCAACACGCCCAAAGTTACTTTTGAAGTCACCAGCACCGACCGGAACGCCCAGAACGGACGGGCCATCCGAAAAACCATCATCGGGCATATCGACAACGCGAAGTACCCCAGCGCCAAACCCCGCATCAACATCACGTTATACACGCCAGCCAACGCCACCGGGCCCGTGCCGCTGATGGTGGTAGTCAGTGGTTTTATGGGCCCTGCGCCGGCTGGCCCGACCGCGATGGATAGAGTGCTGGAAACGGGCTGGGCGTTTGCGACGTTTAACACGGGCGATATTCAGCTGGACAATGGAGGTGGCCTGCATGAAGGCATCATTGGTCTGATGGCCGAAGGCAGGGACCGGCAGCCCGACGACTGGGGCGTGCTGGCGGCCTGGAGCTGGGGTCTCAGCCGCGCCCTCGATTACTTTGAAACCGACCCGGCCATTAACGCAAAACAGATCGGTATCGAAGGCCACTCGCGCTGGGGGAAAACGGCCCTGCTCGCTGCGGCCCTCGACCCTCGCTGGGCCATCACGTTTGCCAGTTGCTCCGGTTCAATGGGCGCATCGCTGGAAAAGCGGAACTTCGGCGAAGTGATTGACAACGTAGCCAGTCCGGGCCTGTACCACTGGATGGCGGGTAACTTTCTTAAATACGCGGGCAACTGGCAGGCCATGCCGGTTGATGCGCACGAGCTGATGGCCCTCATTGCGCCCCGGCCGCTGTTCATTACGGGTGGCACGAAAGATAGCTGGGGCGACTCGCACGGTGAGTTCCTGGCGTGTGTAGCGGCCAGCCCCGTTTATAAATTACTGAAGAAAAAAGGGATTGGCACGACGGAAATGCCCCAACCGGATGTCGCGCTGATCAGCGGGGATCTGGCTTTCCGGAATCACGAAGGCGGCCACGTTGATCTGCTGGACTGGCCCACCTTCCTGCAATTTGCCCAGAAATACTTTAAGACATCAACCCCAAAAGCCAAACGATAAGCAGGCTTGATAAGAAAATACAAGCTGAATAATTATGAGTATGCTACAAACCATGCGCTGGTTCGGCCCGAACGATCCCGTGTCGTTGATGGACATTCGGCAGGCCGGCTGCACCGGCGTCGTGACGGCCCTCCACCAGATTCCGGTCGGCGAATTATGGACCGTCGAAGCCATCGAAGCGCGTAAAGACCTCGTCGAAGCGGACAATGACCGGTATTCGGCCCTGCACTGGGCCGTGGTGGAAAGCCTGCCCGTCCACGAAGCCATCAAGAAGGGGCAACTAACCCGCGACACGTACATCGAAAACTACAAGCAGTCAATTCGAAATCTGGCCGCCTGCGGCATTCGGACGGTGTGCTATAATTTTATGCCAGTGCTCGACTGGTCGCGGACCAACCTCAGCTACGAAATGCCCGATGGGTCGCGCGCGCTGCGGTTTGTCTGGGTCGATTTTGCCGTGTTTGACCTCTACATCCTCAAACGCCCCGGGGCCGAGGAAGACTACGAACCTGCCGTGATCGAAACCGCCCGCCGGACGTTCGAGCAAATGGCGCCGGAACGCATCCTGGAGCTATCGGCCATTGTTCTACTGGGTTTACCAGGGTCGGAGGAAGCCTTTACGTTCGACACGTTCCAAGGTCTGCTGGATGAATACAAAGTGATTGGCGACAAAACGCTGCGGGAAAATCTTTACTATTTCATCCAGCAGGTAGCCCCCGTCGCGCAGGAAGTAGGCGTTAATCTGTGCATCCACCCGGATGATCCGCCGTACCCGCTGCTGGGCCTGCCCCGCGTGGTGAGTACCGAAGCTGACCTGGCCCAACTGATGGCCGCCAGCGACGTAAGGGCCAACGGCATTACGTTCTGCACCGGTTCACTCGGCATCCGACCCGACAACGACCTGCCCGGCATGATTCGGCGCTTTGGCGAACGGATTCATTTTGTCCACCTGCGAACGACTAAACGGGAAAAAGAAGCCCCCGCAACGGCAACTCAGCCGGGTAACTTCCACGAAGCGGACCACCTGGCGGGCGACGTGGATATGTACGCCGTGATAAAGGAACTTGTACTGGAGCAAAAACGCCGGGCCCGGTCTGGCGTGGGCGAAACGTCCATTCCCATGCGCCCCGACCACGGCCACCAGATGCTCGATGATCTACACAAAAAGACCTACCCGGGCTATTCGGCCATTGGTCGTCTGCGCGGACTGGCCGAGCTCCGGGGGCTGGAACTGGGCATTATCCGGTCGCTGGAGGAGAAAGAGAGTTCTCTCGCGGAGGTGAGCGAAGGTAAAAGGAGCTAAGCGAAGCCTCTGCTAATCTCTTTTTCCTCCGCTCAACGCTGCGAAAAAATTTAAAAACGCTATGCATTACCGCTACTTACTCTTCCTGTTACTCTTAGCCGCAAATAGCTACGCCGACGACGGCTACCGTTTATGGCTCAAGTACGATCTGATCAACGACGCCCCCCAGCGGGAGACTTATTCCCGCTCGGCGCAGTTTATTGCTCTTACCAGCAACACCCCAACGCTCAAAGCAGCCGCCGACGAATTGCAGACGGGGCTGCAGGGTTTACTGGGCAAACCGGTGCCTGTTATCGCTAACGCGGGGAACCGAACGGGCGGCATTATCCTGACCATCCGTAAAGCGCAGGCCCTGGCGAAAGACGGCTACCAGCTCTCCCGGGAGAAAGGCAACCTAGTCATTGGGGGGAAAACCGACGCGGGGGTGCTGTACGGGGCGTTTGCCCTGCTTCGGCAACTGCAAACGCTACAGCCCCTTGAGACGCTGCCCCGGACCAGCAATCCGAAGATTCAGTACCGCCTGCTTAACCACTGGGATAACCCAAACGGCTCGGTGGAGCGGGGTTACGCCGGGGAGTCGCTCTGGAAATGGTATGAGCTGCCCGAACGGCTGGACCCGCGCTACCGGGATTACGCCCGGGCCAATGCGTCGCTGGGCATCAACGGCACGGTGGTCAACAACGTTAACGCCAGCGCCCGTTTCCTGACGCGGGAGTACCTGGATAAAGTCGCGGCACTGGCGACGGTGTTCCGGCCCTATGGCATTCGGGTGTATCTGTCCGTCTACTTCCCGGCTCCGAAAGTTATTGGCGGCTTGAAAACCGCCGACCCGCTGGACCCCGAGGTGCGGAAATGGTGGGCGGACAAAACCAAAGAAATCTACGGCCTCATTCCTGACTTCGGTGGTTATCTGGTGAAAGCCAACTCGGAAGGCGAACCGGGGCCGCAGGACTACAATCGCACCCACGCGGATGGCGCCAACATGCTGGCCGAGGCCCTGAAGCCCTACGACGGCATCGTGATGTGGCGCGCCTTTGTCTACAAAGCCGATCCCAAAGCGGATCGTTTCAAGGCCGCACTGGAAGAATTTGGCGATCTTGACGGCAAGTTCGACCCGAAGGTAATCGTGCAGGTCAAGAACGGCCCGATTGATTTTCAGCCCCGCGAGCCGTTCTCTCCGCTTTTCGGCGCAATGACCAAAACGCCCCTGTCGATAGAATTTCAGATTACCCAGGAATACATGGGTTTTGCCACGCACCTGGTATACGAAGCGCCGCTATTCAAGGAATGCCTCGAATCAGACACCTACGCCAAAGGCTCACCTCCTGGTGCGGCAACGGTCGCGAAGGTGGTCGATGGCAGTCTCAACAACCATGCGCTGAGCGCCATTGCGGGCGTAGCGAACACGGGTTCCGATCGCAACTGGACCGGCCACCCGATGGCGCAGGCCAACTGGTATGCCTTCGGTCGGCTAGCTTGGGATCACACACTAACTTCGGAAGCCATCGCCACTGAGTGGGTCAACATGACGCTGACGCACGAGCCGAAGGCAGTCAAACAAATTACCGGCCTGATGATGCGCTCGCGGGAGATTTACGTGGATTACAACACACCACTGGGTCTTTCCCGCCCGTGGACCGGCGTTCACTTTGCGCCCGAACCCTGGCAGAATAAAAGCTCCCGTCCCGACTGGACCGCCATTTATTACCACCGTGTCGATTCCATTGGCCTCGGCTTCGACCGGACAGCTACGGGCAGCAACGCGCTGGCGCAGTATACACCGAAGGTCCGGCAGGTTTGGGACAACGCGGACCAATGCCCACTTCCTTACCTGCTCTGGTTTCACCACGTCCCGTGGACGAAAAAGCTGAGTACCGGCCGAACGCTGTGGGACGAACTCTGCACCCGCTTTTACACCGGCGCCGATTCGGTCAGTTGGATGCAGCAGCAATGGGCGGGGGTCAAACCGGCCATTGATCCGGAGCTCTTCGCCAACGTAGCGGGTCGGCTGGCGACGCAGCGTAAAGAAGCAATCTGGTGGCGCGATGCCTGGGTATTGTACCTGCAGCCATTCGCCCGCCAACCCATTCCGGCCCCGTTCAAAAAGCCGGATCGCAGTCTGGAAGACGTGAAACGATTAGTCGACATTTACCAATTACGATAATGGAAGAAGTACAGAATAATTCCAGTAGTCAATCAATAGCGGGCGAAAGTCTGGCTTATCCCGTGGTCTTTTCGCTGGAAGGCAAACTGGCCCTCATTACCGGCGGAGGCAGCGGCATTGGGTTCGATATTGCCCGGTGTATGGTCAGCGCCGGAGCTACGGTGGTCATTACCGGCCGTCGGGAGGGGCCGTTGCGGGAAGCCGTTGACACGCTGGGCGAACGGGCACTTTATAAAGTCAACGACGTAACGGACCGGGCTGCGCTGGATAGCCTGGTAGAATCCATCGAAACGGCGCACGGCCCCATTGATATTCTGGTCAATAACGCCGGAATTAACCTGAAAAAACCGGCGCTGGACGTGACCGACGACGAGTTCGACCGGATTGTGCACACTAACCTGAACTCGGTCTTCAGTCTGACGAGAGCCTGCGCCCAGCGGATGATGGCTCGAAAAAGCGGCTCTATTCTGATGATTTCGTCGATGGCGGCTTATTACGGCATCGACCGGGTGGTTGCCTACGCGGCTTCCAAATCGGCGGTGGAAGGCATGGTTAAAGTACTGGCTTCTGAGTTCTCGGGGCACGGCATCCGCGTCAACGCCATTGCTCCCGGCTTTATTGCCACGGCCATGAGCCGGAAAGCGATGGACGGCGATCCCGAACGACGCGACCGGGCCATGCGCCGGACGCCGATGGGTACCCTCGGCCAGCCCGAAGACATTGGCTGGGCGGCCGTTTTCCTGGCCTCCGAAGCGGCCCGCTACATCACGGGTGCCTCGCTGCCCGTGGATGGCGGTAATTCGATTGGTTTTTAAAACGAATCCTTTCGGCAGGCCGCTCCGGTGGCTTGCCGAAACCTTCTAAATCCTGCATAACATGAACCCATCATCGCCCCTCTTCCCTTTGAAGCGAACCTTTACGCTGGCTGGTCTGCTGACGGCAATCGTTTTATCGAGTGCCTACGTCAATCCGCTGCTTACGGAACAACCCCTTCGGCCAGCCGCCGAGAAAGGATTGAAGGATTATTACAAAAATTATTTTCCCATTGGTGTAGCGGTGGGTCCGCGTAATCTGACCGGCCCCGAAGCGGAGTTGATTCTTCAACAGTTTAACAGCGTGACGCCGGAAAATGCCATGAAAATGGGGCCCATCCATCCCGAAGAAGATCGCTATGACTGGAAGGACGCCGACGCCATTGTTGACTTTGCCCAAAGCCACGGCCTGAAAGTCCGCGGCCATAACCTATGCTGGCACGAGCAAACGCCGAAATGGCTGTTCAGGGACAAAGAAGGCAAAACGGTGTCGAAGGACGTGCTGCTGAAACGGCTGAAAGACCATATCACGGAGGTTGTCAGCCGATACAAGGGGAAAATTTACCAATGGGATGTGGTCAACGAAGCCATTGACGATAATCCCGAAAACCTGCTGCGCCCCTCGGAATGGTACCAGATCTGCGGGGAGGACTTTATCGTCAAAGCGTTTGAATACGCCCACCAGGTCGATCCGAAAGCGGAGCTTTTTTACAATGATTACAATACCGAACGCCCCGAAAAACGGGAGCGCGTTTACCGATTGCTGAAGAAACTGGTCGACGCCAAAGTGCCCATTCACGGCGTGGGATTGCAGGGCCACTGGTCGATCTACGAGCCAACCGAGCAGGAACTGCGGGATGCCATTAAGCAGTTTTCATCGTTGGGCCTGAAAGTGCAGATTACCGAACTGGACATGTCGATCTACCCGTGGGAGAAAAACCGGCGCGACAAACGCCCCGGTGAATCGGACGCCTACACGCCCGAACTGGAGCAAAAGCAGATCGAGCAGTACGGGAACGTATTCCGCATTTTCCGGGAAAACAAAAAGGTCATGACCGGCGTCACTTTCTGGAATATTTCCGACAAACACACCTGGCTGGACACCTACCCGGTACCGGGTCGCAAAAACTATCCGCTGCTGTTTGACACTAATCTAAAACCCAAAAAGGCCTACTGGGAAGTCGTTAAATTCTAGGGACTGACGGATGGCTGCGCGGAAACGCCCGTTATTAAATCCAGCGCTTCATCAATAACCCGACGGGGGTCGGTGGCTTCCTGTTCCGGTACGGCCCGGTGCCGGTGGCTATTCAGCGGCCCCCACTCTTCGGGTTTGGAGGTGGTGTAAATAATGACGCTCGGCGTTTGGAGGCCGGCCGCGATGTGCGAAACCCCCGTGTCGTTACTGACCAGCAAAGCCGCCCGGCTCAGCACCCAGCCAATAACGCCCAGGTCCGTTTTTCCGGCCAGATTGATGGCAGGCGCTTTCAGCAAACTAATCACGTTGTCCACGATGGGCGCTTCCGAAGCCGTTCCGGTCAGCACAATCGAGTAACCCTTGTCTATCAAGGCATTGGCAACCTGGGCAAAATGACTCTCGGGCCAGCGCCGGGCCGAGATGCCCCCCGCGTGAATACAGGCGTATTGGCCGGCTTCCAGGGCCCGCAGCTCCGGATTGTCGAGTGCCCGTTGTTCGTCCTCGGGCGTGATAGGAAACTCCAGTTCGTAGCCCTGCGCCGGAATACCCAGAAACGCCATCAGATGGACGTGCCGTTTCACCTCGTGATCACTAGCGGGGTAAGGCATCCAGAAGTCGGCATCGAAGCAATACTGTTTCAGTTCGACGGGATAATAACCGGCGGTTAGCTTCGCGCCCAGTAAATCGATCATCGGATTCACCAGCGTGCCATTGCCCTGCATTTGCAGCACTACGTCGAACTGGCGCTGCTGCATCTGCCCCAGGAAAGCCACAATTTGGGCGGGGTCAACCGGCTGTTCGGGTAGGCCCGGCCAGCCCGGGAACGCAATGGCTTCGTCTACGTACTCCGGAAAGCGGGCCACAAAATCCTTCGCCCACGGCAAACTGATCAGGGTAATGTGCGCTTTGGGAAAGGCCCGACGTAACGCCCGCAGCGCCGGGACGGTCACCAACAGATCCCCGAGTTTGATCGCCCGAAAAACCGCAATGGTTTCGGGCGATCGACCCAGGGCAGCAGTAAGTTTATCCATTCTTGAACAGGAGATCAGTTACCAATACAGCGTCCGGTGCTTCACGGCTCCGTACAGACGCCAGTAGACCGACAGAAACGGCGCAGCCACGGACGTAATCACCACCTCACCGACATGCGAAGGCGCCAGTGAACTCGCCCAGAGCCGCTGAATAATGAGAATACTCAGGAAAGCCCCCCAGACACCAAAGCAGAAAACGGCGAAGTAAGGATAATCCGTCAGCGTAAACAGGACGCCCAACAGAAAACTGACCACCAGCGTGTAATATAAAGCGACCAGGCCGGAATAAGCCGGAATCCGCTCCCTGAACAGCTTGGGATGGCGTTTATACAGCAACGCATCGTAACTATTTTTCCGCTCGTCTTTTAGGCAGGATCGCCAGTTTCCTTTTTTGCAGGGATGCAGAATAACTAGATCGCGGCATTTGAGGACCGGAATGTCGTTTTCCAGAAATTTGAACTGCAGATCACTGTCCTCGCGCCAGGCAATGTCAAAGCTTTCTTCCAGGCCACCGACCTTAGCGAGCGCGTCCTTCCGGCAGAAACAGTTGGCCGTCACAAACTCGGCGGTTTCCAGCAGAGCGTTGACCCGTTCGTAATCGGTTGGCTTGTCGCTCAGCGGCATTCGTACCTGACCGGAAATCACCTGCGCCCCGTCGGCAAAGGCCGCGAGCGCCACCTCGATCCAAGATTCCTGCGGAATGCAGTCGTCGTCGGTAAAACCAATCACGTCGGCTTCGGCCGCCTGCCAGCCCCGGTTACGGGCCGCCGCCGGTCCGCGCCGTTCGGGTTGGCCCAGATACCGCAGCTGAAATTTTGCCTGCTGAGCCAGGGCCTCCACGGCCTGGCGGGTCTCGGCATCATTGCCGTCATCCACCACAATCACATCAAACTGGGCCGGATCGGCCGTTTGACGCATCAGCGCATCCAGGCACCGATTGAGCGTCTGGGGGCGCCGGAACGTTGGAATTACAACAGAAACCAGGGGCTTCATAAGCGTAAATTATTCTTGAAAATCAGTAAGCGCCAGCGGTAGTCCTGAATCGTTCAGACCCACCGCTGGCCGACCTTATTGAATAACTATTCCAGACCACTCTTTGCTTTCTTTATCTACTCCGCGGCCCACCCAGGTCTTCTCCTCACTGTCGCCATCGGTGCCCTGATTGCGTTTGGTCAGCATGAACGAACCGATAACCAGCGCATCCAGCGGGGAAGTCCAGAACGATTCAACGGCGTCGCGGGGCGACGAAACAATCGGTTCCCCGCGCGTATTGAACGAAGTATTGATCAGCACCGGAACGCCGGTTTTGTTGTAAAACGCCTTGATCAGATCGTAATAAACGGGGTTCTGCTGGCGGTTGATGGTCTGAATCCGGGCTGTACCGTCGGCGTGCCGAACGGCAGGAATCAAGTCCGCTTTCTCGGGCCGCACGTCGTTGGTAAACAGCATAAACGGCGACTTCCGGGCGTTGACAAACAGCTCATCCGCTTTTTCTTCCAGCACCACTGGGGCAACGGGCCGGAAATCTTCGCGGTCTTTCAGGTCGTTCATTTTAGCCTGCATTTCCGCCGGGAACGGAGCCGCCAGCAGTGACCGCGCCCCCAGAGCGCGGGGTCCGAACTCACCGCCGGTCTGGTGCCAGCCAATGACGTTGCCCTTCGCCAGGTAGTCCGCAACCTCTTCGGCCACGTTGGCCAGTTTTTTATAAGGCAGTTTCGACCATTTCAGGAACGCTTCGATTTCGTCGTCCGAGAAGCTCGGGCCGAGATAAACGTGTTCCATTTCGTACAGCCGCTCGTTCGACTGGCGGGCCTGCGCGTCGACCCACATGGCCGCACCCAGAGCCGTACCGGAGTCGCCGGAAGCGGGTTGCACCCAGATGTTTTTGAACGGTCCCTTATC
>Ga0325400_1001808_pt1 | contig 18068 bp, 17 predicted proteins | sample PopdelMetagenome_2_FD_205662 | JGI IMG/M metagenome (GOLD analysis project Ga0325400, IMG submission 205662) | Populus deltoides microbial communities from Bellville, Georgia, United States - Xylem-PdKOR-R1 | ecosystem: Host-associated > Plants > Phyllosphere > Stem > Wood/Secondary xylem... | reverse complement strand
ACCCGGGCGGCGGCGCGCCCCCCGAGGGGGGCACCCCGCCCGACGGGCCGCCGCCGTCGTCCTGACCGGACGGCCTCAGCCCAGGTAGCGCTCCCAGGGGCCGGTGATGGCCAGGGTGATGCCCGGAGTCTGGATGTTGACGAACAGCACCTTGCCGTCGGCCGAGAAGGTTGGACCGGTGAATTCGGAGTACTCCGGCTCGGCCTCGGTGCCGATGTTGAGCTGGTTGCGGGCCACGGCGTACGTCGGGCCCCCGGGCACCGAGCTCAGCACGTGGGACGCGCCGACCCCGTCCTAGGCGAGGATCAGCGACCCCCAGGGCGTGACCGTGACGTTGTCCGGGCCGTCGAAGGTCAGGCCGTCGTAGCGCGGGGCGGCGCCGCTCTCGCTGGTCGTCTGGTGCGGGAAGTAGGTCTGCAGCGTGATCGTCTGGTCCTCGTAGGAGTAGAACCAGACCATCCCGTCGTGCTTGACCGCGTCGGCCGGGAGGTCTGCGGTGTTGAAGGCAAAGCTGTTGACGACGTACACGCCCTTGCGGGTGCCGTAGACCCCCTCGAACTTCTTGCCCCGGGTGATCTCGTCGGTGAACTGCTTGCGCACCGAGGTCGTCTGGCCGTCACGCTCCGGCACCTCCACCCAGCGGACCGGGAAGGGGCGGCCGATCTGGGCGGAGGTCACGTACGCGACGTCGGGCAGGACCGAGCCGTCGGGCATCAGCATCGCCATCGCCTCGAGCCGACCGTCCGTGGGCCCCAGCCGGTCGGCGATGCCCGAGCGGAGCTTGACCCCCCGTGGGGCGGTCCACCGGTAGAACAGGCCGTTGGGGTTGCTGGCGTCCTCGGACAGGTAGACCCGCTCGCGCGAGGGCTCGATGGCCAGGGCCTCGTGGGAGTAGCGCCCGAACGCCTTGATCGGGTCCGGCTTGGTGGTGCCGTCGGCGAAGACCTCGAACACATAGCCGTGGTCGCGGGCGTAGGTGCCGCTCGTCCCCTCGCCCTTCCAGGCGGTGCCGGCCTTGATCTCGGTCTCCTCGCACGTCAGCCACGTGCCCCACGGGGTGGGCCCGCCGGCGCAGTTGACCGCGGTGCCGGAGATGGCGACGTGCTCGCCGAGGTTGCTGCCCCGGCGGTCGGTCTCGATGACGGTGCAGCCCCCGCCCATCTGGGCGCCCGGGTCGTAGACCGTGCCGTCGACGTGCGGCACCCCCAGCTTGGAACCGGCCGGCAGCTCGTGGTTCTGGATGAGGTTGAGCCGGTTGCGGGGGGCGTCGAAGACGGCCGTGCCGTCGTGGTTGGAAGGGGTGAGGCCCTGACCGTCGTCGAGCTTGGTGCGGCCGGCGTAGGTGACCACCTGGTAGCGGAACCCGGGCGGCAGGGCGAGCAGCTGGCGGGGGTCGTCCACGAGCGGCGGGAAGGGACGGTTCGTCGCCTCGACGGGCCGGGCGGGGGCTGCCGAGGCGAGGGTCGGGACGGCGCCGGAGACGGCGAGGCCGACTCCGGCCGTGGTGCCGGCGAGCAGGCTGCGGCGGTCGACGGTCATGGGGGCTCCTGGTGGGTCGTGGTCGGGACCACCGAGCGTGGAGCGGGCAACTGGCGCGGATGGGCACCCCGGACGTACGCCGCGCGACGCGCAGGTGAACGGCTGGTCCGGTCCGGCCCCCACCGCCGTGATGACCGGAGGAGGGTCGTGGGGGTGTCGTCGAGGTGGTGGCGGAGGGCGTCGAGGGCGCGGGCGGTGTAGGCCTTGACGGTGCCCTCGGCGACACCGAGGTCGGCCGCGGTCTCGGCGACCGAGAGGCCGAGCCAGTGGCGCAGCAGCACGGTGCGCCGCTGCATCGGCGGCAGCGCCCGCAGGGCGTCGTACAAGGAGTCGCGGTCTTCGGGGGCCAGGCTCGCGGGGGCGGCGGGGTCGTGGCCCTCGATCGAGGTGCGTTCGCGGCGCCAGGGCCGGCGGCGGTCGTCGAGGTCGGCGCGGACGATGATGCGCCGGGCGTAGGCCTCCTCGCGCCCGTCGCGGCGCACCCGGGGCCAGGCGAGGTAGAGCTTGGTCAGGGCGTCCTGCAGGACGTCCTCCGCGCGGTGCGGGTCACCGCACACCGCGACCGCGATCCGCCGGAGGTGGTCCTGCCGGGCCGCGACGAACGCGGTGAACGCAGCGTCACGGTCTGCTCCAGCGACGCTCACGGCGTGCCGACCCAGGCCGGGGGCGCGTCCGCCACGAAGCCGTCCCGGCCGACCCCCGCGGCCCACTCCTCGAAGTCGGCGTCCCTGCCCGCCGGGCGGGCCATGAGGGCGAAGCCGTCGACCAGACCACGCACCCCCGAGACCGAGGAGCCCCCCGGTCGCCAGGACGGGTCGAACACGAGGACGGCCCACCGTCGTGTGCCGGCCTCGGTCCAGGCCACCGCCCGGGAGGCCGCCGGCGCGGGGAGACCGAGCGGGTCGTCGACGAGCCCGTCGAGCTCGGCCCCGTCCGGGAGGATCAGGTCCCCGTCGCGGTCGAGGTAGGGCTCGCTGGCCAGGCCGCCGCTGGGCCACCGGTAGCCGACACCGAAGTCGACCTGTCCCTGCACCCACTGGGCGAACGTCTCGCCCGCGTCCTCCGCGGGCTGGTCGTAGGCCTCGCTGCCGTCCTCCTCGACCCCGGTGGTCGGGCCGCCGTCGGTGCGCCAGTCAGGGCGCAGCCCGAGGACGGTCCACCGCTCCCCGACACCTCGTAGGTCGGGACGGTAGGCGACGGCCCAGGAGTACGCCGGCGCCACGTAGCCCAGCGGGTTCTCGACCGCGCCGACCAGCTCGGAGTCCTCGGGCAGGACCAGGACCCCGTCGGGGTCGATGGACGGCGACTGCGCCTCGGGCCCGCGGCGCACGGGGACGTCGGTGGTCACCGTGGGCAGAGGTGGAGCGGCCACGTCCGCCCGCGCTGGGGTCGAGCGGTCGCCCTGGCCGGCGGGATCGAGCTGGACGGCGGGACCGTCGGTGTCGGCGGAGCCGAGCAGGCCGGGTGCCGAGGTCACGCCGGTCACCGCGGTCATGGCGAGCACGACCGTGGCGGCCGCCCCTGCCGCGGCGTGCCGGTGTCGGCGGCGAGCGGCCAGGCGACCGGCGCGGAGCGCGGCGGCGGGGTCGAGGTGGGCGGTCGGGTGCGGGACCGCTGCGTCGAGGCGGCTGGCGAGGTCGGTCGCGCCGCCGGTGGTGTCGTCCATGCCCCCTCTACGGACCGGGAGGCTGATCGGTTGCTCGCTCCCCGTCGCCGGTTCCTCCCGCACGAGTACTGGGCGAAGGTCGGGACACGCCGATGTCCCACGTCCGCGCGTCGGCGTGTCGACGCCTTGGTGCAGTAGTTCTGCGGGGACGGGTCCACCCGCGACGCCGAGGGATCGCACGAGTTCTGCGGCACCTACCGGGGTGCGCGGTAGAAGCAGACGTCGGGCTCGACCGGCACGTCCACGAACCCCAGCGACCGCATCAGCGCCCAGCCGTCCGGCGAGGGCGCCGCGACCACCGACGTGGCCGGGTCGCCCCAGGAGCAGACCGCGTCGATCAACCCAGCGCCCACCCCCCGCCGTCGGTGCCCGGGCACCACGGGCACGTCCACGAGCTCGACGAGGTCCGCCTCGCGCCACCCGGTGGCCATCCCGACCGTCCGGTCGGCGCCGCCGGGGTCCGCGACGACGGCGACCCACCGGGTCAGGGCGTCGAGCCCCGCCAGCCGGCGCAACCCGTCCCGCTCGGCCGGCTCGCACCAACCACACTCCACCGCGACGTCGGCCCAGGCGTCGAGGTCGGCGCCGGAGGCGACCCGCCGCACAGCGAGCGAGGGGTCCCGCCGCCGCGCGGCCTCGGGGCGCGCTCCCGGGTCCAGCGCGCGGCCCGCCCACCGACCGCTCCGCTCGGCCTCCCACCCTGCCTGCAGCAACGCCTCGGTGAGGGCGGGGTCCGCCTCGCTCGCCAGCCAGCACGCGGGCGCGGACCCCCACCACCGGTGCAGCTCGACCAGCTCCGACGGCGTCGGCACGCGCCGCCCGGTGGCGACCACCCCGTTGAGGTCGTTGCTGTCCAGCCCCGTGCGGACAGCGACCCAGGCGTCGGTGACACGGCACTCCGCGACGACTGACGAGGCGGCCGGACCCACCGGCCGGGTGGGGTCCGCCAGCCGGGCGAGGTCGACGAGCCTGCTGCGGGCCGCCCGATGACCCGCTGCGGCGATGCTCACCGGTCTGCCTCGGAGGAGCCCGTGGCGGTCGTCGGCGACCGGCGTACGGCGAACAGCGGCTGCGGCCCTGCGAGCCCCTTGAGCTCGACCGGCTCGAGGTCCTCCACGACCAGTCCGGGCGCCTCGCCAAGGGCCTGCGCCGTGACGTCGTCGCAGACCAACCCACCCGCGGCGGCACGGTCGGTGAGGCGGCTCGCGCGGTTGACCGGCCGGCCGAACAGGTCGCCGCGGCGCTGCAGCACCGGCCCGTGCGCGACCCCGGCGTGCAGGGCGGGCAGGTCGTCGGCGGCCGCCACGGCGTCCAGGAGGTCGAGGAGCACCGGCACCAGCTCGCCCGGGGTCGGCGCGGTGAGCATGACCGCGTCGCCGATCGTCTTGACCAGACGTGCGCGACCGGTCAGCGCCCCTCGGGCCAGGGCGGCGAGCCGCTCGTTGAGCGCGCCGACGGCCCGGGGCTGCTCGACCTCCGACAGCCGGGTGAACCCGACCAGGTCGGCGAACCCGACGCTGTGCGGGCTGCCCTCCTCGCGGTCCAGCCCGGTGTCGACGTAGTCGGTGACCACCTGCTGCTCGAGGTGGGCGCGCAGGGCGTACTCCAGGACCGGCATCAGCAGCGGCAGCAGGTCGCGGGCCGAGGAGGCCAGCTCGAGGGCGGCGAGGCGCTCGTCGTCGGAGGTGACCAGGGTCGAGGTGGCCAGGTGCCGCAGCGCCGCGGCCAGGCCCGGCATCGACGTGGCCAGGACGGCGTTGATCTCCAGCACGCCGTCGAAGGGGAGTCCGGCCTCGACCGCCAGTCCGGCCTGGGTGAACGCCTCGACGTCGATGGGTGAGAGCGCCGCGGAGTCGGGGTCGAGAAGCGGGAGCCCGAGCGTCTCGCGCAGCTGGTCGAGCTGGTCGAGGGTGAACCCGGTACGCCGGGCCACCTCGCGGGGCGCCACCCGCGCGCCCTCGACCTGCAGGGCGCGCTCCAGAGGCAGCAGCACGAGCCGCCGTTGGGCCACCGCCTCCTGCAGGTCGCCGACGGTCGACCCGTCGTCGAGCAGCCACCGGACCAGGTCGACACGGGCCTGCCGCCGCGCACCCCGGAGCTCGGCCCCGTCGGCCCCGTCGGGCCCGTCGGGCCCGTGCAGCAGACCTGCGTCCTGCATCTCCTCTTCGCGCACGTCCGCAGTCTCACCCGGGTACGCCGTGCACGGCACCCGTCGCGGCAGCGCCGACGTACGCGAGCGCCTCAGCGCAGCCGCGCCACCAGCAGGGCCACGTCGTCCTCCAGCGACAGGTGGTCGGCGGGGACGAGCCGGTCGACGAGGTGGTCGCAGAGGTCGGCGGCGACGAGGGGGCCGGTGGCGAGCTCGTCGCGGAGGCGGTCCAGGCCGGTGTCGATCAGGTCACCGCGCCGCTCCACCAGCCCGTCGGTGAACGCCACCACCGTGCTGCCGGTCGGCACCTCGACCACGTGCTCGCTCCGGGTGCCGTGCCCCAGTCCGATCAGCGGGTCGCGGCCCCGGCCGACGGCAGCCTCGACGAGCTCGACCGCGCCGTCGGGGCGGCGTACGGCGAGGGGCGGGTGCCCGGCGCTGGAGGAACGCACCTGCCACCCGTCGCCGGTCGCGGTGATGCGGGCGAGGAGCACGCTGGCCATCGAGTCGTCGTCGGCGCTGGCGAGGGCGTCGACCCGCTCGAGCACGGCGGCAGGTCCGAGGGCGGGGTCGTGGGCCAGCGCCCAGATCATCCCCTTGAGCTGCCCCATCGCCGCGGCAGCCATGACGTCGTGGCCGATCACGTCGCCCACGACCAGGCACAGGCTGCCGTCGCTGAGCTCGGTGAGGTCGTAGAAGTCCCCACCGACCCGGGCGCCCGACGTGCCGGGGAGGTAGCGAGCGGCGAGCTCGGCGCGGTCGAGGGCGGTCAGTCGCGGCAGCAGGCTGATCTGCAGGGTCTCGGCGATCCGCTGCTGGGACTGGTAGAGCCGGGCGTTGTCGAAGATCAGCCCGGCACGTCGGCCCAGGTCGACCGCGAGCCGGGTGTCGCGCTCGTCGAACGGGGTGCGGCCCACCGAGCGGTTGAGCACGAGCAGGTCACGGGGACCGGATCGGCCGGGCATCACCGCGAGGATGGTGGAGTCGATGGCGAGCGCCTCCACGTGGTCGACGTACTCCTCGTCGGTCACCATGGCCGCCCTCGTGGCGCGACCCCGGTCGGACGCGAGGTCGGTCATCAGCCGCGCCGGGGCTCCGTCGAGGAGCACCTCAATCGCCCCACCCGGGCGCAGCGCGTCCGGCAGCTCGGCGACGACCCGCTCCGTCGCCTCGCTCAGCGCCGGGTCGCGGTGCCGCGCCTCCCAGTCGGTGATCGCCCCGTCGGTGTCGACGTGGAGCACGACCGCCATGTCGGCCATCGCCGGCACGACCACGTCGAGCAGCCGTCGCCGGCACTCGTCGGCGTCCAGCGCGCCCGTCAGCCGCTCGGCCGCACCCGACAGCAGCTGCAGCCGGTCCTGGGCCTGCTCGGCCTCGGCCCGCGCCTCCCGGGCCGCGCGGAGCGCCTGGTCGCGCAGGCGGTCGGCCTCGATCCGGCCCGACACGTCGTTCTGCACCCCCACCACGTGGGTGACCTCACCCGCCGCGTCGTGGATGGGGCTCATGGTGACCTGGTTCCAGAAGGGCAGGCCGTCCTTGCGGTAGTTCAGCAGGGTCTCGACGATCGGCGTCTGGGTGCGCAGCGCCTCCCGCAGCCGGGCCACCGACTCGCGTGAGGTGTCCTGGCCCTGGAGGAAGCGGCAGTTGTGTCCCACCGTCTCGTCGAAGTCGTAGCCGGTCGTCGCGGTGAACGCCGGGTTGACCCACACCAGGGGCATGTCCTCGGCTCGGGCGTCGGCCACCGTGAACGACAGCCCGGTCGCCAGCACCGCCCGTTGGTGGAGGTCGTCGCCGGAGACGGAATCGGTGGCGAGCACCTCGGTCGGCAGCTGGTCGAGGTTCGACGCGGCCTGCTCGCGGATCGACAGCAGCACCACGAGTCCGGTGTCCTGCAGCCCCGGGGCGCCCTCGATCGGCAGACCCACGACCCAGAGGGGCTCGCGCGACTCCCCCAGGTCGCTGGCCCGGGCCGCCGACACCGCCTGCCCCGGCACCTGCTCGCGGCGTCCGAGCCGGGAGAGCGGGTGGGCGGTCTCGGCGAGCTCCGCCCCGGCGGGGTCACGCAGCTGCGCGGCCCGACCCCACTGGTCCAGCGACACGGGGAGGGTGACACCCGGCGCCAGCTGCAGGGCGACGTCGTTGGCGTGGACGACCTCGTTGCGCTCCAGGTCGACCAGCAGGACCGCGGCCGGGGCGTCTCCGATGACGTGGGCGAGCTCGGGGGTGGTGGTGCCGAGCTCGGACACGGGCACCTCCTGCAGGTGGCTCGGGTGGCTGCGACGACGACGGGGTGTGGCGGCCACAGGGTAGCGACCCACCGGTCGCCGGTCCTCTCCCGCCGACGGGTGAGCGACGCCGGGTGCCGCCGCCCCGAGGATGGAGCCATGTGGAGCAAGCGCGACGACCTGGTGGTGCACGAGTCCGACCCGTTCAACGCCGAGCCCACGACGGCGACCCTGGCGGCGCTGGACGCCGACGCGCCGACCCCGGTCGAGGCGTTCTACAGCCGCAACCACGGGCCGATCCCGGAGGTCGACGCCGCCACGTGGTCGTTGGACGTGGTGGGACCCGACGGCACGAAGGCGTCCTGGACCCTCGACCGGCTGCGCGCCGAGCTCCCCGCCCACGAGGTCACCGCGACCCTGCAGTGCGCCGGCAACCGCCGCGCCGGCTTCCTCGACGTCGCCGACATCCCCGGTGAGGACCCCTGGGCCGGCGGAGCGATCGGGACGGCGACCTGGCGCGGCGTACGCCTGCGCGACCTCCTGGCCTCGGTGGGAGTCACCGACGAGGGCTCCGACGGTCTGCACGCGTGCTTCGACGGCCCCGACGTGTCCCGGATCCCCGACCCTCCCCAGGCCTACGGCTCCTCGATCCCGTTGGACAAGGCGCTGACCCCCGACGTGCTGCTCGCGCTGGAGATGAACGGCGAGCCGCTCCCCCGGGTGCACGGCGGACCGGCCCGGATCGTGGTGCCGGGGTACGTCGGGGCCCGCAGCGTGAAGTGGGTCGAGACCGTGGTGGTGCGGCCCGCGCCGTCGGACAACTACTTCCAGGCCACGGCCTACCGCCTGCTCGACCCCGACGCCGACCCCGACCAGGCCGGCCCCGGCGACGGCATCTCGCTCGGGCCGTGGGCGCTGAACTGCGAGATCCTCTCCCCGGGGGCCGGCGCCGAGCCCGCGCCCGGGCCGCTCGACGTGACCGGGTACGCCGTCGCGCCCGAGGGTCGCCGGGTCGCCCGCGTGGAGGTGTCGGTCGACGAGGGCACCTCGTGGGTCCACGCCGACCTCCACGACGACGGGCGGCCGTGGACGTGGTGGCGCTGGTCGGCCCGGGTCCCGGTCACCGCCGCGACCCGCACGGTGCTGGCCCGCGCCTGGGACGACACCGCCACGGTGCAGCCCCGCGACGCCGCGGACCTGTGGAACCCCAAGGGCTACGGCAACACGTCCTGGCCCAGAGTCGTGCTGCGCGAAGGCTAGGGCGTGTTGGTCAATGGCTGGCCGTCGCGAGCGGCGTCCGGGGCGTGCGATGGCAAGGCGCCGGCGCGAAGGCGGGCCGGGGCCCGTCGAGTCGTCGGCAACGCAGCCAGCGTGCGTGCCGGGCGTCGCGCAGCAGGCCATGCATTGATCAACACGCCCTAGGCCCGGCGTACCGCCCCCCGGTACTCTGAGGACGCACCCCGGCCGGGCATGGGCATCCTCGACCGCGGCGCACCTCGACGGCTTCGGCTGACGGGCCGTCGATCCCTCCTCATCCGCGACCGATGCCCGCGAGAGACGAGCCCACCATGTCGACGCTCCCCGACACCAGCACTGACCGTCCGACTGCCCGACCGGGACGCCGTCGTGCCCCGCTGCGCGCGGTGCTCGCCCTGGCCGTGGCTCTGGTGCCCGCGCTGCTCGTGCTCGGTACGCCGGGCTCGGCCCAGGCCGCCGGCACCCAGACTCCCCCGGGCAGCGCGTGGGTGCGCACCGGCCACTTCGTGCCCGGCATGGGCAAGGCCGACGTCGTGCTCGCACCGGACAGCCCGCGGCGCACCGTGGACCCGATCGAGGACCTCGGCTACAGCGACGTCTCGACCTACCAGAAGCTGCTCCCCGGCCGTTACACCGCGAGCGTGAGCGCGGTCGACGCCGACCCCGACGCCGAGCCGCTGCTCTCGAGCTCCTTCGACGTCACCGCCGGCGAGGCCCGCACCGTCGCCGTCGTCGGCACCGCCGACGCCCCCCGGCTGACCCTGCTCGACGACGACCTCACCCCGCCGCAGGCCGACACCGCCCGGGTGCGGCTGCTCTCGGCGACCGACAGCACCGACGCGGTGACCGTCCGGGCCCTGATGGGCCCGACCGTCGCCGACGGCGCCGTGCTCGGGCAGGCCACCCCCTACAAGACGGTGCCGGCCGGCCCGTGGACGCTGGCCCTGATGGGCGCCGACGTCCCCGAGTCCAAGCAGGCCGTCGACATCGCCAGCGGCAGCGTCTACACCGTGGTCGTCGTCGACGCCCCCGGTGGCGGCACCGAGCTCAAGGTCGTGACCGACGCCGCCGGCGCCGTGGTGACCCCGAAGGGCGGCGCCGACACCGGCCTGGGTGGTGCGGCCCCGGCCGCGCCGCAGGCCTCGGACGCCTCCACCGCGCTCGTCGCCGGGGGCCTCGCCGGTCTGGCGGGGGTGCTCCTGCTCGGCGGCGCCGGGGTGCTGGTCGCCCGCCGGCGTACGGCCGGGTCCCCGTCCTGACGACGACCCGCAGCGTCCGCTCCCGTGCCGCGCCGGCCCTGCTGGTGGCGCTCCTCGTCGGCCTGACCGCCTGCGGGGACGGCTCGGACGCCGTCGCCGGTGACCGAGCCTCCTCCAGCGACTCGGCCTCCCCCTCGGCGGCCGCCTCCGACGGGGCTCGCCGCGGCGGGTCGACCCCCGCCACAGGCCGGTCCGTGCCCGGCCCGGGCGGGGGCGGCGCCACCGCTCCCGTCGTACCCCGCGGTGAGCGTCCGGCCCGGGTCTCCATCCCCAGCATCGGGGTGGACGCCCCCGTGGGGAGGCTCGGCATCCGGGGAGACGGCGCCATCGAGGTGCCCGACGACGCCCGCCGTACCGGCTGGGTCACCACCACCCCCGCCCCCGGCCAGCAGGGCCCGGCCCTGATCGCCGGGCACGTCGACTCCACCACCGGCCCGGCCGTCTTCTACGACCTGCGGACCCTCGAGCCGGGTGACGCGATCACCGTGACCCGCGAGGACGGCTCCACCGTCGACTTCACCGTCGACGGCCTGCAGATCTACCCCCAGGACGACTTCCCGAGCGCCGCGGTCTACGGTCCGGTGCCCGGACCGGTGCTGCGGCTGATCACCTGCGGCGGGGAGTACGACGCCTCGCGTGGCGGCTACCAGGACAACGTGGTCGTCTACGCGTCCTGACCCGGTGCGCCGGCCGACACCCGCCACCGGCACCCCGCTCGACCCTCCCGAGGACCTCCACCGTGACCCAGGCCGACACCGACGCCGAGGTGGCGACGCCCGCAACCCCGGACGGCCCGGCCGCCGGCGCGTCCGGTCCGGCCACCCGGCGTACGGGCCCGGTCAACGGCGGCCCCGCCCTGCTGCTGATGGCGCTCGGCCTGGTCCTGGTGGCCCAGGCGGCCGTCGACGCCCGGGAGGCCGCGGGCGGCCCGTCCACGCTCGACCAGGCGCTGTACGTCGGGGGGCTGCTGCTGGTGCTCGTCCCCGCCGCTCTCGGAGCCCTGCTGCCACGGATCGCCGCGTCCACCCGGGTGCTGCTCGTCCTGGCGATGATGGTGCTGCTGCAGCTGGCGCGACTGGTGGTGGAGCCGACCCGGTTCGTCCAGCCCGAGGAGCTGATCAGCCTCGACGGGCTGCGGATCGTCCAGGAGACCGACCGGCTCGGCTCGGCCACTGGCCTGGCCCCCCTCGACGCCGCCCACCCCGGCCTACAGGTGGTCACCGACGCGGTGTGCGACCTGACCGGTCTGGGCGACCACCTCAGCGGCGTCGCGGTGCTGGTGGCCGCCCGGGTCGTCCTCGCCCTCGCGGTGCTCGTCGTGGTGGCGGCCCTCACCGGGTCGACCCGCGCCGGCGCCACCGGGGTGGTCGTCTACGCCCTCAGCCCGCACCTCGCGGTCCTGGGAGCGTCGTACGACGGGGAGACCCTCGCGGTGCCGTTGGCGGTCCTGGTCGTGCACCTGGTGCTGACCCGCCGCCGGGGCTCGTGGCCGGGTGCCCTGCTCGGTCTGGCCCCCGCCGCCCTGGCCCTGGCCGCCGTGGTGGCCACCGACCAGCCGACCGCCGTGGCGCTGGTGGTGGCGCTGGCGGTGTGGGCGGTGCTGGAGGCGGTGCTGCGCCAGGGCTCGGCCGGCACAGCGGCCGCGCTCCTCGGTCTCGTGGGGGTCGGGGTCGTCAGCCTCGGGCTGGCCCTCGCCGTGCCCGGCTCGAGCCTGACCCGACCCGATGACGTCGACGGGGGCCGGGTGCTCTTCGGTTCCCTCGTCGAGGGGGTGGCCTCCGACGCGGTGCTCGTGGCCGTCGTGGTCGCCCTCGCCCTGCTCGTCGTGGCCGTCGTCCTCGCCCTCCTCCTCCCGACCCGCCAGGCCTCACCGGCGGTGGGGACGGTGCCTCCCTCGCCGGGTCTCGACTCGCTCGGCGCTGGCGCGCCTCCCGGCTCGACCACCGGGCCCACACCGGTGGTCGAGCCAGGCGAGCGCAGCGAGCCTGAGCCCTTCGAGACGGCTCGTCCCTCGCCTCCTCAGGAACCATCGAGACCCGGTGAGCCGGGCACCCGCTCACCGGTGGTCGAGCCAGGCGAGCGCAGCGAGCCTGAGTCGAGACCCGGTGAGCCGGGCACCCGCTCGACCACCGGGGCGCTCGGGGTCCTGCTCGGCGGCGTGGCGGCACTCGTGGTGGTCGTGCCGCTCGGGCTGCTGAGCCCGTCGGCCGCCGCGGTGGCGGACCGGGCCACGGCGCTGGTGTTCGTCGGGGTGGCCTACGTGCTGGCGCGCCACCTCTGGTCGGGACCGCTCGCGCGGACCCGCAGCGAGCGCACGGTCCGGGTCCTGGCCGTCGGAGCGGCCGTCGTGTTCGTGGGGGCCGGTGTCCTCGGCGCCGGGGAGGTCGCCGACCAGCTGCCGGGCCCCTACCGGCCCGCGGACGGCGCCCGCAGCGTCGACGACGACAACCTCGCCGCCGCCCGGTGGATCGCCGACACCCTGCCCCCGGGCTCCACCGTCTACGCCGACCGCGTCAGCGGCCTCCTGGCGGCCGGCGTCGGCGGCCAGGACGTCGTACGCCGCTCCGTCTCCGGCGTCGACGCCTCCTCCCTCCTCCTCGACCCCGACGTGGGGCCCACCGACGTGCGCGCGGTGCGCGAGGCCGGCATCGACTACCTGGTCGTCGACCGTCGCGACGCCGAGGCCCTGCCGCGGCAGGGCTTCTACGCCGAGCCGGGCGAGCCGGGCGGGGACGACCGCACCGAGCCGGTGCCGGCCGAGGCGCTGCGGAAGTTCTCCTCCGTCCCGGGGGTCGACGTGGTCTACGACAACGGCTCGATCGTGGTCTACGACCTGGGAGGGCTCGATGTCGACTGACCACCCGACCGCGCAGCCGGCCCGGACGACGGACCGGACGACGGACCGGCGTACGCCGCGTCGCACCGACCTCGTCTGGCGGGCGGTCCTGCCCGTGGCCGCGATCCTCGCCGTGCTCGCCGACGCCCCCCGCGGGGTCGGCGGCGGGCTGGCCCTCCTCGGTCTCGCCCTGTCGCTGGAGCGGCTGGCGCGGCTGCGCCGGCGCGGGCTGGTCGACGCCGCGACCACGTGGGCCGGTGGCCTGGTGGTGTCGCTGGTCCTCACCGGTCTGGCCCTCGGCACGACCGGGGCCGGCCTCACGACCGATGCGTGGACGCTCGCGCTGGCCGGCGTCACCGCGGTGGCGCTCGTCCTCGCAGCCGTGCTGCCCGCCCGACCGGCCACAGGTCCGATCGCGCCCCTCGACCCCGTGCCGGCCGACGGTGGCGCCCGCCGCCCGCTGCTGGCGCTGCTGCCCTGGGTGGCGCTGGCGGTCGGGGCGGTCGTGGTCGCGGTGCGGCTCTCGGCCGGCTCGGTGACCGAGGTCGACCCGCTCGCCGTCTCGGTCGGCCGCATCGACGGCACCCGGGTCGAGGTGGTGCTCACCTCGGGCGAGGCGACCGGCCCGCTGGAGGTGCGGACGACGGTCGAGGGCGGCGAGACCAGCTACCCGCTGGTGTCGGTCCCGGCCGACGGCCGGGCCACCGCCGTGGTCTCCCTCCCGGCGACGGGTCGCTCCACGATCACCTTCACCCGCCCCGGCGAGACCGAGGTGCTGCGCACCCTGGTCCTCGACCGCTGAGACGGCCCCGACTCAGACGGCCACGGGTCCGAACCGGTCGATCTGCGCCGCCGGCACCGACTCCGCGACGCAGGCCAGCACGATCGCGTCGGTGCCCTCGGTGACGCTCTGGTGGCCGGAGTGGGCGTTGAGGTCGGTGGCGGTGTAGCCCGGGTCGCAGGTGGTCACGCGCACGTCGGGCAGCGCCGCGGCGTACCGGTCGGCGATCATGTCCAGCGCCGCCTTGGACGACTGGTAGGCGAACCCGGGCACCCCGCTCTCGGTGCGCTCGGGGTCACGGAGGTGGGCCAGCTTGCCCAGGCCGCTGGAGACCATCACCAGCCGCGGCGTCGCCGAGGTGCGCAGCAGCGGCAGGAAGGCGTGCGTCACCCGCACCGGCCCGAGGACGTTGACGGTGTGGATCGCGACGACGTCGTCGGCGGTCGTGTCGACGGCGTCGCGGGTGTAGTCGGTGGCGACGCCGGCGTTGTTGACCAGGACGTCGAGCCCGGTGCCGGCCTCGGTGACGGTGGCGACCGCCGCGGCGACCGAGGCGTCGTCAGTGACGTCGAGGGCGACGACCCGCAGGTCGGCGCGGGGCTGGTCGGCCCGCACCTGCTCGGCTGCGGCCTGCCCGGCGGCGGTGTCGCGGGCCCCGAGCCACACCGTCCAGCCGTACGCCGCCAGCCGCCGGGTGGTCTCGAGGCCCAGGCCCTTGTTGGCGCCGGTCACCAGGGCCACGGCGTGCGCGGGGCTGGCCGTGTCGGGCAGGGGGGTCGGGGTCCGGGTGGTCCGGGTGGTCTGCGTGGAGGTGCTCATGGACCCACCGTGCCGCGGCACCCGCACGGCCACCAGGGACGGCACATCGTGGGACCGGCGGTCCTACCCGGCGACCGCCCGCCCGCGCGAGGATGGGCCCATGAGCATCGACCGCGAGGCCCTCGCCGCGGCCCTGCGCCGCGCCCGCACCCGCGTGACGCCCGAGGAGGTGGGCCTGCCCGCCGGCCTACGACGTCGGGTGCCGGGCCTGCGCCGCGAAGAGGTCGCGCTGGCCGCGGGGATCAGCGTGGACTACGTCGTCCGCCTCGAGCAGGCCCGCGGGCCGCACCCCTCCGACCAGGTCGTGGCGGCGCTGGCCCGGGCGCTGCGCCTGGAGGACGACGAGCGGGACCACGTCTTCCGGCTCGCCGGGCTCGCCCCGCCGCGGGCGGGCACCATCGACCGGCACGTGCGGCCGGCGGTGCTGCGGATGATCGACCGGTTCGCCGACCTGCCCGTGCTGGTGCTCAGCGCGGTCAGCGACGTGCTGGCCTGGAACGCGATGTCCTCCGCGCTGTACGGCGACTGGTCGGCCGTCGCGCCGGAGCGGCGCAACCAGATGCGGCTGCGGTTCCTCCCGCTGCCCGAGGACGCCGGCCGGTCGATGGCCGGGGTCGGCGAGGGCGGGTGGGAGGAGACCAGCCGCCGGTCGGTCGGGCACCTGCGCGCGGCGAGCGGGCGCTACCCCGACGACGAGGGTCTCGCGCAGCTGGTGGCCGATCTCGAGGTCGGGTCCGAGGAGTTCCGCCGTCTGTGGCCCGAGACCGACGCCACACCGTGGCGGGCCCAGACGAAGGCGATCGAGCACCGACAGCTGGGACGCATCGAGCTGGACTGCCAGACCCTCCTCCTGCCCGACACCGACCAGTCGCTGGTGGTCTACTCCGCCGCCCCGGGCAGCCCGGCCGCCGCGTCGCTGGAGCTGCTGCGGGTGGTCGGCACCCAGGAGCTCACGGACGCCGCCCGGCCTCAGCAGGCCAACGCCGGCCGCACCATCCCGGGGTAGCGCTCCTTCAGGATGCCGTGCGTGTGGCGTCCCAGCACCGCGGCCGCGCCGACCGCGTCGGCGGCGTCATCGCGGTCGAGCTCGTGGGTGCCGGCGAGGACCGCGTCGACGACGCGGCGCAGGTCGTCGGCCCGGCGTACGGCGCGGTGCAGGGCGGACGTGTCGGCCAGGGCGGCGGCCGCTCGGTAGAGCGCCCGGCAGGTCTCGTCGCCGGCCGGCTCGAGGCCGACCGAGAGCAGCACGGCGGTGCAGTGGTCGCCGCACGCGCGGTAGCCCAGACGGAACGCCCCGTCGTGGTCGCCGCCCTCGGCCGAGGCCTCGGCCCACCGTCCGTGGGCCAGCCCCTCCTGCCGCAGGCGACAGGCGCGGAGCGGGTCGGCGGCGACGAAGGCGAGGTCGCCGTCGTCGACCATCGTCATCAGGCGGGTGTGGGTGCGGACGTCCATGGTGCGGTCCTCTCGGAGCCCCGGGATGCGCGTCCGGTCGGCCCGCACGGGGTCGACCGGACGCACGCGGACGCAGGCCTGCGGAGCCCACCGGTGACCGCGGGCGCGGCACGGTGCCTCCGGGTCGCCGAGGGGCGACCGTGGTCGAACGACGTGCGGGGGGTCACGCGCTCTCCTGCCTCCGGGTCGGTGTCCCCATGGCGTACGCCGTGCTGTGCGCTGTGCTGCCCGCGTCGACGGGGGTCGACCGGGAGCCGTGGGGGGTGATGCACGTTACGCGTGGGTAACCCTCCTGGGAAGGGGGCTCGAGCGATTTAGTAGGTGGCCCTAATTCCTGCCGACGGTCGGTCAGCCGCGACGCAGCGGGTCGCCCAGCTTGACCGGCAGGGTCGGCCGCTGCGCCACGTTGCGGGTGCGGACGTCGTCGTAGAAGGTCGCGTCGCCCTCGGGCCCGCCGCGCTGGATGCGCCCCATCAGCGCACCGACGCGGACGGTCTCGGTGGTTCCGAAGCACGAGGCCGGCACCTCGTAGCGGACCGCATCGGCGGCCGGGAGCACCGTCAACGACCCCTCGGGGCATGGCCGGGTGAACCCGCTCCGACCGGTGCCGGTGAGCTCGAGCCCGCCCCCGCGGGCCGGAGACACGTTGAACAGCCGGCCGCCCTCCGGTCGCAGCCGGACCAGCGGGTTGAGCGCCCGACCCCCGGCGGGGACCTCACGCACCACCATCCGGACCACCAGGGTGTCGGCGGTGTAGCGGAAGTCGACCCGCTTCAAGTCCGCCCGCTGCTCCTCGGGCGCAGTACGCGGGGTGGGGGCCTGGTCGGTGTAGACGCTGACGTCGCGGGTCGCGTCGACGACGCGCTCGGACTCGGCGTGGGCGGAGGTCGCGGACAGGGGGACGAGGCCGGCGGCGAGCGCGACGGCGGCCACGAGGCGTGTGGGGGACGTCATCGCCCGACCGTACGACAGACGTCGAGCCCCCCGCCCGGATCGGGCGGGGAGCTCGGCGTGGCGTGGTCGCTCAGATCGAGACGACGACCTCGGCGACGTCGCCGGTGGTGGCGCGGACGGTGCGGTCGACCGGGTCGGCCTTGGGGGCCAGGGTCCGCAGCGTCCACTCGCCGTCGCCGGCGAAGAACCGGAAGTGGCCGGTCGCGGAGGTCGGCACCTCGGCGGTGAACTCGCCGGTGCGGTCGAGCAGCCGCACGTAGGCGTTGCCGACCGGCTCCTCACCGCGCATGACCTGGCCCTGGATGATCGCCTCCTTGGCCACGTCGATGCCGTCGAGGGACAGGCCCCCCTCGGTTGCGCCGCACATCAGGCGGTGCCCTTCTCGTCACCCACGACGACCGGGACGCCGACCAGCGAGCCGTACTCGGTCCACGAGCCGTCGTAGTTCTTCACGTTGTCCTGCCCGAGCAGCTCCTTGAGCACGAACCAGGTGTGGCTCGAGCGCTCGCCGATGCGGCAGTAGGCGATGGTGTCCTTGTCCCAGTCGACGCCGGCCTCGGTGTAGATCTCGCGCAGCTCGTCGTCGGTCTTGAACGTGCCGTCGTCGTTGGCCGCCTTGCTCCACGGGACGCTGGCCGCGGTGGGGATGTGGCCGCCGCGCTGGGCCTGCTCCTGCGGGAGGTGGGCCGGTGCGAGCAGCCGGCCGGCGTACTCGTCGGGGCTGCGCACGTCGACCAGGTTCTGGGTGCCGATCGCGGCGACGGTCTCGTCGCGGAACGCGCGGATGGAGTGATCCTGCTCGGTCGCGGTGTACGTCGTCGCCGACCGCTCAGGGACCTCGGAGACCAGCTCGCGGGAGTCCAGCTCCCACTTCTTGCGGCCGCCGTCCATGAGCTTGAGGTCGCCGTGGCCGTAGAGCTTGAAGTACCAGTAGGCGTAGGCGGCGAACCAGTTGTTGTTGCCTCCGTAGAGCACGACGGTGTCGTCGTTGCCGATGCCGCGCGAGGACAGCAGCTGCTCGAACTGCTCCTTGTTCACGAAGTCGCGGCGCACCTGGTCCTGCAGGTCGGTGGTCCAGTCGAGCTTCACGGCGCCCTTGATGTGGCCCTTGTCGTAGGCCGAGGTGTCCTC
>Ga0325400_1001807_pt1 | contig 18068 bp, 11 predicted proteins | sample PopdelMetagenome_2_FD_205662 | JGI IMG/M metagenome (GOLD analysis project Ga0325400, IMG submission 205662) | Populus deltoides microbial communities from Bellville, Georgia, United States - Xylem-PdKOR-R1 | ecosystem: Host-associated > Plants > Phyllosphere > Stem > Wood/Secondary xylem... | reverse complement strand
GTAATAAAAAGTCTTAGAAAGTTTTTAACATGATTTGTGAGGTTCAAATCTTACCATAGATCTATGTATTGACTTTTCTTTTAACTAGCTATTTTTGGCCAACTCCCCCATATGAAAATTGAGTTTTATAGATCTGTGTATTGACTTTTCTTTTAACTAGCTATTTTTGGCCAACTCCCTCATATGAAAATTGAGTTTTCTTAGGTTTTAAATAAATTATTTATATATAAATTGGTATATTTATATAAAAAATTACAATTTTTTTTTAAAACTAATCTATTTTTTGCCAACTCTTCCGTATGAAAACTGAGTTTTCTTAGTTAGGTTTTAAATAAATTGTTTACATTTAAATTGATATATTTATTAAAAAAAATAACAAATTGTTATTTGGAGAAAGCAAAGGAAAGGATATGTAGAGCATTTAGCATCAAAGAAAAGGGAGCAAGAAACGATGCTTTGTGTGGCTGAGGGAAGAGGTGTCACTGCCATGGACCTGTGGTGCACCGTGCACATGTGACACGGGAGCAAGGATTTTGTGCCCTCTTTGTTTTTTCAATTTATTTAACTCACAAAAAAAAAATCTTATAGTTCTGTTTCCATCATGTTTGATTCTGTTGATATCCTAGGGCAAGTACTGGAAGCAGTGCATTCGTCGTTCTGACCATGAATTTGGAAAATCCCACCCGCCCACCCATATTTTCTCACTTTTGAAACCTTTCCTTCATATTTGTTGGGAGGTAGCCTTTCTCTCTCAGATAAGGCTAGCAAGAAAGGTGAGATTGTGTTCAATTTTTCTTCCCTCTTTTTGTTTCTTTTCCACTTGGTCAAAAAGAGGAGAGACACTGGTTGCTGGGGTTCAGCCACCGTTTGAAGCAGAGATTGATCCACTATCAAAAATAAAATTTTAAAAAATAAAATAAAAATATTATTTTAATACATTTTTAAATATAAAATATTTTAAAAAATTAATATACATGTGACACGCTGCATAGAACATGTCAAGTTGTAAAAGAAAAAAAGAAATCGATAAAAGATGGTGAAGTTATTATGTGAAATACTATCAAGATACTTCCTGTTGATAATATTAAATTTTGCTGAGACATTCCTTTTACAAAATGTTACGCAATATGGATAAATATTACACAAAGTAGTAACAACCATTCTATCAACTTTTGCTTCTCTTGCATCATCATGGATTTTGTAGACAACAGAAGTGGAATGACAGCCAAATCACAACAATGCTGATCTAAGAAGATTGCTGATCATATAAGCTCAAGCAGTTAGAGTGTTTTCTGATCATAAAGCCATTTGATCATCATTCTTCTAAGATAGACACTTCAATATGGTGTCTAAATCAACTTGGTACTGCCTAGTTGACCATGAATTTCAGTTATGATTCTTCTGTCGTTTCCACATTATATTGCAAACATAAGTTGAAAAATAAAACTGCTGCTTAGCTCCAGCACATGTAATCCCACCCATGCTGATGGAAATGAGGTAACTAGGCTAATTCCTTGGAAAGCAGATAGCGAAACGCGAAGTTGTGAGGAATCCACTCGATGTTCTTGCCAAGTTTTCTGTGCCGACACTCCTGAATTCTTTTCCGCAAACAATGAGGCAGTAAATGCTCTATCATTTCCATCAAACCGGCAGGGCAAAGTTCCAAATCCTTGGCAAAAGACTCCACAATCTTTGGTATGTGGAGTTTCTTTTCTTTATGTACAATGAATGTTGATTGGATGTATTCTTCCTTTGCAGCCTCCAGATCCTCAAACACTCGCTTAGGAGTATATACTCGAACCTGAACAATCGCAATTCATTGCTTCAATGAGGAGCATAAGCAGGCATACAAATCATGAATAATGGAACATACCGCAGGATCAGAATAGCTTCCTGCACAAAGTGCAAAATACAAGCGAGGTTCAGGATGATCAATAGAATAAGCTTTCCTTCCATCTCCGACCTTGAATTTTGTCTTGGAAGAAAATAGCTGCCACAGCCACTGCATCCAGATATATGCCATCATTATTCGGAAACTTTTGTTAAAACTGAAACTAAACCACACTAGCAGGCAATGTTGTTAAATAGAAGTTTCAGAGAAGCATATTTACCTGTCCTGGACGGAGAAGCCGACATCCCAGAATATAACTCTGTATCATGTCTACATTAACTGTATGACCCCCAACATTGTATGCTGCCTGAAACATACAACAGCTTTTAAATGGTGTTATACATGCTTTCTTCTTGAAGATGAGCGGTAAAGTTTTTCTCACCTTGAGTATTAAGGACATCCTTTTCATATTATTTTGTGGAATTCCATATACTAAATATGCCTGTTGGGCAACATAATGCAATGGAATGCATTAGTTCAGAGACTAGAAGTAAAACTGCAAAAAGGAACAAAACAGAGTAGAATCTTGAGGATATATAATGAGCTTTAGAACCTCACATGCATCACAAGTGCATTGTGCACATTGATCCAAAACGCTAATTTTTCCTCGTGTTTCATCTTCCTAGGATTAACCCCTTCTAGCTGAGAGACAAGTGACCTGAAACAGGATTAACCAACAGTAGCATTAGACCATATGGTGCAAAGTGCATTTTGTCAGCTATGGTCACTGAACTCACTTAAAATCTTGCAGCTTATGTTGAATATCTCCCAGCTTTTGACTATCTCTACAAATGTGTTGGACCTTGGCCATTGAGCAGTATGGTCCACTGACTTCCTTGGAGGCTCCAATGTGGAAAGGATTGTCAATTGATGAGTTGAAGGATGAAAAGTTCCCGTACTGGGGGCTCCATATGTCACCATGGCCTTGTGATGGAAACTCGTTTGGTGATGAAGAGACTGAAATACGTGAGGAAGCATAATCAGGATTGATCAAAGGTGGGTCTGCAAGTTCACAATATATGGCTGAGATCCTCCTGATCATCTCCTCAGAAAGCCAGTTCGGCGTCTCTACTACACCATAGCGAATAGAGGTTCCAAGATGATCTGCTAGACTGGTTGCATTTGAAGTATCATTCCAAGCTTGCTGAAAAGAAAACGAAAGAGAACAGAATTTACAAAAAGTTACTAGTTTTTACCAAAGTTTAGTTGTTTAAGGAACTTTGCAGGAATGATTGCTAGGAACACTTCAAATCAATCAAGTTACCTCCAGCATTGACAGTGGGAGAGAATGGTATGAGTCTATGGCTCTGACTATAGATCGCGTTGGAGGAGAAGTTCCAATAGACCGCTGAGATATTGAGGAATGACATCGATGTATGCTGGAATCTAACAGTTTTTCCAGTCCCCAAGTGCCATTGCATTCCTTGGTTAGTGAAGTAAGATGATTTGCATTATCAGTGGAATTGTCCTTAACTGACACGATATCATTTCTAGGAACTGCTGGAAACATTCCTCTATGTGTGTCTGAACTCATTTTGAATCTCTCATCCTCCCTTTCATCCTTGGTTGACAGAGATGATGCTTGTTGGTCAAATGTTTGTCTATACAGTGAGAGAAGATATCGTTCCATATACACTACTTCCAGTTCCAATACTGCAATTTCCTTCATCAGATCCTTAGCGGGCTGCAATTTCAGTAAAATGAATGTCGCATTGCTGTTAGAAGCAGTTTCACTCAGCCTATTGCTAAGGTGAGAAAGGGAAACAGCTAGGCAAAGCATTTAAATCAACAATTAGTAAATTACAGTGCATAGCAGCAGATATGTATGCATTGGCAAAATGTAACTTACCATGTGATTTACAACAAGAAACCTTACCTTGGGGATTGACTTATCAGTCATGATATCATGGGAAAAAGACCTACTACTTAATGCCTTCTCCAAGGCACGGCGTACCAAAACCTGGCCCTGCAATCGGTCTTGAAGATCTAAAATCTGCATGAGGAAACAACTTGCAGTAAGTGAAAAGATTGTTGCATTCTAGAATATAAAACATAACAAAGACTCTTCTCTGTTTGTCTTTTTTCTTCTCAGCTGTGGACTGTTGGATAGTTTTTCTCAAGCACTGGTGAATTATATAAATTACAAGTGTTCATAGCTTCCTCTGCAGATTGACCAAATTTCTGGTCTAAACTTGCAATGGGTAGCAAAAAGTTAAGAGCAAAGCATCTAGAGAGACTTCCTTGAAAGGAACTAACTTATACAGAGGAGAAATAAGGAGAAATAAACAGGATTTCTTGAGCAAGTACTGATATTAGCAATCTTAATGAATTTCTTAAAGCTTTTACACAGTTATCACAGAAATAAGTCAAGAAATATATCCACCTCCTGCTTTAATGAATTTTGAACCTCTGTGTTAGGAAATTGCCTCTTCTTGACTTCAACACAGTCCTCAAGCTGTCCCATTTTGTTCTGTGAAACAAAATTAACAATCAAGCAAAGTTAACCTTAACAGAAGCAGAAATACTTGTAAACTGACTACAGAGAGTTTATTGCTAAAAATCAACCAGTAAAGGCTTACCGATTTAAGGTGGCAAAAATCTTCAAAGATGCTGTTTGGTTCTTGTTTAGCAACATCAAATTTTCTTTGAAATGGATCACTGTCAATGAAAAGAACAGAACTGATCATGATAGATAGCAAAAGACATCGAAGAAGCATAAGTTCTTCTGTTTTTTACCCTAAAACATGGTCCATCAGCAGCTAAACATGAACAACCAGAACAAGTGTGTGAGACTTCGATGATTATTCGCTGACTAGAAAGAAAAATGGAGGCAAAAGAAAAAATGAGTTCATGGTTTCTATTAATAGAGATCTATTTCTAAGATCACATGCAGAAGAGCCATATATCTAACAGCTGCTAGTATCTGCTGGGCCAAAAAAAGTATAGAGTATGGGCATGAAGCTACACCAATAGTATTATGAAGTTACAACAAGTAAAGGCTACCAACTGATAGCCATAACCAGAAACCATCATATACTATAACTTCTACTTCTAGGCTTCTACCGTAGCAGAAATTTAAAACCGAAAAATAATTGTAAAACATAGACTCAGCAAGAAAAGTGTTCCTAGTCGTACCTAAGAAAGAAAGCTACTTATTTGTTAGCCTAAAAATGTTAAAGGTATGGACATGGAGCTGCACCAATATTAATGTTTAGATACAGAATATTTCAGCTCTATCTCTTCCCAGAAACCGTCTTTTTTATGATTTCCAGTCCTAGCACGCCTTCAGAAGGATAAAATAAGATTAGCAGCAATAATGATTATTTTACTACTAAAGAAAACTGTGAAGCTACCTATTAGAATGCTTGTGCCTTGAAACTCTTACCTCCATGGACTTGAACTGTTTAAAAGTGGAACCAGCCCGACACTTCACTACATGCATTGAGGCAAATAATTGTCTTTAGACCCCACAGCTGAGGATTTTCTGAGAGAGCATTAAATGGATGGCAAATACTACCAGAAAGTATTGGCACTAAGCAATGATAAATACACTTCATGAAGGAAACGTCCAAAAAACATTAAATGATAACAGAATAAACTCTGTTTATAAACAAAAGAACCACCTTGTATGGAGAGAGACTAGTCATGCAAATGGGCTCCTTTTCTTTTTTTTTCTTTTTTTCAAAAGCTGAGCAGAAACTAGTGGTTCAAAAAACCAAAGTCGGGTTTTAGCTATATCTATGCGTGCCCCCAAAAATGCAGTTGTTTTATTGACATGTAGCATAAAACTATAGCAAGTAGGATGCAAATATAACATGCCTGTGGATAAGTGCTATACATATAATGTCTCAAATAGATAGTGCTTAAAGGGGTTGTCGGTTTTTGACTAGTCGCTTTGTCTTAGAAAGCAATGCCACCTTTGAAGCTTTTGCTATGGTGGGCTTTTAGCATTGCATGAAAAGAAGCAAATGATCAGTTCATGGCTTTACCTTGTAAGATCTTAGAGGTGATGCTTAAAAGTGATTCAAAAGGAAGAAAGAGACAAGAAACAAAGAGGTTACTGACTTGTGCTGTATATATAGCAATTAGAGTTCATGGGATTTGAGCTTTAACGAAATTTAAACTTTGCACTTCATTTGGCTTGTATGCCATTTAACTTTGAAGAAAGCATGAATACAATAACAATATATATAGAGATCAAGCTACTAACCTAACCAAAGGATTATCAAATATTCAAATTAATTATATATTGTGTCATATCTGCCATGCCACAGGACCATGTTTATCGACTAATTATAGTGATTTAATGATTTTGATACTGAAAATAATTGAAGTATAATGTTTATTTCATTCATAACAGTTGGGTTTTCAATCTCATGATTCTCCTGTTCAAGTACTTGCAACACGTGCAAAGAATATACTTTTTGAAAAGCTGGGAATTGTATCAAATATGGATGCAAAGTGATCCTCCTTTGATACTCATCAGCTATATTGTCTTTATTTTTCCAATCATAAAACGAAAGGGCTCGTAGCCAGCGCTAGCTAGCACATTCTGCACTAGAGAAGACATTAACAGTGGCGTTGGTGGTCTGTTAGAACTAAAAAGAGAGAAGCATTTAGAAAAGGTGAAGGGACCTTAAAGGGGCTGAAAGGTAGAGGTCAAAGGAAAGGAAAAAATACAATAAGATTGGTTTGATATGAAATGACTGGTTTGGTGGGCTAACCATGGCCTAACCATGCAAAGCTCCTTTTTTCTAGTCAAAAAAACAATACTTGCTGGGAATAGCCTCTTGCCTTTATTTTGGGTAGAGTGCCATATGCATGGTAAAAAACAATTAATTAATTAATTAATTAAAAATAACAACATTGAAGGTCATACCCCCCCCAGAGAAGAAGAAAAGAAAAAAGATTCTAACGGTTGCTCTAGCGGGAATTGTTTTGAAGGGGCACGTTTAACTAGAGTTCCAGGACCTTGCTCCGATTAGAGGCGGAGCGAAAGACACAAAAATAAACAAAGCATTTGGGTAAAAAATTGACTGATGTCCTATAGGCTACAGTATCAACAGAAATTTTGATAGTGTTTAAAAATTTCATTTTTTTTAATTTTTAAATCATTTTAATATATTAATATTAAAAATAAATTTTTAAATACAAAAAATTACTGTAATACATTTTCAACAAGTAAAAAATATTCTAAAAAGTAATTATTACCGACAAACTCAAACACTTTGAAAATGTCCTTTTGCTGCCAAAAATAGGGAGGGAATTACTGATGATTTCAAGATTTTTTTTTCTTTTATTTATTCTTGGACCAAAGCATATCCACACCGACTGGTTCTATGAGGAGATAAATGGTACTGATCCAATAATGCTGGGATAGGAATTTTTTTTTTTTTTTTCTGGCTTTTCCTTTGCCTTCGGCTTACCAAATCCAATCCAGCGACAGAAAATATGGAGTCGTCGACAGAATGAGCAGGAGCAATACACCTGTCAAAATGTTAGCCCTACGCTGCTACACAAGCCTAACCACATGGGATGATGCCACTGCTCTTCTGGTCTTTGACGACTCCCAGGTCCTCTGTAAGTACATGTCTGAAATGCCCTTAAACTCTTTTAAGCTTGGGATACATGTCGTTTGATGCAAAGGAGAAAACCTCTGGCCACAGACGACAAACTATCATAGGCTGACAGGCTACATGTCGTTGATGCGTTCACATATCCCATAGGTTTTTTTTTTTTTTAATCACATCCCTTCATATTAATTAATTTTATTTTTGAATGGACTGTAGATAAGTTTTGACCACAGATCGTATCTCAAGAAGTTTCTAATTTGGATCGAGGTGATGGGTCAACTTGGAAAATCCAATCATATAATCATAGATTATAAAGATGTTTAACTTTTTAAACAGGTCATCGATTTCATAAACTTATATAAAACCAATAACAGACAAAAATCCAATCCAAAATCCAAGAGCAATTTGACTTGATGGAGAGCAAGATACTCGAGATTTGCAGAGCAACGTGACACGGAGAAGTTTCCGATTTGGTGGTATGAGGTGCGGCAACTCTGGCAGTACCATAGTAAGATTGAATCAAATTATAGTTTTTAGTTTCTATCTACCAATAAAACTTGATACAGACAACATGACAGACAAGAGTCTCGTTCTTGAACAAGACAAGCATCAGTTTTCAAAGGAAACTGACAGACATGCTCCCTGGTGTTTATTTAAAATGTTGGCACTTGCATTTATTGTTTTTGTTTAACCCAAAAACAAACAAAAATCTCTACGAACTACGAAACCCATTTGATTTAGTGCAAAATGTAGACATTAATTAGCATCTCTAAATGGCGGTGTTGGAAGGCAAGTCCACATCTCTTTAATTTTTTTCAACCATCTGTTGGACCAGTTTCATTCACTATTCATATTAAAAACCAGGAGAATCGTGGGAGTCTCTCTCTGTAACTTGCAGTCTTGAATTTAAACCCTAACGACATGAGAAGAATTATACCTCGAAGCCATTCAAACCCCTCATGCCACATCTCTATAGCTAATAGAATAGAAAGAACAGGATCTGATTAAAGGAAAATGTTCTCATTGGGAGGTCACCTGGCTAGTGATAATGGGTTTCAAACAATTAACTTAACGTCAGGTTACAATTTTTTAACATCGAATTTCATGCCGAGACTAGTGTGTTCTTGACTCCCGTCATACAGGAAGAGCCTCGTGGAATGGTATTATAGAAACCCAGGAGAAGAGACACATGAAGAAAGTGAAGTTTCCAATAGCAGCTTAGTCAATGCCAATGATGAAAGATAGAACAACCAAAGGCATCTTCTGTTGGTTTTTGAGCTCTCTCATTTCCTGTTGCCTGCGAGTCTGATGACAGATTAAAAATTTTCCTTTCTTCAAAAAAAGAGGAGAGAAGCTTAAATTGTTAATCATTTCATGTACAGATGTCAGGCTGTGCAATCACTAACACCAAAGTAAAAAAATTTGAGCTTCTCAGACAAAACCTAGAATCTAAGATCCTAGGGTTTGTCCAACCCCATCAAACACACAAGTTGTTGCTCTGGTGGATATGGCAAACCCACAACCAAAAAGGCGGTTGTGGGACAAAAACCAGGCCCTTCTAAATACTCCTAAGCCCAAGTGTAACTATCTAAATAAATTTTTATTTATTTATTTATTGTATATAATAACTATTTTGATTTCTGCATCTGCATGTTTATTTGCACAAAGGAAGGTGAAAAAGAATACGAGGAGCTAACCTGCCACCAGTAAGACTATCATCATTTGTAAAATTACGACAGATTTGTTTCAAGTCCAGCTCAAATCTCTCAGGGAGAGAGTATTACCAATCTATCACCAACCAGTGTCCTGATAAAAGGCTATGTACAATAAAAAAAAAACAATAGGTAGACATCGAAAATCAGATTTGACTTCCAGAATATCCTAGGGTAACAGGCAAGCACTTTGATGCTTAATCCACCAATTATCAATTCCATAGCAAAAAAAAGAGGGTCCTGAGTTAGAGCTGTACAGCAGTATATATGGAGTCTGCAGTCTCTGGGTTCAGTTCCTGTCTACAATTTCTGCTGGCAAGTTCAGATCAAAAAACCCACCACCCTCCTTTTTAGCACGCTTCCGATAAGAGCATCCACTATCATCTGAACTCCCAGAGCCAGAAGGTCTGTCATGTTCTGATGTCCCACCTACAATGCAAATTTGTCAGTGCACCTTTTAAAAAATACACGAGCCTCAATTAGCTTTCTAACCTTGCATAGTCTTATTGGCACACACGCTATAACCCAAGATCTAATACATAAAAAGAGAGCATACTCTATAAGAACCGCAATGGCTCCCTACTCCACGTTGTAGACAAAGTATAGCAATAACAATACAAGACCTCATTCTGCATGTCACAAGATATGGTTGAATGAATAAAAGGTTGGAGATGTATACTTTCCCAAAATCAAGGATTTTGGGAAAAAGAAGAAGATTGCTTATAAATAACTTCTGGCAGCATTATAGTAAGCATTATGTGATTCACAAAATTGGACATTCATTTAGAATGGAATAATGCTTTTCTTTTCAAAGGTATGAACAGTCTTTCCATCCTCCAAACAGACAGCCCTTGCAGTTGAAAATCTGACAAACAAAAATCAACTGAAAGATTTTACAAAACAATAAAGGGCCCAACTCAAAAAAAAAATGCCGACAAAAATGAGCACCACAGATGCAAAATCACCTGACAATTTACATATAGTAGAATATAGACATGCAATAATTACCTACAACTTCCACATGATTCTAAAGAAGAAATAGATAGTTAAAATTGTTTTTGATGCAACACTACTGTATGGCTATTAAATGGCGGACAGAAAAAAAAGTAGTTTTTCTCCTCTACTACTATGAAGCGTCATTGTTAGAACAGATTCAAACTCAAATTACCACTTGGTAGATATTCATCTGTAGAACCAAGTTTGGTGTTCCAACAAGAGGAAAGTTCTGATGCCCTTTCAATGCCCTTCGACTTGTAAGGAGCTATATGATGGGTGCCTAGATGAAGAGAACCCAACAAATCGCTCTCAATGCATTCATACCTGCAAATCCCTTTGTTAGTTTATGAGTTACAGTTTTTTAAAGATATTCAAAGCCATTGTAATCAGACTCACATTTTCTGACAGAGTGTATCAATGGTCACAGACAGATTGATGACGCGCATCCTTATATCCATAACTTTATCCTGGCTGAACTGCTGAAAGGGCTCCTCCAGAGACATGGAGAGTTTCTCAACATTCGACTCAAGCTGCTGTTGCTGATCCTCAAATAGATTCTTTTTTATTTCCCTTTCCTCATCTGTCATCTCGTCCTTAAAAAACTCTTCACCAAACATGTAAAATGCAAACGGGTACGAATAAGAAAGAACCCGTCTTGATCTGAAAAGTCTGTTGAGTCCATTAGTTACCCAGCTGAAATCTTTGAGTCTCAATTCCCTCTCTTCTGCAACAGACACCTTGTCTAGGATTGATTCCTTCAGTTTACTTTCAAGCTTAAAGGAATCTGTATGAGCCTTGAAGCGGTTATGATAATGCATATATCGATAGAGATCCCGTTTCGCCCTTTCGGTTTGTTTCTCTCGGTCTTCTTTGTAGCGACCACAACTGTGACCTGCTATTCTTGACCAAGTGTGGTCTCTACCAGTAGCTCCACCACACACCCAACTGTGACAAGTGAAAAGGAGAAGGACAAAGTTTTAATGTCAGCCAACTTCACTAAAAGATATTATCAAAAGAATAAACATGTTGCAGCAATGCAGTAAATCAGTAAAATGAATCCACAAGAGATTGGTAGTGATGTAGGAAGAAAAAGGCAAAAAATAGCTAACACAGCCTTTGGCTGGTTGTCTGGGCTGAACAACCAGAAAAAAGAGATTATTTTTTATAGTAGCAGCACTTTAAATGCTAGCACAATCACAAGTAAAATCTTAGCCCTTAAAATAACTAAATCTTATCTGTCCAAACTAACATATATTATGTAAATAAGCTATTCAAAGAAAGACCCTAATTATATGAAAGTCACTGCAGTTCTAGCTCCTGCTTCAGGTAGTCAGCCACACTAAGTCAAACCCAACAATCCCAGCAGAAAAGGAGGCAGTCAAGTCATGCTAGACCATTCTGACAGGGCTGTATGAGTATCGAGGCATATCACCATGACTAATATTCAAGAAATGGAGAACAAATTTTTAAAATCCACAAACCTATGTTACAACCATACGCATCTAATTCCTTTCCTTTTGGTCAAACAAGCATCAAGTTGCAAATTTACACATCAATGAGAGAGAGACAGGAAAGTATGCTGACCAAAATGACTGTCCACAGATGCAGCTAACAAGGTTGCAGCCACCATTTTTCTCGACAGGTTTGTAGCACTTTGGACAAGGCTTTGTATGAACCGTGATCCAGTTAACAGTTTCAGATTCATCGTGGCATTTCTTGCTCCAGCGCTCCCACATTAAGCATGAACAAGGCGAGTGTGCTTCTGATAAGCAACTGAAACAAAACTGCAGACCACATGAACATTCTACCTCGCAAAATTCATCCTCCTCAACTCGTATAGCTTTCCCACAGTGAGGAATGCTCGGACACCATTTGACCATTTTATTGTCCTCGATATACGACTCAAGAAGAAAGCGATCAAATTTCTCTGCCAAATTAGGATGCCTTCTACTAACTAAATTCCTGACAATAGCTTCATCACAAATAGCACTACATCTGTGTGCCATGCACTGGATGCGCCTGCTCTGGCCCTCATTTATTTTTATAATGAAGTGTTCTGTCCAGCCTTCAAACAGCAAAATCAGCAAAAGAGATATAGTTAGAAACAAGGTGTTTAAAAGAAAGGGAAGCTATGAAGAGGTTAATCATGATTGAAACATCAGCATTAGGTATATCCCCATATAGCATATCAATACCACCAATACATTCATATATCATCATCAGCTGCTAAAGCTCCAAATATCAGTTCAAAATGGCTCTACAACTGGCAAGCACAATTCAAGGATCTTGAATTGGAATTCAACAGGCTTAGGTACAAGTATCTAAAATAAAACTGTAGACAACCATGCTAACTTTGACCAACTGAATAAGTCAAAATTAACCATATTTATAAAATTATGCATATCAGAAAAGATATAACCACGGCTGTAAGAAGAAAATCAATCATTAAGAATGGGTGAAGTGCTTACAATTGTTGCAGAAACAATGGCCACATTCCATTCTAGTGGCGGTATCAGCAGAGGCATCCTCTATGCATATATCACAAGTTATTGTAGAAGATGAGCTCAGTGGCGCATCATCATCAACATTTTCAACCACAGTAACACCTGCTTCAGTAAACAAACACGATTTCCCTTTCTCCACAAGCACTGCAAGTAGCTTTTCAACATCCCATCGATAATGGATCAATAAAGTCCGTGCATGGTGTTCTTTTAGTGATAGCAACTCCATGACTCTCCGCAAATCTTCCCTCTAAATCAACAAATCCCAAATCAAAATATCAATAACTGGAACTATAAAGTACATATACAAGAAGACAGTTCAAAAGGATTGATTTTTTTTTCTCGCTTTTAGAAGAATACCTGTGCAGCCAAGAGGGACTCTTTAGTGATCACCTGCAAGAAATCCAAAAAGGGTCACCAAATACAGAAACCACACTAAGAACCCAGCAACTATCCACACATAATCTTCGATTTAACCACCGATTCAAGCTCCATAAAGCTACCAATCACCATATTTTACTTCTAGCAGATATGACTGCCAACACACAATCTTCAATTTACAGCTTGATTAAGCTACTAATCACCAAATTTTACTTCTTTCAGGGCTTTTTTCTCAAAATGGAGATTAAAAAAAAACTAATAAACCAAAAAGCTCAACAACTTACGCACAAAACACCCATTAACTCAAAACAATCACCAGCTACACACACAACATTAACAATTCCTCGTTCAAATACCTCAAATCGCCCCAATTAAATAAATCACAACCAAATTAAACACAGAAACCTCGTAGATAAAACACAAAAAAATCGCCACCAAAAACACATAAAAGTTCAATCTTTTTCACGCTGAAAATCAAACAAACACAACAACCACAGAAAACAAGCATACCTTAGTAGTTGAGCCCTTAGGTGGAGCCCACTGTAAAGCAGAATCGTCATTGTCGGCAAGGCCGTCATGCGAGTCACCATCATCGGCGTAATAGTAGTCCTCCTCTTCACTAAATCCATAATCCTCCTCACCCTCCATCTCTAATCAATTAAAACTAAAATTATTCAAAATTGAATCCAAAATAATATGATTATCTTTTATGTGTCTCTCGTATATGTAACAAAAGCTGCTGAAATTGTGTTAATTTGACGGTGGGGACTCAATTGTTGAGTCGAAATCGGTGATCGACGGTATTTTCCGGCGAGATCGAGGTGGCCGGCGAGGGAGATGTGTGTGTGGGTGTGTGTGTTGAGAGAGAGAGAGAAAGCGAGCGAGATGTATAGAGAGAAGAGGCTTACAGCAGAAGCATTTTGTAGAGAGAGAAGCTCATTGGGACGCACTTGTAATAGAAATGAAATTTAATTATTTACTTTTTTTTAGTAATTTAATTTAATTTAATTTCTTGCCATGTAAATATGTCGGTTTTTTTAGATATACATTTTAGGTAGGAAATAATGGTTGTAACGGTGCCGTTGTAGGAGTTTTTGAGAAAAAAAGCAGTGCCGCTTTTGGCGTCGCTGAAAAAGTCTTGGTTGTGGTTTGTTGTGAAGGTTTCATATATATATATATATATATATATATATATATACACAGAGAGAGAGAGAGAGAGAGAGAGAGAATTATTTAATTGCAGGTACAACTAAGTTTTTTTCTTGGATTTTTTTGGCTTAATGATGTTGCCTTTTATGACCATATTTATCGGATACTTTAGTCTTTGTGTGAAGTGGATATTGTTCGGTATTGTATTTCAAAAATTATTTTAAAAAAAATTATTTTTTATATTTTATTAAGTTAATATGTTTTTTTTGTTTTTAGATTATTTTGATGTGCTGATATTAAAAATAATTTTTAAAAAATAAAAAAATATATATATCATTTTGAAAATCACTTTGAAAAGTATTTTGAAAAGTAACCGCAACCACACTTTAAAACAATAATGAAGTAATGATGATTTTTAAAAAATTTAAATTATTTTATGTTTAAATTATTTTTAAAAATATTTTTATTATTATTTTGATGTTAAAAATAAATTTTAAAAAATATTTTAATATATTTTTAAATAAAAAATATTTTACAAAATAATATATGCTGCTCCATATGAGCTCCATACGAGTAGAAGAATAATTATAGATGAAAATTTTGTTCTATAATAAATTAATAATGGTTTTGTACTGTGATTGTGAAAGATAACAAAATAACAATTTATTGGTCTGTTAAGATATCGGAGGAAACACACCAAGCACAAGTGTCATTGAAAAAAAAATAGTTTTTTTTCTCTTGAACTAGTTTTCTTTTCTTTCTTTCTTTTTTTTCTTTCCTTCTTCTTGCTATTTATTCATTACATTTGGAGTTGCACTGAATTTGACGCAAATATAAACTCGAGTTCTTAAGAGTCTTATCTTAGCTAATAATAAAATAAATAAATAAATAAATAAAAAAAGAGGTCACGTCTTATATGGTGACTAGTCAATTTGGCACGAACCAGCATGTTTTTGATTTTCAAAACTCTTCAACTTTTTTTATTAAAAAAAAACAGAAAAATTATGTCCTGTATGATACGTGATAATCCATTGATTTAAATAAATTTATTTTTATTTAGAAATATATTAAAATAATAGATATTTTAAAAAAATATATTTTTAATATCAACACTATAAAACAATAAAAAAAACATAAAAATATTAATATAAAGCAAAATAAATTGAAAATGATATTCTCGTCCCAGCATGATTCAAATAAAATCCACTCCATTTATCTTGAATTCTTTTATTTTCTAGTATAGTAAATATGTCACTTGAGCGAACTCAATGATAAAACTAATGGAATCAGAATATGGTAAAAATGATGTAAGAAAAATCTCTCTGAAAATGAAAAGGGCATAACTGTCTTTCAATAAAGCAAAGCCATGTCCTTAAAATGATCTTCTATTCTCGTCGTAGTTCCCTTAAAACCAGGGTGATAGTATCGAAACTGGTTTAATATGATTGGTTTTAATTTGATTTTTTATGATAAAAATTATTTTAAATTAGTTTGATTTAATTTTTTTTTGTTTTGTTTGGTTTTGGCTCGGTTTTTTTCTAGTTTGACTTGATTTTTTTCGAGTTTTTTTGTTTCGGTTCGGTTCGGTTTTTTTGATTTCAGGTTTATAAAACCGAAACCGAACAGAACCGATTAGTTTTTTACAAAATTTTAATTAGTATTTTTTCACTGTTTTATTTTTTTAATTTTCTCAGTTTAATCGATTTTTTTTTAATCCTCCTTAAAATCTCTCCATTCAGGATATTTAATCTCTTTATTTTAATATATTAAAATATGACACTGAGTTTACCTAGACTCTAAAATCAACGGCCAAGATACATTAACTGTTGTTTAAAATTGTTGTAGGGGTTGTGATTTAAAGTATTTTTTATTTAAAAATATATTAAAAATAGTTGTTAGTTTTTGTATTTTAAAAATGTTTTAAAAAAGATTTTTTAAAATTTTTTACTTTAAATTAATATATTTTTTTCAGATCATTTTAATACACTGATATTAAAAATAATTTTTAAAAATTAAAAAAAATATTAGTTTTAAATTTTTTTAAATAAAAAATACTTAAAAAAGTAATTATAATTACAATTCAAGACACCAATATTATTTTAAGTAATATTATACAAAACATGAAAATGTCATGTCTACGTGGTTGCTGATTTGGGATGATGGACTAATCAAAATATTTTAACTTCAACTGATGGCACCATTCACCGATGGTTTTGCATTTTTCTCAAGAAATCATAAAAATTTGTAGTTTTTTACCTTTCAACTTATTATTATATTTTTTTTCATTGTTTTTTATTTACTAGAATCATAACCAGTTACGAAGGTTTTTTTTTTTATTATCAATATAACTATCCGAGTCAATTTACACACATATCGACTAATCTCACGGATCCTAAAATTAACGACCATATAAGATTTAAGTGGCTCTGACTCGAACCGGTGCCCTCTAAAAAAAAAATCTAAAATCTGATTAGTTGAGTTACACCCCTCAAAATTAATTACAAAATTATTATTAATTTGGCGCGAACTTGCATGGATTTATTTTAAAAAAACTCTACTACTGTAAAAATCACACATGGTATTTAATAATCTATCAAGTCTAGATTAAATAACATATTCAAATTATAATTTTAAAATTTCATTTATTTTTATGTTTTAAAAATATTTTTAAAAAATTAAAAAAATTATTTTTTTATTTTAAATTATTTTTTTTATGTTTTCAAATTGTTTTGATATATATATTTATATCAAAAATAATTTTTAAAAACTATATATATATATATATATATATATATATATAGATATATTATTTTAATATATTTTTAAATAAAAACATTTTTAAAAACAATTATTATCATATTATCTAACACCTCTAAGCCGAACACACATGATGTATGAACAATTTAACACGAACCAATGTGATTTTTATTTTAAAAAACTATTGATTTAGAGACAAAACACAAGATCGTGTCTTGTATTATATGTGATAATCTATTGATACAAGACTGATAATCATGTCGACAAGATGATCTTCTCGCCCCATCACAATTCCAGCAAACTCACTTCGTTTATTTTTTTTCATATGTTCTACGTTACGGAACTCACGTGAACCCAATGATAGAATGGATGGCGTCAAAATATATTAAATTTTAAGTTGAAAATATTATTATGAAAAATATCATCATCTCTACACCGTAAATACTGCTTCTCAATTTAGATTCTGAATAGAACTACCTTATGATTCTTCAAAATATCATCATCTGCTGGAATAGCTCAGTTGGTTAGAGCGTGTGGCTGTTAACCACAAGGTCGAAGGTTCAAGCCCTTCTTCTAGCGTTTTTTATTTTATTACTTTGCATTTGTGAAAGGGCCGGCCCCACTTATTCGCAACCCAACGTGTTAATAAAGCCCATTGGGTATGGATCCACATCCAGTCAGTACTGTGGGACCTGGGAGGCAAAAACACCATTTGTTGCCATCACTGCCCGGTAATGGCTTCAGAAGGGATGTAAAGCCTTCTCTAATCCCTCTTCTATCAAATTCTCTTCCACTTCTGTCAGTAGCTTTAACTTCGTTAATGGAGGCATTTGCTACTAAGAGACAGTGATAGAAGTTTTTTCAGGTATTTTTTGGTTAGAAATATGTTAAAATAATATTTTTTTATTTTTTTAAATTTATTTTTGATAATATTATATCAAAACAATTTAAACAAAAAACAACGTGAAGCAAATTTTTTTTAAAAATCAACAAGACGGTGATTTAACTGATACGCCAGACAAGGTCCAAGTATAGCCAAGACACCATGCCGCAGCAGTAGGAGGTAACGGTTAATGGAGGCATTTGCCACTACGTTGCCACCAAGATT